>Ga0265296_1002141_pt1 | contig 20545 bp, 16 predicted proteins | sample MunlanPumphouse1_FD_189073 | JGI IMG/M metagenome (GOLD analysis project Ga0265296, IMG submission 189073) | Groundwater microbial communities from a municipal landfill in Southern Ontario, Canada - Pumphouse #1 | ecosystem: Environmental > Aquatic > Deep subsurface > Groundwater | place... | reverse complement strand
AGGGAAGCGGAGCGGGAAATGATTTTCGGAGAATTTAAAGGTAAAGAGAAAGAAGTCGTGAGCGGTGTAATCCAGCGGCACGAAGGCCGGTTTGTTTTAGTTGATTTGGGCAAGGCTGTCGGCTATCTGTCGGCCGAAGAGCAAATTTTTGGGGAAAAATACCTGCCGGGCGAAAGGATAAAAGTCTATATTAAGGAAGTAAGATTGGGTTCCAAGGGCCCGGAAATAATTCTTTCCAGAACCTCGGACGAAATCCTTAGAAAAGTTTTTTATCTGGAAATTCCGGAAATCTCCAATGGTTTGGTAGAGTTAAAAGCGGTCGCCCGGGAAGCCGGCGCGCGCTCAAAGGTAGCCGTGGCCACTGATTCGGAAAACGTTGACCCGATCGGGTCTTGCGTCGGCCAGCGCGGCTCCCGCATCCAGACAATTATTTCCGAACTGGGCGGGGAAAAAATTGATATTATCCAGTACGATGAAAATCCTTCTAAATTCATTGGCAACGCCCTGTCTCCGGCAAAAATAATTTCCATCAAGCTGGATGAAAAAGAAAAGAAAGCTTATGTGAAAGTTATTGCCGACCAGCTTTCCTTAGCGATTGGCAAAAACGGCCAGAATGCCCGTTTGGCCGCTCGTTTAACCGGCTGGAAAATTGATATCGGCGAAGCCAAAATTGAAAAAGAAGAAAAGGGCGAAGAAGGGAAAGAGGGAAAGAAGGAAAAAAAAGATGAAGAGGCCGTAGGGGCAGCTGGCCAGCTGCCCAAAAAGGAGAAAAAGGAGAAAAAAGAAAGCAAAAAAAAGAATGAAAAAAAACCAAAAGAGGAAAAGATAGAGACGCCCAATGATGCGTCTGAAAAAATCGTAGAGACGCAATTTATTGCGTCTGGTGTAGAGACAGCTGGTCAGCTGTCCGAAGAGAAGAAAGAAGAAACCGAAAAAGCCGTTTAGCAATTTCAGAAATTTAATAATTTAGTCATTTAATAATTAATCAAAAAACAAAAAACCTATGCAACTCGAACTTTGGACTGCGGTAATCGCCTTAGTCGGCTTGGCCTTTGCCGGCTGGCTGGCTTACCAGCTTAAAAAGCAACCTGTCTTAGATGCAAAAGCCGGAGAAATTTCCGGTTTTATCCACGAAGGCGCTATGGCCTTCCTTCATAAAGAATATAGAATTTTAGGCATCTTTGTTGTCGTAGTAGCGCTCATCCTTTGGTTTACTCCGGGCCTATCCGGGAACACCGCTATCTGCTTTGTCGCCGGAGCTGTTTTTTCCATCTTAGCCGGCAATATCGGCATGCGCATTGCCACGGCCGCTAATGTCCGAACCGCTGAAGCGGCTAAAGAAAGCATAAGCAAGGGTTTGGGCGTTGCTTTTTCTTCCGGCAGCGTTATGGGATTATCCGTGGTCGGCTTAGGACTCTTAGGCGTAAGTTTAGCTTATTATATTTTTAAGGACCCGAACGTTATTTACGGTTTCGGTTTCGGCGCTTCTTCGGTCGCGCTTTTTGCCCGCGTGGGCGGCGGGATTTACACTAAAGCCGCGGACGTCGGCGCGGACTTGGTCGGCAAGGTTGAAGCCGGCATTCCGGAAGACGACCCGAGAAACCCGGCCACGATTGCCGATAACGTCGGGGATAATGTCGGCGACGTCGCCGGCATGGGCGCCGACCTTTTTGAAAGTTATGTTGATTCCATAATCGCGGCCATGGCCTTCGGCGTTATAACCGTTGCCACTTTCGGGCCTGAAGCCGTGGTTCTCCCCTTACTGCTGGCCGGCGCCGGAATTATCGCTTCCATTTTAGGAAACTTCATTGTTAAATTATCTAAAAACGCCAAGCCGCAAGCGGTTTTAAACCGGGGAATTTTTGCCGCCGCGATTTTGATGGGCGCAGGCGCTTACCCGATAATTATTTACACCGTGGGAAAAACCGGAGTTTACTGGGCCTTGCTTACCGGTTTACTCGCCGGCATTGCTATCGGCTTAATCACCGAATACTACACTTCGGATAAAAACAAACCGGCGCAAGGCGTGGCCAAAGCCGCCCAAAGCGGAGCCGGCACCAATATTATCGCCGGACTGGCTTTAGGCATGATGAGCACAGTCGTTCCGGTTTTGGTCGTGTGCCTCGCTATCTTTTTATCTTTTAAATTCGCCGGACTTTACGGGATTGCCATTGCCGCGGTCGGCATGCTTTCCACTTTAGGCATTACTTTAGCGACCGACACTTACGGCCCGGTCGCGGATAACGCCGCCGGCATCGCGGAAATGGCGGGAATGGGCGAAGAAACCAGAAAGCGGGCGGAAGAATTAGACGCGGTCGGCAATACCACCGCCGCGATTGGCAAGGGCTTTGCTATCGGCTCGGCCGCTTTAACCGCCTTGGCTCTGCTCGTCGGTTTTGGCCAGGCCGTAAATTTGCAAATAGTTAATTTAATGGATTCAAACGTTTTAATCGGCTTATTCCTGGGCGGCTTACTGCCTTGTATTTTCTGCGCCCTTTCCATGAAAGCCGTGGGCGAAGCCGCTTCTGATATGGTCGTAGAAGTGAGAAGGCAGTTTAAAGAAATCCCGGGAATTATGGAAGGAACCGGCAAACCGGATTATAAGCGCTGCATTGAGATTTCCACGGGCGCGGCTTTGAAAAAAATGATTGCTCCCGGTCTAATCACGGTCGTGGCTCCGGTTGTGGTCGGTTTTATTTTAGGCGCCGAAGCTCTGGCCGGGTTATTGGCCGGATCCCTCGTTACCGGATTTTTATTAGCGGTCATAATGGCGAATGCCGGCGGGGCCTGGGATAACGCCAAAAAATATATTGAAGCCGGCAACTTAGGAGGCAAGGGTTCGGACACTCATAAAGCCGCGGTGGTTGGCGACACGGTCGGCGATCCGTTCAAAGACACTTCCGGCCCAAGCTTAAATATCTTAATTAAGTTATTGTCCATTGTTGCCTTAATCATAGCGCCGCTTTTGATTCTGTAATTCCATCTAACCCCCTTTCGTTAAAGGGGGACTAAGGGGGATTTTCATTGTCATTGCGAGGAGCGTAGCGACGAAGCAATCTAACGAATGATGTGCGAGAATAAAAACCATCTTTAGATTAAAATCATTGTGCGTTAGATTGCCGCGTCAGTCGTCCCGTCCCGCTTTGGCGGGACGGGTCTCCTTCCTCGCAATGACAAAATGCCCCCCTTCGAAAAGGGGGTGAGGGGGATTAAATAATATGAATTTCTTAGAACTGGCAAAATTAAGAAGAAGCGTCAGGCAGTATAGGCAAGAGAAAATTCCCAGAGATCAGATTGAGAAAATAATTGAAACCGGCATCTGGGCGCCAAGCGCCTTTAATGAGCAGCCGATTAAATTTTTTGTTTTAGAAGACCCGGCTAAGATTAAACTGGCTGGAGAAAAAATAAGAGAAATAAGAACAAAAGCCGGGGAAAATATCTGGCGCAAAGAATTACCCGACCCAACCTTCTATCAGGCGCCGGTTGTAATTTTTCTCTGCGTTAGCGAGCCAAAAAATAAATATGCTTTAGCCGACGCCGCCCTTGCCTGCCAGAATTGCTTGCTGGAAGCGAGAGAAATGGATTTGGCCACGGTCATTGTCGGCCAAGCGACTTTACTGGAAGAAAGCCCGGGAGTAAAAAAGGAACTCGGAATACCAAACAATTGGGAAATTTTACTTTCTTTTTGCCTCGGCAAGACCGATAGTTTCCCGGAAGCGCCGGAAAGAAAAAAGCCGGAGGTTATATTCGGGTAAAATTACGGAAAGAAATTTATAATTAATATGAATAAAAATAATAAATATCTAGAGAGTGGAGATTGGCTTAATTATGCGTTATTATCCAATAGTTACATCAAATCAGCAGAAATTATATGTGAAAATAACGAGATTAAAGAATACCATCGGTTAGTTATGCCTATGATTTATTTATTAAAACATGCTATAGAATTATCCCTGAAAAGAATTCTTAAATTTGATTTTGCTGTAGGCAATAAAAAATTGCACACGCATGATTTAGAAGTATTAGAAAAAATATTTTTGGATAAATTATCAGCATTTTGGATCAACAATAATAAACAACAAAAATTATGGAATGGCATCAAGCGAGATAGATTAATAAATAGACCCATGGAATTTGATAATTTTGTAGAAAACTTTCAAAAAAATATGGGTGCATTTTTAAAAAATTCTGGTTTTGTGCCAAATGATGAATTAAACCAAGAACAAAGGTTCCCATATGGAGAATATTCTGAACCCACTCTAGCGATAGTAAATTTATTTTTTAGTAAAAGAAATAAATTAGTAAACCTAGCAATGAAAATTACTGTAGATATCGATATAATATTTGATTATATTTTAAGGGTTAACAAGGCTGCAAAGTCATAAAAGGAATTTTCAATTTGCCCCAAACAATAATAACTTATCCTTTCGATTTGCGAACTAATTAAAATATATGAGAAAACAATTTATAATTTTTTTGATTTTAACTTTCGTTTTAGGATTAGGATACATTAACTTTAGTCAAGATGCTAACGCTATGAGGATCAACTATTGTACTCTTGACAATTGGGGGTGCGAAGATTGGGGCAGTTGCTCTCCCGAGGGTATAAAGACGAGAGTATGTAGCAAAGTCACTGGCTGTATAGACAATGACTCTTATACTCCGCCCGCGGCTACACTACCCTGCAGCATATCAGAATGCACTGAAGATACTTGGAGTTGTGATAACTGGGGTGAATGTTCTATCAAAAAAGAACAGACGAGAACCTGCACTAAAACATTTGATTGTGGATTAGTAGATACTCCATCGCCCAATACTCAATCATGTGAACTGACTAAACCTATAATAACTTCCATCTCTCCAAGCAGCCGTTCTGGTATATATCCAGATTCAGAAATTAAAATTACAGGTGAAAATTTTAATACCTATGGTGACGGAACCTATTGCAGTTTATGTAACATTAAAGTTAGTGGTATTTCTTTCCCTTCAGGGTGGAATTATTTTTGGTCTAATACAAATATTATTGTAAGGTTACCCAGCGATGCAGTAAGCGGCTACATTACAGTAATTGATAAAAATGGCAGTGAAAGCAACCAATTTAATTTAGCAGTAATACCTTATTGCTCGGTGGATAACTGGGATTGTGGAAATTGGGGAACATGTTCATCTTATGGAAAACAGACAAGAACTTGCAATAAAATTTCAAATTGCGACGGAGGTCCTTCTCCTGCAACAACACAGTCCTGCACTTATGCTTCTACCTGTATCTCATTTTATTATTCCAACTGGTCCGAATGTGCGTCAGACGGAAAACAAACGAGAAGCATAACATCTAAGCATCCGACTAATTGCGAAGGCGGAGAATTACCTAAATTAACTCAATCCTGCACCTATGCCCCAGCCTGTTTATTAGATACTTGGGAATGTGGTAATTGGGGAACTTGTTCACCGCGGGGAATTCAAACCCGAAGTTGTAGTAGGACTTATGATTGCCCGTCCGCTGAAACAGCCGCGCCCGCTACATCGCAATATTGTGAATCGATATACAAACCAGATTATCAAGTTCCGACACAAAATTCAAATATAATAAATCAAGATTCAATCATAAAATCCACCGTTAAATTGGAGTGTCCTGTAACAAAATATTTGAAAAAGATAGGAACAGGTACGGTTATTAATTCGTCCGGTTTAATATTAACGAATAAGCATGTTATTAGCGACACCGCTGGTTGTTATGTTGGTTTTATTGATAACTATGGTAGCAAGCCATATTTTAATAACAGTCAAGCGGCGGATATTTATAATGTATCAAATGATGAAGATATAGCCATTTTGAAATTAAGAAATCCAAATGATAAAACTCTATCATACATTGATATTATAAAAGGCAACAATAGTAATTTAAGATTAGGCGATAAATTAACCTTATATGGTTACCCACCTGCTTTTGGAGATAATATAACCTTTACAGACGGGAGTTTTAGCGGCGTTGAAGGCAATTATTTAAAAACTGACGCAATAGTAGAGGAGGGAAATTCCGGCGGAGGAGCTTATTTGGAAAATGGAAACTTTGTTGGAATACCATCCGCGGCAACAAAAGGTAAGATAAATACTATAGGTTACATATTATCAGTAGACAAAATTAAAAGCTGGATGAACGGTTCCAGCTATGCGTATAATTCTGGCGTAAATAACAACTATTCGAGAGTCGCTTATTTATTAGATGAAATTGATTTAAATGCGCTTAGCTCTCTGGGTTTATTTATTGCCGGAGATGAGGCAAATATAAAAATCGTAACAGAAAGCCAAACAGTTATTGCGGAAGAAAAAAAATTAATAACGAAAATAGATAATAATCTGTCAAAAAGAGTTAGCGGAAATATCCTGTTGCAAGTAGAAAAGAATGGCGAGGGCTGGTATGTTAATCCAGAAAATAAAAAGAAATATTATTTAGGTCGTCCAGCAGACGCTTTTAGTATTATGAGAAATTTAGGGTTAGGTATAAAACATAGCGAACTAACTGGCTATCTTAATTCAAAATTTCCTAGCAGATTATCAGGCAAGATAGTCTTGGATGTTGAGCAGAATGGCGAAGCATATTATATAAATCCTAAAGATTTAAAAGGATATTTCTTGAGTAGACCAGCAGACGCTTTCAAAGTTATGAGAGATTTGGGACTTGGAATTACTAATAATGATATAAGAAAAATTGATATAGGAGAAATTAATTAAAAAACAAGCATTCGTAAAATTCGTTAATAATTTGTAAAATTCGTGTTTATATGGAAATAACAAAAAAAGAACTAGAAAAATCGCAAATTGAACTGACCGTTGAATTATCTTTGGCGGAATTTAAGCCCTATATAGATAAGGGCGTGAAAAAGGTTTCCGAGGAAATAAAAATAGAGGGCTTTCGGCCGGGCAAAGTCCCGTTTGCCGTTTTAAAGCAAAAAATCGGGGAAATGACGATTTTGGAAGAAGCGGCGCAGATTGCCGTGGATAAAACTATTGGGAAAGTTTTGGCGGAAAATACGGATAAGCAGGTAATCGGCCAGCCGCGGGTTGATATCTTGAAACTGGCTCCGGAAAATCCGCTGGTCTATAAAATCACTCTGTCGGCTTTGCCAGAAGTAAAACTCGGGGATTACAAAAACAGCAAAGTAAAAAAAGAGAAAAAAGAAGTAAAAGACGAGGAGGTAAAAAAAATAATCAATGAATTAAGGGAAATGCGGGCTAAAGAAGTAATCGCTCTAAGGCCGGCAAAAGAGGGAGATAAAATTATCGCCAATATAGAAATGTTTTTGGATAACGTTCCGGTTGACGGCGGCCAAAGCAAGGGCGCGGCGATTATTTTAGGCAAAGACTATTTAATACCGGGCTTTGACCAAAAGTTAGCCGGAATAAAAAAGGACGAATCAAGAGAATTTGACCTTCCCTATCCTAAGAATCATTATCAGGCGCACCTGGCCGGAAAATTAGTCCAGTTCCGGGTAAAGGTAAAAGAAATCTATGAAAGGCAGGTGCCGGAATTAAATGACGAACTGGCGAAGGGAATGGGAGCGAAGTCTATAGAGGATTTAGAAAAAAATATAAGGCAAAACTTGGAAATGGAAAATAAACAACAAGCCGAGCAGGAATTGGAAATAAAAATAATTGATAAAATTTTAGATAAAACCAAGTTCGGGGAAATTCCGGAAATCTTAATTAACCACGAGGCCGAGACTATGCTGGCCGAACTGGAGCATACGGTTACCCATCAGGGCGGAAAATTTTCCGATTATCTTTCCAGCTTAAATAAAACCCAAGACCAGCTTACGCTTGACCTTTTGCCTAACGCCATTAAAAGAGTAAAAAGCGCTCTGGCAATCAGGCAGATTGCGATAGAAGAAAAACTGGAGGTTAGCGAAAAAGAAATTGACGAAAAAATTGAGGAACTTTTAAAGCAATACAAGGGATATGAAAAAGTTGAGGAAAGGGTTAAAGAACCTAATTACCGGCTCTACCTTCACAATTCATTGATTAACAATAAAGTGGTTGAGAAGCTTAAAGAATGGAACACGGAAAAATAAATAAATTGCCCCCCCTACCTCTCCCCGTCGCTCCGCCAGCTGGCGGAGCTCCTCCCCCTCTCCTAATTAGGAGAGGGGGTATGGGGGTGAGGTGAGGGCAATTGCGTCTATGCCTACTTTAGCGATAAACAAACGAGCTATTTTTGACTATAATATCGGCGATAAATACGAAGCCGGCATAGTCCTTTTCGGGCACGAAGTAAAATCCGCCAAAACCGGGCATATCGGCCTAAAGGGAAGCTATGTAACTTTAAAAACCCCCAAAAAGAACCAGCAGCCGCAGGTATACCTGATTAACGCCCATATCTCTTTATATAAGAACGCCGGACCAATCCCCGATTATGACCCGACCAGGCCGCGCCAGCTACTGCTTAATAAAAAAGAGATAAAACGCCTGATCGGGAAGAGGAAGGAGCAAGGGTTGACATTAGTGCCTTTAAAAATATATACTAAACATAGTTTTGTAAAATTGGAATTCGGCTTAGGTAAGGGCAAAAAGAAGTACGATAAAAGGGAAACGATAAAGAAAAGAGAGGTGGATCGCAAAATCCGCACTTTGACAAAAAGACGGTAGACGATAGGATTCTTGCGATCTTTAGGATTCTTAAGATTCTTAGGATTTCTGTTTTTAAAGTCATCCTAAGAATCCCAAGAATCGCCATAATCCTAAGAATCCCACAGACAACGGGGATGCCAGGCATCGATAATGAGAATTCTTTCTAAACATTCGGGACGTGGCCACGGGCTATTCACGTAAAACTGGCCCGTAAAATTCAAATGTCAACACATTTGTAAGCAAGGTCAAAATGGCTTTTGCCAATTTGGCTTTTGCTCCTGCTGTCGCTTAATAAAGCCGCAGCCATCCGACCGGATGAGTCTTCATAACCGGTATCGGGTGTCATTTATGAAGATAGATTTATAAATCGTTCTCGCTTATAAATTAAAACCAAGAGAACTGGTTATAGCCGATTTTGCTTTATTTTTACGGCCATAACAAGAAAACAAATAAGGCTATTCCTGTAAATATGCTTAGAAGAACTTATTAGACGTGGGTTCGATTCCCACCATCTCCACCAAGTAATTTCAGATTTTAGATTTCAGATTTAAGAATTTAACTTTAGAACCAGTAGCCAGCAATCTGAAATCTAAAATCTTAATTCTAAAATCAAAGACGCCCGAGTGGTGAAATTGGTATACACGAGGGACTTAAAATCCCTTGGATTCATACTCCGTGCGGGTCCGAGTCCCGCCTCGGGCACTTAAAAAATAATGACAGAATTGTAAAAAGCAAGAGGTTCGTCAGGTCATTCGACCTGACGCCCGGTCGGATGACCGGGCGAGTCCCGCCTCGGGCACCATCCTTCGCTAAAGCTACGGATGGCAAGCGAATAATTAAAAGCCTAAATCGCTATCGTGAGTTAGCGGGCCTGCCCGCCGAAGCTCGCCTCAGCGAGCGTAGGCGGGTATCGTATAGCGGCTATTATGCGACCTTGCCAAGGTCGAAATACGGGTTCGACTCCCGTTACCCGCTCCATATTAATTTCAGATTTTAGATTGTAGATTTTAGATTTAAGAAATTTTAGAAAAAATGATTGAATGGCTAATTAAGAAAAAAATATTCAGAAACGCCAACCATGCTATTTGGTTTATTTGCAGTCTTGGATTTCTGTTAATTACCCTGGGTTATTTAGCAAAAATTAATTTAAAATTCATTATTGCCGCAGTCGCCTTAATAGTCCATCTGCCGCCGCTGATAACGTCCATAATCGTAGTTTCTAAAAAACGTGCCAGCGAAATATACTCGCGAGACTGTATCTGGTTTAATGCTATAATGTTATTAATATACCTTTTACTGTTTACTATTTACTAATTATCACCGCCTTAGCGGGATCCCGCCCACAATAAATATAATAAAGTGACGGGACTGTTAACTAATACAAAAATGCGCAGGAAATGGCAAAGAGCCAAACCAAAAGAAGATAAAAAGAAATTTCTGTCCAACCAGCAGATTAAGGTGCCGGAAGTTTTTCTAATTGATGAAAATGGGGAAACTATCGGTAATGTTCCCACGGAAAAGGCTCTGGCCATGGCCGCGGAAATCGGCTTGGATTTGGTGGAAGTCAACCCGAAGTTAAATCCGCCGGTCGTAAAAATCATAAATTTGGGCCAGCTGAAATATGAACTGGAGAAAAAGGAGCATAAGCAGAAAGTGATGCAGAAAAAAGTAGACACCAAGGGCATCCGTTTGTCAGCGAGAATCAGCGAGCATGATTTTAACTTCCGCTTAAACCAGGCCAAAAAATTCTTAACTAGCGGCGATAAATTAAAGATTGACTTGGTGCTAAAAGGAAGGGAAAAACAGCATCCGGAAAAAGCCAGGGAAGTTATAATGGATTTCGTGCAAAAACTGGAAAAAACCGAGGGCTTAAACGTCCTGGCCGAGCAACCCTTGACAAAACAGGGCGGAAGGTTTAATATAATACTAGCCAATAGAAATAATTAAAGCTTAAATCAGGCCGATTAAACCTGTTTTTTATTTTTACATATGCCAAAAATTAAAACCCATAAAGCTACCGCTAAGCGCTTTACCATAACCCGGCACAAAATAATGCGGAGAAAAGCCGGCCAGGACCATTTTAATTCCCGGGAACGGGGCAATACCACCCGCAACAAACGCCGGGATATTGAAGCGAGCTCGACTAATGTTAAAACCATAAAACAATTATTACCATACAGATAAACTAAAGCCATAAAAAATCGGACTTTGCGGATTTTATGGCTTTACAACTTTCAACTAAAATATGCCAAGAGTAAAAAGAGGCGTGGGCCACGTAAAAAAGCGCCATACCTTAAGGAAAAAAGTAAAAGGATTCAAGTGGGGAAGAAAAAACTGGCTTCGCCTCGCTAAAACCGCCGCTACCAAAGCCGGCGTGCATTCTTATGTTGACCGGAAAAAAGAAAAAAGGGTCCGCCGGAATCTCTGGCAGATAAGAATAAACGCTGCGGTCCGCCCTTACGGCTTGTCTTACTCCCAATTCATTAATAAGTTAAAAACTAACAAAATCGAACTGGACCGGAAAATTCTGGCTGACTTAGGGGAAAATAACCCGGCCATTTTGGAAAAAATCATAAAAGAGCTAAAATAGATATATGGACGCAATGCAAATTATCCAAGTTATTATCGCAGTGGCATTAATGGTTGCTATTTTGCTGCAGAACCGGGGCACTGGCCTTTCGGCGGTTTTTGGCGGGAGCAATAACGTTTACCTGGCTAAGCGCGGCTTTGAGAAAAAAATATTCGTCGCTACTATAATCTTTTCCATAATATTTTTCGCGGTCTCTCTTGCGGCTATAATTCTTTAGCCGCCCACATTCTCTAAACTTTTAAACAAGTGGACTTGAGAAAAAGTAAAATTAGCCGGTATCTCGAAAAAGCTAAAAATCTTTTAGCTTCCTTTTATTTTTTATTTAAAGCCAAGGGCGGCAGCATTTTTTCCTCTAAACAAACGGAGCTTGATAAAAAACTTATTTACTCTCTGGCTAAATCAAGAATCCCGAATTTAAAACAGATAAAATATTTAAAAAGATTTTTAAGCCGGAAGGAATTAATTCTCATAAACCTGTGTCTGCTTGTCATCCTTATAAATGTCTTTGTCCTCGGCTATAATTTTTATAAAACCCATGTTCGGCTCGTGCCGGTTGCCGGGGGCGAATATATAGAAGGCCTTATCGGAGCGCCTAAATATATAAATCCCCTTTATACCAATACCAGCGACGTTGACAGCGACCTTGGCCAGCTAATATTTTCTTCCCTTTTTAGGCACGGCCAAAACGGGGAACTTGTTAAGGATTTGGTAACCGACTACACTTTAAGCGAAGATGGAAAAATTTATACTTTAACTATCAGGGAAGACGGCAAATGGCATAACGGCGAAAAAGTCACGACTGATGATATTGTCTTTACCTTTAACGCTCTCACTAACCTAAGCTATAAATCTCCCCTGCGATTAAGTTTTTCCGGAGTGAGCATTGCCAAGATAGATGAAAAAACCGTGAAGTTCAATCTGACCGAACCCTATGCCGCTTTTTTAGAACTTTTGACTTTCGGCATTATCCCCGAGAACCTTTGGCTGCCGATTTCCCCGGAAGCAGCCGGCCTGGCTGAACTTAATTTTAAGCCAATCGGTTCCGGCCCTTATAAATTCAAGTCTTTAACTAAAGATAAATCCGGTAATATAAGGAGTTATAACTTAGCAGTAAATAATGATTATTACGGGCCTAAACCAAACTTGGAAACTCTGACTTTTAAATTTTTTTCAAGCTTTGAAGAGGCGGTGGCGGCTTTAAATGAAAATAGCGTCAGCGGCTTAAGCTACCTGCCGGCCGCCTTAAAGGACAGCCTGGTTTCTAAGGATTCCTTGAATTTCCATAAGCTGAACCAGCCGCAGATTACCGCCGTCTTCTTTAACCAAAAAAACAATCCGGCCCTGGCCGACAAAAAAGTCCGGCAGGCCTTGAGTCTAGCTTTAAGCAAAAGTGAAATTGTGGCCGCGGTTTTTGGGGAAGACGCCTATTTAATTGACGGCCCGATTCTGCCAAGCAGTTTCGCTTACAATCAGGAAGCGAAAAAATATAAATATAGCCCGGAGGAAGCGGATAAACTTTTAACCGAATCCGGCTGGGCGACAACAACCATAACCGTTGAAGAAATAGCCAAGGCCGAAACCGACAAAGCTTCGACTGACGAAAAAATAAAGGCGGAAGCTGAAGCAAAACTCGCTCAAGGCGCCGGCAGCTGGCGCAAAAAGGATAATAAATTCCTGGCTATAAATTTAACCACGGTGGAAACGGAAAATAATATTAAAATCGCTGAAAAAATAAAAAGCTTCTGGGAAAAAGCCGGAGTTAAAACCAATTTGAACATAACCCCGGTAAGCCAAATCCAATCCGAAATTATAAAACCGAAAAACTTTGAAGCGCTTCTCTACGGCCAAGTCGTCGGCAATGACCCTGATGTTTATACTTTCTGGCATTCTTCCCAGACTGGCGAAGGCGGCTCCAACCTCGCTAACTACACCAATAAAGATGTAGACCAGCTCCTGGAGGATGCCCGCCTTACTTCAAACCAAACCACGAGAATCGAAAAATATAAAAAGTTCCAGGAGATTATGGCAGAAGAGACGCCGGCTATATTTTTATACTCGCCTTATTATACTTATACCCAAAGCAAAAAGATAAAGGGATTTGATGTAAAAAATATTCTAACCCCAAGCAATCGTTTTGCCAATATCTCCGACTGGTATATAAAAACCGGCAAACGCCTTATCTGGTAACCTCACTAAAAATAAAATATTTAAGAAGATAATAATTTTTATTTTATTATTTTATTTTTATATTATTTTATACTCGCCGAAGTGGTGCTGCGCCCCGCTTATGCGTAAGCACAGTGGGGGAACTGGCCCGCCTCGACAATCCCGCTAAGCGGGATCATCTTCAGCCCGCTTCGCCATAGCTTCAGCGAGGCGAGCGAGGCGGGTAGACACGCAGCCTGAGGATGAAATTGCCAACGAACAGTGAAGACAAAAAGCTATGCCGAAGTGGTGGAACTGGTAGACACGCAGCGTTCAGAGCGCTGTGGGGGCAACTCCGTGGAGGTTCAAATCCTCTCTTCGGCACTTTACGGAAAAAAAGCTTTTCCAGCCCCTCGCGAGGGGCTGGTCAAATCCCCCGCCTCGCCAAGCTGAAGCTTGGCTTCAGCGAGGCGGGTCTCTTCGGCACACCTTATAACCCCCTTTCGTTAAAGGGGGACTTAAGGGGGATTTTGATTGCAGATTTTAGATTGACGGCCTTATTGGCGACCTTAAATTTAAGACTTCAACAAAATATAACTTCTCTCTATAATTAACAAATTAACTCATTAAAAATTTAGTAATTTAAAATTGTCCCGAGTACTCGGGATTAAAAATTAATTAATATTATGATTACAAGGTACAAATCGTCTCTTCCCTCGGCTACCCAGCCGCAGGAAAGAACAAAAAAAAGAAGTCAGCCTGCTGGAAGCGGCCAGGCTAAATTTAGGCCTGGTTTTGCTAAAGTCCAGCCGACAGATTTAAGGGGAAAATTAAGAATTATGGTCCTGGGCGGCCTGGAAGAGGTCGGCCGAAATATGACGGTCCTGGAAACCAGCGATGACATTATAATTATTGATATGGGCCTGCAGTTTCCGGAAGAAGATATGCTGGGCATTGACTATATCATCCCCAATATCTCCTATCTGGAAGGCAAAACCGATAAAATCCGGGGTATCGTTATCACCCACGGCCATTACGACCATATCGGCGCCATTCCCCATTTGATGGGAAAATTGGGCAATCCCCCGATTTACACCGGCGCTCTATCCGCCGGCCTGATTGATAAGCGCCAGGTTGAATTCCGCCAGGCCCCGAAATTAAATATGGTCCGGATTAATGAAAATTCGGAAATAAAACTAGGCAAGGATTTCCGGGTTAAATTCCTGCGCGTAAACCATTCCATCCCGGACTGTTTCGCGGTTATTATTGAAACCGCCTTAGGGACTATTATCCATACCGGCGACTTTAAGATTGATTATTCGCCCGTGAATGACAAGCCGGCGGACTTAAACCGGATTGCCCAGATAGGAGGCCGCGGCGTCCTGCTCCTCTTATCCGATTCAACCGATTCAACCCATCCCGGCTACCAGATATCCGAGTCTTCCATCGGCGATGAAATGGATAAAATTTTTGAAAAAATTGAAGGCCGGATTATTATTGGCACCTTCGCTTCCCAATTAAGCCGGGTCCAGAAAATATTTGACCTGGCGGAAAAATACGAAAGAAAAATTTATCTGCAGGGCCGGTCTATGAACGCTAACGTGGAAATCGCCCACCAAATCGGCTACTTGAAATTTAACCCTAAAATTTTAATTGATGACGCGGAACTGCGCCGCCTGCCGGACAATAAAACTTTAATTATCGGCACCGGCGCCCAGGGAGAGAGCAATGCTTTTCTTTCCCGGGTGGTAAACGGCGAACACCGGACTGTTAGTTTAAAGTCCGGGGACACGGTAATTTTTTCCTCCTCCGTTATCCCGGGAAATGAAAGGACTATCCAGACCTTAAGAGATATGATGGTCAGGCAGGGGGCTAATGTCATTAATTACGAAATGATGGATATCCATGCCGGCGGCCATGCCAAGCAGGAAGACTTAAAGCTCATGATGCGGCTTTTTAAGCCCAAATACCTTATGCCGATTGAAGGCAATCATTATATGCTCCGGGCCCATGCCCAGCTAGCCGAACAAGTCGGACTAACTAAAGATCATATTCTGGTGGCTGATAATGGGCAGGTTGTAGAATTTAAAAAAGAAGGCGGAGAAGTCCGGGGAATTTTAACTAAAGAAAAAGTCCCGACTGACTATGTTATGGTTGACGGCTTGGGTGTCGGCGACGTTTCCAATATCGTCCTGCGCGACCGGCGCATGATGGCGGAAGATGGCATGATCGTAGTTATCGCCACGATTGATTCAAAAACCGGCGATACCATCGGCAACCCGGACATAATTTCCCGCGGCTTTGTCTATATGAAAGAAAACCGCGAACTCATAGAAAAAACCCGGATGAAAGTAAAAAAATTAGTCAAAGATCATAATAAGCGCACTCCGGCTGATGACGAATACATTAAAAATAAAATCAGAAATGATATCAGCCAGTTCCTGTTCAGCCAGACTAAGCGCCGCCCCATGGTTCTACCGGTAATAATTAAGGTGTAACACCTCACCCCGTCGCTATCGCTCCCCCCTCTCCTAATTAGGAGAGGGGACGGGGGAGAGGTAAAAAGGACAGGCAACACGCCCGTCTTTTTTTATTTAAAAACGTTTTTATTCAGCCCTAAGAAGCGAATTCCTCCTCCACCTCTTCCCACATGTCCAACAACTGATCTTCCATAAATTCAAGATTGTCATCATCAGTCAGCTTGCCTTTTTCCTCAAAATAATCAATCGTTTCTTCCACGAATTGCTTGTAGGCCTCGCGGTCATAAGCGCCTTGTTCTTTCATTTTCTTTTTCACCAGATTTAAAATTTCCTGAGTTACCTCTTCCATATTATTATCCCTAAAAATAAATATTCTAATTTCATTATAATATATCTAATAGCAGAGTCAACGGCAAAAAACTCTATTGAAAGCGAAGTTTTTATTATTCCTCCTGTTTGTCATCTCGAACCCTAAGCTTGCCGAAGGGTGAGAGATCTGTAATACATTATTAGTACTTCTGGTCATCTATTATAGATTTCTCGCCCCGCTCAAGCGGGTCTCGAAATGACAAAAATGATTGTTTTTAAATTTTCGGACAATCTAGAAACGTATCTCTAACAAGTTGACCATAACCGCTAAAAATGTTAATATAATTTTAGTTTCTTAAAATCATAAACAACTAAAGGCCAAACTATATTTACAGGAAAAATGGGATAAAAATGAAAAAAATATCAGTGGATTTGCTGATCTTCCTCATTAAATTCCTGATCTTTCTAAAGAGGTTGATAACCGCTTTTTTTATTATTGTCTTTAAACCGACCCGGGCGATTATGCGTTTTGGTTTTTACCAGTTTATTGTCAGGGCCTATAGCTTCTACCTTTCTTTGGGCAAAAGGCTGGGCTGGGCTAAGCGCGGCCGGAACTCTTTGTCAGCTTTTTTAGGAAGAAGGCTTACCCAGGTTTCTGTCGCCGGCCTGGTTTTAATTATCGCTTTGGCTAATTTAACCCAAACCAAAGCCGGGGTGATGTCGGAAAAAGCCAGCCAAACCATTATGGCTTCCTTGGTGCAAAGCGAATTCGGCGACGTGGAGGGAGAGGAGCTGATTGAGGAGTTTGCCGACGAAACTGGCGCGCCCGATCCGGTCCAGCAATCCTACCTTGATAATTCCGCTACCTTAAGGGGCGGGCCGCAGGCCATGATGAAATCGCCTGATGAAATCGAGCGGGAAGAAAATATCGCCTCTGTCACCCAGGAGGGTTCGGCCCTGGTCAAGCGGGAAATGGCTTCAACAGCCAGAAGTAAAAAGCCCCGTTCGGAAATCATCTCTTACGCGGTTAAGCCGGGCGATTCGGTCTCTACCATTGCCGAGGAATTTGATATCAGCGTCAATACCATTCTTTGGGAAAATAATTTAAGCGCCTACAGCCTGATCCGGCCGGGCCAGAATCTGGCAATTTTGCCGACTACCGGCGTGGCCCACAAAATCGTCCGGGGAGAAAACTTGGGCGCGATTGCCAAAAAATACGGGATAGAAGAAACTAAAATCCTGGAAGCCAACCAGCTGGCCGCGGGAAATAAATTAACGGTCGGCCAAAAATTGGTTATCCCGGGCGGCCGCCGGATTACTTACGCTATTTCCACCGCCTCTACCTATTCCGGCCTGTCTGCCTTAAGGGACTTAATCGCTCCGCCAGGAGCCGCGCCAACGGCCAATAAGATGAACTGGCCCACCGTCGGCTCGCGCATTACCCAGTATTTCTCCTGGCGCCATTACGCTGTTGATATCGCCAACAAAATCGGCACTCCGATTTACGCGGCTGACGCCGGCACAATTGAGTTCGCCGGCTGGAAAACCGGCTATGGCAACGCGATTATCATCAACCATGGCGGCGGCAAAAAAACCCTGTATGGACATTTGTCTAAATTCTATATAGAGAAAGGGCAAAAAATCGGCAAAGGCGACGCGATTGCGACTATGGGTTCAACCGGCTGGTCAACCGGTCCGCACTTGCATTTTGAAGTTACGATCAACGGCCGCAAATATAATCCGCTAAACTATATCAAATAAATAAATGCCAAATTCCCGGCATTAAAAATTTAAAATTTAAAATTAAAAAAATATGGGTCACTTTATCTTAGGCATCATTATTATTGCAGTCGGCGCATTAATCGTCATAAAATCCGAGAGCATACTTTCTGCCTTCGGCCGCATCGGATTTTTCGAAAAATATCTGGGCGTGGAAGGCGGCTCGCGCCTTGGCTACAAAATTGTCGGCGTCTTGACAATCTTCCTCGGCTTGCTTATTATGACTAACATGATCGGCGGTTTTATGACCTGGGTTTTTTCACCCCTTCTTAAATACAGCCAGCCGCAATAATGTTCAAATTTACGAATTAACGAATTTTCTAATTTTTGAAATTTGTTAATTCGAACATTTGAACATTTGTAAATTAGAGAATTAATCCCGGGCCAGTAGCTCATCTGGTAGTCCCGAGTCCTCGGGATTGCAAGTAGGAGATTAAATTTTAAAAAATAAAAATAACACAATGGGCCAGTAGCTCATCTGGTAGAGCACCTGCTTTGCAAGCAGGGGGTGGCAGGTTCGAGTCCTGTCTGGTCCACCCTTTTGATTTTAGATTTTAGATTTTAGATTGCAGATTTAAGATTAAGTTTAAAAATAAATATTTTTATTATTAAACCTTTAAATATGAAACGAATAAAATTATTAATACTACCGGCATTAGTATTGTTTAGCGTATCTTTAATTTTTGCCATTAGTACGCAAGCCGCTTCCACCTCAATTAAATCAATTGAAATTTCTCCCAGCCAAACAATTATTACAACCCAGACAAAAGATTTTTCCTCCTGCGAAGAGAATATCCCGTCTTTTTTAATATTGCCGCCAACAAAGCAGGAAGGGAAAGCTGGCACAACTCTGACTTACAATCTAGAAGTGAAAAATAACGATATTGGTTGCGCGCGACGCGGCTTAGATTTTATAAACTTAATGCCTTATGTCCCGCCAAAAGGAAAAACAATAAATGATTGTTATGGTCTTAATAAAGAATGCGTGTGGAAGGCATTATTTATTTATTCCCAAAATAATAAGGAATACCAGCAACCTAATTTTATGCTGGATTCCCAAGAAACTTTAACCCTAAAAACAAGTTTAACCTCCAAAGAGAATTGGCCGGCAGGAGAATATCTGCATGGTTTGAGATTAGAATGGACTGCGCCCGGAGCAACAAAACCCGGGGGTCATAAAGTAGGTTATCTTGATAAATACGAGATTATCTACAAACTCATTTCCGATGATAAAACCTGCCCTGACGGATGTAGGTGCGCTGGCGATGTTGTAAATTGCCCGGTAAAACCAGTCTGCCAGTCGCCTTGTACGGTCAGCGGGAATACTTGTTCCTGCCCGATACCAGAGACCAATAAGACAACCCCCCTTTGCAAAACCGGTAATGAGCCCTGGTGTTCTGACGTGGAAGAAACAGAAACTAAAATATGTAAAGAAGGATGTGTCTGCAAGGGGGATATCACGACCTGCCCAACCGCCGAAGCTCAAGAAATCCAAACGCCAATAGGATCTAACCAAAAAACAGTTTCTATAGAAAAAAAACAAGGCAGCTTATCCATAAAAGAAGGAAAAGCTACGGCGATTACGCAGGAAAAATTAACGATTCAAGATGATAATTTATATTTAGGGACATCAGCCGGGAAAAAAGAAATAAAAATTTCGCCCGAAGAAGCTTCTACTAAAGCTACCTTAACCAAGGTTAGCGCGATTGAGCTCATAGAAGAATCCCAGGCGCCAATCTATTCTGTCAAAGGGACAAAACAAGCCAAATTATTTCTCTTAATCCCCGTCTCAATCCAGATTGAAACAAAGGTAAGCGCCGAATCCGGAGAGGTTATTTCCGTAAAAAAACCCTGGTGGAGTTTTTTAACCCGGTAGAATTTTCTGCCCCAACCCGCTTTTTAAATCTCTTAATTTACAACATATTCTTATTTACCCCGTTAAAAATAAATTTCTAAGAGGATCTAACGGGGAAAAAACATTTAAAAATTAAATAAAGTATCATTATGAAAAAAATCAATAAAGTTTTTAATGGGGTGAAAAAAAGTAAAACTAAACAACCTGGAGAAATGATAAAAGACGAATTAAAGCAGGCTTACGGCAAATTAACGGAAACGGTTGATTGGGCTCAAAAAAAGTATAATAAGCTGGACAGCAAAAAGAAAAATCAGATAGTAGCCGGCCTTCTCGGCGCTACCGCTTTAATCGCCGGCGCTATCGGAGCCAAAAAGATAATGAAGAAAAAATAAAACCCGTAAGATGAATTGCGAAAATTATGAAAAGAGCCAGGTCAACCCCCTGGTCTTTTTTTATTTCAAATGCCCCCTTTCGAAAAGGCCCGTCTCGCCAAGGTCTCGCCGAGGCGGAGGGTTTGGGGATTAAATTCTTAAATCGTAAATCTTAATTCTTAATTCTCCGCCCAGTTTGACTTTTCTGTAAAAAGGAGTAATATTAAAAAGTGAATCTAAACAAAAATTATATTTACCCCGTTAGAAATATAGCCAGAAATAAACGGGTAAAAAATAGAATTCTTTTAAAAATCAACTAGCATATTATTATGGAAAAGAAAAATAACAAAATTTCTAACGGGGTGAAGAAAATACTGGCGGTTAAAAAAAC
>Ga0265296_1002140_pt1 | contig 20556 bp, 22 predicted proteins | sample MunlanPumphouse1_FD_189073 | JGI IMG/M metagenome (GOLD analysis project Ga0265296, IMG submission 189073) | Groundwater microbial communities from a municipal landfill in Southern Ontario, Canada - Pumphouse #1 | ecosystem: Environmental > Aquatic > Deep subsurface > Groundwater | place... | reverse complement strand
CATTTCCGGCTTGGAATTCTGCGTTATCGAGGACTTTGAGGTGAAAAGGGATAGTAGTAGAAATACCGTCGATCACAAATTCGTTCAGCGCTCTCCTCATCCTGTCGATCGCCTCTGTCCTGTTATTCCCCCAGCAAATGATCTTGGCAACCAGGGAATCATAATGCGGCAATATGTGGTATCCCTGATAGGCATGCGAATCGATCCTGACCCCGGGACCGCCCGGCGGATGGTAGATCGTTATTTCTCCGGGCGAGGGAAGAAAGTTTCGATCGGGATTTTCCGCATTGATACGGCACTCGATCGCGTGGCCTTTGAAATGGACATCTTTTTGTTTTAATTTCAAATGGCTTCCCGCCGCGATCAATATCTGTTCCTTTATAATATCAATGTCGGTTATCATTTCCGTCACCGGATGCTCGACCTGAATGCGGGTATTCATCTCCATAAAATAGAAATGCCCGCTTTTGTCAAAAATAAATTCAATCGTCCCCGCGCTCTTGTAATTGACCGATTTTGCCGCTTTGACCGCCGCATCCCCCAACTTATCCCTTAACTTGCGGTCAACCGCCGGAGACAAAGATTCCTCGACCAATTTTTGGTGGCGTCTCTGGATCGAACAATCTCTTTCTCCAAGATGGATGGTATTGCCATATTCATCGGCCAGTATTTGGACCTCTATGTGGCGCGGTTCCTCAATATATTTCTCTATATACACATCGGGATTGCCGAAAGCCGCCGCGGCTTCGGCGCGCGCGGTCTTATATGATTCAACCAGATCTTTTCCGTCTCTTACCAAACGCATTCCCTTTCCCCCGCCCCCTGCCGTTGCCTTAATAATAACCGGATAGCCAATTTTGTTCGCGACCTTGACCGCTTCATTTTCATCCTTAACATTTCCGTCAGAACCCGGCACCGTCGGCACGCCCACGCGCTTTACCGTAATTTTTGCGGTGGATTTGTCCCCCATCTTCTCCATGGCATGCTTGCTCGGCCCGATGAAAGTGATGCGATGTTCGGCGCAAATATCAGTGAATTTTGAATTTTCAGCAAGAAAACCGTACCCGGGATGGATCGCCTCCGCCCCGGAGATCTCGGCAACGGAAATAATAGTCGGGATATTGAGATAGCTTAAATTGGGAGCGGCGGGACCGATACAATAAGATTCGTCAGCCAGTTTAACATGAAGCGAATCTTTGTCCGCGTCCGAATAAATGGCGACCGTCCTTATCCCCAGCTCCCTTGCGGCCCTTATTATTCTTACCGCGATCTCTCCCCGGTTTGCGATCAATATCTTTTTAAACATGAATTTCCACTTGCATTATCGAGGAATTATACTATAATAATGGACAAATCGCAATTGCGAAAGGCAGGTGAAAAAAAATGGCAAGAGGTGGACTAAAAAAAATGACGGTTAATTTTAAGGGCCGTGATGAATCGCTGGAGAAAATTTTCAGCGCGAAACCGATCCCTGTGACGGAAATGACAAAGAAGATCTGGAACGTCATAAAAAAACATAAACTGTTAAGGACCAATAAGTAATCGCAATTTTTCTTTGATCAAAGGAAAAGCTGGGAAGCGTATTTGTTTCTCAGCTTTTTTTATGGTCCACTACAAAGAACTCACCGAAGATTGACCTAAAAGAACATCAGATAAAGCATCAGGAAAGAAATGAGCGTAAAACTGCCGATCGTTATCCAGGCGATGGCGTTATTGACCGGACCATTGGTGTGGCTCCCCATCAGCTTTTTATCATTTATCAATTTAAGCATTACAAAGAAGATAAACGGCAGGACCATGGTGTTAAAAGCCTGGGAAGCGGTTAGGATAAAGATCATCGGCAAATTCGGGATCAATACCAATAAAGTGCAAATAAATATGCACACGCCGATTATTGAATAAAACAGGGGCGCCTCCTTGAATGTGGCGTTAATCTTTCTTTCCGTGCCAAAGACCTCCGTAACCGCATACGCGGTTCCCATGGTTATAACGCACACGCCCAGAAGCGAAGCGTTTAAAAGCCCCCAGGCGAATAAATGCTTGGCAAATTCCCCTAACAGCGGGCCCAGGGACATCGCCGCGTCAACCGCGCTTTCAATGCGGATGCCTTTCACAAAAAGCGTGGCCGCGCAGGAAATTATGATGAAATAAGCGACAAAATCGGTCCAGAACGCGCCAAAAAGGACATCAAGCCTGGCGCTTTTAATATGCTTTTTGTCCACACCTTTGTCGACGAAATACGACTGTACAAAAAATTGCCCCCAAACGGTCAAAGTGGTACCGATCAGGGCGGTCGCGGTGAAAATAAACTCCCGGTTCATTGGCAGATACGGCACAAAGCTTCCTTCGATCATTGCCGGGATATCGGGCCGGGCGATAAAGCCGTTGATTATATAACAGAAGAAAAGAATACAGGATGTCAAAAAAATGTTCTGGACAAAATTAAAGCTTCCCCGCAATATCACGAACCAGACCACCAGAGAGAATATGGGAACAAAGATCAAACGCGGGATATGATAAATATCGGCGACCGCGGCAATACCGGCGACATCAGCCAGAATATTTGAAAAATTAGCCAGAAACACCAATCCAATCAAAAGAACCGCAAAGCGCAGTCCAAACCTTTCCCTGATGAGGTCGGCAAGGCCTTTGCCGGTAACAACCCCCAGCCTCATCCCCATCTCCTGCGTGACATAAAGCATGAACGTGATCAGGATAAGGATCCATAGCATCCGATACCCAAAATGCGCCCCGGCCACGGAATAAGTGGCAACTCCGCCCGCGTCGTTGTCGGCCGTGCCGGTAATAATTCCCGGCCCCACCACAGACAGGAAAATTAAAAGCCTGATCCTCCAGTATTTCCAGTCCTTGAAAATTCTCATCCCAGCATCTGTCGCTTTCTTCTGGAGAATGGAGGAAGGATAAAGTCGATCACATCATCAACGGTTACAATGCCGAGTATCTTTTTTTCAGCGTCAACCACCGGAACGGCCAGAAAATTATATTTTGATATCACTCCCGCCACATCCCTCTGGTTCATTTCGGGAGACACGGCGATAATATCTTTTATCATAATATCGGAAATAACCTTATCCGGAGGAGAAACGATCAGGCTTCTTAAAGAAAGCGCGCCGAGCAGATGATTCTCCTCGTCGACGACATATACATAGTATATGGTTTCCGCGTCCGGGGCCTTTTCCCGAAGATTTTGGATAACCTGCTCCACCGTCAGGTTCCGCGGAAGCGCAATGAACTCCGTAGTCATCAGGCCTCCGGCAGTTTCGTCTTTATGTTTTAATAATTCCCTTATCTGCGACGCTTTTCTCACGCGCATAAGCCGGAGAAGTTCATCGGCCCGGTCGGGCGGCAAATCTCCGAGGACGTCGGCAACCTCATCAACCGGCATTTTCTCAAGTATTCCGAGAGCTTTCTTGGTATCAAGGTTCGTGACCAGCACCGCTGCGATCATCGGTTCAAGCTCGTGAAGCGCTTCCGCCGCGGTTTTGTCGGAAAGCGTTGAAAGCAATACCGCCTTATCTTCTGTTTTAAGCTGGGACATTATTTGCGCGACATCGGCGGGATGCAGGTCGGTAAAAGTCCTTGTCGGGATAGCGACTTTGCCGCCGGAAAGATTTTGCACATGGTCCCAACCAATGAGTTTTTCGGAAATTTGCTTTTTGAAAAAACCGTAAAGCCATCCAACGCTCTCCAAAAGCCCCAGCCTGCGCAGCATCCCTTTAAATCCGACATCAGCCGCGATCAATCGGACATCCTGATCGACTTTGGCAAGCTTAAGATCATTTACCCTGATAACTCTGGCGCCGTCGAGGTCAACAACCTGCTGATCCATGACGTCACGAACCAAAAGCACTTCTCCGTCACGAAGATCTGTCCATACCACGCGGTCTTTGGTGGATCGGGTAGTCACAAATTGCGTGCCGATCAGGTCTATCTCCCCTACCAGAAGGACTTTTTCTTCCTTTTTATCGCCAGCGATCTTGACCAGAAGCCCGGTGACCTTTGGAAAAGTCTCGCCTAAAGTAATAATAATATCCTTGACCCGTCCGATATTCTCCTGCAGCCGATCAACGATCGGGTCGCCTATAAGTTCGGACGCGAACATTTCTGAAAATAGCACCATGATGCCTTTATTCTAACCCGATACAGGCATATCTGGCAACCTTTGATTTTTATTGCAGGATAAACAATTTTCCGGGCAGCTGGTGGACGATCTTTTTGATCTCCAGCATCGTCAAAAGAGAGGCAACCTGCTGGACCGATAAACCACAGCTTATCGTGATCTGATCAAAGTGTTTGGGTGTCGCAGATAACACATTGTATATTTTTTCTTCTTCAGTTGATAAATTTTCCGGCCTTGTTTTTTGCAATTGTGATTTGGGATTTGTTTGGGATCCCTCGATTCTCTCGGGACAAGTTTTGAGATTTGGGATTTGGAATTTAAGCTCGTCAAGCACATCATCAACTGATTCGACAAGCTTTGCCCCCTGCTTAATCAGCCAATGAGGACCTCTCCCCAGTTCGGAATCTATGTTCTGGGGCACTGCGAACACTTCCCTTCCCTGTTCAAGCGCCACTTTGGCAGTTATCATCGCTCCGCTTTTGTAGCCGCCTTCAATGATGATCACTCCCAGCGAAAGGCCAGAAATGATCCGGTTCCTCTGCGGAAAAGTCCATTTATCATGGGGAAAACCGATAGGATACTCGGAGACGATCGCTCCGCCTTTTTCTATAATCTTCGAATAAAGTTCAGAATTCTCCGGAGGATAGATCCGGTCCACTCCACAGCCCAGGACCGCGATTGTTCTTCCGCCGGCATCAAGCGCGCCCTCATGCGCGGCTGCGTCTATACCCAGCGCCATTCCGGAAATAACGGTTATCCCCAGCGACGCCAGTTCGAAAGCAAATTGTTTTGCCGTATTGAGCCCATAACGGCTCGCTATCCTCGTTCCCACGATCGCGATCGCATTTTTATCTTTTTCTAAAAGATCGCCTTTTACATAGATCACCGGCGGCGGATCGTGGATCTGTTTTAAAAGGAACGGATAACCATTGTCTTCGACGGAAAAGATCCGGATGTTTTTTGTTTCCGCGGATCTTATTTCTTCTTCAGCCTTCAAAACGGGGGCGTCGATCGCGGCGCATACCTTTTCTATCGATCCGTGTTCATCCATAAGCTTCTTCAGCCTGGCCGGACCGATACCCTCGACCATATTCGCCGCTATCCAGTGTTTAAGCATGACCATATTATACCCGATTGCGGCGCAAAGGTGAATTTTTGCCTGAAATATGCTATAATAGCGGGATTCCGGGAGGTATGCGCATGAAAAAATATTTAATTCTCGGTCTTTTTTCTCTTCTTCTCATTGCCGGCTGCGGTGAAAAATCGACCCATACCGATTCTTATCTTTCTCCGGCATTCAATAAAGACAGCAACATAGTCTGCGTTCGCGGGATAACTGAAAGCAGATCCAATATGATCGACGTCAAAACATCAGATTCTTATAATGAATTTATAGAAATAATGTCGCAAGCCGGAACATCCGAAAAACTTTATGACGATGTGACGAACGACTATCCCTCAATCCTTGTTCCCAGCCCAAACAGCGATCAGGTCGCTTTTGGCACCGATCTCCGTTTAGGATTGTTCAACAAAATCGTAATCATCACCACTCCAACTTCGTCTTATACCGGCGCGACACGCATTGAGCTCAATATCCCCAGCGTGAGATCTTTTGACTGGAACTCCGCCGGAACTCATCTGATCTACTGCAATAATTTGGGCGAGATCAGAAGTATAAAGCTTGATGGTTCGGGCGATGCCCTTATCACATCCGAGGGCGCCACCTCGGTCTCCGCCAAATACGGGACACGAATATTTTATACTTACAATGACGGCGCGGACTCAAAACTGGCATATTGGGATAATTCAACCAGGACGCAAACCGGGATTGCGGGCGTAAGCAATATTTGCGTTTCCGCCGCCAATACCAATGAAGTCTATTGCGCTAAGAGCAATGCCTATGAAAAGCTGGACTTTTCCGGACCGACGATCGCGGAATCCGTTAAGATTTCAAGCTTTACCGGCAATCTCCCCTCTCTCGCGCCGACCGGGGATAAAATAGTCTATTATGACAGCGGGATCTGGACCGCGGATTTTCTGGGAAACAAAACGAAAGTAAAATAATTGAAGACGTTCATTGATGAAGATAAAATAAACTCGATACTTGAGAACACGAAAAAAGCGTCGGCCAAAGACGTAGAAGCGGTTATCTCAAAGGCGTTAAAATTAAAAGGCCTTGCCCCAGATGAGGCAGCCATCCTCCTCCAATGTAAAGACAAGAAAAGCATTGGGAAAATATTCAAGGCGGCCCGGACCATAAAAGAAGCGATCTACGGCAAGCGCCTCGTTATCTTCGCGCCTCTCTATATTTCAAATTATTGCGTGAACAATTGCCTCTATTGCGGGTTCAGATGCACCAACAAGGAACTTGAAAGAAAGCGGCTGACGCTTGAGGAGATCAGAGAAGAGGTCCTGATCCTTGAAAAACAGGGACATAAGAGAATACTTCTTGAGGCAGGGGAAGATCCGAGCGCCTCAAATATTGAGTACGTTGAGAAGGCGATCCAAACCATCTACGCCACCAAGTACAAGAACGGAGAAATTAGGCGGCTTAACGTGAATGTCGCCGCTCTCTCCATAACAAACTTCAGAAGATTAAAAAAATGCGGCATCGGCACCTACCAGCTATTCCAGGAGACCTATCATCCGGGAACTTATAAGAAAATGCATCTTTCGGGGCCAAAATCTGACTACCGCTATCATCTTTACGCGATGCATCGCGCCCAAAAAGCGGGAATAGATGATGTCGGGATAGGAGTTCTCTTCGGCTTGTATGATTATCGGTTCGAAGTCCTTGCCCTGCTCCATCACGCGCTTGAGCTTGAAAAGCAATTTGGCGTCGGTCCGCACACCATTTCCGTCCCTAGGATCGAACCAGCGGCAAATTCTCCTCTAACGGTAAGGCCGCCCGCTCCGGTTTCGGATAACGATTTCAAAAAGCTGGTTGCGATCCTTCGGCTGGCCGTGCCTTATACCGGGCTTATCCTTTCAACCCGGGAGTCGGCAAAGATGAGGGACGAAGTAATCGGCCTGGGGATTTCGCAAATCAGCGCGGGATCAAAGACCGTTCCCGGAGGATATAAAAAATCTTTACAGAAAAAATCCGATTCGGGGCAATTTATTATCAGCGACAATCGTTCTCTGGCGGAAGTAATACATGATATTTCAAAACTGGGATACAGCCCCAGCTTTTGCACCGCCTGCTATCGTCTCGGGCGGGTCGGAAAGGATTTTATGGACATGGCAAAGCCGGGGTTAATTAAAAAGTATTGCCTGCCGAACTCGCTTTTGACCTTCAAAGAATATCTTTTGGATTATGGGAATAACAAAGCCAAAACCCTCGGGGATAAGGTGATAAAAGGTCATTTGAAGGATATTGAAGATCCAAAAGTAAAACAAAAAACGATCAACAGGCTTCAACAACTGAAAAGCGGAAAACGCGACCTCTACTTCTGATCAGTTTGAGGGTTTTGCTTTATTTGCGCTATCATGTCATCAACAAGTTCTAACGCAATATTTGTGTCCATCATCGCATTAAAACAATTAAATCGATCCAAATGATTTCTCACTTCTAACGCGTGACATTTCATTTGTGACGCGACTTGTTCATAGCACGCCTCTCCAGGACGCGCTTCCGCCCTGGGCGGAAAATCATAAGTGTATAATATTCGTCTACTATCCAATTCTAACGTATAGCTTGCGGCAAGTCCGCCCATGGGTTGAACTACCTGAATATATTCTGGAGTTTGTGTAATCCCGTATCCTTGGCAAGAGACCTCTTTTCCATTTGCGTCAATTTTAATTGAACCTCTTTCTGGTGCACACCCCATGGTTAAACCTATTGCAAAGGCGGCAATTCTTGGCAATGCTTTTATTGAACTTATCATAACTGTTTACCCTCCTCTTCATATTGTCTTGGCTTATCTATATCTATATCGCTGTCGTTTTTAGCGGATTTCAGTTTATTATTTTACTTTGCAGACGGCTTTGAGGAGCATAATCTCAATTTCCAGCCGATCGCGACCTGTATTTTTAGCACCTGCCAGCCGTATTTACTACATGAATACACTAACGGTCGCTAATATGTGTTATAATTTAAGCATAATGGTACCGGAAAATATCCAAAAAGAGATTGACAGTATTTCCAGGCAGATCGTGGAAAAATATAAGCCGCAAAAGATCATCCTGTTCGGCTCGGCCGCCAGCGGCAAATTCAAGCCGGATAGCGATCTTGATTTTCTGATCGTTAAAGACAATGTCCCTTACTTGGGAAGAGATAGAAACCGGGAATTAAATAAATTGATTGAGCGAAATACCCCCGCCGATTTTCTTATTTACAAATCGAGCGAATTTGAGAAATATTTTAACCTTGGCGACCCATTCCTCAAAGCTATCGTTCGCGATGGGCGGATCATTTATGAACAACGAAGCTAATACCAAGGATTGGCTGGCCAAGGCCCAGGATGACTTTGATTTTGCTTCAATCAACCTTAAGGATAAAGATAAGTTTTATGCTCAAATCTGCTTCCATTTCCAGCAAAGCGCGGAAAAATATCTAAAGGCTTTCATCGTTGAGAAGAATCTGGAGTTTCGCAAGATTCATGATTTGCGGTTATTATTGAAGATTTGCGCTGCAGCAAACAGTTTATTGAACACACTGATGGAGGACTGTGATTTCCTCTCACCTTTCTACATCGACACCCGTTATCCGGTCCACTGGCCAGCCACTATAACGCGTGAAGAAGCCGAGAAAGCCAAAGCGGCAGTTGAAGAGATAAAAAACGCTATTCTCAAAGCCCTCTGATTGTTAGCTTTTCCCGGTCGGAGATCAGCCGATCTCTTTTACGATGATCTCTCTTCCCGAAGCCACCTTAATATTTGTCGATCCGCAGTTGGGGCAGTCAAAGCGCAAATTTTTCGGGTTAAAGTCCTTTTTACAGTCGGCGCATATGGCTTTGAGCGGTGTTATTTCAATTTCCAGGCGAACGCCTTCCGCGGGAGAGCCGGTTGATATCATCGAAAAAATCTCTTTGAATTCCGGCGGATCGCTGATCAACGTTTCCCCGATCGATACTTTTGCGAATTCAAGCTTAGCCAGGCCTTTCTTCTGCGCTTCTTCTTTTAAAAGCTTCAACACATCTTCAGCTAAACCTAATTCATGCATAAATGGTTACCACTGTTCCTTAATTATAACCTCGCGGCGGCAGTTAGGGCAAGTCATCTTGAGGTGATCTCCGCGCGGGTGCGGGCTTTCCTTAATCCTTTGCTGTTCAAGAATGGCAAGCTCTTCGTAGCGGGCAAGCAATAACGTCGGATTGGAATAAAGAAGATGCCCGACCTTTTTGGCTAGAAACTTTATATGGTCCATCGGCGCGATTATTTCTCCGCAGTTTTCGCAGATAACAAGCTTCTTTTTGCTTTGGGTGATGGAGCTCTTCCGGTCAAATGTCGCCAGGTCAAATTCTTTGGTCAGTATTATACCCTTGCCTGTGATGCAGGCAAGCTCGCATTGCTGGCAGTAGATGCAAATGTCCTGGTGGTGGGTAAGCGTCCTCAACTGTTTCTCTTTATCATCAACAACCTCGATCGCTCTGGCGGGGCAAACCTCCGCGCAGGCGTTACAGCCGACACAGTCATGCTCATAGAACTGCGGCTTTCCGCGGTAACCGTCCGGAGGAATGATCGGCTTAAAAGGAAACTGTGTGGTATACGGGCCGGAGATCACGGCCCTGATCGCTTCTCCCAATTCTCTTAATTTTGGCAGTCTCATTTACAATGCTCCCCCAACCGTCCGGCCGTATCCCAGTCCGTTTAAAACCGCTACCACCGCCGGATTTATAAGATAAGTTATCACATACGGATAAAATATCCCCATTAACAGGCAGGCAAGAGATAAAGCTATCACCGACGCGCTCATCAGCCAGTGCGATTCCTTGATATTTGAAATAAGATCGCTGGTATTTTCAAAATAGATTACTTTCTGCACTTTTAGATAATAAACAAGCGTTATAATGCTTCCGATCACGGCCGCGAACGCATACCACACCTTGCCCGTCTGTACGCAGGCAAGGATAATAAATAACTTGCTCCAGAAACCGTTAAAAGGAGGGATCCCCGAAATGGACAACGAACCGATAAAAGAAGTCAAAGCGGTTACCGGCATCTTTTTTGAAATTCCTCCGATCTTGTCCAACTGGCGAGTGCCGGTTGAGTGTTCGATAGATCCCGCGTTCATAAATAGCAAAGGCTTGAATAAAGCGTGATTAAAAAGATGGAACAGCCCGCCCATTATTCCCAGAGGCGTTCCCAGGCTTATCCCGAGTATGATATATCCTACCTGCGAAATAGTGGAATAAGCCATGAGCCTTTTAAGATCTGCCTGATAAAACGCGAGTAATCCGCCGATCAAAATGGAAAGCGCCCCGATAAATGTAAGGGCATAGGACAACTGCAGCGTCATGCCCAATACATTGTAAAAAATCCTTATGATCGCGTAGACGCCCAGCACTTTGATCAATACTCCGGACAGAGTGGCCGAAACCGGCGCCGGCGCGGCGGTGTGGGCGTCGGGCAGCCAGGAATGGAACGGGACCAATGCCGCTTTCATGCCAAACCCGGCGATAAAAAGAGCGGCGATAAAATATTTTATGTAATCGATATTCTTATTAAAAACCAGGCCGATCTCCGACATATTGGTCGTCCCGGTAATCCTATAAATAAAGCCGATCCCCAGAAGTATCAGCAAAGAAGCTATGGTGCCTATGATCGCATATCTGAACGAAGCTTCAAGTTCTTCCGCCCCGCCTCCGAAAGCGACCAGCGCGTAGGTGGCAAGCGCCGCGATCTCCATGAATATAAAAAGGTTGAAAATATCTCCCGTGAGAAGTACCCCGCTCATGCCGGAAATTATCAGCATATAAAGCGCGTAATATTTCTCCTTGCCCGCATACTTGTTCATATAAGGGACGGAGTAAAGGACCACCAGAAAAGCGACAAGATTGACCGCCAGGAGGACCAGATGGCTCAATCCGTCCAGCACCAGGCTGGTCCCGCCGATCTTATATGTCAGGACAAAATTATAAGGACGGAAGAAGTAAAGCATTACGGTTGCCGCCAATAAATACAATGTAGCCAGAACGCTTAATATGTCGGGCAGTATTTTATTGATCCGGTTAACGGCCAGCGCCAAAAGCGCCGCGATCAGGGGAACAATTATAAAATAAGGTAAAAAGTTGTTCATTATCCTTTAAGCTTCCTCATCTTTGAAATATCAAGCGTCCCATGCCGGTCATAAAGCCGTTTGGCCAGCGCGACCATAACGACGGTCGTAGCCAGGCCGACCAGCGCCGCCCATTGAGAAAGGAGGTCCCCTCCGCGAGCTGACGCGACTAAAAATAGATTGACCGCGTATTCCATTATTATAATGCCGATTATTATTTTGATCAGGTTGCGCTTGATCGCGACGCAATAGACGCCGATCGAAAAAAGAGCTATCACTTCCACGATGGTCAGCGTTTGTTCTTTTAAATGCCGTCCGAACACCGGCGATCCAAACGCCGCATAACCTGCGAATATTCCAAATAATATAATAAATAATGTCATCGATACAATCTCATACCATTTTAAAGATTCCGGTTCTGACAGATCTTTTGTGGCTTTAACCAATACCATCAAAAGCGCCGTCTCCACCGCTAATTGCACTAACGCAAGATCGATCGATCCCTGGATTATAAACGTCAAACAGACGCTAAGGCCCATGATCCCAAAAGCAATCACCGAGTTGATAAGCTTTTTGCTTTCAACCGCCGCAACCGCCGCCGATATTACGATCCCAAATAAAACATACGGCATTTTGTTACCTCACCAACATTATAAATAAAACCGCCGCGCCGAATAAAAGCCAGGAAACGTATGTTCCCAGAGCGCCGTCATGCAAAGCGCTAAGCAGAGTTGACGCCCAAATGAAGGCCTTTTTTCCTATTTCGTAAATGTCAAAAATCTTCTTTTCCGCCATTTTATAGATTGCGGGCAGCGGCCCCGCCTCAACGATCGTATTATAAAAATTGATCCCCGAAACTCTTACCTCTTTAACGTCAAGCAGTTCTCCGCCGATATAAACCGGTTTTGACGACATGGTCTTTGCTTTACCCAGCGCATAATAAATAACGGCGCCTATCAACAAACTGACCAGGGTCAAAACGGTCGCGAGCGCGGGATTCCAGGCGCCTGAATATTGTATCCCGTAAACGGCCGGCGCTACTAAATACGGCAGTGGAATAGAATAAGCAAAAATGCCGAAGATCACGCATAACGAAGCCAGCACCGCCATCGGCAGCCACATGACCCAAGACGATTCTTTTACCTTTAAAGAAGGGTCGTAACTCTGCCCCAGGAAAGTAGCATGGATTATTTTTACAAAACTGGCCAGAGTAAGCGCGCTGCCGAACATCGCGGCCAGAAGCCATATTATCCAGTATGGGCTGCTGCCCGAAAGCTCAATTATTCCCTGATAGATCATCCACTTGGACATAAAACCGTTCAGCGGCGGGACCCCGGAGATCGAAAGCGCGCCGACCAGGGCGCAGGCAAATGTGATCGGCATAGCCTTGGCCAGTCCGCCTAATTTGCCGAGATCGGTCGTTCCGGCCTGCTTTTCGACCGACCCTGCGCTCAAGAAAAGCAATGATTTATAGATTGCGTTGTTGAACATATGGAAGATCCCGCCCGCAACCGCTACCGGAATGCCGGTACCGATCCCGAGTATCATATATCCGACCTGGGAAACCGCGTGGAATGAAAGCAGTTTTTTAAGGTCATGCTGGACCAGCGCGGACATCACCGCGATCATTATTGTTATTGACCCCATGATCATGAGAAAAACGGACATGGGGGAATTGGGGGTCAGGGCAAAGATATCAAGGCATATCCGGGACAGAAAATAAATGCCCAGCAATTTATCAAGAGCCGCCGGAAGATAGGCCATGACGGTTGTCGGCGCAACTTCAGCCGAATCGGGGATCCAGGTATGGAACGGCATCGCTCCGGCTTTTGCGAATGCTCCGGCAGTCAAACTTAAAAACGCAATGATTGGGAACATGCTGTTTAGAGGGATTTTAACCGATCCAATGATAACACTGCCGGTCATTGCCCAGATCAGGCCAATGCCGAATATCATCAGGGCATCCGATCCGCCGACGATCACAAAAGATTTTTTAGCCGCCGCCCCCGCCTTTGCCCCTCCCGACCCGACCAATAAGTACAAGGTAAGGGCCAAAATCCCCCAGAACATTAAAAAAGTTATATAATCGGCCGCAAAGACCGCGCCGGCCGTGGCTCCCAGAGTGATCAAAATATAAGCGTAATATTTCCAGAGATCTTTTTTCCCTTCCATGAATTTAAACGAATAAAGGATTATCAGGAATGTGAACAAGCACGCGGCCAGGAATATCCCGAAACTAAAACCGGAAAATTTAAATGCGAGGTTCACTTTTTATTCCTCATCTTTTCGGTCTTCTCCTGCGAAAGTTTGACCAGATCGTCCCCGGTCAATAAAACCTTGTCCGAATCCCGGTCAATTACGGCCATTCTTTCGGTACAGCAGTAACAGGGATCGACCGCCGCGGTTATCAGGGCCGCGTCCGCGATCGACTGGCCGATCACCGTCTTTTTAAATGACGGAACGTTCATGAATGACGGCGCCCGGATCTTATGCCTTTCAGGATAATTTGATCCGTTCGATTTAGTATAGTGGATGACCTCGCCGCGCGGCGCCTCGTGCTGTCCGATCCCCTCCCCAACCCCGATCTCCCTGACTTTGGCGTCGATCGGCCCTTTGGGAAGATTCTTTAAGCACTGCCTTATGATCTTTATTGATTCCATTATCTCAAGCAGGCGCACCGCCGTTCTTGAAAAAACGTCGCCGTCTTGTAAAACTATCTTTTCAAAATTTACCTGGCCGTAAGCGGCGTAAGGAAAATCTTTTCTGATATCTATTTCAACGCCCGAAGCGCGCGCCACCGGGCCGACCACGCCGAGATCGAGGGCGTCTTGCTTTGTTAATACGCCGACGCCTTTTGTCCGGGCATGGATAACGGGGTCGTCCATTACCGCTTTAAGGAGCATGGAGCAAAAACTATCTATATCATCCATTGCTTTAAGAAGCGACGGCACCTGTTCATCCTTTATGTCCCTTCTGACCCCACCCACCTTGAACATCCCGTAATGGTTTCGATTGCCCGATATCGCTTCAAACACATCAAGGACCGGTTCGCGGTATTTCCAGGCCCACATAAAAACCGTGTTGTATCCTATAAAATGAGCGGCCAAACCCACCCACAGCAGGTGGCTGTGTATCCTTTCAAGGTCGCCAATGATCGATCTTATGTATTGGGCACGATCAGGAACAATGATGCCGGAAACGTCTTCAGCCGCTTGAATGAAAGCAAACGGATGCGAGGTTGAACAAATGCCGCAAATCCTCTCAACCAGGAAAACCGCCTGCTCATAGGTTTTTCCTTCGGCCAGTTTTTCTATCCCCCGATGGTTGTATCCGATGCGGACCTCAGCATCGACAACTGTTTCCCCATCGACATAGAACTTGAAGAATTCCGGCTCTTCAAGCAAGGGATGGAAAGGCCCCATCGGCACTAGGTTTTCTTTTGCCATAGCTATCTTTCCTCGATCTCCTTTTCCGACTCAAATGTTTTTTTCCTGAACGGATATACTCCATTTGGCCAGTCATCCGGCAGCAGCAGTTTCTTGAGATTGGGATGGCCGATAAAGTTAACGCCCAGCATTTCATGGATCTCCCGCTCTATCCATTCCGTTGAGGGCATAAAATCAGTAAAGGTCGGCATTTCCGGATCGGGCTTTGGCGCCAGCACTCTTACCGAAACCAGCAGCGCGTATTTATCGAATGCCATATGATATAGGATCTCAACACCGGCCTTAGTGTCAACGCCGCTGGCAGTCGACATCCGGGCACCAAGATCGCAATAGATGAATCTAACCAGTTCCTTCGCGTCTTCTTTAGCCACATCAATGTAGGTTCTTCTATTGTTTTTTTCAAAAACCTTTATCTTGCCGTCAAATTTGTTTTTTATCTCTTCCAGAATATTCATTTTATTTTTCCCAATGCTTTTACGATCCCCGCGATAATCGCTTCCGGTTTTGGCGGGCAGCCGGGAACGTATACATCTACCGGGATTATCTCATCGACCGGTTTTACGAAATTATAACTGTCCCTGAACATGTCGGCGGTGCAGGCGCAGACGCCTATCGCCACTACCAGTTTCGGTTTTGGCACCTGGTCGTAGACCCTTTTAAATCTGTCTATCGACTGCCGGTTAACGATGCCCGAAACCAAAAGTACGTCCGCATGCCTGGGCGAGCCGCATAAAACCATGCCAAACCGTTCAATATCGAACTTCGGCGTCAGCATATCCAGTATTTCTATGTCGCAATTGTTGCAAGCGGAAGCGCCCAGGTGAAAGACCCAGGGAGACTTTTTTAAACCCCATTTAAAAAGATTTACCATCCGATCACCGCCAGAACAAATCCAACCGCGGCCAGGATCGTCAACGGTCCCCAGAAAAACTCAACCGCCTGGTTGATCTTGATCCTCGGACTGGTATTCTTTATTAAGATAATGAGCACCAGGATCAGGACATATTTTATTATCGACCAGATTATTCCTGCCAATGAAGAAAAAACAACCCCACCCATAAATATGGTTATCAGGAATACCGGCAAAGCAAAATAAAGGATCGCCTTTGTCAGTTTAAAAACCGCCAGCAATATGCCCGAATATTCAAGCAGGGGTCCGGCCATCAGCTCCTGCTCGGCTTCGGCAATATCAAACGGCACAAAACCCAGCTTAGCCTGAATCACGAGGAGCGAAACCACAAAAGCGATTAAGCCGGACAAGCTTAAAATTATCATACCGTGAGACGACTGGTAGCCCGTGATCCCGGAAAAAACTATTGAACCCGACTTTAACACGGCCGTGAACACCGCGATGATAAACGGCAGTTCGTAAGCCAGGATCAGTTTCATCTCGCGGCTGGTTCCGATCGCGGACAAAGGATTGCCGGAAGCCGAGCCTCCCAGCATTATCATCAGCGACGGGACCGTAAAGAGATAAAGAACGACGATCAGGTCGCCGATAAAACCGTTCGCCTCCAAAAGTACGGTCGAAGCAAGCGCGGCCGCCGCCAGGCCGAACAGAGGAGCGGAAATAAAAAGGAAAAGAGCCCCGTTCTCCGGGACCAGTGTTTCTTTTCCCAGTAATTTCAGGATGTCGGCAAAAGGCTGATACCACGGAGACCCCTTACGGTACTGCACCATAGCCGTGACTTTACGGTCGACCCAGGTGGCGTAGAGCCCAACCAGGGATGAAAATAAAAGTCCGGGCGCTATCAGATAATTAAATAACAGCTTTAACACTTAAAAGAATTTGCTCCTTAACTCTTCGAGATTTGCCAAATTTTTCTTTGATCTTTCGTCCAAAGGATCGATCTCGACCGCTTTCCTGAAACTCTCTATCGCCTTGTCGACATTGCCAATGTTGTAATAGTCCCGTCCCAGATTGTAATAAGCGGCGCCGCTGTTCGGCACTACCTTTATGAAAGATTCAAACTCTTCTATGGCTTCGCGGTATTTTCCCAGCCGCGCATACGCTATCCCCAAATGATAATGAACAATAACGACATGCGGCTCCCTCTCAAGCACCTGCTTAAAAAATTCGATCGCTTCATTCAGTTTACCCAGATAATAATATGAAAGTCCAAGCCAGTAGCGCGCGATGGCAAAATTGGGATTTATTTTCACCGCTTCGTGGAAAGATTTGACCGATTCCTCCATCATTCCCCTGCGGTATTGGGATACTCCCAGTTCATAGTATGCGTCGGCATATTTCGGATGGTGCTTGATCGCCAGCTCAAACTCTTCGATCGACTCGTCAAGCATTGCCAGCCGGTAATAAATGCTGCCCACGCTCTTGTGTGCGATCGCATTCCCGGGATCAAGCTGCAAGGCCTCTTTGTATTCCTTGATTGCGTCGCGCATCTTCCCCTCTCTCAATAACGCGCACGCCTTGTCCATATGTTCTTCCGCTTTGTTCATATTCATCGCCTCCTGCCTATATAATTCGATAATAATCTCGCCGAGGCCAGGTTCTTTTTTTCATCCGCGACCTGGCCGTCGATTTCTTCAAACGACAGCGCGCCCGATGTGCAGGCCCGCACACAGCGCGGGATCTCGCCTTCCGCCAGCCGGTCGATGCAAAGATCGCATTTGGGAACGATATGTTTGGTCAGGTCGGGCTGGATCACGCCGAAGGGACAGGCGATCGCGCACGAGCTGCAGCCCACGCATTTAAAATTACTGCGCTGAACCAGTCCGTCATCCTGTTTCTGCATCGCTTCGTTCGGACAGGCGGCCGCGCAGGCCGGCTGGTCGCAATGCAAACAATGGAGAGGGAGTTCCGCGTCGTTGCCCAATTTCGAATGACCGAGAAGCGACTGCAAATGGTGGCCGTAGGCACAGGCGGCCGCGCAGCTTCTGCATCCGCAGCAAAGGTCAAGGTTTAGATAAACCCTTTTACCATAAAATCCCTCGCGCGGCACCGATCCATCTATTCTAACATCAATCTGTTCGCTCATCAGGCTTCTCTCCTAACCTTGAACCAGAAAAAATTCTTTACGATATCGTTATTCCCGAAATGGGTGATATTTTCCGGCGGGTATTCCGCTTGCGGAGCAATGTCCATCGCTTCCGATATTTTATCGGAAAGATTCGTTTTAACGCTTAAATGGCCCCTGGCGATCATTGCGGACGCTTCGGTTTTTAACTTGTCCCTGTCCTCGTTATTGTTAAGAATATTTGAGATTATATCAAAATTCGATCTCCGGCCCGATTTTAGGCTAACAGGAACATGTTCTTCGGTCCGGTTATCCGCCAGGGTAAAACTTCCATCCTCCTCAAGATGAGATGCCAACGGAAAAATTATTTGAGAAGGATTGATCGGTTTCTGCCGGAAATATGTAGAAATCGCCAGAAGCGCCATCTTTTCCATTTGTTTTTCAATGTTTATATTCCCCGCAAAAACATTATCGCCGAACATCAATAATTTATCAATCTCTCCCGAACTGATCTTCTTTACCATATCAAAGTATGACGTTCGCGCTTCAACCGCCTGGTCCAGGATGATGTTTACTCCAAGGGAATTCCCGTAACTGTAAAAAGCGATCTGTTTTTTATTGGGGGAAAGATTGCAAATGACCTTTGAATAATATTTAATAAGATCGTTCCTATTCTTTAGAACGGACGGAGAAATAATGATTACGCCTGAAGCTAAAGAATGGAAATCTTTGGCAGCCGATATTATCCTTTCCGCCGGAATGCCGGTTATCTCGGCGGCCTTGTTCAGGTCAAGTTCGATTTTATCGCCGGATATTACCTTCACAAAAGCGGCCAAAAGCGCCGCTTCAGTCCCGGGTTTTATTTTTAGATGGTTAGTGGCAAACCAGGAAGTATGGCTGCGGTTTGGATCAACAACGATTATCTTATTGCCTCGCTTGCCGTACTTCACCTTATTTATTCTCTGTGAAAGAATCGGGGAACGGGTCAGGATATCTCCGATAATTAAAAGCGATTCAACGCTGTCGATATCTTCAACCTTTGCGATCGAACAGGGCTCTACTTCCCATCTTGCCCCGCTAAACGCTTCTATATCTGAAAAATCTCCGGCGGATGAAACATTTTTTATCCCGAACGTCTTTGCCAGCTTTGCCGCCATCAAGGCTTCTTCATTGCTTGCCATCCCGGATAAAAGGATCCCAACCGACGCCGGGTCCGCATCTTTTAACTTGGCCCGGACAGACGAGATCGCTTCTTCCCATGAAGTCTTTTTTGGCCCGATCATCGGTTCAGAGATTCTTTGGGGATGGTTTAAAAGCTCGATATTATAATGTCCCCTCGGGCAGAGCGACCCGTGATTGATCGGATTATCCTTGTCATAATCGATCGCAATGATGTTGTGCCTTTCCGTCCTGAAACACACCCCACACCCCAGAGAGCAGAATAAACATATCGATTTCTTTAATTTGTCATTTGTCATTTGAAATTTGTCATTACCAGGGGTCTGGTATCTCCTTTATCTGCTCCCAGGTAAATACCGGGCCGTCTTTACAGCAAAAATAATGGCCAAGATTGCAGTGGAAGCATTTGCCGATGCCGCAGCTCATGTTCTTTTCCATCGAAAGATAAATGTCCTTATCGGCAAAACCCATCGCTTCCAGCCGGCAGGTGACAAACTTCATCATAATCGGCGGACCGCAAACAATCGCCACCGCGTTCTTTACGTCGACATCGCCATCTTTTAAGATCGTCGTTACCAGCCCGACATTTCCCTTCCACTCCGGATCGCCGGTATCGACCGAGATCACAATATTGGTGTTTTTCTTTTTGCCCCATTCGGGGATCGCTTTTTTATAAGAAATATCTTTTGGCGACCTTGAACCAAAACGCACTTCGATTTTATTTAAATGGTCAAGCTCGTGGAAAAGGGTAAAAAGCAAAGCGCGCAGAGGCGCCAACCCCACCCCGCCCCCGACAACATAAATATCTTTTCCGTGAAAACTGGAGATCGGGTAAGGCTTGCCAAACGGCCCCCTGACACCCAGATATTCGCCAACTTTCATTGAATGCATTTTTGCCGTAACCGAGCCGGCTTTCATCACCGTAAACTCTATCGTTTGCGTGTTTTTGGAATCCGATGAAGGCGTAAAAGGGCTCTCCCCCATTCCGGGGACGGTAACCTGCATAAACTGGCCGGCCAGAAATGAGACCGGTTCTTCTGGCCTCAAAACAAATGTTTTGATGTTTGAGGTCTCATCAATGATGTTTTCTATTTTCGCTTTTATCGGCCGGTAAGGATTATTTTCCATATTATTTCAACTTTGCCGTCAACGGCGCCTGTTTTTCAAGTTCAACGAATATTTTCCGCATGTCGATATTCCCGCAGCAGGCATCGATACAGCGTCCGCAACCGACGCAGGCGTACCGGCCCAGCCGATCATATGAATAATCATGCTTGCATTGGTATCGGTTCTGCAGCCTCTGGTGAAGTTTCCCCCGCGGGTTTGAACCGCCCGCAACCCGGGTATATCCCGCTTTAAGACAGGCATCCCAAACTTTATCCCTTTTCCCGCCCTCTCCCGCTTTCTGGTCGAGCAGTAAAAAACAGGTGCAGGTGGGACAGATAAAATTACAGGCGCTGCATTCTACACAATCCTTGGTAAGAGCCTTCCAAACCTTATTTTCGAGGTTCAGTTTGTGCGTTTCGCAGATATTCAGCTTTAATTTAAATTTTGAATTAATCTTTGAGAGAAGATCGACCATATTTGTCCGCAGTT
>Ga0265296_1002139_pt1 | contig 20560 bp, 19 predicted proteins | sample MunlanPumphouse1_FD_189073 | JGI IMG/M metagenome (GOLD analysis project Ga0265296, IMG submission 189073) | Groundwater microbial communities from a municipal landfill in Southern Ontario, Canada - Pumphouse #1 | ecosystem: Environmental > Aquatic > Deep subsurface > Groundwater | place... | reverse complement strand
CGCGTCCGGGTTGCAGTCCGCCTCGCAGACATTGGCGCAGATGGACCAGTATATCTCGCCCGCCGACCGCGAGAAGGGTACCGCGCTGGCGCAGAAATATGCGTTGCAGGCGACGCCCGCCGCGCCGTCGCGCTCGACCGTCGGAAGCACCAGCGCGCGGATCGACGTGCCGGCATCGCGGGTGGCCGACACGCCGCGGCCGACGCGCCTGCCGCCGAGTTCGCCCCCTGCCCGCGTTCCCGCGCCGACGCGCGAGCCTGCGTCCAAGCCGACGACCCCGGCGCCGGTGAAGGCGGTTGCCGCGAAGCCCGCGCCGAAGCCCGCGCCCATCAAGGCGACCGGGAAATGGCGGGTGCAGCTCGGCGCGTTCCGCGACCAGGGCAATGCCGAGACGCAGTGGAACACGGTGCGCGGCCGGCTTCGCGGTGCGCAGCCCTTCTACACGAAGGCGGGCAGCGTGACGCGGCTTCAGGCCGGCGGGTTCGCATCGAAGGCGGACGCGACGCGCGCCTGCTCGGCGGCACGCGTGCCCTGCGTGGTCGTCGCGCCCTGACTTGATAGGCTCGAACGCGGCGATATTCATGACGATACTCGTGACGGGGATGTGCGAATGATCCTGCTGAGCTTGGCGCTGGTATCCGCGTCACCGGCCTGCACCGAGATCAGGCAGCAATGCCGTGCGTGCCCAACCGAGGGCAGCGCCAAGGGATGCTCGACGGTCGGCATCGCCTGCCAGCCGACTCGTCGTATCTGCGAGCCTGCCGTGCCGACGAACATTGCGACCCGCCCGGCCCCCCGCCCGGACCGGGACGTCGACAAAAAACCCCGCTGAAACAGCGCCCTTCACCTCTGCTAACGGGCAACTTCGCTCGGCAGGGATCGAAATAGCCGGACCGGTCGTTTCGTTTCGACATCGACCGGGAGCTAGATGCATGATTTCGAAGACCTTGGCGCTGGCACTTGCCGGCGCAACGCTGTTGGCCGCGTGTTCCGGCGAACAGCCTGTAACGACCAATACCGATATGATGACCGAAAACGGCGTATCGTTGCGCAACCTCGCCGAAACCGAGGTGGCCGTGCCCAAACCCGCGCAACTGACCGTCAAGGGCCGGCTGATCCCGACCCCGTCCGACCCGACCTCCCGCCATTTCCTGTTGCGCGAGCGCAAGGCCGTCGGCGGCACGATCATTGCGATCCTGCGGCAGGAGCATGCGGGCAAGGTCGCCTATGCGCGGACCGAGACCGATTGCGCGAACCGCCTGTTCCACGTGCTGGGCGTCGGCCCCAACCGTGCGCTGGTCGAGACCAACATCGCGCATGACGGCCCGCTGCGGCCGATCAAGGGCCTGCCGCTGCGCGAGGAACTGGCGACGTATGTCTGTGCGGCCAGCGGGACGCCGCTGGCGAAGGGCTGACGCGATTTGCATCCTCCCCCGCCAGGGGGAGGTGGCTGGCTCTTGCCAGACGGAGGGGGAGGTAAGCGACCACGTAGGTTTCGTGTCCTCCCCCTCCGTCGCCTTCGGCGCCACCTCCCCCTGGCGGGGGAGGATCGTGAGGATACCTATGCGAGAACCCAGTCGCGCTTCGCGATTCCCTGTGCATACAAAAGCGCGGTCAGATCGCCGTGATCCACCCGCGCAGCCGCGGCCGCCGCGACGATCGGCTTGGCGTGGTACGCCACCCCAAGTCCTGCCGCCTCGATCATCGCCAGATCGTTCGCGCCATCGCCGACCGCGAGCGAGTCCTCCACAACAATCCCCCGCTCGGCGATCGCAGCATGCAGCGTCGTCAACTTGGTGTTCGACCCGACGATCGGCTTGGTAACCGTCCCCGTCAGCACGCCGCCCTCGATTTCCAGCACGTTGGCGATCGCGCGGTCGAAGCCGATCTCCTTCGCGACCGGCTCCGCGAACCGTGTAAACCCGCCCGACACCAGCACCGCCAGCGCGCCCCGCGACCGCATCGTCCGGACCAGCGCCTTCGCACCCGGCATGATCGTCACCCGCTCGGCGAGACAGCGTTCGATGTCGCTCTCGGCCAAGCCCTTCAGCAGCGCCACCCGCGCATCGAGCGCCGCCTCGAAATCGAGTTCGCCACGCATCGCGCGCTCGGTGATTTCGGCGATCTGCGGCTTGATGCCGGCATAGTCCGCGAGTTCGTCGATGCATTCGACGGTGATCATCGTCGAGTCCATGTCGGCCACGATCAGCGCCTTGGTCCGCGTCAAGCTCGATTGCACGACCACGTCGGTGCCGACGAACGCACCTTCCAGCGCAGCCCGCGCCGCATCCGGCGCCATCCCGAAGATCAGGTCGGCCGCGTCACCCTCGTCGATCCAACCGCTCGCGCCCGGCGCGCAACCGGCATCGCGCAGGCGGTCCATCGCGGTCGAAATATCGCCTGCGGTCAGCGTGCCCGAGGCTATAAGCGTTGCCGTGAACATACCCATCTCCCAATCAACGGGCGCTCTCCCGAAGGTCGCGCTCATCGCAGGGCCGACCGCGAGCGGCAAGTCCGCGCTCGCGCTCGCCATCGCCGCAGGTCACGATGGCGTCGTCATCAACGCCGATTCCGCGCAGGTGTACGCCGACCTCAGCATCCTCACCGCGCGGCCGTCGCCCGAAGAGGAGGCCAGCGCCTCGCACCGCCTGTTCGGCCATGTCGACGCCGCCGACGCGAGCTACTCCGCTGCGCGCTGGGCCGCCGAGGCGACCCAGGCGATTCGCGACACCCTGGCCGAGGACAAGCTGCCGATTTTGGTAGGCGGCACCGGCCTCTATATCCGCACTCTGCTCGACGGCATCGCTCCCGTCCCCGCGATCGACCCGGCTCTCCGTGAGGAGGTCCGCGCCCTACCCGTGGCGGAGGCGCACGCCGCGCTCGCGCATCTCGACCCGCAAGCCGCTGCCAAGTTGAACCCTGCCGACACCACGCGCGTCGCTCGCGCGCTCGAAGTCGTGCGCGGCACTGGCCGCACGCTCGCCGACTGGCAGACCGAGAAGGTCGGCGGGATCGGCGACACGATCGATGTCCGTGCGCTGATCCTGATCCCCGACCGCGACTGGCTCAACGCGCGCATCGACCAGCGCTTCGCCGAGATGGCCGACACCAGCCGCGGCGAAATCACCGCGCTCCTCGCCCGCACCGACATCCCTTGGGACGCGCCAATCCGACGCGCGATCGGCGTTCCCGAGATCGCCGCGCTGGTCCGCGGCGAGACTTCAAAACCCGATGCGATCGCCGCCGGATCGCTCGCGACGCGACGTTACGCCAAGCGCCAATACACCTGGCTCCGGCACCAGCCGCCTGCCGACTGGACCCGCATCGAAGCCCTCGATCTCCCAACGCGCCTGCAGCAATTTGAAACTATATTGCTGAAATGATGTTTGACACGCATCTTTTATATCGGTAGCCGGCCCCTCCACGAGACGCTAAAGGCAGCGTTCTCGCAAAGGATGATATGAAATGACCGAGAAGAGTGGAGCCGATATCCTGATCGAGGCGCTGTGCGATCTCGGCGTGGAGGTCGTCTTCGGCTATCCGGGCGGTGCCGTGCTGCCGATCTACGACGCGCTGTTTCGCAGTGGCCGGATCAAGCACATCCTCGTGCGCCACGAGCAGGCTGCGACGCATGCGGCCGAGGGTTACGCGCGCTCGACCGGCAAGCCCGGCGTGGTGCTCGTAACCTCCGGCCCCGGCGCGACCAACGCGGTCACCGGGATCACCGACGCGCTGATGGATTCGATCCCGATGGTCGTGATCACCGGCCAGGTGCCGACCGCGCTGATCGGCACCGACGCGTTCCAGGAGGCCGATACCGTCGGCATCACGCGCCATTGCTCGAAGCATAATTATCTCGTGAAGGACCCCGCCCGCCTGGGCGACGTGATCCACGAGGCGTTCCACATCGCCACCTCGGGGCGTCCCGGCCCGGTGGTCGTCGACATTCCCAAGGACGTGCAGGTCGCCACCGCGCGCTACAAGAAGCCCGGCCCGATCCAGCACAAGACCTATCGCCCGCAGGTGAAGGCCGACCAGGCGCAGATCGAGCAGCTCGTCGACATGCTCGCCGCGGCCGAGCGTCCGATCCTGTACACCGGCGGCGGCATCATCAATTCGGGCCCGGCCGCGAGCCAGCTGCTGTGCGAACTCGTCCGCATCACCGGCGCGCCGGTGACGTCGACGCTGATGGGCCTCGGCGCGTACCCTGCGAGCGGCGAGCAGTGGCTCGGCATGCTCGGGATGCACGGCACGTATGAGGCCAACATGGCGATGAACCAGGCCGACCTCGTCGTCGCGCTCGGCTCGCGTTTCGACGACCGCGTGACGGGGCGCCTCGACGCGTTCAGCCCGAACTCACGGAAAGTGCATGTCGACATCGATCGCTCGTCGGTGAACAAGACCGTGCGCGTCGATCTCGGTATCATTGCCGACGTCGGCCATGCGCTCGAAGACATGGTGCGGATCTGGAAGAGCCGCCAGCATCCAAAGCCCGACACGACCGACTGGCAGCGTCGGATCGCCGGCTGGCGCGCGGTGAAGTGCCTCGATTTCCCCGAGAACGATCCGAACGAGATCATGCCGCAGCGCGCGATCCGGGCGCTGTTCGAGGCGACGCAGGCGCGCTCGCCGATCATCACGACCGAGGTCGGCCAGCACCAGATGTGGGCCGCGCAGCATTTCGGGTTCGAGAAGCCGAACAAGTGGCTGACCAGCGGTGGTCTCGGCACGATGGGCTATGGCCTGCCCGCCGCGATCGGCGCGCAGCTCGGCAACCCCAACGCGCTGGTGATCGACATCGCCGGCGAGGCCTCGATCCAGATGAATATCCAGGAGTTGGCGACGGCGTCGCAATACCGGTTGCCGGTGAAGATCTTCATCCTCAACAACCAGTATATGGGCATGGTCCGCCAGTGGCAGGAGCTCACCTATGAGAGCCGCTATGCCGAGAGCTATTCGGATTCGCTGCCCGATTTCGTGAAGCTGGGCGAGGCTTACGGCTGGAAGGGCATCCTGATCGAGACGCGCGACCAGCTCGACAGCGGGATCGCCGATATGCTCGCGCATGACGGCCCGGTGATCGTCGACTGCCGCGTGTCGCAGCTGACGAATTGCTTCCCGATGATCCCGTCGGGGGCTGCGCATACCGACATGATCCTGCAGGCGAACGAAGTGTCCGGCACGATGGACGACGAAGCGAAGGCGCTGGTGTGATGGTGCATTCTTCTCCCGCGCCCCTCCCTGAAAGGGAGGGGTTGGGGGTGGGTTGGCCTGCTTTGGCCACCGCCGCCTCCGATCGAAACCAACCCACCCCCGGCCCCTCCCTGTCAGGGAGGGGAGAAGGCTAGTCATGCACATTTCCCAGGAAAAGGCCGAGCGACACACGCTCGCCGTCATCGTCGACAACGAACCGGGCATCCTCGCCCGGATCGCCGGCCTGTTCACCGCGCGCGGCTATAATATCGAGAGCCTGACGGTGAGCGAGATCACCGCGGACAAGTCGGTCAGCCGGATCACCATCGTCACCTCGGCGAGCGCGGCGACGATGGAGCAGATCATCGCGCAGCTCGACCGGCTCGTTCCCGTCCACAAGGTCACGGATCTGACCGCGATGGGCGCGCACGTCGAACGCGAACTGGCACTCGTGAAGGTCCGCGGCACCGGCGACCACCGGATCGAGGCGTTACGCCTCGCCGACGTCTACCGCGCCCGCGTGGTCGATGCGACGACGTCGAGCTTCGTGTTCGAGGTCACCGGCGGGATCGACAAGATCGACAAGTTCGTCGAGCTCATGGGCGAAGTCGGACTGATCGAAGTCGCCCGAACCGGCATCGTCGCGATCGCCCGCGGCAAAGAGCCGGCCTGAATTTACCCCCGTCATCCTGACGAACGTCAGGACCCAGAGCCACAATCGGCGCCGCCTGGAACCCTGGGTTCCGGCGACCGCCCGAATGACGAAAGAAGGAAGAATCCAATGCGTGTCTATTACGATCGCGACGCCGACCTGAACCTCATCACCGACAAGAAGATCGCCATCGTCGGCTATGGCTCGCAGGGCCATGCGCATGCGCAGAACCTCCGCGATTCCGGCGTCAAGGACGTCGCGATCGCGCTGCGCGAGGGCTCGGCCACCGCCAAGAAGGCGATCGACGCGGGCTTCGCGGTCAAGTCGAACAAGGACGCCGCCGCCTGGGCCGACATCGTCATGATCCTCGCCCCCGACGAGCATCAGGCGGCGATCTACGCGAGCGACCTGCATGACAACCTCAAGCAGGGCGCGACGATCGCATTCGCACACGGCCTCAATGTGCATTTCGGCCTGATCGAGCCGCGCGCCGATCTCGACGTCATCATGATCGCGCCGAAGGGCCCCGGCCACACCGTGCGCAGCGAATATGTCCGCGGCGGCGGCGTCCCCTGCCTGATCGCGATCGACCAGGACAAGTCGGGCAACGCGCACGACATCGCGCTCGCTTATGCCAGCGGCGTGGGCGGCGGTCGCTCGGGCATCATCGAGACCAACTTCCGCGAGGAATGCGAGACCGACCTGTTCGGCGAGCAGGCCGTGCTCTGCGGCGGCATCACCCACCTGATCCAGGCTGGGTTCGAGACGCTGGTCGAAGCCGGCTACGCGCCCGAGATGGCGTATTTCGAGTGCCTCCACGAGACCAAGCTGATCGTCGACCTGCTATACGAGGGCGGCATCGCCAACATGCGCTATTCGATCTCGAACACCGCGGAATATGGCGACATCACCACGGGGCCGCGGATCATCACGTCCGAGACCAAGGCCGAGATGAAGCGCGTGCTCGCCGACATACAGTCGGGCCGGTTCGTGAAGAACTTCATCCTCGACAACCGTGCGGGGCAGCCGGAACTGAAGGCGGCGCGGAAGCAGGCGCTGGCGCATCCGATCGAGAAGATCGGGTCGGAGTTGCGTGGGATGATGCCTTGGATCGGGAAGAATGCTTTGGTCGATAAAGCCAAAAACTGACTTCGTCAGTTTTCGCTTTATCGACCGGCCGGCACGACGGAGCCTGCCCATAGGGCACGGCTTCGCCGGGTCCGACGAACTGGTGCTTCCGCCCGCTCCACACCACCCCGGCGAAGGCCGGGGCCCAATTGGAAAGGCCGAAGTAACGGAGCGCAGTCCTCCGTTAGTGACGTCCCCCCATTGGGCCCCGGCCTTCGCCGGGGTGGTATTAGAGAGGCGCGGGCATTCACTTCTCCCTGTTCCCTCGCGAACGCGGGGGCCCAGGATCTCGGGCGGTGATCGTGGTTTAGCTGGGCCCCCGCGTCCGCGGGGAAACAAGAACGAGCGGCGCTCTCTCCGCTTCCCCCAATCGACCCAATACCGAAACACACAGTTGGCATAACGTCATTTGACGCGCCCCCTCACCTCGGCCAGCATCGCGCGATCAACAGGAGACCCCGCATGCGCCTAGTCCTAGCCACCATCCTCGCCCTCACCGCCGCACCCGTTCTCGCCCAGACCGCCGCCGTCCCCGGCGCCCCCGTAAAGGCGCGCGTCACCGCCGGCACCTATGCGGTCGACCCGAACCACACGCAGGTGACTTGGCAGGTCAACCACATGGGCTTCTCGATGCTCGAAGGGCAGCTCGGCGCATCGGGGGGCAGCATCACGATCGATCCCGCCAAGCCGAACGCGACCAAGGTCGAAGTCTCCTTCGCGATCGACCAGCTTTCGGTCACCTCGGCACCGTTTGCGGGCCATCTGAAGTCGAAGGACTTCTTCGACGCCGCGACCTACCCGACCGCCAAGTTCGTCTCGACCAAGGTCGTCGCAACCGGCGACAAGGCGACGATCACCGGCGACCTCACGCTCAAGGGCGTCACAAAGCCCGTCGTGCTCCAGGCGACCTTTATCGGCGCAGGCCCCAACCCGATGAACAAGAAGCTGAACTTCGGCTTCCGCGCGACGACCTCGATCAAGCGCAGCGACTTCAATATCGGGGCCTACGCCCCGGTCGTATCGGACAAGGTCGACCTGACGATCAACGCCGCCTTCTCGGCGCAATAATATACCAAAATTCCTATCGCGCTGGACACGGCACGTGTCCGCGCGATAGGACGCCATCAATGACGCACGGCCGCCTCCTGCTGCTTCGACTTACGCGCCCTTAGGCGCGCCGATCGTTTGCGCGGTGGCCATGCCCCGCGCCTCGCGCCTAAGGGCTGACCCGAACGCTCCCGACGACACGAGAGACTGGCCATGCTGCGCGACCCATCGACCAAATACCGACCCTTTCCGCAAATCGACCTGCCCGACCGCCAATGGCCGTCGAAGACCATCGTCAAGCCGCCGCGCTGGCTGTCGACCGATCTGCGCGACGGCAACCAGGCGCTGATCGACCCGATGGACGCCGAGAAGAAGACGCGGTTCTTCGACCTGCTCTGCAAGGTCGGGCTGAAGGAGATCGAGGTCGGCTTCCCGAGTGCCGGCGCGACCGAATTCGACTTCATCTCGGGCCTCGTGAAGACCGGCCGCATCCCCGACGACGTCGCGATCCAGGTGCTGACCCAGTCGCGCCGCGACCTGATCGAGACGAGTTTCGCCAGCCTCGTCGGCGCCAAGACCGCGATCGTGCATCTCTACAACGCGGTGTCGCCGGCGTGGCGCAAGATCGTGTTCGGGATGGACCGCGCGCAGGTCAAGCAGATCGCGATCGACGGCGCCAAGGTGCTGCGCGACGAGGCCGCCAAGCAGCCGAACGTCCGCTGGCAGTTCGAATACAGCCCCGAGACCTTCTCGACCGCCGAACTCGATTTCAGCTTGGAAGTCTGCGAGGCGGTGATGGACGTCCTGATGCCGACGCCCGACAATCCGATCATCTTCAACCTGCCCGCCACCGTCGAGTGCGCGACGCCGAACATCTATGCCGACCAGATCGAATGGTTCGGGCGCAACATCCGCAACCGCGACTCGGTCGCGATCAGCCTGCACACGCACAACGACCGCGGCACCGGCGTCGCCGCGGCCGAACTCGGCATGATGGCGGGCGCGGACCGGGTCGAGGGCTGCCTGCTCGGCAATGGCGAGCGCACCGGCAATTGCGATCTCGTGACCGTCGCGCTCAACATGTACACGCAAGGGGTGGATCCGAAGCTCGATTTGTCGGACATCGACGGCGTCGTGAACACGGTCAATTACTGCACCAACATCCCCGTCCACCCGCGCACGCCCTATGCCGGCGACCTGGTCTTCACCGCATTCTCGGGGTCGCATCAGGACGCGATCAAGAAGGGCTTCGCGGCGCAGGAGGCGAAGAACGACACGTTGTGGGAGGTCCCCTATCTCCCGATCGATCCCGCCGATCTGGGTCGCAGCTACGAGGCGGTGATCCGCGTCAATTCCCAGTCGGGCAAGGGCGGCGTCGCCTGGGTGATCGAGCAGGACAAGGGCTTGAAGCTGCCCAAGCGATTGCAGGCGGACTTCAGCCGGCACGTCCAGGCCTATGCCGACGAGACCAGCCGCGAACTGAATGCGGCCGACATCTGGGGCCTGTTCGAGCGGACGTACATGCCGCAGGCCGACGACCGCGTAGAGTTGCGCGATTACGAGGAAAGCGGCGCCTCGGGGCAGCGCGTGTTCATCGGCCGCGTCGCGATCGACGGCGAGGAGCGGTCGATCTCGGGGCGTGGCAACGGCCTGATCTCGGGCGTGATCGCGGCGATCGCGGAGTCGACCGGGCCTACGCTCGACGTGGTCGATTACAACGAGCACGCGATCGGCCACGGTGCGGATGCGCAAGCGGCGGCGTATGTCGAATGCCGCACCGCCGAGGGCAAGACGGTGTTCGGCGTCGGCATGGACACCGACATCGCCACCGCCTCGGTCCGCGCCGTGTTGTCGGCCGCGAACCGCGCGTAATGCGCACCTCCCTCTCCCCTCCGGGGAGAGGGTCGGGGTGAGGGGCCGCCAAGCAGAGCACCGCCCGGGACAGGGCCCCCCCCCCCCCCCCCCCCCCCCCCGGGGGGGGGGGGGGGGGGGGGGGGGGGGCCGCCAAGCAGAGCACCGCCCGGGACAGCCCCTCACCCCAGCCCTCTCCCCGAAGGGGAGAGGGAGCAGTCTGGGTAATCCTCCCGGGCACGGGGAGGGGGACCGCCACGCGCTTGCGTGGGGGTGGAGGGGGGCTTCCCCAAGCGCAACGCCCGCGGCACGCCCCCTCCACCAGCTACGCTGGTCCCCCTCCCCGCGTGCGGGGAGGATTTAGCGGGTGCGGACGATCTCGCAGCCTACGCGGGCGTCGGGGTAGACGTCGGCCTTCACGGTGCGGACCTTCACCCGACGCACCCGCGCATCCGCCAGGCACAGTGCCGCGATCCCCTCGCACAGCGTCTCCTGCAAGGCGATCGGCCGTTCCGCCACCATCCGCAGGATCCCCGCGCGCACGAAATCATAATCGAGCACCTCCTCGATCGCATCCTCGCCGAGCGGCGCCGGGTACACGACCGTCATCTCGACCGAGACGACCACGCGTTGCGGCGCCACCTCGTGCGGATGGATGCCGAGCCGCATCATCACCTCGAGCCCGTCGAGGATCGTCGTGAACTCAGCCATGTCGTCCCCCAAGATCCCGATCGAACATCACGTCGCCGTCACGGCGCAGAAACCGCTGCCCGCAATCGACGAACAGATTCTGCCCCGCCACGCCCTTCGCGGTCAGCAGCCACGCGACCGCATCCGCGACCGCCTCCGCCCCGACCGGTCGCCGCAGCAGATTGTCACTCGCCACCGCCGCGAACTCCGCGTCGGTCTGGTCGCCGCTCGGCAAGGTCAGACCCGGCGATACGGCATTGACCGCGATCCGCGGGCCCAGCGCCTGCGCCAGCATCGTCGTCGCGCCCTCCAGCGCGATCTTCCCGCAACTGTACGAGAAGAAATCCGGGTTCAGATTCGCGACCTTCTGGTCGAGCACATTCACCACAGCACCGTCCGCCACGTCGTCCTGCGACGCCAGCGCCGAGGCGAGCAACACCGGTGCGCCGCAATTGATCGCACCAAGTTCGGCGAACAGCACCGGATCCACTCCCGGCGGCCGATCGAACTCGAACCGCGAGGCGCAGTTCACCAGCCCGTCGATCGGTCCGCCGATCGCAGTCCGCGCCGCCACGAACAGGTCGCCGATCGCACCGAGATCGCTCAGGTCGCCCGCCACCGCCGCGGCACGCCCGCCGCCCCCGACGATCTCCGCCACCAGCGCCGCCGCCTCGTCCCGCGAGTGCCCCTGATGCACGATCACCGCATGGCCATCCGCCGCCAGCCGCCGGACGATCGCCGCGCCCAACCGCTTCGCCCCGCCCGTGACCAGCACGGTCCGCATCAGGCGCGCTGTCCCATCAACGCCAGCACTTCCTTGCGGCTGCGGTGGTCGTCGCGGAACACGCCCATCATCCGGCTCGTCACCATCGTCACGCCCGGTGTCCGCACGCCGCGCGCGGTCATGCAGGCATGGCTCGCCTCGATCACCACCGCGACGCCCTGCGGCTTGAGATTGTCCCAGATGCAGTCGGCCACTTCCGCGGTCAGCCGCTCCTGCACCTGCAACCGCCGCGCGAACCCGTGCAGCACGCGCGCGAGCTTCGAAATGCCGACGACATGGTTGCGCGGCAGATAGGCGATGTGCGCCTTGCCGATGATCGGCGCCATGTGATGCTCGCAATGCGACTGGAACGGGATGTCCTTCAGCAGCACGATCTCGTCATAGCCGCCGACTTCCTCGAACACGCGGTCGAGATGTTTCGCCGGATCGTCGCCATAGCCCGCGCAATATTCCTTCCACGCACGTGCAACACGCCGCGGCGTATCGAGCAGCCCCTCACGCGTCGGATCGTCGCCCGCCCAGCGGATCAGCGTACGGATCGCCGACGCTACGTCTTCGGGCACAATTAGCTTGCCGTCGGGGCCCAGCACATCGTCAGTGACCGCCTGCCCTGCGGACCCGCCCAGTTCATCCCGCATCGCAACACCCTTTATCAGCATACCCAAACATCAGAACATGGGTCCTCTTTTGCAACTGTTTCATTTCGGCCACTTGCCATAAATCCCGGTTTTCCGGGCACGAAAAAGCGTTGACGATTGATTTTTTTAATCGTTACTTCGCCATACCTGAAAAACTAAATCGTGAATCGGCAAAGACCGGCACGATCGGGGAGAGGACTGCCATGGCTAAGTTCGAATTGCTCGCCGCTTCGGCGATGATACTCCTGTCGATTGCGCCGGCAATGGCGCAGACGGCCACCACGACATCGGCTGAAAACACCGCCCCCACCAATGGGCCCGGTCAGGAGGCCCCCTCAACGCAGACGACCCAAGACGTCTCCACCGCGCCGCCGACCGATCCATACGGCGCGCAGGATATCGTGATTACCGCCCAACGCCAATCGCAGCGTTTGCAGGTTGTTCCGATTGCTGTGAGCGCTTTTACCGCTGACAACATCGCCAAGCAGCAGATCGTCAACCCGAGCGCGCTCCAGCAGACGCTGCCCAACATCACCTTCACCAAGACCAACTTCACGACGTCGAGCTTCACGATCCGCGGGATCGGCGATCTGTGCACCGGCGCGACCTGCGACACCGCGACCGGCATCCACGTCAACGACATGCCGCTGGTGACGACGCGCCTGTTCGAGAGCGAGTTCTTCGATCTGGAGCGGATCGAGGTTCTCCGCGGTCCGCAGGGCACGCTGTTCGGCCGCAACGCGACCTCGGGCGTGGTCAACTTCATCTCCGCCAAGCCCGACCTCACCGGCGTGCATTCCGCCGCCGAGTTCGAATATGGCAATTACGATTCGAAGCGCGTGCGGGCGATGATCAACCTGCCCTTCACCGACACGCTCGGCATCCGCGTCGCCGGCACCTATCTCAACCGCGACGGCTATACCAAGAACCTGTACGACGGTCGCGACATCGACGGACGGGATCTGTATTCGGTGCGCGGCACGCTGTCTTGGGAGCCGAGCAGCAACACCCGGATCGACCTGATCGGGTCGTATTTCCGCGAGAAGGACGATCGCTCGCGCTTGCAGAAGCAGCTCTGCCACCGCGATCCGACCGGCATCCTCGGCTGCCTTCCCGACCGCCTCGCCAACGAGACTGCGAACGGCAATTCGACGCTGGCGGCGGTGCTCAGCTCGAGCGAGTTCTTCGCGGTCAACAACCCCGCGCTCGGACGCTTCGGGCTGCAGAGCCTCTACGGCCAGGATACCTATGCCGGCGTGGTGAACCCGTCGGACGTGCGGACCGTATCGCTCGACTACAGCCCGACCTATTTCGCCGAGGAGGAGCAATATACCGCGAAGATCTTCCACGATTTCGGCCCGGTCAGCCTGAACTTCACCGGTGGCTACACGCGCAACGTCGTCGACAGCACCGCCGACTACAACCTCGCGGTCGAGAACCCGCTGACCAACAATGTCGGGCTCGCCACGCTCAATGCACTCGCGCGCACCGGATCGCCGTTCGCGTTCCTCAACGGCGTGCGGCAGGCGCTGATCCCCAACGGCCCCGCCGGCGGCGTATGCCAGTCCGCCGCCGATCCGAACAATGTCGGCATTTATGGCGGCAACTCGATCGGGTGCTACGCGCAGAGCCTCGACTTCGATCGCTCGCGCCAGAAGAGCCGCCAGTTCTCCGCCGAAGCGCATCTCGACAGCAATTTCGACGGGATGTTCAACTTCCTGCTCGGCGGCATCTATGTCGACAGCAAATCGACCAACACCGACTATTTCGTCAACGCGTTCGGGCTGGACTATGCCTCGGGCATCCTCGGCTCGGCGAACGCGGCGGGAGCGGGGCTGCCCGCCGGCAACGGCTATTTCCTGTCCACGCCGTTCTATCGCAACAGCGACGTCGAGTTCCGCCTGAAATCCTACGGCATCTTCGGCGAGACCTATTTCAAGTTCACCGACAAGCTGAAGCTGACCGTCGGCCTGCGCTACAACCATGACGAGAAGACAGACCAGGCGCGCAACCTAGCGCTCAACGTGCTGACCCCGATCGGCGCCACCGGTATCGAGCAGGGGCTGAACTACGGCACGGTCGATTTCGACCCGAACCTGCCGGGGCGCCAGGAGTTCGCCAATGCGCAGGTCAGCTTTTCGCGGCTGACCGGCCGCGCGGTGATCGACTACCGGATCACCGAGAACAACCTGCTCTACGCGTCCTACTCGCGCGGGTATAAGTCGGGCGGGATCAACCCGCCGCTGCTGCCATTGTTCAATGTCAGCAGCACGTTCCTGCCCGAACAGGTCAACGCGTACGAGATCGGCTCGAAGAACACCTTTGGCGGCGGCCAGTTCAGGCTGAACCTCACCGGCTTCTATTACCAGTACAAGAATTTGCAGCTGAGCCGGATCGTCGCGCGCACCTCGGTCAACGACAATGTCGACGCCGATATCTACGGCGTCGAGGCGGAGGCGATCATGAGCCCGGTGCCGGCGTTCGTGGTCAACATGAACGCCAGCTACCTGCATTCGAAGGTGTCGAGCGACAAGTTCCTGGTGAACCCGCGCGACGTATCGGGCGGTCGTGCGGACGCGGTGATAATCAAGGACATCACCAACGCGTCGAACTGCGTCGTCGTGCCGAACGTCGCGGGCAATGCGGCGCTGGCGAACGGCTATGTCGCGGCGGTCAATCGCGCGATCGGCCTGCGCGCACCGACCGCGATCCCGACGATCTCGGCGACCGGCGCGTTCGGGATATGCTCCGCGCTGGGGGCCAACGCCGCGGCGAGCGGCGTGTCGGTGCTCGACGGCGTGACCACCAACATCCGCGGCAACCGCCTGCCCCAGGCGCCGACCTACAAATGGTCGGTCGGCGCGCAATACACGATCGACTTCGGCAATGGCATGAGCCTCGTGCCGCGTGCCGACCTCAACTATACCGGCGGTCTCTCGGGCAGCATCTTCAACACCCAGATCGACCGAATCCCGGGGTATGAAGTCGTCAACATGCAGGTCCAGCTCAACGCCCGCGAAGACCGCTTCTACGTCCGCGCCTATGTGCAGAATCTGACCAACAACGATGCCACGACCGGACAATATGTGACCGACCAGTCCGCCGGGCTGTTCACGAACATCTTCACGATCGAACCACGCCGCTATGGCATCGCGGCCGGGTTCAAGTTCTGAGAGCTCGCGAGGCAAGTCCACAGGACAGGACGGCTAACTGATCCTCCCCCGCCAGGGGGAGGTGGCGCGAAGCGACGGAGGGGGAGGACACGGAACAGAGGTTTCGCTGGCCTCCCCCTCCGTCTGGCAAGAGCCAGCCACCTCCCCCTGGCAGGGGAGGATTGGTCATCGGACATCGATACGACCGTCCTACGCAGCACCGTCATCCTGACGAAAGTCAGGACCCAGAGCCAACCAGCGCAACGCTCGTCACGCTGGGCCCTAACTTTCCTCAGGACGACGTGGGGATGCAGCGACGGTCTGGTTCACGCATAATTCGGACTATGTTGGTCCTCGCCCGCCCTCCCCAAGGCGAAGACGCTGCGGACCCCTACCCTCTCCCCTCGGGAGAGGGAAAGACGCCGAAGGCGGCGAGGGTGAGGGCACGGCCCCGACAGCCTTGAAACACCAATACCGCGGTCAGCGCCCCAACCGCGCCGCATGCCACGCCACATGGTCCGCCATGAACGTGGAGATGAAGTTATAGCTGTGATCATACCCCGGCTGCATCCGCAGCGTCAGCCCGATCCCCGCCGCCTCGCACGCCGCCACCAGCAACTCCGGCTTCAACTGCTCGACCAGGAAACCATCCGCATCCCCCTGATCGACCAGTATCTCGGCCACCCGCGCGCCATCCTCGATCAGCGCGCAAGCATCATACGCCCGCCCCGCCGCCCGGTCCGCCCCGAGATACCCGCCAAGCGCCTTCTCCCCCCAGGGACACTGCGACGGCGCAACGATCGGCGCGAACGCCGACACGCTCCTGAACCGATCCGGGTTGCGCAACGCGATCGTCAGCGCCCCATGCCCGCCCATCGAGTGTCCGAAGATCCCCTGCCGCGCCAAGTCCGCCATCGGAAACTCCGCCGCGATCAGCGCCGGCAGTTCGTCCTCCACATACGACCGCATCCGGAAGTTCTTCGCCCAGGGCTCCTCGGTCGCATCGACATAAAAGCCGGCGCCCTTGCCGAAGTCGTAAGCGTCGTCGTCGGGCATGTCGTCCCCGCGCGGTGACGTATCCGGCGCAACCAGGATCACGCCCAGTTCGGCACACGCCCGCCGATACTCGCCCTTGTCCATGACGTTGGCGTGCGTACAGGTCAGCCCCGACAGGAACCACAGCACCGGCAACCGTTCGCCTTCGTCGTGGTGCGGCACATAGACCGCGAAGGTCATGTCGGTGCCGGTCGCGGTCGAGGCATGGCGGTACACGCCCTGCATGCCGGCATACGCCTTGCTGGTGGAGACGGTTTCCATCACGCGACCCGGTGCAACGCGCAGATCTTGTTGCCCGACGGATCGCGCAGATATGCGAGGTACAGCTTCCGCCCCCCGGTAGCTTCCCGGACGCCGGGCGGATCCTCGCAAGCCGTCCCACCATTCGCGAGACCCGCAGCATGCCAGGCATCGGCGGCCTCGGTCGAGGCGGCCGCAAACCCCATCGTGCTGCCGTTGCCATGGCTCGCCGGCTGCCCGTCGATCGGCTTGGTCAGCAGGAAGCGTCCGCCGTCATGCGCGTAGACCACCCGCCCCCAGTCATCGACGACACCCTCGGGAACGCCAAGCGCGCCCAGCGCCACGTCGTAGAACGCCTTCGACGCGGCGACGTCGTCGGCGCCGAGCATGATGTGCGTAAACATGACGCCCTCCTCAGTAGATCACGACGGAGCGGATGCTCTCGCCGGCGTGCATCAGGTCGAAGCCCTTGTTGATCTCGTCGAGCGTCAGGCGGTGCGTGATCATCGGGTCGATCTCGATCTTGCCGTTCATGTACCAGTCAACGATCTTCGGCGTATCGGTCCGCCCGCGCGCGCCGCCGAACGCGGTCCCGCGCCAGTTGCGCCCGGTGACCAACTGGAACGGCCGCGTCGAGATCTCCTTGCCCGCCTCGGCCACGCCGATCACGATCGAGGTGCCCCAGCCGCGATGGCACGCCTCCAGCGCCTGCCGCATCACCGTCGTGTTGCCGGTCGCGTCGAACGTATAGTCCGCGCCGCCATCGGTGATCGCGACGATGTGCGCGACGATATCGCCGACATCCTTGGGATTGGCGAAGTGCGTCATGCCGAAGCGACGCCCCCATTCCTCGCGGTCCGGGTTGATGTCGACGCCGACGATCATCCCCGCGCCGGCAAGCCGCGCGCCCTGGATGACGTTCAGCCCGATCCCGCCGAGCCCGAACACCACGACCGTGTCGCCCGGCTGGACCTTGGCCGTGTGCACCACCGCGCCGACGCCCGTCGTCACGCCGCAGCCGACGTAACACGACGTATCGAACGGCGCGTCCTCGCGGATCTTCGCCACCGCGATCTCCGGCAACACCGTGAAGTTCGAGAAGGTCGAGCACCCCATGTAATGGAAGATCGGCTGGCCCTTGTAGCTGAACCGCGTCGTCCCGTCGGGCATCAGCCCTTTCCCTTGCGTCGCGCGGATCGCGGTGCACAGGTTGGTCTTCTGGCTGAGGCACGACTTACACTGGCGGCATTCGGGCGTGTAGAGCGGAATCACATGATCGCCAACCGCGACGCTGGTCACGCCTGCGCCGATCTCGCGGACGATGCCGGCGCCTTCATGGCCCAGCACGCTCGGAAACAACCCTTCCGAATCAAGCCCGTCGAGCGTGTACGCATCGGTATGGCAGATGCCCGTTGCCATGATTTCGACGAGCACTTCGCCGAATTTCGGCCCTTCGAGGTCGAGTTCGACGATCTCGAGCGGTTTTTTTGCCTCGAATGCGACAGCGGCGCGGGTCTTCATCGGTCGGTCTCCTTGATTGCCGCCCTGATGCCCCCGGCGCCCCGCCTCCGCAACCCGCGGCCGATGCAACCAATGCCGCGCTCCCGCGCTTGATCCTTTCAAATCAAGGAGATGGCGGCATGAAAGATCCGAAGGAGGGCGACGAGGTCACCTGGAAATCGCACGGCGGCGAGGCGCACGGCACGGTCGAGAAGAAGCAGACCACCGACACGAAGATCAAGGGCCACACCGTCAAGGCCTCCAAGGAGGAGCCGCAGTTCATCGTAAGGAGTGACAAGGGCGGCAAGGCAGCGCACAAGGCGGACGCGCTCACCAAGGCGTGACCACGCGCGCAGTGCCTAACGCACGCGCGCAACAGGAAGGAATGCTTATGGCTACAGCTCCCAAGACCGGCGGCATCCACGCCCCCGTCCAGCCCTCTCCCGAGCTCGGCGCGATCGTCGGCAACGACAAGCTGCCGCGCAGCGAAGTGATCAGCAAGGTGTGGGTCTACATCAAGGCCAACAACCTCCAGAACCCCGAGAACAAGCGCGAGATTCTGGCTGACGAGAAGCTGAAGAAGGTCTTCGGGCGTGACAAGTGCACGATGTTCGAGATGAACAAGTACATCTCGCAGCACGTCAAGGCCTAACCGCCCGCACTGCACGGCAAGCGGCGACGGGGCATCGACAGCGATACCCGTCGCCCTTGATCGCACCTCGATCGTGATCCCGATCGCAACCCGACCGCGATTCTGATCGCGCCTCGATCGCGATCAGCCGTTCGACGGTACGAAGTTTATACCAAGGGCCTGGCGACAGGCCGACCGACCGGACGCAAGCCCCGAGCTTTTCCAGGCTCGCCCGAGCTTGATCGTCCCCCCCGACCGGCGTAATGCGCCGACGATGCCCCCGTAGCTCAGCCGGATAGAGCGACGGTTTCCTAAACCGTAGGCCGCGTGTTCAAATCTCGCCGGGGGCACCAGCTTTTTGCGCCATTTTCGGCGGTCTTCGCACAGATGCGAACACGCCAAAACTGAAGTGATCGAAGACCGCCTCCCTTGTCGGCTGCCCCCCACACCCGGACGTTCAAGCTGGCAACCCGCGCTCCCGATAACGGCCATTCGACAAGCGATATCTTTCCCGTTTCTCCGTCTCCGACAGGCCATTTCGGGAAAGAGCAATTGGGAACAGATTATGGGAAGCGGGTGCCTCGGACGGCTCTCGGTGCGATCGCGCGGACGACTGTCCCGCTATGGGTTCCTTTTCGGGAATTTTCGGTCATGACGTAAATTGCCGTCCAAAGTCGAAAGCGCGAGTTGACGCAACTTTCCACATTTGACGCATAGTATTATTCGGCTTCTCTATCGAAAAAACCGCTGATGATGCTTATTCTATCATCGTTATATGGAAGTGAGCTTAACCATTGCCTAAAGCGGGGTCCGTCCTCCGGCTTGGTGATAATGTTTTCGATCCCGGTCGTAACCGGATCGTTAGTTATCTCGATGGTAATGCGACTTACGCCAATTTCTTCGGGATCTACGGTGTGTATCGTTGTCCAGTCGTTCGGATCACGGAAAGTGGCAAATAACGGCCAAGTAGCTTGTGGTACGTAGTCGCTACGATGTGAGGGGTTATGAGAGACGGTACGAGGAAGATCGTGAACCCCAGTCGCATGAGCAATAATCTGTTGTTCCGCTGCGATCGCGTCTAACATTTTGGCCGACCTCGGGCGCTGGTAGTCTTTTGGTAGTAAAGCGACGTCCGCAGCATATTTGGCTTGTTGGGGTGAGTTTTTACCAACAAGCGTAGCATAGACACGGCTTCCGTTAGGTAGATCCATTATTACGGCTTGGCCGTTTATTTTAGTCTCTACTCTTCGGCCTGAGGAGTCTTGGATTGAGAAGGCCTCGCGCTGTCGAATTTGACGAACGCTTGAATATGTTTTGCCTTGGGCTTTGATAGTGATTTTGTAACGATAATCGGGCATCCGCTCGTCACAACCTACCAGTGCAATCGCCACGACCAGCAGCCAACCAAATCTAATCATTTCTACCTGCCTAAAATCTTCGGTATCAGCCGTGCGGAGCATCAATAGCTACTGATAGTGAAAATCTTCCCAAGCTACCGAAACGAGAGGCGATCGAACATCGACGACCGCGCTGCATGCTGGTTGTAAGGGACCGCCCCTTCCCATTTCTCGATCGTCTACGAGACGGCGAGATCGGCAGGCAGAGCTCAAACCGGTCACTGTCGGTCATCGATCCCGAAAGGTGGCTGGACAGCGGCGAGCGTTGCGCCCAATCTATTTTCAGCGGCGCTGGGAGGTCGGGATGAGCAACACGATATTAAATGACTACCAGCTTCTGGACGAAGCCAAGGCTGCGCTCCGTGGAAAGGATGTGGAACGCGCCACGCCTCTATTTGCTGAATATTCCAGACGCCGTGTGGCGGCAGTCAAAGCAAAGGCGGCAAATGATCCTGCGTGAGACGGCGTCCGCTTAAGGATCGTGTCCCACCGCGTGGTGTAGCTTCAGCGGCGTAGCCGCTTTGATCTCCGGACATGGCCGGGTCGATCACGCCGCCATGGACGACAACGTGACTGCGGGATCATCGCTCAATTGCGTTAC
>Ga0265296_1002138_pt1 | contig 20561 bp, 21 predicted proteins | sample MunlanPumphouse1_FD_189073 | JGI IMG/M metagenome (GOLD analysis project Ga0265296, IMG submission 189073) | Groundwater microbial communities from a municipal landfill in Southern Ontario, Canada - Pumphouse #1 | ecosystem: Environmental > Aquatic > Deep subsurface > Groundwater | place... | reverse complement strand
GAAGAAGAAATGCACGACCATCATAAAGAGGCAAAAGCGCAAGAAATACAAAAATTAAAAAAGCGGTTTATTTTTGCTCTAATTTTCAGTTTGCCCATTATTTATATGGTGATGGGCGAGATGGTTGGTTTGCCGATGCCAGCAATTTTTTCCGCCCAAGGCGGATCCGCCTCTGGCGGAGAAAATTACGGAACTATTATTCAATTTGTTTTAGTGTCGGCTGTCATCGTTTCTTGTTTTAACATTTGGACCTCTGGCTTTAAAAAATTGCTACGCCTGTCTCCGAATATGGATACTCTAATCTTTATTGGCACGGCCGTTGCTTATTTTTATAGTTTAATTATTTCTGTTTTGATGTTTTTGGATGTAAAAATTGAGGCACATCTTTATTATGAAAGCGCGGCTTTGATTTTAGTCTTTATTTCTCTGGGTAAATATTTGGAAGCGATAACCAAAGGCAAAACAAGCGAAGCAATTAAAAAACTAATCGGGCTTCAGCCAAAAGAAGCGACGATTATAAAAGATAATGAGGAAATAAAAATTCCTATTTCCGAAGTAAAAGTCGGGGATATTATTTTGATTAAGCCCGGTGAAAAAATCCCAGTGGATGGGATTGTTATTGACGGCTATTCTGGCGTTGACGAGAAAGCCATTACCGGCGAGAGTATTCCTGTTGAAAAGAAAAAAGGCGATGAAGTGATTGGCGCAACCATTAACAAAACCGGTGTTTTGAAATTTAAAGCCACTCGAGTTGGTAAAGACACAATGTTGGCCCAAATAATAAAAATAGTTGAGGAAGCAATGGGTTCTAAAGCGCCAATCCAGCTTTTGGCCGATAAGGTTTCTTTCTATTTTGTTCCATCTGTGATTGGTATTGCTATTTTGTCTTTTACTATTTGGCTTTTATTGGGCCAACCGCTTGCTTTTGCCTTACCAGTTTTTGTGGCTATTTTAATTATCGCCTGTCCTTGCGCTTTGGGTTTAGCCACACCAACCGCTGTAATGATGGGAACGGGTTTAGCGGCAAAAAATGGCATTTTAATTAAAAGTGGTAAGGCGCTGGAAATTGCCCGTGATTTGGATATTGTTATTTTTGATAAAACCGGAACTTTAACCAAGGGTGAACCAAGCGTTACCGATGTGGTGAAAATTAAGAATGATGTTAGCGTGGCTTTAATTTTGCAAATCGCCGCGTCAGTGGAAAAAAATTCCGAACATCCTTTGGCTCAAGCGATTGTCAATAAAGCCAAAGAAAAAAATCTTGCCCTGAGCGAAGTCGAAGGGTTTCAAGCCATACCCGGCTATGGCGTTACGGCTGATTTGTCCCCCTACGGGGGATCTCCCGAAGGGAGAAAAAATAAAAAAATACTTTTCGGAACAAGAAAACTAATGACTAACAATCAAATTAATCCAAATATAATAGAAGAAAAAATGATTATTTTAGAAGATCAAGGCAAAACAGCAATGATTTTGGCTGTAGAAAAAGATATTATTGGTATTATTGCAGTGGCTGATACGCTCAAGGATTACTCAAAAGAAGCAGTTGAGATGCTTCATAAAATGGGGAAAAAGGTTGCGATAATTACTGGGGATAATAAAAGAGTTGGACAGGCTATTGCCCGGCAAGTCGGCATAGACAGAGTTTTAGCCGAAGTATTGCCGCAAGAAAAATCAGCTGAGATTAAAAAATTACAGAGTGAAGGAAATATTGTGGCGATGGTTGGCGATGGTATAAATGACGCACCAGCCTTGGCTCAAGCCGATTTAGGTATTGCCCTTGGTTCAGGCACTGATGTGGCAATGGAAACTGGGGAAATAGTTTTAATTAAAGATGATTTAAGAGATGTAGTAATAGCGATTGATTTGAGTAAATACACTTTAAATAAAATTAAGCAAAATCTTTTCTGGGCATTCTTTTATAATATTGTCGGCATTCCTGTTGCCGCTGGCATTTTATATCCTTTCACTGGCTGGCTTTTAAATCCGGCAATTGCCGCGGCCGCTATGGCATTTTCATCAGTTAGTGTTGTTTCAAACTCTCTTTTAATGAAACGGCATAATCCGCAAATTAAAAAAAGTGGGGGTTTATCCCCCGCTGACGCCTGCGTATCAAAAGGATAGCTAAATATAATATTCCTTCACTTTTTGATCTCACCCCCGGTGACGATACAAAAAGACGCCCTCAGCGTCTTTTTTATTTTACCCGAATGAAAACCTTCCCGACTTAAAGTTGGGACGGTTTTCATTAGATAATTTTCTCAACCAATGTAATAATAATTTCCGCAAGAATCAAAAAAATAATTATCCACTCCAAAAAGTTGGCTTTGCGGGCGTCTAAAATATCCAAAACCGTTGTGGTATTATTGCGCAAAACATTGATTTTGGTTGAAAGGATTTCGGTCCTTTCGGGAATCTCCAGGTTCGCGCTCAAACTATGGTAAAGGCTGTCTAAGTCTTTGTCGTTCCAAACCAAATCAGGTTTGTCTAAAATGCCAACCGAAGCAATCATTTCCTGTTCAAAACGCATCACGCCGATGATATTTTTGATAAAAGGCGAAACATTCAAAAGAAATTTATTTTTTTCCAATTTAGTAATCTGTTTATCAAGCGTCGCGAGCAATGATTCAATTTTCTTTTCGTAAGAATCCAACCCAACCGACTGGCTCATCAAATTGCCGATGACAAGCATAAACTTTTCGTCGAATTTAGAAATTACCACTTCGTCAAAAAAGACTTCGGGTTTCTTCTGCGGTTCAATTGAGACTTTTAATTCGTCAAAATTTTCTATCTTTTTTGCAGGCTTGCCGTCCATAGCCTTGGCGAAGGACGGCAAATTCAAATAGGGTAAAAGCGCGGCAAGCGCCTTTGCCTCCAAATCCTCCGACCAGTTGCTGATAACAATAACGCCATAGCGGGCAATAAGCAAATATTGATTTTCTTTTTCGTTTAAAGCAAAAACAAGCGGATCTTGCGACGCTACCCGATAATGGCTTTTTAAGCCCGCGAGCGCTTCGTTTAAGTTCACGCTTCGGCTTATATCCAGGGCTTTTATAATGAATGAGGTCATAATTTCTATGTTTATATTATACTCTTGACTTGACTGATAAACAAACAAAAAATTCCAGTTTATCATTGGAATCTTTGGCGGACCTCGTCCGTGTTAATTGGAACCAGACAATTAAATTTCTTTGCGAATTTTGTCCGCAACAGAATCTAATATAGTCCTATCCTCAGCCTTGCTTCGGTAGCCTTTCGGATAGAACCATCCGAATCCATCATCCTTAGATCGTGGGATTATATGGTAATGCAAGTGGAAAATTTCTTGACCAGCGGCTTCTCCGTTCATAATTTCATTCAAAACCCCCTCACACTTAACGCTTCGCCTAATCGCCTTGTTCAGCTTTTTAGTAACAGCGATTAAGTATTTAGCGGTTTCTTCATCACAATCTTCCAGCGAAGAAAAATGTTTTTTGGGAATTACCAACGTATGACCTTGCGTTATGGGATAGATATCTAAAAAAGCCAAACTTAAATCATCTTCGTAGATGATAGACGCTGGCAGTTCTTTTTTAATGATTGAACAAAAAATACAGTTCATTGTGATTATAGTAGATTAAAGTAGTTTGTCGTGGATTTGGTGGACCTAGTGGGAATCGAACCCACGTCTTCCGGATGCAAACCGGATGCTCTACCACTAAGCTATGGGCCCTGTGGTTTGCTCCCGCAGTTTTATGAAAGGATGGTGGGCGCGCTTAGCGCGCCTTTTACCACGCTAAGCGTGGTGGGCGATAGAAGATTCGCCCGCTCATCTCACTTCGTTCGTGAGCGGGTCCGCTCAATTCCACGCAGTGGAAGATGAGCGGAAACCAGCGACCTCTCCGACTGCGGTCGGAGCGCTCTAACTACACCCCCACACCTTTGGTGGGCACCACAGGAGTCGAACCTGTCACCTTCACAATGTCAATGTGACGCTCTAACCAGCTGAGCTAGGTGCCCAAAGGTGTGGGGGCATGCTGAGCTAATCGCCCGCTTTTCTTGACAAACTTGTTTTTCTTATCTAATATAATAAAAACATCGTTCTTTGTCAATTAAATTTTAGAAAAAATTAAGGGGTACGCAGAGTTTCCTCATGCGTACCCCTGTGGGCGAAGCGCGAGCGATTGGTTACGCCCGACGCTTCTTGACGGCCTTGTCAACGGCGGGACCGAGCTTGTCGGCGACATCCGAGAGGCCGAGGTGAAACGTGGTGTCACTACCACTCTTCTCCACGCGGCTCTCCTCGCCGAGGTTCGCCTTCACGTTCTCCGCCTCTTTCCGCGTGTTGACGTGATGCGTCGCCTGGATGCTCAAGGAATTGACGTCGTCAGTCGAGCGAAGCTCCGCGAGGGCACACTCCGCGGCGCCCTGACCGTTGTCGCAGTCGTAGTCCCGCGTGTCAAGCTCGTCGCCCGCGAGGTTCACCTTCATGACCCGACCCTTGAGGTAGTCGAAGTGGGTGGTCTGCTTGAGCAGGCCATCCGCCTCTTCCCGCGTCATGGGCTTGGGGTCGTAGTGCATGAACCCCATGCCTTGGGGCTTCGAGGCGTTGTAGAGCGCCGCCAGCACGTCCGCCTTGTTCAGTCCAGAGAGTGTGATCTTGCTCATCGTTATTCCTCCTGTTTTTCAAAAAAATCGAGAAAAAGTAACCTGCCCGAAAATTTCGGGAATATCCCAGTCTTTCGACAGGAATTCAGGCTTTTTCCTCTTTTTTTTGCTTTATCTTATATATATTTAAAGGAACGATTTAATAGATTACTATAGCACATCCTTAAAACCTTGTCAAGGGCAATACTCCGAAAAATTAAAATTCTCCCTTTTACAAAGAGTGAGTCTCCCCCTTTCGTAAAGGGGGAATAAGGGGGATTTTTTAAAATCCCTCTCTAACTCTCCCTTTACAAAGGGAGAGAATTTGAACCCCCTTTCTTTCCTCTTGTCATTGCCCGACCCGCTCGGGTAATCCAAAAAATTTTACTGGATTCCGTGTCCGCCGCCAAGGCGGGGCAAGCAAGCACGGAATGACATTATAATCTTTGACAAAAAAGCTAAATTATTATAAAATCTTTAAAGAGTCAAAAATACCGCACATTAACAATTAAAGGAGGAAAAGATGCCAAACGAACCGACGCCAGATGGCACCCCGCGCGAAAATGAAAAAGAAGAAACCGTCATTTACGTTCGCCGTGAAAAAATTGCCGTTTTAAATGAAGTTGTCTACGAAATCTGTGTTGGTCTCCGAAAACATGCTGATGGAAAAACATATGTTACAGAAATTGCCGTTCTTGCCGCGCCATCAACCGATTTCCCGAATGCCGCGAAAAGAGCGTTGGAATTATCGTCAAAAACCGGCTGGATTGATATTGGCGGCATTGACGCTTACATCGGACAGCCGTGGTTCATCTTCGAAAAGAAAATAGAAGCCGAATAACGCCGCGCCTCGATGCAATACCGAGGCCAACGCCGAATTGCGCCGCCGAATTGCGCCGAATTTCAAAACCCCGATTTTTACATCGGGGTTATTTTTATCTAAAAACTTTCCGCGTTAATCTGCGTTATTACCTACCCCGTACCAAGTCGAGGTAATTTGATACAATTTAAAACTAACGAAGCCGGGGGCGAATTCCGACCTGCCCGCCATTCGCCTGAAGCGAAGCCGATGGCAGACGGGGAGTTGGCGGGGGATCATCGCCTTTGGCGAGACCCCGCCAGAGGCGGTGGCAAGCCCCCGCGCTACTTTATTTAAAATTTGTGTAGAGCGGCGACTTGTACGCCGCCAACTACTTCTGGGTTTACGCCGCCGAATTACGCCGCCGAATTTTAAAACCCTGATTTTTACATCAGGGTTTTTATTTTTTATTTTAAATCCGGCGTAATTCGGCGTTGTTGCCTCTGGCAAACGGCGTTTTACGGCTTCTACTCAATAGCTCTGAAAATAATAACTTGTATCGGGATACAAAATAGAAGACGGAACAACCGTATCTCTGCCATACCAGCAAAACTTAATGAACGCTCCGCCAATTTTTTCAAAATATTCCAGCCGAATATTGTGATATCCGGCAGTTAAATATGCCGAGCCGTGATTCCACTCCACCATATGTTCGGTCCAATTATTAATAATAAGATTATCGTCCATATAAAGCCGCACGCCGTCGTCTGACCAAGTATAAAATGTATAATCTCCCGCAATGTCAATTTTAATTTTTCCAAACCAGCGAACGGAAAAATTGTCAGAAGGCATCTGGGGCGCCGGCGACCCGTGGTCCCAGCTGAAATTAACGGTTGAATCAATGCGCTCAAGTTGCTTTGTGCCAAAATTTATATCGGAATAATAATAGCCCATTAATCCGCCCGAGCCTGTATTTACCGTACCGCCTGTTGGCGTTTGGGTAACGGGCGTGGCGGCGGGAATGTTTCCGAGCAATTCGTCGTCTCTTAAAGTTTGGGCTGTATCCACCAAAATTGGATGAATTTCGTCTATTTCCTTATAACCGGCAGTATAGCTAAAAGCGGGTTTTGTTAAAGTAAGAATAAATCGTTCCTGATAACGATGCTTTTGAGCCTTAACCATATCGCGAAATGCCCACGCCTTGCCATTTTTATAAATATAAGTTTTGTCACCCTCGTTTAAATATCTGAAAACCGTATTTTCCGGATGCGCCTGATAAGTAATTGGCGTCCCGATTTTATAATCCGGAAAAAATGCAACGTCTAAATCTAAAACCTTGCTCGCCCAATTTTCGCCGAATAATGTCCGCGCCAATGATTCGCTGGTTACATGGCGCAAGACGCCGTACGGCTCAACCGCGTAAACTTTTGGGTCGGTTTGGATTTTAATAAGGTTAGTGCCCGGGCGGACAACAATGCTGGAGCTGAGAGGAATTTCCGCGAGCTCCCCGGGGGTAACAATCTTTATGCCGTCAAAATTGCTGTACCACGAAAAATAAATCGGTTCGTTGGGGAAAGCGTGGCGTTTGCCGTCATAACCAAAATAATACACCGTTGAACTGTAACGTGTTTTAATCAAATCTCCGGCCGAATAAGCCGAAGACTGCCCCTTCACACTTCTAACCAAAAAAAGGCCGCACAATATAAACAGGAATAAAATGGGTATTAACAAGACTTTTCTCATATTTTCTATTTTTTGTTTCTTATTTTCTATTTAAACAAAAAATAAACAAATAAACAGGAAACAGAAAATGATAAATAGGAAATTTCATCTTTATTATTGTAGCCGAAACTTCGTAAAAAGTCAAGGCGCGCTTGACAAAAAATAAAAATAATGTTAAGATATGCTATTAAGGCAATTCGGCCTTAAATCGGTCTTTAACAACTAAAACAGGAGGTGATTATGACTCTTCTTTTCGCCGTTATTGGATTTATCGGAGTATGTTTAGGAGTCGGTGCCACTGGGCGCAGTTTGGTGTGGTTGGCGGACTATTTTTCAGAAAAGGCGGAAAACTGCGAAAAAAAAATTAAGATGTTTAAACAAATTTGGCATCTCAAGCAAACTCTCAACCTAGACGATCAGGAACTTATAAGGGAATTAGTGCGGTGCAAAGAAGAGATTGCTTTTCAAAAAACTGCCCGCAAAGAACTGGAAGAAAAAAAATCTCTGGATGATAATAATGCCAAATCTCTTTACCCTCTTTTGCAGGAATTTAAATTAACAGACGAAGATGTTATTGCGACATTCCAAGAGAGGATGGCGACAACTTCAACTGCGCCTGTTAAAGAAGAACAAACTTAATTTTTTTAACAAAACCCCAACAATCTTCAACAAGAAAGGAAAAAGTTATGTCCGAATCTCTTCTAACAGTATTCATATCCTGTTTTTTGGCTGGTGGGGGGTTGGTGTTGGCGATGACGCTTATGGCGTTTCTTATTGTATCTGGCTTATGGATTGTGACGACATGCTCAGAAAAGATCGGAAAATCTAAAAGAATTTTGCGCCTCAAAAAAACTTATAATTTAGATGACCGGGAACTTGTAAGAGAATTGATGCAGAGCAAAATTCATAATTCAATTTATGATGAAGATTTCAAACGTCTTTATCCCGCACTAAGCGGCTCGGATTTGCTGAGCGAAGAAATTGTAACAGTGTTAGAAAATAAACACGCAGACCGCAATTCCGCACCAGCGGCCACCGAACTCGTTGTCTAGACTCGTTATCTAGCGCAACAAAAACAACAGCGGCGGAAGCATAACTTCCCGCCGCTTTTTTATTATAAAATTTTCTGGATTCCCCAATTAAATTGGGGAATGACATTTAAGAAACGGCCGGCAATCTTTCTTTCCAGAAAAAATGAAAGAGAGTAAACAGCCCAGCCAATAAAAAAGTATAAATTAAATTGTCGGTAAAGAAAAGCAGGGTAAAACACGCCAAGGCAACAATAATTTTTCCAATTGAAAGCACCACCTCGCGGAAAACCACGTATTCTAAAATTCTATTGCCGTTCGGCCTTTCGTAAAAAAGCGTTTGCATCGGCACTTCAAGCGTATCCCTAAAAACTTTATAAATTGAGTCTATAACAAAAATCGTTGACCAATCATAAATAAAAATTTTTAAAAACCAAGAAAAGGCCACGCCGGTTGAAGTCGCTTTAATCATTCTGGTTTTTTGGGGTTTGTTGGAAAGTTTTCCGGCAATAAGCGTTAGCGCGAAAGTAACGAATAAAACGGCGGTGGTTAAAATCCCCACATCTCTATAATCGGCCACCACGGAAAAGATAAATATCGGCCAAACCGCCTGGGCAATTACGTCCGCGCCATGACCCATGTTGGCAATAACATCAGAACGATAATCTTTGCTTGCCAAAACCTTAAAAAATCTTTTAAAATCGTAATCTTCTTCAATCTTTAATTCTCTTGTAACGAGAAGCGGAATTAACGAAGCAAACGCAAACAAAATTGTCAACGCGAAAAGAGGGGCGAACCCGAATTTGGCTAAAATAAAACCGCCAATAGCCGGCGCCACTACGCCGGTAAGGCCGATTAAGACTCTTAAATAACCAACTTCTTCACCTTTTGCCCCGGCTTGGCTGTAACGCGCAAAATCGGCGTGATAAGCCAGCCAATAAAAAGATTTATCAAAAGCCCAAAAAAAGGCGGCGAAATAAAAGAGCCATGGCAAATGCCCTATCATCACCACGGAAAATAAAAAGATGGCGTAAAGCGGGATGGAAATGGCGATTGATTTTTCATAACCTATTTTTGAGACTATTTTTGCAGTAAGCGGACAAATCAGGGCGTAAAATATATAATGTACCGCGTACCAGAGCACAATTTGCCTTATTGAAAAACCGAGTTTGAAAAAATAAATAGGGATAAAAATCGCCAAAGCAAATGATCCAAAATCCAAAATTACCGTACTTACATACAGTTCATTCAACTGGCGTTTAAGATAGTGGCTTAGATAGTGGAATTGATACACAGACCACTGATTCAAAAAACTAAATAACCGTGTAACTAATCAACTAAGTAACTAAGTAACCAAGTAACTATTTAACTAAATTCGGCGGAGCCTCACCTTTTGACGCCGCGATGATATTACGCGCCGCGCAAACCGACATGGCGTTCCGTGTTTCATTGGTGGCCGAGGCGGTGTGAGGAGTTATAACAACATTATCCATTTTTCTCAACTCTAATTTATCGGATAAATCGCAATCAATTGCCGGCTCGCATTCAAAAACGTCTAAAGCCGCACCAGCGATTTTTTTGCTCTTCAACACTTTGAGCAGGGCCTTTTCGCGCACAATCGGCCCGCGGGAAGTGTTAATTAAATACGCCGTTTTTTTCATTAAAGCAAACTCCTTGTCGTTAATTAAATATTTTGTTGAAGGCAAAAGCGGCACGTGGATGGAAACAAAGTCGGAATTTCTTAAAAGTTCCGGCATCGCCGTAAATGTCGCGCCACATTCTTTTTCAAAACTTTCGTCGCGTTTAACGTCGTAATATAAAACTTTCATTTTAAAACTGCCGGTTGCCATTTGCGCCACCCGCTTGCCTATCGCTCCCAACCCAACAATACCCAAAACTTTATTAATAAGGTCGGCGCCTAAAAATAAAGTCGGCGACCAGCCCTGAAATTTTTTGGCGCGGGTAAACTTGTCCGCCTCAACAATTCTTTTTGCTAAAGCCATTAAAAGAGCAAAGGTGTGTTCGGCTACGGATTCGGACATTTCCGGCACCGGCGTGTTTGTTACCGCGATTCCGCGTTTTTTTGCTTCGGGAACATTAATATTATTAAAACCCACGGCGTAATTGGCAATGATTTTTAATTGCTTGCCAATGCCGTCCATAATTTCGCCATCAATTGTGTCGGTTAAAAGCGAAAGCAAGGCGTCGCTTCCCTTGCCCATTTTAATAATTTCTTTTTTGGTCAAAACCCTATCGTGCGGGCTGATTTTAATTTGCAAACCGCCTTGCTCTTTTAACAACTTAATTCCCGCTTCGGGGATTTTTCGCGTAACGAATATTTTATACATATTTTATAGAAGCCATTTTACGCCATCACTACGCCAGCCGACGCCAGCAACCCCCTCCCTTACCCTCCCCCTTCCAAAGGGGGAGGGATGGGGTGGGGGATGGCGTAAATTGGCGTTATGATAGCGTTTCAGTGGCTTCTATTAATAATCTTAAATCTAAATAAATTATACCCCCTCTTGACAAACTATTCAAGATGTGCTATAATGGTATGTTGTTCTTTAAAAGGGGAAAAAATAGTAAATTTAGCGAAAATCGACGGTCTGATACCCTTAAAAAAGGTTTCGGGATTTTCCCGACAGGCCTAACACCAATTTCACACAAGAAAGGAATCTAAAATGAAAGCCAGAATCGCCGAAAAGATTGATCGCGCCCTCGCCCGCATCCTGGGCATTCTCATCGCCGTTCTCGGTTCGCCGGGCGGCAAATGCTCTCTGCCGGGCAAGTTCGAGCGCGTCAGTGCCAAAAAGTAGTAAACGGCCAGCCATGGCCACGTCCTAAAACCCCAAACCGTCCCGAAATAAACTCGGGACAAAGGAAAAAAACCATGAAGGACTCAACCAAAACGGCCATTTCACTGACCTGCATCGCCCTGGACGCCATCGCCGTCATCTGCCTTTTCCTGGCAATTACCATGACCGCGGGATGCGCCGGGCGCACCAAGACGCTCGCCGTGCCGACAGAGAACGAGACCGGCATCATCTACGGCCTCGAGCACGTCTGCAGCGACGACTTCGGCGACCCCCAGGACGACCCGATCGTGATGACCTACACCAAGGACGTCATCGAAGTCTGTTCAACCAATGTGGGAGACTTCACAGTCTACGACGTCGGCTGCGACGGAGAAAGTATCGAAGTATGCGACAACGACGTGAGCTATATCATCGCCGGCGGCGAGGCCAAAACCGCAAGCCGCAACTGCGTCGTCCCCGCCAAGGCAAAGAAGAAGGCCGTCAAGACTCACCTTAAATGCCTTTCCGAAATCCTCAAGTAACCCGCCGATTTTCCGCCAGAACCCCAGTAGTAGTCCGCCAAAGGCGGACACTACGGGGCAAGCCCGCTAAACAAAAAAAGGCGCGACCCACAAAGTCGCGCCTTCATTCTTTTTAAATATTAAAAACAACACCGCCCCGAACTTGTCGGAGCGGTTTTTTAAATCTCATGAGATCCCTCATGAGGAATCTCATGAGATTCTAAACTTCGCTCCTTGATCCGAAGCGCTTGACAAAGTTTCAACGATTTGTTATACTATAATGTTCTTTAAAAATAAGGGGGCTTAATAGTCGGAATTTTCCGCGAGCAATTTTTTCCACGACAAACCAAGAAAGGAGTAAAAAATGAGGAAAATCACCTCGTTTAATCGAAATGAAATTTTTCGTAAGATTGCTCACAAATTTCCTGATCATCGTCTGGTGACAATGCGGGATATTAAGCCGGGGGCAGAACTGCTCACTGGGACGGTCTATCTAGACAAAAACCGTGGCGTTTATTTCTCTGTGTTCCCTATTCGCCTGAAAGAACAGCCGATCCATGAGTATCGTGAGGATGATAAAGTTCGTCGCAACATCCTTTACACGTATATCTGTTCCGAAACTGGCGAAGAAATTAAACCGGTAGGAATCCCTCTTGACGCTGTCGTTGGCGATACTTGGTTTGGATTTGAAAACAAATACGTCGACGAGGTTAGAGTATACCTCGTCCGAAAGTAAAGAAACAAAGTGTCCCAACAAAAGGCGCGACCCACAAAGTCGCGCCTTCATTTTTATTTACGAAACTATAATTAGGACTTATTATGCACTTTGACCAACTCCGAATGTTTTCCCCCTTTCGTAAAGGGGGAATAAGGGGGATTTTTAAAATTCAAATCCCTCTCTAACTCTCCCTTTACAAAGGGAGAAAACCAAACACGTAAGTCCTATATAATATTACTTACTCCTCAATCTGCTTCAAAATATATGCCACAGTACCTTTCTTTAACTCCTTGTTATGAAAAGGCAAAACTACCAATTTGTCGCCCTTCTTGTAAATTCTGTGGCTTCCTTTTTGCCGGATAAACTTAAAACCCGTCTCAAGCACAATGTCTTCCAATTCTTTTGGCTTCAAGACGGGCGTTTTGGTCATACTATGTTATATTTGAATCTGCAGTGGCGCAATAATTACGCCAGGTTTCTCTACGGGCAACTCGTGATATTTGTCTTTAACTTCTAAATAAAGCTCTGCCGCCTCTTTGATATTTTTTAATGCTTTTTCAAATGTTTCTCCCTCGGAAACGCAACCCGGCAAAGCGGGAATCAAAACAGTATAACCGCCGTCTTCTTGCGGCTCAAAAATGGCAGTATATTGATAAATTTTTTTATGAATCTTTTTGGATTTCTTTGCCATATATCCAAAATATATCACATTCTTGACATTTTTGTCAAATTTTAAAGCTGGTTGCAATATCCCGCGCTATATTTTAACGTGCACTTTCGTGCGCTATTTCTTAACGCGCTACAAGTAGCGCTACTCCAGAATACTCTTATAACCAAGAACGTATTTAACTAAGAACTAATTTAACTATTTTTTCTCTTCATCACTTTCTTCACCGCCGCGATGATGTGTTTTGCTTTCATTCCATATTTTTCCAAAAGCTCGTCGGGCTGGCCTGATTCGCCGAAAGTATCCTGCATACCAATCATTTCCACCGGAACCGGACAATTTTTTGAAAGCGCTTCGCAAACCGCGCTCCCCATCCCTCCCATAACCTGATGCTCTTCGACTGTCACCACTGCGCCGGTTTTTCCAACCGACTTACAAATTGTTTTTACGTCCATCGGCTTAATGGTGTGGTTATTTATAACTTCGGCGTCAATGCCGTGTTTTTTTAATTCATTGGCAGCTATAAGCGCTTCGTATAAAAGCGGACCGCAAGCGATAATTGAAACATCCTTGCCCTCTTTAAAAATTTCCGCTTGCCCGATTTTAAAAGGCGTTTCCGGCGTGGTTATAATCGGGGTTTTCTCGCGCGCGAATCTAAAATAAACCGGGCCGTTGTAGGCCGCCGCGGCCAAGGTCATTTTTTTTGTTTCATAATAATCGCATGGCGCCATCACCACCAAACCCGGCAAACACCGTGTAATAGCAATGTCTTCCAGCGCCTGGTGCGACATTCCGTCGGGACCGACAGAAATTCCGGCGTGAGCGCCGACAATTTTAACATTGGCATTATTTTGGCAAACCGGCACTCTTATGTTAGACCAGTTCATTCCGGGCGAAAAAACCGCGTAATCGGCGACAAAAGGAATTTTCCCGCACAAAGCCAGCCCGGCGGCCACTGACATCATATTTTGTTCGGCTATCCCGCATTCAACAAACCTTTCAGGAAATTTTTTGGCAAAAGGCATCACTTTGGTTGAGTCGGTCAAATCGGCGCAAAGCGCGACAACATTCGGATTTTTTTCTCCCAATTCCACCAATCCGTCGCCGAAACCTTCGCGGGTGGTTTTTAATTCCAAATTTTTAGCGTCAAAAATATTTTTATTAAGTTTCATTTTGTTGATTAACAACATATATTTTTAAATTTTAATAAATCAATTTATTACAATTACGTAACTCAAACCTTTAGGTTTGACGGTCAGGACACGTCGTTCGAGAGCGACGCGTCAGGTCTAAAGACCTGAGTTACATTTTTTTCTTTTCAACGTAACTCAAACCTTTAGGTTTGAAGTTTCCGATTTTGATATTTCAGGTCTAAAGACCTGAGTTACAATTAATTGATAATTGAATGTTTTGGGTCTAAGGACCTGAGTTACATTTCTTTTCAATGTAACTCAAACCTTTAGGTTTGATGTTTCGAGTTTGATATTTCAGGTCTAAAGACCTGAGTTACATTTTTTTCTTTTCAACGTAACTCAAACCTTTAGGTTTGAAGTTTCCGATTTTGATATTTCAGGTCTAAAGACCTGAGTTACAATTAATTGATAATTGAATGTTTTAGGTCTAAAGACCTGAGTTACATTTCTTTTCAATGTAACTCAAACCTTTAGGTTTGATATTTCGGGTTTAATGTTTCAGGTCTAAAGACCTGAGTTACATTTTTTTTCAACGTAACTCAAACCTTTAGGTTTGAAGTTTCCGATTTTGATATTTCAGGTCTAAAGACCTGAGTTACAATTAATTGATAATTGAATGTTTTAGGTCTAAAGACCTGAGTTACATTTCTTTTCAATGTAACTCAAACCTTTAGGTTTGATATTTCGGGTTTAATGTTTCAGGTCTAAAGACCTGAGTTACAATTAATAAAATCAACTACTTGCGCTTACTCCCCGCTTTTCCGCCGCATGCTTTTAATTCTTTTAAAAATTCTTTGCCTTGTTCCGGTGTTGGAACTTTGCCGTGCCACGAATAATCAAATTCAATGGAACTAACGCCCTTTCCCGGAATAGTATGCGCCAAAATTATCACGGGTTTTTCATAAATCGCCTTGGCTTCTTTAATCGCGTCAACTATCTGCCTGATATTATGGCCATCAACATCCAAAACGCGCCAACCAAAAGCCTCGTATTTCTCTCTAAGAGGTTCAAGAGGCATCACATCCTCGGTATAGCCGTCGATTTGGATGTTGTTTCTGTCCATAATATATGTTAAATTGTCCAATTTCAATTTTCCGGCAAGCATCGCCGCCTCCCACGTCATTCCCTCGTCCTGCTCGCCATCGCCCGCCAAACAATAAACCTGATATTTTCCGCCCGAGGCGGATCCGCCTTGGGAGGAGGCTTTATCCATTTTAGCGGCAATTGCCATCCCTGCGGCGATTCCCGCGCTGTGCGCCAAAGGCCCGGAACTTGATTCAATTCCCGGCAAACTGGCGCGGTGCGGATGCCCTTGCAGCCGCGTTCCTAACTTGCGCAATGTTTTTAGTTCTGAAACGGGAAAATAACCGGCTCTGGCCAAAGCTGCGTACAAAACCGGGCAAATATGCCCGTTTGAAAGCAATACTCTGTCGCGTTCCGGCCAATTGGGATTTTTGGGGTCGTGTTTTAAAACTCCGGAAAAATACAATGCCGTAAAAACATCCGCCATATCCAATGTTCCGGACGTATGCCCCGACCCGGCCGTTACCAACATAGAAATTAAATCTTGCCGAATCTGGCAGGCAATTTCGTTAAGTTTTTGGATTTGTTTGTCGGTTACGCAAGTCATATGGGAATCGAAAGGCGAATCGACCCGAATATTACGAATTCGTAATATTCGCTAGCCTGAAAGGCGTCATTCGACATTCGATTATAATTTATAAAAGGTAATTTTAACTTTTTTTAATTTTTTTAAACTCGGCCTGCTTTCTAACAAACCATTTTTTGCTCCCATTTTTTGTATAACTCCGTCGGAATTTAAAGTTGCGAGGCGGAGAGCGTAATCGAGATTATTTTTCAAAATTAAACCAGCCACCAGCCCGCTGCCAAACGCGTCGCCGGCGCCGGTGGTGCTAAGCGGTTTTGTCCCAAGCGATGAGGCGAAGTAGATTATAAATTTAGATTTTGGATTATAGATTTTAGATTTTAGATTTTGAATTTTTATTGGAAATTGGAAATTGGAAATTGGAAATTTTTGGACTGCATATGCTCCCGCCTTACCATCAGTTATCACCAAAACATTCCCAACAACCGATTCAAGTTTTTTAATAATTCCATCTAAATTATTAAACGGCAAGTCCGCCAATTCCGCCGCTTCTTCGCGGTTAAGATTAAAAACCGCCGTCTGCTTTATATATTTTGAAAGTTTTTTAATCCCCAAGGCCAGTTCTCCCCCGCCCGGATTCCAAGCAATTTTTATTTTTTTGCGCCCCGCAAAATCAAAAATCTTTTTGAGAAGTTTAATGTCGCCTCCACGCTCAGCGTGGCTTTGGGCACGCTTAGCGTGCCCGCCCAAAGAAGTAACATAAAACCATTTTGTTTTCATCTTATTCTGCGGCGCGTCTTCCCAATTGATAAAATTAGACGCTCCGCGATAAACTAAAACCGAACGCTGTCCGGTTCCTGTTAAAAGCAGAGTTGAATAAGAGGTAAAACGCTTGTGGTCTTTTTGAATCAGCGACGTGTTAACTTTTGCTTTTTTAAGAATTTTTATAATTTCATTTCCCGCCTCGTCATAGCCAACACGCGACAAAACTCCCACTTTTAATTTTAAATTACCAAAAGTGACGGCGGCGTTTGTCGCCCCGCCGCCGGTATCTAAAAAAATCTCGCTTGCCTCATTTTTACTGCCTAGCGCCAAACATTCCGCCACGCCCGTAGAAAATTTGTCTGACTTGATTAAATTAAAAGCAGGAGACTTTAAATACACGTCCCTCGTCGCGCTGCCGATAGTTATAACATCATACATAATTATATTTTTCCGCCGCTGCCGCACAGTTTTATTTTATCCGCAATCACTTTTTTCATAATTTCTTTAGCGGCTCCCAAAATCTGGCGCGGATCAAAAACTTTTTTGTCTTTTTTGAGTTCGCAACGCACGCCGGCGGTAAAAGCCAAACGTAAATCAGTATCAATATTTATTTTACAAACCCCCAAACTTATCGCTTTTTTTATCTCCGAATCGGAATTGCCTTTGGCGCAGCCGATTTCTCCACCACACTTATTAATTAAATTAACCAAATACGGCGACACGCCTGAAGCGCCATGCAAAACCAACGGAATTTTTACCACCCGTTTTATTTTTTTTAGCCGTTCAAAATCCAGTTTGTGGCCTTTTCCGCCCGAGGCGGATCCGCCTTTGGCGGAAAATTTATAAGCTCCGTGGGAGGTGCCGATAGCCACCGCCAGAGCATCACAACCGGTTTTTTTAACAAACTCCGCTGCTTGTTTTGGATTTGTTAAAATCGCTTCTCTTTCCGACACGGACACCAAATCTTCAACACCACGCAGCGCGCCGAGTTCTGCCTCAACCGAAATTCCTTTTTTATGCGCCGCGGCCACCATTTGTTTTGTCAGCCTTAAATTCTTTTCATAAGGCAAGGCGGAGCCGTCAAACATTATGGAAGTATACCCGGCATTAAGCGCTTTTTTTATAATTTTAAAATCTTTTCCGTGGTCTAAGTGAAAAACAATTTTCACGCCTTCTTTGGCGGCAGTCTTCGCCATATTCGCCAAATTTTCCATTCCGGCGTATTTTATCGCCCCTTCGGAAGTTTGGACTATCACTGGCGACTTCATTTTTTTTGCAACCTCAACAATTGCCTGCAAAAATTCCAAATCGTTAATGTTAAAAGCCGGCACGGCATAATGCCCTTCTTTTGCTTTGTTTAGGACTGATTTAAGAGAAACAAGCATATTTAAATTAAAACCCATTATCCAAAAAATTCTAATTTCCAATTTCTAATAAAAATCCAACTGCTTAAATTTTTAAAACTTTTGTCATTTGACATTTTATCCCTAGGCCTTACAGGCCGGGATCCCGGCCGCCCCTGGCGGCTTAGGGATTAGGCCTTAGGTGAATTAGGTGAATTGGAAATTTTTTATATTTCTCTCGGCTTAACCTTAGAATATTTCTTTAACCATTTTACCATCTCGTTTTTACGGAGCAATCCCGCCTGCGGGCCGATTTTGGTAATTACCGACGCGGAATTGGCGCTTCCCCAGCGCAAAGCTTCGGGCACGGTTTTACCATGGACCATTGCCGCCATAAAACCGGTGGAAAAAGAATCGCCGGCGCCGGTCATCTCTACAACTTTTACCGGCATTACGCCCATCGACCAAGAACCCTTCCCGTCGTGAGCGTAAGAACCGCGCGGACCGTCGGTAACCACAACCACTTTTGGCCCCTGCGCGTAAAGCGCCGCGAGCAATGATTTAACGCTTGTGTGTTTTCCAACCAAGCTTTCCGCCTCTTCTTTGTTTACAAATAAAACTTCCGCCACTTTTAAAAGATTTTTCATTTTTTCCAAACCCCGGCGCAACTGATGCGTTCCCGGATTATAGCCGAGTTTTGTCCCGTTTTTATTTACAAAATCCAAAATTTCACTGTTTAAATTCAAATGATTTTTTCCAACCGACGTGTAATAAAGCCATTTTGTCGGCGAAAACTTGGGCAAGGAATATTCGCGCAATAAATGATAAATAAGAATTGTCCTTTCGGCCTTATAATTTAAAACCACGGAATAGTTTGACGGCCGACCCTTGTCAACTTTTAAATATTCCAGCGAAACTCCCTCTTGTTTCATTTTCTTAATAATTTTTTCCCCGGTTTCGTCGTCGCCAACAATAGAATAAAACGCCGCTTTTAAACCTAAACGCGCCGAACCGGCGGCGTTGTTGGCGGCATTGCCGGCAATTTGCTGTTCCATACTGATAATTGGGATTTTGTCGGCATAACTTAAACAGAGCAAACAGTTTTCCCTATCTGCCGTGCAAATTACCGACGCGTCATTTAATTTCAAAAAAGTATCTAATGTCGCATCGCCGATAGAAATGATGTCGTACATATATATATTGTAGAAGCCGTTTCAACGCCGCCGCCTGACGGCACAACGCCGGTCCCTAAGCCGTCGGCTGGGATGGCGGCCGCCTTCGGCGGCTTAGCCAATGACGCCGGAACCCCCTCCCTTACCCTCCCCCTTTTTCGAAAGGGGGAGGGATGGGGTGGGGGATATCCCTAAGCCCGAAAGGGACGGGATCCCGGTCGCCTCTGGCGACTTAGGGATTTCCTGCGTCTTTCTGCGTTATTATCTGCGTTATTCTGCTTCTATAGAATTAAATTTATTTATTGCCTCTTTTATATTTTTACTGCCGAATATGGAACTGGCGGCCACCAAATAATCAGCGCCGGCGGATAAAATTTCTTTGGCATTTTTTAAATCAACTCCGCCATCCACCCCAATTTCAATCCGCGGATTAAATTTTTTTATTTGTCTGATTTTATTTAAGGCGATTTTCTGAAATTTTTGCCCGCTAAAACCCGGGCTAACCCCCATCACTAAAACCGAGTCAAGAAACGGCAAGAATGGTTCAATTTTCGCGACAGAAGTTTCCGGATTAATGGCAATTCCCTTTTTGCATCTTTTGTTAAACTGTTTATTTCCTTGGTTGATTAAATCCAAAACTTTTTGCGGCTCATCAGTTGATTCAATATGAAAATAAATCCGTTCGGCATTGTCTTTGACAAATATTTTGATCAGAATTTCCGGACGCGATACCATCAAGTGAACCTCGCGACCAATGCCAACATTTAATTTTTTCCACTCTCTTTCAATCTCCACCGCCGTGCCCCACGTTTTATTCGGCACAAAAATACCGTCCATTATATCAATTTGAGCCAGCTTAACGTAAGGAACGACCAATTTAATTTTTTGGACAAATTCTTCCTTGGTTTTGGCTAAAATAGCGGGAACAAGTTCCATAAACATTGTTTCACTGTTTCATGGTTTCATTGTTCTCCCCCACCTCTCCTCCCCCTCAGAGAGGGGGAGGGTAGGGAGGGGGTCAGCAATGAAGCAATGGAGCAATCGAACAATAACGAGACGACATCACACTTTTAAAACTTTTCTAACTGTTGAATCTTTTTTAAACGTCTTAAATGCCTTTTTTCTTTGGAGAACGGTGTGTTTAGAAAAGTGGCAATAATCTTCTTTGCTTCGCCAAAAGAAAGTTCCCAGCCGGAAAGGCAAAGGACATTGGCATCATTATGTTCGCGCGTTATTTTCGCGTCGCGCGGATTTGAAACCGCCACCGCTCTAATGCCTTTAATTTTATCCGCCGCGATGCAAACTCCCTGCCCCGAACCGCAAAAAAGAATTCCGAAATCGCCCCGCGGCAAAGAGACCATTTTTCCAACTTTAAAAGCATAGTCCGGATAATCATCATTTTTTATAAATTTTTTCGCTCCCAAATCCAAAATTTCGTATCTTGAATTTGTAAGATATTTTTTAACTTGTTCCTTCAATTTAAACCCCGCGTGGTCTGCTCCCAAATAAATTTTCATATAATTAGACCGACGAACAACTCTATTTTTCTGTCATTCCCCGATTTAATCGGGGAATCCAGTTTATTTAAATTAAAATAAATTCTGGA
>Ga0265296_1002137_pt1 | contig 20563 bp, 15 predicted proteins | sample MunlanPumphouse1_FD_189073 | JGI IMG/M metagenome (GOLD analysis project Ga0265296, IMG submission 189073) | Groundwater microbial communities from a municipal landfill in Southern Ontario, Canada - Pumphouse #1 | ecosystem: Environmental > Aquatic > Deep subsurface > Groundwater | place... | reverse complement strand
CAACTCGCTGCGCGATTCCGCCGTGCAAGCGGTGGACGCGCTGTGGCACGTGGTGATCTATGCGATCAGCTCGCTGGTGCTGTTCGCCGAGGCCGACTGGCGCCTGATGATCCCGTTGCTGACCTGGATCGTTGCCTACATCGGCGCGCTGTATTACTTCGTGCCACGGGTGAAGGAGCGCTCGGTGGAAGCCTCCGACGCGCGCTCGAAACTGATGGGCCGTATCGTCGACGGCTACACCAACATCGCCACGCTGAAATTGTTTGCCCACACCAATTTCGAACAGCACTACGCCAAGGAAGCCATCGAAGAACAGACCGTCAAAGCGCAGATGGCCGGTCGCGTGGTCACCAGCATGGACGTGGCGATCACTACCATGAACGGCCTGCTGATCGTCGGCACCACGGCGCTGGCGTTGTGGCTGTGGACGCAGTCGCTGATTACCGTCGGCGCGATTGCCCTGGCCACAGGCCTGGTGATTCGTATCGTCAACATGTCCGGCTGGATCATGTGGGTGGTCACCGGCATTTTCGAAAACATCGGCATGGTTCAGGACGGTCTGCGCACCATTTCGCAACCGGTCAGCGTCACCGACCGCGAGCAGGCAAAACCGCTGGCCGTGGCCTCGGGCGAAGTGCGTTTCGAGCACGTGGATTTTCACTACGGCAAGAAGAGAGGCATCATCGGCGACCTCAATCTGACGATAAAACCAGGGGAGAAAATCGGCTTGATCGGCCCGTCCGGCGCCGGCAAATCGACCCTGGTCAACCTGTTGCTGCGCCTGTACGACGTCGAGGGCGGGCGCATCCTGATCGACGGGCAGAACATCGCCGAAGTCGGCCAGGAAAGCCTGCGTGCGCGGATCGGCATGATCACCCAGGACACCTCGCTGTTGCACCGCTCGATCCGCGACAACTTGCTCTACGGCAAACCCGACGCCACCGACGCCGAACTGTGGGAGGCGGTGCACAAGGCTCGCGCCGATGAGTTCATTCCACTGCTGTCCGACGCTGAAGGCCGCAGCGGTTTCGATGCGCATGTCGGCGAGCGCGGGGTGAAATTGTCGGGCGGTCAGCGCCAGCGCATCGCGATTGCGCGGGTGCTGCTCAAGGACGCGCCGATCCTGATCATGGACGAAGCGACCTCGGCACTGGATTCGGAAGTCGAAGCAGCGATTCAGGAAAGCCTCGAGACCTTGATGCAGGGCAAAACCGTGATCGCCATCGCCCACCGTCTCTCGACCATCGCGCGCATGGATCGCCTGGTGGTGCTGGAAAACGGCAAGATCGCCGAGAGCGGCACCCATGCCGAACTGCTCGCCCATCGTGGTCTGTATGCGCGGTTGTGGGCGCACCAGACCGGAGGCTTTGTCGGCATCGACTGATCGCGCGATATGATCGTTCCCACGCTCCGCGTGGGAACGATCATGGTCAGGTTTGGCGATAGGGCAACGCGGTGCGGGCCTCTTCGGCATAGGCCAGAACCCCGGCACGCTCTTGCTGGAGAAAATCCTTCACCGCTGCTTTCAACCCCGGATGGCGCAGGTAATGCCAGGAATGGGTGATCACCGGTTCGAAGCCGCGAATCAACTTGTGCTCGCCCTGCGCCCCGGCATCGAAACGCTGGATGCCATGGGCGATCGCGTAATCCATGCCCTGATAGAAACACGTCTCGAAATGCAGCCGATCAAACTCGGCCAGGCAACCCCAATACCGCCCGTAGAAACTGTCGCCACCGACCAGGCTGAACGCCATCGCCACCGGCCGTGAGCCCTGCTTGGCAAGAACCACCCGAATTGCCTCGGGCATGCGTTCAGCCAGCAGGCTGAAGAACTCGCGCGTCAGGTACGGCGCCTGACGCCGCACCGCGTAGGTGTTGGCATAGCAGGCGTACACAAAATCCCACTGTGCCTCGTCCAGCTCACGCCCCTCCAGCCACTCGAACTCGAAGCCCTGCCCCGCCACCTGCTCGCGTTCCTTGCGCATCTGCTTGCGCTTGCGAGAGCTGAGGGCGTCGAGGAAGTCCTGAAAGTCGCGGTATTCACGGTTCTGCCAGTGATATTGACAGCCAATACGCTGCAGCCAGCCCGGCTGCCCGGCCATCGCCGCATCGGTAAACGGATCAGTGAAATTGATGTGCGCGCTGGAGAGCTCTTCGATCTGCAAATAGCCGGGCAGGCTTTTCAGCAGTTCGAAACCGTCCTCCACTGTTGCCGCCAGCAAGCGCGGACCGCTGACCGGGCTGAAGGGCACGGCGGTCAGGAGTTTGGGGTAGTAATCGATGCCGGCACGCGCGCAGGCGTCGGCCCAGCCGTGATCGAAGACGTACTCGCCGTAGGAGTGCCACTTGCGATAACTGGGCAGTGCGGCGATCAGTCGATCATCTTCGATGTGCAGTAAATGTTCGGGCTGCCAGCCTGTATGCGGGCCGACACTGCCGCTGTCTTCCAGCGCGCTGAGGAAGGCGTGGCGCAGGAACGGCTGGTTGTCCGGCACCAGCGCATCCCAGCTTGCCGGGGCGATTTCTGACAGGTCTTGCAGGCGTTGCAACGGCATTCACTGGCACTCCACAGCTTGGCGACAAAGCCCGGCGAGTATCGCTGATCGCGACCCCGTTGCACACGCTCAATCGGCCGACAGCGCTCTAACTCGATAGTTCACGCCTGATACGCATCGTCATCAACCTGCCATCACTGTGCCACCGCTCTGTCATAAACCATCGCGATACTGGCGCCTGTTTTTAGAGCGCCGGGTTCTAACCCGGACACAGTTTTCCGGCCTTCAGGCCGGTTGTGCCCAGGATGGTTCAGCCATCCCCTTCATCTTCGGAGATTGCTATGCGTCTTGCTTCCACGAAAACTGCAGCGGCCCTGTGCGGCGGCTTGTTGCTGGCCATGAGCGTTCCGGCCAGTGCTGCAGTCGACGCCAAACTGCTCGACATGCTCAAGGCCAACGGGTCGATTTCCCAGGCGCAGTACATCGAGCTGCAAACAGAACTGGCCAAGGATCAGAAGGCTCAGCAAATCGCCCAACAGGCGCAGCAGGAAACCAACGAACAAGTGGCGGCGGTCGCGAAGAAGACCAACGAACAGAGCCTGTTCGATCAGAAACTGGCCTGGGCGGCCAAGACCCAGTTCAAGGGCGACGTCCGTATCCGTCAGGAAACCATCAAGATCGACGGCGAGCCGAACAACGGCGGCCGCGACAAGGACCGCCAGCGTATCCGTGCGCGTCTGGGCGCCTATACCGAGATCAACCCGCAAGTCGACACCGGCATCCGTATCGCCACCGGCGGCGGTGACGACGCGCGCTCGACCAACCAGGATCAGGACAACTACTTCGACAAGAAGCAGATCTGGCTCGACCTCGGCTACATCGACTATCACCCGGATCAGATCAAGAACCTGCACGTGATCGGCGGCAAGATGCTGCAACCATGGGTAAGCATGGGCGACGTGATCTGGGACAGCGACATCAACCCGGAAGGTCTGGCCGTTACCTACAAATACCCACTGGGCGGCAGCGCCGAACTGTTCGGCAGCCTGGGTAACTACAACCTCAAGGACAACGTTGACGGCGACGGCGTGCAATTCCGCCACGACCTGCGCCTGACCGCCGGCCAGTTGGGCAGCCGTTTCAACATCACCGACAACCTGAAGATGACCGTCGGCGGCAGCGTCTACGCTTACCAGAATGACGATGACAGCCGCTGCACCGGCACCTCGACGCCGTGCGCCCTGGCAGTCAACGGCAACTCGGCGAACAACGAATTCCGTCTGTATGAAGGGTTCAGCCAGATCGACATCGGCGGCCTGCCAATGCCACTGTCGTTCTACGGCCAGTACGTGAAGAACAACGATGCCGTGACCGATCAGGACACCGCATGGTTGCTCGGCGCCAAGTCGAAAGTGTTCGGCTTCAACCTCGACTACAACTATCGCGACGTGCAGCGCAACGCCGTGGTCGGCGCCTTTACCGACTCCGACTTCGCCAACGGCACCACCGGTTCGCGCGGGCACAAGTTCAAGGTCGGTTACGACATCGACAAGAACTTCGCCGTCGGCGCCACGTACTTCCTGACCAAGGCCGACTTCGCCAGCCGCAGCCAGCGCGATGCAGATGCCAACACCCTGCAGCTGGATGCTGAAGCGAAGTTCTAACAAAGTAATAGCCCGGTGCGGGCGGGACGATCCCCATCATCCGTTCGTTTCACCCGCACCGGGTTATTTCTGCAGGATGCAAAAACCCCCTGTAGGAGCTGCCGAAGGCTGCGATCTTTTGATCTTGATCCTGAAAACAAGATCAAAAGATCGCAGCCTCGTTTCACTCGACAGCTCCTACAGGGGGTTGTCTCTCCGTCGTTGCTCGGCCAAGCGTTCGGCCAAGGCATCGACGTTCTCGTCCGGTTTTTCCGGCAGCGCCTTCAGGGTTGCCTGCATCACGCGCATCTGCCGCATGAAGCGCCGGCAGTTGCGGCAGAACAACAGGTGATGACGCACCATCAGCGTCTCGCGAAAGCTCAGTTGGCCATCGAGATAATCGCTGGATCGTGCCACTTGCTCCTTGCAGGTCAACATTCTCCTGTCTCCTCAAAATGTTCCACGGTCGCGAAGACCTTCAAGCGTGCCCGGTGCAGCAGCACGCGGACATTGGAGAGCGAGATCTCCAGAAGATTACAGATCTCTTCCAGCTCCAGGCCCTGGCGCTCGCGCAACAGCAGGACACTGCTCTGCAACTCGGACAGACTCAGCAACGTGTGTTCGAGGCATTCGCGCAGTTCGTTTTCGGTGAGCAGCGCCTCTGGGGTGTCCTGATGCCAGGCAAATGGCGCGACCAGCCAGTGACCGTCGCTCGAGGAAAATCGATCGTCACCGATGGTGCCGTGAGGTGATGGCAGGTCGTCGAGCAGGACTTCCCGGCGATTGAGCTTGTAGCGACTCTTGGCCGAATTGGCGGTGATGGTCAGCAACCAGGTCTTGAGGCTGGACCGGCCTTCGAAACTGGCTAGATGACGCACCACCGACAGCCAGGCATCCTGCACCACTTCCTCGACATGACGCTGGCCGACAATCGCGTAAGCCACCGCGCGCATGGCGCTCTGATAGGTGGTGACCAGTTCCTTGAAAGCCTTTTGCTCCCCCGCCAGCAGGCGCGTGAGCAGTTGGGTGTCGTCAGCCGCCATCCATCAATCCCCTTGTCCGGACTTCGAAAATGAACGCGGCAGGTGTTGACCTGCCGCGACGTCCGAAAAATTACAGCGTTTCAATCGCTTCGGATGTAGGAAAGATCGACGCGATTAAGGGGAAATTAACCTGTTTCAGCGCTTGCGCAGCAACACGCTACCAATCGAGTAACCGGCACCGAAGGAGCTGAGCACCGCCAGCGAACCCGAGGCCAGATCATCCTGGTATTTGTGGAAGGCAATGACCGAACCGGCCGAGCTGGTGTTGGCGTAGCTGTCGAGAATCACCGGCGCTTCTTCTTCGGTGGCTTCGCGGCCGAGCAGCTTGCGCACGATCAGGTGGTTCATGCTCAGGTTGGCCTGATGCAGCCAGAATCGCTTCACGTCGCCGACGTTGAGCTGGTTCTCTTCCAGGTGCTCGCCGATCAGTTCGGCGACCATCGGGCAGACATCCTTGAACACCTTGCGGCCTTCCTGCACGAACAGCTTGTCGCGGGCACCGATGCCCTCTTCCGCCGCTCGGTTGAGGAAGCCGAAGTTGTTGCGGATGTTGTTGGAGAACTTGGTCAGCAGTTTGGTGCTGACCACGTCGAACTGGTACTCGGAGGTCGCCAGATCCGCGCGTTCGATGATCACCGCAGTCGCGGCATCGCCGAAGATGAAATGGCTGTCGCGATCACGGAAGTTCAGGTGCCCGGTGCAGACTTCCGGGTTGACCATCAGGATCGCCCGCGCCTGGGCCAGTTGCACGCTGTTGGCGGCGGCCTGGATGCCGAATGTGGCGGAAGAACACGCCACGTTCATGTCGAAACCGAAACCTTCAATGCCCAGCGCTTCCTGGACTTCGATGGCGATGGCCGGGTAAGCGCGTTGCAGGTTGGAGCAGGCGACGATCACGCCGTCGATGTCGGCGGCGGTTTTGCCGGCTCGTTGCAGGGCTTGTTCGGCAGCGCCAACGGCCATCTGGCAGAGCACCGACCATTCATCGTTGGAACGCTCGGGCAGGCGCGGGGCCATGCGTTGCGGATCGAGGATGCCGTCCTTGTCCATGACAAAGCGGCTCTTGATGCCCGAGGCCTTTTCGATGAACGCGGCGCTGGATTCGGTCAGGGCCTGGACTTCACCGCTGGCAATGGCCTCGGCGTTATCGGCGTTGAACTGGGCGACGTAGGTATTGAAAGACTGCACCAGCTCTTCGTTGGAGATGCTGTTGGCCGGTGTGTACAGGCCGGTGCCGCTGATGACGACGTTATGCATGGTCGTTTCTCTAATCTGTTCAGGCAGAAAGTGCTGGAACCGTCGTACCAACACGCAAAGGGTCTATTCCCATCCGGGGGACGCAAACCTGGCATCGTTTTATTCCGCAGCGCGACACGGCCGAAGGCTCTGGGTCGCGAAACGGCGGATTATGGTGGCGAAGTTTGCCATAAACCCAGAGTTTTGGCGCCTTTCTCCTGCTCAACTCGATCCCTGCAGGAGCTGCCGAAGGCTGCGATCTTTTGATGATCGTTCCCACGCTCCGCGTGGGAATGCAGCCCGTGACGCTCCGCGTCACTGGACGCGGAGCGTCCCCAGAGGCATTCCCACGCAGAGCGTGGGAACGATCAATGAACCGAGGTTGCAGGTTTTGGGGCGGCTTCGCCACCCAACGGGGATAAATCCCCTCGCCACAAAGACCGCTTCCACAGTGGGATTGTGTATGGCTGCGGGTCAGGGCTCGACCTGGCTCCACTGTTTGCTCAGGCGCTTGTCGGAAATCGGCACTTTCGTACCCAACTGTTGCGCGAACAGCGACACGCGGTATTCCTCCAGCCACCAGCGGTACAACTCCAGCTGCGGATCACGCTTGCCTTCCTGCGCATGCTTGGCCGCGCGGGTCTGGTATTGCGCCCACAGGCCAGCGAGTTCGCCGCTCCAGACGCGATCCTTCTGCACCTGCGCACCGAGTTTCTCGAAACGTTGCTCGACCGCTTTCAGGTAACGCGGCAACTCCTTGAGCCACTGCATCGGCGTTTCGCGGACGAAACCCGGATAGACCAGATTGCCGATCTGCTGCTTGATGTCGTTGAGTGCCACTGCTTGCGCCAGATCGATCTTGCCCTTGAAGCGTTTTTGCAGACCGTGCCAGATCTTGAGGATTTCCAGCGTCAGCCGCGCGACCCGCTCGGCGTGCTCCGTCCAGTTGCCGCGTTTGCGTTCGGCCAATGCCGCCAATCCGGCGCCATCGCGGGGCAACGGGTCTTCACCTTCGAGAATGCAGCTGTCGAGGCTGGCCAGCAGAATGTCTTCGACCAGCGCATCGACGCGGCCCAGTTCGCGATACAGCAGGCCCAATTCAGTCTGCCCGGGCAACTTGCCCCGCAGGAATTTAGCCGGCTCGGCCAGTTGCTGCATCAGCAAGCGCTGCAAGGCGCGACGATGCTGGAACTCGGCTTCGGCCGGAGTCGAGAAGCGCCCTTCCTTGACCGCGCCGCCCTCTTCCACCAGCGCCGGGTACACCGTCATCGACAGCCCGGCGATCTTCTGCTGGGTCTTTTCTGCTACCGGGGCAAAGACTTTTGCCTCGACCGGTTGCTGACTTTTCGCACTCTGCGGCACCGCCAGCGCGGCCTGGCTGGCTTCGGCGAAGCGTGCAGTCAACTCAGCCAGATCGCGGCCTTCGCCAAGGAACTTGCCCTGGCCATCGACGATTTCCAGGTTCATGCGCAAATGGCTCTCAACCTGCTGCGCCGCTTCCGCCCACGCTTCATCGCTGACCCGCGCGCCGGTCATGCGCAGCAGCTCGCGACCGAGCGCTTGCGGCAGCGAACCTTCGGCGAAAGTCATGCGCTGCAACGCGGCCTTGATGCAGTCCGGCACCGGCACGAAGTTCTTGCGCAGGGCTTTCGGCAGGTTGCGCACCAGAGCAATGCACTTGGCCTCGATCAGGCCCGGTACCAACCATTCCAGACGCTCCGGCGGCAGCATCGGCAGCAGCGGCGCCGGCACGCGCAAGGTCACGCCGTCACGCGGGTGATTGGGTTCGAAATGATAAGTCAGCGCCAGTTCCAGATCGCCGATGTGCAGGGTGTCCGGGTAATCGCGGGCGGTGACTTCGCTGGCCTCGCGGGCCAACACGTCTTCTTCGCGCATGATCAACAGCTGCGGATCTTTCTGGCTGTTGACCTTGTACCAACTGTCGAAGGTCGCGGTCTGGTGGATCTCCGCCGGCAGACGCGCATCGTAGAAGGCGTAGAGGGTTTCTTCGTCGGCGAGAATGTCGCGACGGCGAGCCTTGGCTTCCAGTTCGTCGAGCTGTTCGAGCAGTTTCTGATTGGCGCTCAGGCACTTGGCCCGCGACTGAATCTCGCCGCGCACCAGGCCTTCGCGGATAAACAGCTCACGCGACACCACCGGATCGACCGGGCCGTAATGCACCGGACGACGACCGACGACGATCAGGCCGAACAGGGTGATCTGCTCGTAGGCGACCACCTGGCCGCGCTTCTTTTCCCAGTGCGGTTCGAAGTGGTTTTTCTTGATCAGGTGCCCGGCCAGCGGTTCGATCCAGTCGGCGTCGATCTTGGCGACCATGCGCGCGTAAAGCTTGGTGGTTTCCACCAGTTCGGCGGTCATCAGCCACTGCGGGCGCTTCTTGCCGATGCCCGACGACGGATGAATCCAGAAGCGCCGCTGCCGCGCGCCGAGGTAATCGCCGTCTTCGGTTTTCTGGCCGATCTGGCTGAGCAAGCCGACCAGCACCGCTTTGTGCAGCTTCGGATAATCCGCCGGCTCTTTGTTCAGGCTCAGCTGCATGTCGCGGCAGATCAGGCTCAACTGGCGATGAGAGTCACGCCACTCGCGCAAGCGCAGGTAATTGAGGAAATTCTTCCGGCACCAGTTACGCAGCGGGTTGGCGGTCAGCGCTTGGCGTTGTTCTTCAAAGCCACGCCACAAATTGACCAGCCCGGCGAAGTCGGAATCCGGATCCTTCCATTGCGCGTGGGCCTGATCCGCCGCTTGCTGACGCTCCGGTGGACGCTCGCGCGGGTCCTGAATCGACATGGCGCTGGCAACGATCAGCACTTCCTGCAGACTGCCAAGCCTGGCCGCTTCCAGGAGCATGCGGCCCATGCGTGGGTCGACCGGCAAGCGCGCCAACTGGCGACCGAGTGGTGTCAGCTGACTGTTGCGATCTACCGCCGATAGCTCTTGCAGCAGGTTGAAACCGTCGCTGATTGCCTTGCCGTCCGGCGGCTCGATAAACGGGAACGCGGTGATTTCACCGAGGCGCAGATGGAGCATCTGCAAAATAACGGCGGCGAGGTTGGTGCGCAGAATTTCCGGATCGGTAAATTCCGGGCGGCCGAGGAAATCCTCTTCGCTGTACAAACGCACGCAGATACCCGGCTCGACCCGCCCGCAGCGACCTTTACGCTGATTGGCGCTGGCCTGGGAAATCGCTTCGATCGGCAAGCGCTGGACCTTGGCGCGGTAGCTGTAGCGGCTGATGCGCGCGGTGCCGCTGTCAATCACATAGCGAATGCCCGGCACGGTCAGCGAGGTTTCGGCGACGTTGGTCGCCAGCACCACGCGGCGGCCCGGGTGCGATTGGAAAATCCGCTGCTGTTCAGCCGGCGACAGGCGCGCGTACAGCGGCAGGATTTCGGTGTGTTTGAGCTGGGCCTTGCGCAACATGTCGGCGGCGTCGCGAATCTCGCGCTCACCGGGCAGGAACACCAGCACATCACCGGGGCTGCGCCGTTCGCTGCGCTCGTAGGCGGCGATTTCGTCGAGGGTGGCGAGAATCGCCTGATCGACGGTCAGGTCATCCTCGACCCGGTTGCCCTCTTCGTCCTGCTCCAGCGTCAGCGGTCGATACCAAGTTTCCACTGGGAACGTACGGCCCGATACTTCGACGATCGGCGCGTCATCGAAGTGCTTGGAGAAGCGCTCCAGATCGATGGTCGCCGAAGTAATGATGACCTTCAGGTCGGGACGGCGTGGCAGCAGGGTTTTCAGGTAGCCGAGGAGGAAATCGATGTTGAGGCTGCGTTCGTGGGCTTCGTCGACGATGATCGTGTCGTAGCGTTCCAGATAACGATCGTTCTGGGTTTCCGCCAGCAGAATGCCGTCGGTCATCAGCTTGATCAGGGTGTTGGCATCGCTCTGATCCTCGAAGCGCACCTGATAGCCGACCAGCGCACCGAGCGGCGTGCCGAGCTCTTCGGCGACACGGCTGGCGACACTGCGCGCGGCGATCCGACGCGGCTGGGTATGGCCGATCAGACCGTGCTGGCCGCGCCCGATTTCCAGGCAGATCTTCGGCAACTGGGTGGTTTTGCCCGAACCGGTTTCGCCGGCGATGATCAGCACCTGATGTTGCTCCAGGGCCTTCTTGATCTCGTCGCGCTTGGCCGCGATCGGCAAACTGTCGTCGTAACGAATCACCGGCAGGCTCGCGCGACGCGCCAGCACCTGATCACAGGACGCCTGCATCCGCACCACCCACTGGGCCAGTTTGGCTTCGTCGGGTTTCTTGCGCAGCTCAAGCAACTGCCGCCGCAGCCGGTGACGGTCGGCGAGCATGGCGTGATCGAGGTTTTTCAGCAGTTTGTCGATGGAGGGCGATTCGTCGGTCATCGGGTAGGCAATTCGGTCGTCTATTTATGCAGGGGGCGGATTGTCGCAGATTTGCGGCACCGAACACGACTGTGAGGTGCTCTTGTGGCGAGGGGATTTATCCCCGATCGGCTGCGCAGCAGTCGCCGACTGGATATCAACGTCGATCTGAAGCGTCTTAGTTGAATGGTTTTGGGGGTGCTTCGCACCCCATCGGGGATAAATCCCCTCGCCACAATGTATTCAGGGGGATTTATTCGTTATCAAGGCCCTTGCGCCGGTATGGGAAGACGTCGATGACCTTCCCCGCCCGAATCGCCTCCTGCAAGCCCTTCCAGTAATCGGCGTTGTACAACTCGCCGTGCAATTGATCGAACAATTTCCGCTGGCCCGAATCGGCAAACAGGAACGGCGGAAACTCTTCGGGAAACACGTCAAGCGGGCCGATCGAGTACCACGGCTCAGAGGCCATTTCATCCTCCGGCGTGCGCGGTTGCGGGATGTGGCGGAAGTTGGCTTCGGTCAGGAAGCAGATTTCGTCGTAATCGTAAAACACCACGCGCCCGTGACGGGTGACGCCGAAGTTTTTCAGCAGCATGTCGCCGGGAAAGATATTCGCCGCCGCCAGTTGCTTGATCGCCAGACCGTAATCTTCCAGCGCTTCGCGCACTTGCGCGTCGTTGGCGTTTTCCAGATACAGGTTGAGCGGAGTCATCCGCCGCTCGGTCCAGCAGTGGCGGATCAGCACGGTTTCGCCTTCGACCGAAACCGTCGACGGCGCGACCTCTAGCAGTTCCTCCAGACACGCCGGATCGAACTTGCTCAGCGGAAAACGAAAGTCGGCAAATTCCTGGGTATCGGCCATGCGCCCGACCCGATCAACGCTTTTCACCAGCCGATACTTTTCGATCACCGTGGCGCGGTCGACGTTTTTCGACGGCGAAAAGCGGTCCTTGATGATTTTGAATACGGTGTTGAAACCCGGCAGGGTAAACACGCTCATGACCATGCCGCGCACGCCCGGGGCCATGATGAACTGATCGTCGGTGTTGGCCAGGTGATTGATCAGCGCGCGGTAGAACTCCGACTTGCCGTGCTTGTAGAAGCCGATCGAGGTGTACAGCTCGGCGATGTGCTTGCCCGGCAGAATGCGTCGCAGAAAACCGATGAACTCCGCCGGCACCGGTACATCGACCATGAAATACGAACGGGTGAAAGAGAAGATGATCGACACATCGGCTTCGTCGGTGATCAACGCATCGATCTGAATGCCCCGACCTTCGCGGTGCAACAGCGGAATCACCAACGGCCATTGCTCATCGCGGGTGTAAATGCGCCCGACCAGATACGCGCCCTTGTTGCGGTAGAGCACCGAGGAAAATAGCTCGACACTCAGCTCCGGGTCCTTGCACACCCAGTCCGGCAGGTTCTCGCGCAGTTGTGCTTCGAGCCGCAGCAGGTCGCCGGGCAGATCGGCGTAATCTTCGCTGAAGCGGTAGTCGGCGAAGATGCTGGCGAGCATCCCGGACAGTTGGCCCTGCGGCTTGTACGTACGGGTTTGCGCGGCGCGGGCGCGGCGCAGGCTCGGGCGCGTGGTGTGGATGAACATGCAGCCGTCGCTGATCAGATCGTGGCTGAACAACCCGCAGAAAATCGAGTTGTACCAGGTTTCGGACAGCTCATCGTCGAAGCGCAGGTCGATCACACTGATGTAGGCGCTTTTCACCAGCGGCCAGCAGCTGACGTTCATCAGGGTTTCTTCGTCGAAATACTCGCGCAGGCGAGCGACGGTTTCGCCGACCTTTTCCTCATAAAGACTGATCCGCGCCGCCGACGCTGCCTGTGCCTCCTGCCAGCGCGCCTGTTCGAAGCGCTCCCGCGCGCCGTCGGTGATGCGGCGGAAATGCTCGCGGTAATCGTCGAAGCCGGCGAGGATCATCCGGGCGATCTCGGTGGCTGGCCATTGCTGCGACATAAATGAAACCTCGGCGGGAATTCGGTTGGTCTGAGCTTAGTCACGGAAACGCTCGCAGGAAAAGCGCAATTTCTGCCAAAACCGATACGGGGTTGACCGTTGACGGGGTTTCTCGCGCAGGTTAATCCCAAGGCAGAATTAAAAGCCCGAATAGCGGTTGCCATGATCCGGACGCTCGGCAACACTCTCGTCCCGATCAAGGAAGGAGCCCGCCGTGAGCCCTGTCGATATTTTCCGTATGTTGTCGCTGGCCGCTATCTGGGGCGCGAGTTTTCTGTTCATGCGCATCATTGCCCCGGTGATCGGCACGATCCCGACCGGGTTCTTTCGCGTGTCGATCGCGGCTGCCGGGCTGCTGGTGATCCTTGGGCTGATGCGCATCAGCTGGGATTTCAAGGGCAAGCTGAAGACCGTGATGCTGCTGGGCGTAATCAACTCGGGGATTCCGGCGACGCTGTATTCGGTGGCGGCGCAAGTATTGCCGGCCGGCTACTCGGCGATCTTCAATGCCACCACGCCACTGATGGGCGTGCTGATTGGCGGCCTGTTTTTCGGCGAAAAACTCACAGCGGCCAAGCTCAGCGGCGTGTTCCTCGGCCTGTTCGGCGTCGGCGTGCTGACACGCGCCGGTCCCGTGGCCTTCGATCTGCAATTGCTGATGGGCGCGGTCGCCTGCCTGCTGGCGACCACTTGCTACGGCTTTGCCGGATTCCTTGCACGGCGCTGGCTGGATCAGGCCGGTGGGCTGGACAGCCGTTTGTCGGCACTGGGCAGCATGCTCGGGGCGACGTTGTTTTTGCTGCCGCTGTTCGCCTACAGCACCATCACCGCGCCGCCGGTCAGCTGGGGCGGCTGGCAGGTCTGGCTGTCACTGCTCGGCCTGGGCCTGGGTTGCACGGCGTTTGCCTACATCATCTATTTCCGCCTGCTCAGCTCGATCGGCCCGGTGAAATCGATGACCGTGACCTTCATGATCCCGCCGTTCGGCGTGTTGTGGGGGGCGTTGTTGCTGGATGAGCCGTTGTCGATGGCGCACATTTACGGCGGGGTGCTGATTGCGGCGGCGTTGTGGCTGGTGTTGAAGCCGGCGGTGGTGAAGCCTGCAAAGATGTCAGTCCGTTAGATTTTCTGCCGCAGATATTCGCGAGCAGGCTCACTCCCACAGAAAAATACATTCCAATGTGGGAGCGAGCCTGCTCGCGAAAGGCGGCGCAACAAGCGCCACCTGCCTATCGGCTATCCGGTTTTACGGAACACAAATACCAACCCGACAATAATCAGCAGCATTCCCAACACGCTCAACGCCGCCAGCCGATTGCCGAAAATCAGGTAATCCATCACCGCCGTCACCGCCGGCACCAGATAGAACAGGCTGGTGACATTCACCAGATTGCCCCGCGCGATCAGTCGATACAGCAACAGCGTCGCCAGCACTGAAACCACCAGGCCCATCCATAACACCGGGACAATAAAGCCTGCGCTGTGCTCGAAGTGAAACGGCTGGAACGGTACGAAAATCGCGCACAGCAACAGGCCGGCCAGGTACTGCACTGGCAGCGTGCCGAGCGGATTTTCAGTGATGCGTTTTTGCATGATCGAGCCGAGCGTCATGCTCGCCAGCGCCAGCAAACCGAACAGCATGCCGGCCCAGGACATTCCAGCCAGACCGATGCCCTGATAAACCACCATGATCAGCCCTGTCAGCCCCAGCGTCAGGCCGAACAGGCGGCTCGCCGAACGCTGCCGTTCCATCAAGACCACGGTGAGGATCGGCTGAACGCCCATGATCGTCGCCATTACCCCCGGCGTGACTTTGCAATCCAGCGCCAGCAGATAAAAGATCTGATAGGCCCCGAGCAACACCAGTCCCGTGGCGATCGCGAACAGCATCGGCTTGCCGCCCTTGGGCAACTTCAATTTCAGCAACGGCGCCAGCAAGACCAGCCCGCACAGGGCGATGGCGAAGCGAATCAGCAGAAAGGCAAAGGGCGAAGCATGGGCGAGGCCCCACTTGGAGAAAATCGCCCCGCTGCTCCACAGCAGAACGAACAGGCTCGTCGACGTCGCCGCGAGCGCGGATTGTTTCGAAAGGACAAACATGAATACCACCTGTAGTCAGGCAAGAAGCCAACTCAGCCGAAGCTGAAATTCAGTAGGTTGTTCTGGCGGGCGCAGGGGTCAGCAGAAACTGCCGATCAACCCCGCACACCAACGCCCGGCGGCGAAACGACTGCGCACACCGGCGTGCTACTGACAGGTGGAGGGTAATGACTGATCTGCACAGACTGCCGATTCCCGCACGGCACGACGCCAGCGTTGACCGCTGAATCGACTACCGCGTTGATGAGGGATGCAGGCATGGATGCTGATCTTTATTGAGGAAATGAAGGCGTGAGCATGGCGCTCAAGCGGGCTGACTATAACCAGCCCGGGACACAGATTGCAATGACTTGGGCAATGGGCCGGTAGCGACAGTGCGGCGCCGGGTGGTTAGGGTTATTGGCGTGGCAACGGATTGTCAGGAGACATGGAATGCAAGAGATCATATGCCAAGGAAACGGACTTATTTGCGGTATCAGGTTTATCGGTCGGAGGCGAGGAAGCGGGCGGCAGTTACATTTGCGAAGCTACACAGCGAACTCGAGGCGCGCGCAATTGTTGACGTTGATTATTCCAAGGTTCGCTTCGAGGCTATTGATGCGTCCGCCATGAAAGCTTATGAGCAATGGCTCGATCCGCATTTCTGCTGGGAGGAAATTGTCCGATGGAAAGCCAAAGAACCAATGAGCTTCGATCTGGCAATCTGGTTTGATCGTGAACTGTGCGGACTTTGTTTCGCCAATCCGAACCAAAGCCGACTAAGAGTCAAAATTGTGCGTCTTGAGGGGCACCCAAACGAACACCCGCTCAAGGGCCGCATAGCGACCTTCGCCCTGACTGCCGTCACTCATTTCGCACGTATCATCGGCAGCCAGCAAATCGAAATTCAGGAGCCTCTTTCGGGAGCTTTACCTCTATACCGTCAACTGGGTTTCGAATTCGACTCTGAGGGCCGTCTTGTGAAGCGTATTGACCAAGTCTAGTATCTGAGCACCTGCTCATTTAGTGATCAACGTGGGAGATCCCATGAAAGCTGTCGTTGAAAAGAAAGCATCAAACTTCAAATCCAGAAAGATGGAGAAAAAGCAGCCATCTGTTGAATTATCTGAAACCGAGATGCATCGCATCAGGAATGCACTGGCCAATCCAGCCGTTGAAGAGCCAAGCGGCGTATTAGCCGGGTCGTACTTTTCATTCCGCTAATGAAAAGCCGCTCCCAAAGAGCGGTTTTCTATTATCTGATCCAGCCTCAACCAAACAACCAGTACCCCAGCAACGTCAGCACCAACACCGCCAGCACCGGGCGCATTACCCTGTAGGCCTTGGGATGGCGGCGCTTCCACTGCTTGACCACGCCGCTGAAACGGTCGCTGAAGTTCTTGCTCCAGGCATAAGCCTGGTTGATGCCGCCAACGCGTTCGTCGTCCAGATTCTGCGGCGCGGTGGCGCGGCCGAGCCAGCCGCTGATGAAGCGGTTGATCCCGGTCATCAAGCGGTTGCTCAGCGGGCGTTCGATGTCACAGAACAGAATCACTCGAGTCTGAGCGGTTTCATTCTTGACCCAGTGCACGTAAGTCTCGTCGAACATCACGTCATCGCCGTCGCGCCAGGCATAGACCTGACCGTCGACGAAGATCCGGCAATCATCGGAGTTGGGTGTCGACAGGCCGAGGTGATAACGCAGGGAGCCGGCGAACGGGTCACGGTGCGGATTGAGGTGACTGCCGCCCGGCAGCAGCGCGAACATTGCGCCCTTGACGTTGGGTATGGCACTGACCAGCGCCACGGTTTTCGGGCAAAGGGCTTCGGCCGACGGCAGCGGTTTGTCGTACCACTTCAGATAGAACCGCTTCCAGCCCTTCTTGAAGAACGAACCGAAACCCGCATCATTGTTCTTCTCGGCGGCGCGAATGTAGCCTTCGTCGAACAGGTGCATAGCTTCGTCGCGAATGGTTTCCCAATTGTCGCGCAGTACATCCAGCTCCGGAAACTTGCTGCGATCCAGATACGGTCTGGATGGCACTGCGGAAAACAGGTACATCAACGCGTTGTACGGAGCAAACAGTGCGGAGTGGTTGACGAACTGGCGCAATACCGGCAAACGCGCCTTGCCGCGCAAATGCACATAGAGCGTGCTGCCCAGAAACAGCAACAGCACAAACGCCTTGGCGGCAAACGAAACGGTCATCAACGACTCCTTGAATAAAGACAACGCTGCGCGATGCCCTTTTCCCGGCATGGCAGCCGGCCATGATAAACACTACCGGCTCCGGGAAAAACCCGCCTGACACAAGATTCAGTGTTAAGCATTACGCAACAAAGCCTTTATTAACATGCAGCGCCTGAACCCTGGCTGACTTGAATCAACAGGCTTACTGCTGGTTCTCCTGCTCGGTAAACAGGTCACTGAACAGCATGCTCGACAGATAACGCTCACCCGAATCCGGCAGCACCACGACGATGGTTTTGCCCTGCATCTCTGGTTTCTCCGCCAGACGCACCGCCACCGCCATGGCAGCACCGCAGGAAATGCCGCACAAAATCCCCTCTTCCTGCATCAGGCGCAGAGCCATGGCCTTGGATTCTTCATCGGTCACCTGTTCGACACGATCGACCATCGACAGATCAAGGTTCTTCGGTACAAAACCGGCACCGATGCCCTGAATCTTGTGCGGGCTCGGCTTGATTTCGGCACCGGCCAGAGCCTGGGTGATGACGGGCGAAGATGCCGGCTCGACGGCCACCGACAGAATCGGTTTACCGGCGGTGTTCTTGATATACCGCGAGACACCGGTAATGGTTCCGCCGGTACCTACGCCAGCCACCAGCACATCCACGGCGCCGTCGGTGTCGTTCCAGATTTCCGGGCCGGTGGTCTTTTCGTGAATCGCCGGGTTGGCCGGGTTATCGAATTGCGCCGGCATGAAATATTTATCGGCATCGCTGGCGACGATTTCCGCGGCTCTCTCGATGGCGCCCTTCATGCCCTTGGCCGGCTCGGTCAACACCAGTTCCGCGCCCAAGGCTTTAAGAACCTTGCGGCGCTCAATGCTCATCGACGCCGGCATGGTCAGCATCAATTTATAGCCACGCGCAGCGGCAACGAAGGCCAGACCGATACCGGTATTACCGGAAGTCGGCTCGACAATGGTCATGCCCGGCTTGAGTTTGCCGCTGCCTTCGGCGTCCCAGATCATGTTGGCGCCGATTCGGCATTTGACCGAGTAACCGGGGTTGCGCCCCTCGATCTTGGCCAGGATGGTGACCCCGCGCGGCGCGATGCGGTTGATCTGGACCAGCGGCGTATTACCGATGGAGTGGGCGTTGTCAGCGTAAATACGGCTCATGGCTGGGTCCTTATGCAGCGTTGAATTCAGCCTTCCAAGGTAAGCCCGTTGCCGATCACAGTCCAGTCGGGTCGAACGTCTGCAAACGCGCGGAGTCAATCGCTTTGAATCGTCAAGCCACACTCTTGAAGGAACAATGGCATGAAACGTCGTTACAGCTGGCCGCTCTGGACCCTGGCGGGTGTCGTGGTGCTGCTGGTCGCCCTGCATTTCGCCCTGCCCTATCTGGTACGCGACTACCTCAATGACAAGCTCGCGGACATGGGCGATTACCGTGGCCAGATCACCGATGTCGACCTCGCGCTGTGGCGCGGCGCATACAAAATCAACGGCCTGAAGATCGTCAAGGTCGACGGCAAAGTACCGGTGCCGTTCGTCGATGCGCCGTTGATCGACCTGTCGGTAAGCTGGCATTCACTGTGGTACGACCATGCCGTGGTCGCGCAGGTGCAATTTCTCAACCCCGAAATCAACTTTGTCGACGGCGGCCCCAACAAACAGAACTCGCAGACCGGTCAGGGCACCGACTGGCGTGAGCAGTTGGGCAAGCTGCTGCCGATCACCCTCGATGAAGTGCAGATCAACGACGGCCGTATCACCTTCCGCAACTTCAATTCCAAGCCGCCGGTGAACATGAACGCCAGCAACGTCAACGCCAGCATCTACAACCTGACCAATGTGGTCGACAAGGAAGGCAAACGCGACGCGCGCTTTGAAGGCAAGGCGTTGCTGCTGGGCCACGCGCCGCTGGAAACCACCGCCACCTTCGATCCACTGAGCAACTTCGAAGACTTCGAATTCCGCCTGCGCGCCCGTGACATCGAGCTCAAACGCATGAACGACTTCGCCGCCGCCTACGGCAAATTCGATTTCAACGCCGGCCACGGCGATGTGGTTATCGAAGCCAAGGCAGAGAAAGCCCGACTCACCGGCTACATCAAACCCCTGCTGCGCGACGTCGATGTATTCAACTGGCAGCAAGACGTCGAAAACAAGAACAAAGGCCTGTTCCGCTCAATCTGGGAAGCGCTGGTCGGCGGCACCGAGACCGTGCTGAAAAACCAGAACAAAAACCAGTTCGCCACCCGCGTTGAACTCAGCGGCAATGTTCACCAGCAGAACGTCAACGCCTTCGAAGCGTTTTTGCAGATTTTGCGCAATGGCTTCATCCAGGCATTCAATGCGCGGTACGAACGGCCGAAGCCAGATGAGGGTTAATTTTTGCGGTTGACGACATATCGACCTGTGTCTTCGGCCGCTATCGATGAACGCTGTTGCAGCGAATCCCAGCCCAGACAGGCCAACGCCAAAGAACGTGGCACTGCTTCACGCCCATTGCTGTAACGGCTGATGCTGCGAGCGCTCACACCGAGCGCTTCGGCCGCATCATTGAGAGAAAGTCCGGTACGGGCGCGCCAATCGATAAAAATGCGCGTGTTCTCATCCTGGGCATTTTGCGCTAGCGCATCCATATACAAGGTGTCTGCACCGATCTGTACGTCGGGTTCAATCCATTCAACGATCCAACCCTCGTCCCCGACTGCGGCAGTCGCAAAGACTTCGCGATCAAGCAGTGGCCGCAAACCTGGATAAGTATGAATATCCGTCCCCAAATCAACTGTCAGTTCCTGACCATTGATAAATGTCAGCGCCAACCTGAAATCCGGCAGGACGTGCGCAGATCGCAGACGCGGCCGTTTCATGGGTAACATCGATTTTCTGCCTTTTTACTAACCGAGCCAGAAAGGCTATCGCCAAATCGGCGATACCGGAATACTGGTCATCCGCCGAGACTGAGTCAACATGTGACGCTCCATTCAGAGACTGAATAAGCCGTCTGCGTTCACAGTCGACCGGCGTGCGCGTTATAGTCGGGCATCCGATTATTTCGCCCCGCCCTGCCCGTAAGGTCAGCGTTACCGTTCGAGGATTTGCAGATGAAGTTCGAAGGCACCCAGGCCTACGTCGCCACCGATGACCTGAAGCTGGCGGTCAACGCCGCCATCACCCTGGAACGGCCGCTGCTGGTCAAGGGTGAGCCGGGCACCGGCAAGACCATGCTCGCCGAGCAACTGGCCGAGTCGTTCGGTGCCAAGCTGATCACCTGGCACATCAAGTCCACCACCAAGGCCCATCAGGGTCTGTACGAGTACGACGCCGTCAGCCGTTTGCGCGACTCGCAGCTGGGCAATGAAAAAGTCCACGACGTGCGCAACTACTTGAAGAAAGGCAAGCTCTGGGAAGCCTTCGAGTCCGAGGAGCGGGTGATTCTGCTGATCGACGAAATCGACAAGGCCGACATCGAGTTCCCCAACGACCTGTTGCAAGAACTCGACAAGATGGAGTTCTACGTTTACGA
>Ga0265296_1002136_pt1 | contig 20567 bp, 15 predicted proteins | sample MunlanPumphouse1_FD_189073 | JGI IMG/M metagenome (GOLD analysis project Ga0265296, IMG submission 189073) | Groundwater microbial communities from a municipal landfill in Southern Ontario, Canada - Pumphouse #1 | ecosystem: Environmental > Aquatic > Deep subsurface > Groundwater | place... | reverse complement strand
CGTTGACTTATCTGACCGGATTTATTTTAAGTATTCGATAAACAAGAACTAAATATGAGCATCTGTCTCGGGATAGCCGTCCGGATTCTGCATTTGCCATTTCCAGGCAGAAGAACACATTTCGTCAATTCCATATTTCGCTTTCCAACCAAGTTCCCGAAGCGCTTTCGACGGATCGGCATAACATTGCGCGATATCACCTGAACGGCGTCCGACTATTCGGTATGGAATCGATCGACCGGAGGCTTTTTCAAATGCGCGAATCATTTCAAATACGCTGTATCCGCGACCTGTTCCAAGATTATAAATTTCAACAGACGAGAGTCTCTTTTCTAACTTGTCGATGGCTGTAATATGTCCACGAGCCAAATCCACAACATGGATATAATCTCTGACTCCGGTTCCATCCGGAGTTGGGTAATCGTTTCCATAGACATTCAACTGCGGAAGTTTTCCAACTGTAACCTGAGAAATGAATGGCATTAGGTTATTCGGAATGCCATTCGGATCTTCGCCAATTCTTCCGGATTTATGAGCGCCAACCGGATTAAAATACCGCAAAAGAATAATATCCCATTCAGGATCGGATTTATATAAATCCTGCAAGATATTTTCAATGAATAACTTAGTCGAACCATACGGATTTGTTGTTTGGACAGGGAAGTCTTCTGTGATCGGCACCGTTAAGGGATCGCCGTAAATTGTGGCAGAGGAACTGAAGACGATTTTTTTCACATGGTTACAGTTCATCACCTTAAAAAGAGTCAACGCACCGGTCACGTTGTTGTGATAATATTTGAGAGGATAAAGAAGCGATTCTCCGACTGCTTTTAGACCGGCGAAATGGATAACTGCATCAATTGAGTGCTGTTTAAAAACCGCGTCAAGTGCCGGTTCGTCCAAAATGTCAACTTGATGAAATATCAGAGACTTGCCGGTCAATTCCTGAACTCTTCGCAGAGATTCGATTTTGCTATTTGATAAATTATCGACAACGATGATTTGATGACCGCTGTTCAATAATTCCAGGCAAGTATGACTTCCAATGTATCCGGCGCCGCCTGTGACCAAAACTTTCATTAGTTTAACTCCGTTCCGGGATCGACGAACTGGCCGAGAATTCCTACTGGTAAAAACGAGCACATCAATCCGAATTGAAGTCCGTCCATCTCGCCAGCACCAAGAAAAAAACCTGGTTTAAAATCACCGACCTCAACAAGTCCCGGGTAAATATCAACACGAAGATTGTAAAATTTTGGACCGGTTAGATATGTAGATAATAACAGCGAGTTACTTCGATCATAAAAGAAACTAATCACATAATCTAAATCCGGTGTCATATAGCACGCATTTCTGAAGCGATTCTCGTTGATTTTATTCACGATAGCGCCTGCAGAGAAGGAAATTGTGCGTTCATCATCGAGATTATAACTGAATCCGCCCGTCGATAAAACGCCCCAATAAAAGAATAGAGAGTAGCGACTTTTCTTGCCGAGTTTTAATTTTGATGCAAATTGTTGACCTGCATTCTCTAAAAACCGATTGTTAGGATTATAATACGGTTGTAATGACCAGTCTATGAGCATATCTGAAATCGGATCTACATTTGTGCCCTCAAAACTTCCATTCTCAAATATTTCATTAAATAATTGATAAGTTGGATGTAAAAAATCTTTAACACCATATTCTTTAATATTTGCAAAAGGATGAGTAATGTTTTGAACGACATTTTCACAACCTACCTTGTAAGGTTGATTAAAAATATCTTTAGAGTGTCCGCCGTTTCGTAGAATATCAAACGATCCATTGACCCATAACGTAAGCGGATTGAAGCGGAGTTCCGAACCATACTCCTGATCTGGATTGTAAAAATAATACGGTTTGTCTGAAGCTTTTATAACAGATGAAAGAAAAAGAACTGCAACAAATATTTTCTTCATGAAGGTCGATACCTTATTTGAGTTGAATTTCTCTATAAAAAATAACATTGTAAAATTAAATCCGAATCATACGAAATGAAAAGGAAAAGATTAAAAGATCATATAGCATCTTCTGGAAGAACAAATAAAAGTAGAATAATGAAAGGAGAAATGGTACGATTTCAGTTTTGGGTGCAAAAACTGCGTAACAACCATACAAGCATAAGATATATTATGTAAACATGTAGATAACAAATGAGTAGATAGCGGATATTCGAATCCTTTGCCTCTGCTCTTTTTGAAATATTACTTTACGACGATACTGACAAGTTTGTTTTTTACAACAACCTTTTTCATGATTTCTTTACCATCCGTAAATCTTCTGACGTTATCGACTTGAAAAGCCAATTTTAAACATTTTTCGTCTATTGTATCACGTTCCGTTTCGAATTGACCACGAATTTTGCCGTTCACCTGAACGGCTATACTTACCACATCTTCTTTGATGAATTCAGGGTCATATTTTGGCCATGAACTAAATGACAGGATTTTTCCATTAGATAAACGTTCCCAGATTTCTTCAGAAATATGCGGCGCAAACGGATTTAGTAGATTAATAAAATCTAATATCACAGATAACGGTTTGGTTTCCAATTTGGATATTTCGTTGATGAAAATCATCAATTGAGAGATCGCCGTGTTAAAACGAAGATATTCTATATCGTCTGTTACTTTTTGAATTGTTTTATGAAGAATCGATAAAATCTCAGAAGTCGGAGTAACCTCTTGAATATCAGCATTTAATTGATTGTTCTCATCGAAAATCATATTCCATATTCTACTTAAAAAACGATATACACCTTCGATACTCGAAGTACTCCATGGCTTCGTTCGAGTCAAAGGCCCCATGAACATTTCATATATTCTGAATGTATCGGCACCGTATTTACCAATGACAACATCAGGATTTATGACGTTTCCACGAGACTTACTCATTTTTTCGCCATCTTCGCCAAGAATCATTCCCTGATTGATAAGTTTCATAAACGGTTCAGATGTCGAGACAAATCCCATGTCATAAAGTACTTTATGCCAGAATCTAGCGTACAATAAATGCAGGACGGCATGTTCGGCGCCACCAATGTACAAATCGATTGGCATCCAGTATTTTTCCTTTTCAGGATCCCAAGCATTAGAATCATTGTTCGGATCGAGATAGCGAAGATAATACCAACAAGAACCTGCCCATTGCGGCATAGTATTGGTCTCAAATCTAGCTCTTTTTCCTGTCGTTGGATCGATAAAATCGTTCCATTCCTTCAAATTCGCAAGCGGTGATTCACCTGTGCCGCTCGGTTCGTATCTTTCCATTTCCGGCAATTCTAGCGGGAGTTCACTTTCATTTACTAACTCAACACTTCCATCCTGAAATATTTTAAACGGGAAAGGTTCACCCCAATATCTCTGTCGTGAAAAAATCCAGTCTCTCAATTTGTACTGAACGCTGAATTCACCGATTCCATTTTCCGTCAACCAATCTGTAATTTTCCTTTTCGCGGATACGACATTCATTCCATTCAGAAAACCGGAATTGACCAATATTCCATCGCCAATATAGGCTTCTTTTGTAATGTCGCCGCCAGATATCACTTCGAATATCTCGAGTCCGAACTTCGTCGCAAATTCCCAGTCGCGCTGGTCGTGACCCGGAACAGCCATGATCGCTCCCGTTCCATATGTCATCAGAACGTAATCGGAAGTCCATACCGGTATTTTCCTGTGAGTCAGAGGATTAACTGCATAAATTCCGGTAAAGACGCCGCTTTTTTCTTTTGCCAATTCGGTGCGGTCCAGATCGCTTTTTTTGGAAGTTTCAACGCGGTAAGTCTCGATGACGCTTTTAAACGACTCAGGAACAAGTTTATCTAAAATTGGATGCTCGGGTGCTACGACCATATATGTCGCGCCAAATAGCGTATCCGGACGTGTTGTGAAGACTTTTAAGGTCTGATCTGACCCAGTAATTTGAAACGCAACCATCGCTCCTTCCGATCTCCCGATCCAATTCCTTTGCATCTCCTTGATACTTTCTGGTAAATCGACCAAATCCAGATCACTCAGTAAGCGATCCGCATAAGCGGTGATTTTTAATATCCATTGCCGCATCGGAATACGAACGACCGGAAAGTCACCACGTTCGGATTTTCCGTCGATGACTTCTTCGTTTGCCAAAACAGTTTTTAGTTCGGGACACCAGTTGACGGGAATCTCCGCCTGATAAACCAAACCTTTTTTATACAATTGCTGGAAAATCCATTGTGTCCATTTATAGTATTTCGGGTCGGTAGTATTGATTTCACGATCCCAATCGTATGAAAAACCGAATGATTTAATCTGCCGGCGAAAAGTGTTGATGTTTCTTTGAGTTGTAATTTTTGGATGCGTTCCGGTTTGAAGTGCGTAATTTTCCGCAGGCAGACCAAATGCATCCCAACCCATCGGATGAAGTACATTAAAACCCTTTTTCCGTTTATATCTGGCGATGATGTCGGTTGCGATATATCCTTCAGGATGACCAACATGCAGACCGGCTCCGCTTGGATACGGAAACATATCCAGAACATAATATTTTGGTTTTTCAGAAAAATCTATCGCTTTGAACGTTTTATTGTCTTCCCAGTATTTTTGCCATTTTATTTCGATTTCTTTAAACGGATAACCCATATATACCTTTTTATTTTAATGTTAGTTATTAACACCTTCGCATCTTTTATCTTGATTTAATTAAATAATCAGAGAAGAAAAATCTGATTCTGTTTGCAGGTCGCTAACATTTCGTCTGGCCAAATTCCAGCCTGTACTTCACCGATGTGTGCTTTACGCAGAAAAAACATACAGAGGCGCGATTGGCCGATTCCGCCACCGATCGACAACGGTAACTCCCGATTAATCAGTCGCCGATGAAAATCCAAATCCTTTTTGTACTCTTCATTTTTTAACTTCAGTTGCTTTTCCAACGCGATTTTATCCACGCGAATTCCCATAGAACTCAGTTCCATAGCACAATTGAGCACTGGATACCAAACGAGAATGTCACCATTTAACCCTTGGCATCCGTTCCCGGTTTCCGACGACCAATCGTCGTAGTCCGATGCGCGATCATCATGTGGTTTTCCGTCTTTCAACGGCGAGCCAATTCCGATAATAAACACCGCTTTTTTATCCTTACAAATGGCGTTCTCGCGTTCTCTCGGAGATAAATCCGGATACAAGTCCAGCAATTCTTCACTATGAATGAAAGTGATATCTTCCGGAAGAAACCGCTTCTGAAGTTTGTGGTATTTTCGACAGACGGACTGTTCCGTTCTGTAAATGACGCTGTAAATTTTTCTTACGATATATTTTAACACGTCGAGATTCCGCTCGTTTTCGGCGATGATCCGTTCCCAGTCCCATTGATCGACATAAATTGAGTGCATGTTGTCGAGGAAAGCCTCATCCGGGCGAATAGCATTCATATCGGTATATATGCCTTCGCCGCTGATAAATCCATAATCGGCAAGAGCTTTCCGCTTCCACTTGGCCAGAGATTGAACGATTTCGGCAGATTGATTTGTCGCTTTGATCCGGAAACTTGCGGGTTTTTCCGTTCCGGAAAGATAGTCATTGATGCCGGTATTATTGAGAACAGCCAACGGCGCGGAAACACGTTGAAGGTTCATTTCGCGTGCGAAATTCTCCTCGAAATAATCTTTGATGAATTTGATTGCCTTTTCGGTTTCTCGAATGTCCATTTCGCACCGAAATTTCGTCGGCGTGATTAGTCTCCCGTTTGTCAGTTCTTCGATATGGTTCACAGTTTTCATTATTTTCTAATTCCTTTCCTTTCAATCAGTTGGCATCTCTTCTACTCGTCAATCATTAAATAGATAAACACCACTTCCGATAAAATAATCGGTACCGGAAATCGGTTCGACATAACCGAGTTTTTTCTTCTCGCCTTTCGTGTCCGGTTTTTGCCAGTAAAATTCCACAAAGTCTCCGCCTTTTTTTGCCGCTTCGGACAATTCGCGGATCACAAACTTCCCTTTCGTATCCGTATAATTATAAAGATTTTTCCCAACCAAATCCTTCTGTGTGGCATGAGCAATATTTAAACATGCAAAGTTATAGACGTAAAAATATCCGGATTTATCATGATAAAACCGGACCGTATCAATGTACGAACGAATCAATTCGATTTTCTTTTCGTCTTCCGAAAGATCCCGTAACATCCTTCCGATTTCCATCGCCGCGGTGTGGACATAATAAACTACGGTCTGACTCTCTTGTGTAAGTTTTTGATTTTTTTTCAATTGACCGTTTTCAAAGAGACAATTCGCTTTCAATATCAAATCGGACGGAATCTGAATTCCCAACGATTTGGTCACATCCAGATTGACGCCAAGCGTTGAGTATTTGTACATCTCGAAAGGTATTTCCTTCGGACTTGTTCCGTTCAATATTTTTACGGCCATTTGCGCCGCCTGAACACCGCTTTCCTTGTAATCATATCCATAAACGACTGTTGCGCCGTCTGTTAGAGATTCTACATCGACGGAAAATATCGGAATTTTATTTGGTCTAGCAACTTTAACGATCGACTCGAACGAATCGTATATCGTCGCATCCGCAACCAGAAAAAAGGCATTAACCTTTTTATTTGCCAAATATTGAGTAGCCTGTAACACGTCATTGGTTCCGGCTACCGTCATTCCCTCAAAACTCATCGTCGGAACTTTTGAAATGCCATCTTTGAGCATTTCGATGTTATGAACGGAATTAGCAAATGTTGGATTCCAAAGTAAACCAATCGTTTTTTTATTAGGCAACAATCCATCAACAATCTGAAGTAGTTCAACGTAAGGCGCAGTTCCATAAATACCAGTCACATTAGCCGGATGATCGTCATCGCTTTTTCCGATCCCAACGATAAACGGATCGGCGACGGTCGCGAAAACGATTGGAATTTCCGAAGTCTTTTGAATTGCGTTCTGGACGCTTGCCGTTCCGACAGCCACGATTAAACTTACCTTCTCATTTTTAAAATTATCCAAAATCATTCCGATGGTCGGAATATCTCCGTTGGCGCTTTGAATGAGAAAATCACAGTTTTTCTTGTCCTCAAATCCTTGTTTTTTCATTTCCTCGACAAATCCATCCCGGGTCAATGTATAAATTTCGGCGTCATTTACCAGCACTATTCCGATTTTTACTTTTCCCGAACTCCGATCGGCACAAGAACTCAGAAAGAGAAAAATCGATGCAACCGCCAAAACCAAAAGAAGTTGCGGAATGTGTCTTAACATTTTGTGATAGGGTTTCATACAACCATTTCTCCTGATAAATCAACCGGTTGAAAAAACGATGGAATTTACTATCATCCGTCTAATAAATGAATGAAAGATTCATCCTACAGCCATAAGTGTTCGACGAGAATTTTAACACCGATTCCGATGAGCACTAGTCCACCGAATATTTCTACTTTTTTCCCGAACAAACTACCAATTCTTTTACCGAGATAAACTCCGAGAAGCGTAATACAAAAAGTCGTCATTCCGATTAGTACTATCGGTAAAGCGATATCAAATTGTAAAAACGCGAATGTGACGCCGACCGCGAGCGCATCGATACTCGTGGCAATTGATAATGAAAACAGTACTTTATTTTTTGAGGGATCGATGTGGTTTTCGCACGAGTCTTCGTGTAAGGACTCATAAATCATTTTTCCACCGACATAAACAAGTAAACCGAAAGCGATCCAGTGGTCAACACTTTGAATATATTTTGCCAACGTCTGACCAACTGCCCAACCGATGACCGGCATCAGCGCCTGAAAAGCACCGAAAGAACCGGATAATCGTAAAGCATTCCGCATTTTCGGAGGTTTCAATGTCAATCCGCAGGAAATAGCGACGGCGAAAGCATCCATCGAAAGCCCGACTGCTAATAAAAAAATTGTGATAAAATCCATCTTAAGACTATCCTGACGTTACATAAAAAAATATATCGGTATCGGGAAGAGTTTCCGGATCGTTACGTTTTTCCTTCCGGTAATTCGAATAGTTCGGCTTCCGAGCCGATAAGCGGTTTGTTGTCAATTTCTACTTTAGCAATTTTTTCGAAAGAATTGGATATCTTGTCAGTCGTTGTATTTATCTCTTTAACGTCCTTTTGAACCGTATCGATGTGTTTGGATAAATTGGTCCAGCGGTCGCGGTACCGTTTGAAGTCTTCACCGAGTTTGTTCAACTCTTTCTGAATAAGGTCGGCGTATTTCCGACGTTCCATATCGTTCAAAACCGTTTGAAGCGTGCTTAAAATCGCCATGAATGTCGTCGGTGATGTGATCCAAACACGTTTGGAAAATGCATAAGTGATAAGATTTTCATGGTAAGCATAGAGTTCTGCAAAAACAGCCTCCGCCGGTAGAAACATGATCGCCTGATCGGCCGTTTCATTGGGTATGATGTACTTGCCGGCAATTTCATCGATTTTTGTCTTTACATCCGAATTAAATGCTTTGAAAGATTCCTGTCGTGCTGACTCCGGCAAAGTTTTGTCGATCATCTTTCGATAATTCTCCAGCGGAAATTTTGAGTCGATGCCGATATTTCCCATCGGTTTCGGCGCAAAAAGCATAGCGTCCACACGACTGGAATTACTGAGCGTATATTGCGTTTGGAAAACCTTATCGTTCTTATCGCCAAAAACGGCATATAAAATCTGATTTAACTGCACTTCGCCGAAAACGCCACGACTTTTTTTATCCGATAAAATATCCTGAAGCGATACGACGTTTGTCGAAAGACTCTCGATCTTTTTTTGCGCTTCATCGATTTTTGCCAGACGTTGAAGCACATCACCGAACGTCTCGTTCGTCTTTTTGAAACCTTCGTTCAGGTTTTCCTGAACTTTAACATTGATCGCTTCCAGTTTCTTCTCGACGGTCACATTGAGTTTGTCAAAGTCTTCCGTCAAACCTTTTTGGAACGATTCTTTGAACCGTGTAAAGTCCTCACTCAATTTCCGGCTACTCTCTGAAAGTGATTTTGTAAGATCGTTTTGAAACACACCGAATTTTTGTATCAACTCCTGATTCTTTGCCGAAACGCTATCAGTAAATTCAGTAAAACGTCGTTGAATGACATCTGCCGTCTTTGATTGAACAATTTCGGGGAAAAGGTTGAGTCGCGATTCCAATTCGATGATCTTGTCCTTCAATTCTTTGACGGCATTGTCCGGTTGTGTTCCGGATTTGGATATTTTCAGATACAGAATGATCTGAACGATCAGCAGTAGAAGTAACGGTATCAGACTCAGATAGTTAAGCATTTCCGATTCCTTACAAATTTAGACGCGTGCACCTGTCTCATAAAACATGAGTAATCTAACATAAAAAACAAAGCAACGCCATTACCAAATCTGTCTGAGGATCGAGTACTTACTATACGAAAATCAGAATGAATTGGATTTACTTTTTCAAAACCGATCGATATATTTTTCGATTTCCCAGGGTGTCACCTGCTGGCGATATTCACCGACTTCCTTTGTCTTGATGGCAATATATTTTTCAAAAAGATGTTTTCCGAGAACATCGGCAAAAAGTGAACTCTTTTTCAACTCGCTTATTGCATCCGACAGCGAATTGGGTAAGTTATCGATGTTTTTTCGCTTCAAACTTTCCTGATCGATCTTGAAGATGTTCTCTTCGACTGGTTTCGGCGGCTGAAGATTGTGCTTAATGCCTTCCAATCCGGCTTTCAGCATTACTGCAAAAGCCAGATATGGATTACATGTAGGATCCGGACAACGCAATTCCATCCGTGCCGAACTCGGTTTGCTGTTAAACCAATTCGGAATGCGAACAAGAGCCGTTCGGTTTTTACTAGCCCATGTGATATAAACCGGTGCTTCATAACCGGTTACCAGACGTTTATAAGAATTGACGGTCGGGCAGAGAATTGCCGCCATCGCTTTGACATTTTTCATCAATCCGGCCATGAAGCTATAAGCCAACGGTGAAAGTCTGTACGGATCGTCCGCTTGGTAAAATAAATTTTTCCCTGTCTTTATGTCGAACAAACTTTGGTGAATGTGCATTCCCGATCCTGCGATCCCGGATATCGGTTTCGGCATAAAAGTCGCCTGAATGTTGTGCATCTGTGAAATTTTCTTCACGGTATATTTCAACGTCAGCAATCGGTCGGCAGTCTCTAAAGCCGTTCCGTATTTAAAATCGATTTCGTATTGTCCGATTCCGACTTCGTGATGCGATGTTTCCACGGAAATTCCAAAACTTTTCAGCGCCGTGATGATTTCTTTGATCAGTTGATAACCTTCATAAGAGTTTAAATCGAAGTAACTGCCACCATCGATCGGTGCTGTCCGCACGGCATTGTCTCTTTTAAAGAGATAAAACTCGAGTTCGGGACCGACATAATATTCAAATCCCATGTCGCGAGCTTCTTGTGTAACTTTCCGTAAAACCGTTCGCGGATCGTCTTCAAATGGCTGATTATCCGAACGATAAATATCGCAAATAACTCGCGCCGTTTTACCGCCTTCGTTCAACCACGGCACTAAAGAATATGTTTTAATATCCGGTTTTAAAAACAGATCGCTTTCCTGAATTCTGGCGAAACCTTCGATTGAAGAACCATCGAACCAAACGCCGTTTTCCAGCGCTTCGTCAAATTCCTCAACCGGTATGATTACTTCTTTCGGAACTCCCATTAGATCAAACAACTGCAATCTTACGAATTCCACGTTATCCTTTTTCACTCTTTCAACCATTTTTCGTCTTTACCTAACCTTTCTAAATTTCAATTATCAATAAAACCTATTAAAAATAATTGCGGCAAATGTAATAGATATTTATTATTAACACAAATAAAATATTAAACGTTTATTATATTTAGATTATTGAATAATATTTTAACTTAATTAGAAATGCAGATTCTGAATCGTGAGGATTCTTAAAAGATTAAAAAGGGAATTTTCTTGCCCGGATTTAAATGGCTGAAAAATCAAAACCGGCGTTGGAATACATTTTTTTTGCGGAGAGACGGGGATTCGAACCCCGGGTACCGTTTCCGATACACACGCTTTCCAAGCGTGCTCCTTAAGCCTCTCGGACATCTCTCCAAAAAAAGCGCCATAGTTTAACCGAATTCGGGAGAATTGACAAGGAAATAACTGACTATTTCCCGATGGATATTACTCCAAAGCCTTTTTCAACAACGACGATAAAGTATCGGGATTTGCCTTGCCTTTCGTCTTCTTCATCACCTGCCCCATGAAAAATCCGAACAAAGCCTTCTTCCCTGCCCGATATTTTTCCAGTTCATCCGGATTTTCAATGATCATTTCCTTGATAATGGCTTCAAGTCCTTCTGAGTCATTGATTTGCGCTAAATTTTCTTTAGCGACAATCTGCTCAGGAGAATCCAAGGAAGTCAGCATCTTGTTAAAGACTTCTTTTCCAACAGTATGAGTAATTTCATTTTCATTAATCATCTTAACTAATTTGCCTAAACGATCAGGATGAATTGGAAAATCACGAATAGTATATATCTTTTCTTTTACTGTATGAAGCACTTCTGTTTGGATTATTTTACTCGATAAAAATGTACTTCCAGAAGCCTCAACAGTTAGTTCGAAATTTTTAGATAAGTCCTTATTTGACGTCAGCACTTTGGCGTCGTATTCCCGCAACTGATACTGGCGAATGAATCGATTGAATTTATCATCAGGCAATTCGGGAAGTGTATTTTGAATTTGATCGATCATCGCATCATCGATCCGGAGAGGCACCAAATCCGGTTCTGGAAAATAGCGATAATCGTCAGATTCTTCCTTGGTGCGCATGGGTTTCGCGACGTCGGTCGTTTCATTCCAAAGTAACGTTTGTTGAAGAACTTGCCCACCTTCGTCTAATATTTTCATTTGCCGCTGAATCTCGAAATTCAATGCACGTTCGACACCTCTGAACGAGTTCATATTCTTCATTTCAGTTTTCGTACCAAACTTTTCCTGTCCGAATGGCCGAAGCGAAATATTGGCATCACATCGAAGGCTTCCTTCTTCCATGTTGCAGTCGCAAATTTCAAGATATTCAAGAAGTTGTTTGAGTTTGGTGAGGTAAGCATAGGCCTCTTCCGGAGAACGCATATCCGGTTCGGACACGATTTCGATCAATGGAACACCACACCGATTATAATCGACCAAAGTGTCGGTGATTTCACCAGCGTTGTGAATGGATTTTCCGGCATCTTCCTCTAAATGAATGCGTGTTATGCCGATTCGTTTTTCTACTCCGTTGAGATGAATCAGAACGGAGCCATTGGCGCAGAGCGGTTCGTCGTACTGGGAAATTTGGTAACCTTTCGTTAAATCCGGGTAAAAATAATTCTTCCGGGCGAATCGTGAAAAACGAGCAATGGAACATCCTGTAGCCAATCCCATTTTCACGGCAAATTCAACACATTTTTGATTCAGAATCGGTAGCGTCCCCGGCAATCCTAAACAAACCGGACAGACTAGTGAATTCGCTTCAGCTCCGTACTTGTTTTTGCATCGACAGAATATTTTAGTATCGGTAAGCAGTTGGGCATGTATCTCCAACCCGATAATCACTTCATACTTTTGTGTCATGGTCAATTACACCTATTCATTTTCAGTTGTTCAATTTATGGAATCCGGAATGGGATCATCCAGATAACGGCATCGTAACTACTATTTTTCAAGAAGATAGACTTATAGTCGGTTACATCGAAATACATTTGATAAACTTTGTAACCATGTGACGTCACGGAAAACGAACCGCTATGGACGGAGTTGTTGTCTGTATCGAAAAGCGCAATCCGTCGTTTATCGACATTTACCGCATACCCGAAATGTACCACCGCCAATTCACCGGGCAAAATTGACATCGGCGCCATATGTTGAATCGAAACATCCGCCTGAACCGTTCCTTTGAATGTCAGCTGTGGAAGTGTATCCCGATTGAAAAAAAGTTCAAGTGGATCTCCGTCAATAACTTTCGGAATATCAATGTTTTTCGGATTTCCACTAACCGTCAGTTTGACCTGCCGGATTCCCAGAGAACTCGCGGTTTCTTCGATGATAATCGGCGTAACCAATTTCAAATGCCAGTCTTTTCGCACGTTATTCGTGTTTTGCGTTCGGAGAAAAATTGCCTTCTGCCGGGTTGTCAGCGTAAACGATTTAGTCGTCGAGTCGTTCGGAACATCTTTTTGTTCGACGTGCCATGTGATTACACTATCCACCGTATCCACAACAGTAATAATGACATACGTCGTATCGTACTTCCAGGTTCCGGTTGAATTGTTAAATGTTGAATCCACATCACGATCGGTCGTATCATGATGTGTTTGAGTCAGATAGCGGATAGAAGCGATAGAAGAATCCTGAATGGTTTTGTATTGAACGACTTTGAAATTTCCCTTCAATTTGTATTTCAGTTCCGCAAAAGCGGAGTCCCAATGCGTGTCGATGACGACGATCGTATCCAGCGTCTGTGTGATAATTCGACCGAAACGCAATTTAGAAAAATTATAAGCCAGTGTATCGGTTCCGGTAATTTTCGCCAGCGGCGTCGATGTATACTCAAGCGTCCGCGGCATTTCATCATTGAGACCAGAAACAGACATCGCCTCATCGACGACCATCATATCCGTCAAGGCAGTGATGATTTCTGCCCGATCCGGCAATAAATAGATTTTCTCGATTTTTTCGCATTTTGCATAAATCAAAAACGAGAAGATTGAAATCCAAGTTGAAAATCGATTCATCACGACGATAATTTCTTATGAAATTGGGGCAAATGAAAGCTGAAACATTTCAAGTGTTCTCTTTCGTTATCCTTTGATGACTCCCAACGGAACCAACCGGGCCACTTTCCGGATGATTCCGATTTCATGTAGCGTATTGACGACTTGCGTGACATTTTTGTACGCGAACGGCATCTCTTCGGCGATCGTGCTTTTTTCCTCCGACATGACGAAAACTCCGGACTTTTCCAATTCTTTGAAGAGATTGATGCCTGCCCCTTTTTTCTTCGCCTGCGAACGTGATAAAAGTCGTCCTGCTCCGTGGCAGGAACTTCCAAACGTCTCAACCATCGCTTTTTCCGTTCCAACACAAACGTAAGATTCCGTTCCCATATCGCCGGGAATCAGAACCGGTTGACCAATCGTTTTGTAGTTTGATGGTAGCTCGGAATATCCGGGACCGAACGCCCGTGTCGCTCCTTTCCGGTGCACGCAATATTTCTTTTTAATTCCTTTGTAATCATGCTCTTCGATCTTAGCGATGTTGTGGGCAATATCCCAAACGCATCGGAAGCCGAGTTCTAATGGACTAATGTTAAATGACTGAATGAAAGCATGTTCAATAAGCGAATGAATGACCTGTCGATTTGAGAAGGCGAAATTGGCGCTCGCCCGCATCGCCGCCAGATAATCCTTTCCTTCTGGAGAAGTCAACGGCGCACAGGAGAGTTGCCGATCTGGAATCTCGATGTCGTATTTCCGGGATGCCTGAAGCGTCACTTTGATAAAATCGTCGCAAACCTGATAGCCCAATCCGCGTGAGCCGGTATGAATTTGAATGACGATCTTTCCGATATCGAGATTCATCGTTCGAGCGGCAATATCATCATAAATATCAGTGATTTTGGAGATTTCGATGAAATGATTTCCCGAACCGAGCGTTCCCATTTGAGACAAACCGCGTTCTATAGCGCGAGGCGAAATCACATCCGGATTCGCGCTCTCTAAACAGCCACGATCCTCGATAAAGTTAAGATCGTTTTCCATTCCGAATCCATTTTCGACACTCCAACCAGCGCCGTGTGTCAGGATTTTTCGGATATCCGACAAGTTCAATTTTTTAATGGCATTATGCGAGCCGACTCCGCTCGGAACGGCACTAAAAACAGCCGCAACGAGTGACTTGATTTTTGGGTAAACTTCGTCCGCATAGAGATTTGTCCGTATCAACCGAACCCCGCAATTGATATCGTATCCAACTCCTCCGGGAGAAATGACTCCGGTTTCGATGTCGGTCGCAGCGACGCCGCCAATCGGAAAACCATATCCCCAGTGAATATCCGGCATTCCAAACGAAAATCCGGTAATTCCCGGCAACTGAGCGACATTGGCGATTTGGTCAAGACTAGCGTCGTTTCTGAGAACCTGCATAAGTTCTTCCGAGGCATAAATTCTACCCGGGACTCGCATTTTTCCGGTTTGAGGAATTTCCCAGATATTATGTGCAATTCTATTGATTTGTCTTTCCATTTTCTATATGTCCAAAATGAACCGGGCTGTGTAGCCGGATTTTGAATGTTGTACTCGAAGTTGATGATAAGTAACAGCTTTGATCTCTTTCTTGACAGGAAAATAATCGGATGAATAAGCGACGCCAACCGCTTCGGCTTCAAGTGAATGTCGATCCAATTTCTGAAAATGAAAAGCATTGAACAGGATTTTTTGATCGTTTGAAAGAAAAATCAATTCAGCCAGCCAATCTCTGAGAAGCAATTCGGGATTTTCGGCTCGAAGATTAATCGAAAGCATCGCTGAATTGCCGGATGAAACGGAACCGCTCATAATGTCAAACACCGCAACTGCCGAATTTTGAAAGAGTTCCACCAGACTTCGACCTTTGACGATGACGCCAAGATCGGATGTGTGGTCGAAAAGTTCATAAACTCGTTTCTGCTTCTGTAACATTTTTTCTTTCGATCTATCAAACAAATTGGTTTCAATCAACTAATGGAATTTATTTGTGACCTTACGTTCCTTTCGGAATATCAACCTGCCATGTCAAAAAGGACAAACAGGCTTAAATTTCGAATGTATCAAGGTCGTTGACGATTTGAACCGGAACCGACGCCGCCGACTGAATTCTATCGGAAACTTTAGGATCGTCGTTTTGCGGAGAAACGTGCGTTAATAAAATCTGTTTCGGTTGTGCCAGTCGAATCAAGTCAATGATCTTTGAAGGACAAAGGTGCCCTTCGGAAGATTGATTATCGGTGCTGGAAAGTTCCGTCAGAACGCAATCGGCATTCCGACAAGACGTTACGAGCGTCTCGCTTAAATCCGTGTCGCCGGTATAAACGAATGTTTTCCCGTTTTCGGTGAATTTCAAAATCAGGCTTTCCAGCGTATGAGTCGTCGGGAAAATTTGCAAAGAATATTCATCGAATTCCCGACCGCCCGGTTCAAGCGGCTGGAAATTAAACGAATAACGCTCGTCTTCTATCCATCGTGAAAAAAGTCTGGTCAGTTCCCGATAAAAGGTTTCAAAATTCGGATGCGCATAAAATGCAAGATTTTGAATTGGAAAATCCGACTGAAGATATTTTCTGGTAAAAAGAAGCGGCACGAAGTCGGCGATGTGATCCAAATGTATGTGCGAAAAAAATACTCTGCGCAATTCCCATAAAGATCTATTTACGCGGGCTAACTGGCGAAGCGAGCCGGAACCGCAATCCAACATGATCGTCTCTTTTCCAACATCCAGCAAATAGCCCGGATTGGAACGGTTTTTAACAGGAACGAAATTACCCGAGCCGAGAATCGTCAGTTTCATTGCATCGCCCTTTCCATGGCCGGTTACCGGACCAAGATCATTTTTCTTGTCTGATGAAAACCGGACGCGTCCATCTGATAAAAATATATAGCGCTCGGCAACCTCGATCCGTCGAAATAGAATGTATGATTTCCTTGCGACAGCCGTTCGTTCGCTAAAACGCAAACGAGTCTTCCGGTAAGGTCAAAAACTCTCATCGTAACAAATTCATCGCGCGGTAAAACCATTTGAATTTCCGTCGTCGGGTTAAACGGATTCGGACGATTCTGATACAATTCGTACTTAACCGGCATCGTACCGACATCTGCGACTTCGCTGACTGCGGCAGTCTTGAACCGCCATGTCGTTGCCCATTTCGAGGTTCCAAATGCATTACAAGCATTGACATGCCAGCAATAATATTTGGAAGATAAGAGATTGTTTATCGTAAAAGTAGTGTCGGTCACACCGGAAGAATCCAAAACTATGTAAGACGAGCCAAAATCTCCGGAACGTGAAACCTGAATTCGATATGCGGTTACTTTCTCGTTAGGATGCCAGGTCACAGTCACACTTTGAGGCATTTCGGTCGTGCCGTGTGACGGATAAACCAGAACGGGAACCGCCGGAAAACCGGTCGTAAATGACGAATTTTTCGAATAGTCGCTCGTTCCACCAGCGTTGTATGTGCGGACTTGCCAAAAATATTGCTGTTCGCCATTCAAAGTCGTCAAAACGATAAAACTATCGGTTAAACCGTCGTACTGAACAACATCAGCCGAGAAAAGCGAGTCGGTGGCGATCGTCAGATCATACTGAGAGGACAGATCGGTCGGACTCCATGACAGTTCAACTGTATCACGCTGATCGGTCGCTAGGTCGATCGGAGACACCGCAAGCGGCGCAGTTGGCGGATCGACCCGGACGACATTGCTCATTCCGCTTTCATTCCAGTTTCGATCCAACGCGGTGACGACATAGTAAAACGGACCATTCTCCGTATCCGGATTTGGTTGGAAAAAGCGTTCACCGACGATTTGCGTTAAGTTTTCCGGATATTGCAAACTGTCCGGATGAATGGATTCGAAATCGAACCGGTAAAATGCGTATCGCGAAGCCGAGTCGCCATCTGAAGCAGTTGCCGGAAGGTCCCAAGAAAAACCAACCTCTCCCCTGTCTGCAACCAAATTGTATTTAAGATTAGTAGGCGCATTTGGTGAAGTTGTGTCTTTCCACGCCATTTGTGGCAAGAGCGCGGGATAACGATGAAAATCGTTCGCTAAAAAGTTCGCAAAGCCAAATGTATTTGAACTTAAAAATGATGCTCGAAATAAAATATTGCCATAAACGCCGGCTGTGTTTCGGTTGATTCGTACCTGATTGGGTAATTCTTCGGCTGTATATGCGGCCGACCATTGCGTACCGGAAGTCTTGAAGATTTGTCCGGGATACAGATGGCGACCATTTTCAACCGAAGCCCACCACGGGACTAATTTGCTGTAATCCTGACCGCCACCGATTGCCCAGTAACATTGCGGTGTGATATAATCGACCGTCTGCGCATTCAACCATGCGACTGCATCGCAATAGATGTCGCTGTAAGCCGACATACCACTGATTCCCGACGGTACACCGCTCTTCCAGATTCCGAAAGGGCTGATTCCGAATTTGACGAACGGTTTGACTGCTTGAATGCTGTCGTAAACCTGCTTGACCAAAAGATTGACGTTATCGCGTCGCCAGTCGGCGATATTTGTGAATCCTCTCGGATATGTGGAAAAGATTGCGGCATCTTCTCCGGACATTCCATCGTACGGATAAAAATAATCGTCAAAGTGAACGCCATCGATGTCGTAGCGCGAAACGACGTCCATCACAATAGACGTGACATAATTCCGCACGTCGGGCAATCCGGGGTTGAGGAATTTATAGGTGCCTTTTGTGATGACCCAATCCGTGTGTTGCCTTGTCACGTGATTAGCCGCGATCGTATGATCGCCAACGACTTTCTCGGCTCGATATGGATTGAACCACGCATGAAGTTCCATCCCGCGTCGATGTGCTTCCTGAATGGCAAATTCCAGCGGATCATAGAGCGGCGACGGCGCTCTCCCCTGTAATCCGGTTAGCCAGTACGACCACGGCTCGATCGATGAAATGTAAAATGCGTCGCATTCCGGACGGATTTGAAATACTATCGCATTGATTCCTGCATTACTTAAAACATCCAGTAAAGCCGTCAATTCGTCCTTCTGCTGCTGAACGGTACGGTTAGGAGAAGACGGCCAATCCAAATTGGTTACGGAAGCGATCCAAACGCCGCGGAATTCGCGTTTTGGGTAAGCCGACTGAGAAAATACCGTGCTAAAACCGAGAATGATAAACAATAGAATCTGAGATATTCTTTTCATGAAATTCCTTATGAATCGTTATTAAAGAACCGGCTAAACTTATCGCTTTCCAATCGAACTTTTAAACACTTTCATTGTTCTATTCACGCACGCGAACAGAATAATTTTCTCCAACCTTGATCCGTTCGATTTTCGCGTCTTTTCCTTTAATGTCATCCGAATTGGTCAGTACGACGATTCCGATCTTATCAGTTGAACAAAACGAGACTTGTGTCCGGTAACCGCCGACGCATCCGCCATGACTCACGATCGTCCTCTCGCCTTCTTTACGGATTCCCCAGCCGAGTTCCCAACCGCTTTTCCAATGCGGCTGGAGCCAATACACGCGATGCATTTCCCGCAACGTGTTCGCTTTCAGTACGGGAGTAAATCCATTTATCTGAAATGAGATATATTTTGCCAGATCGACGACGCATGACGAGAGATTGGCGGCTGGTGTCAGTCCTTTGGAATCTGTAAAAGACGGGAAAAGATAAGACCACGGCAAATATTTGTTGATCGGATCGTCCAATCGCAATTTTCCGGAATCCCGAAGTTGTAAGATGGCAGTAGATGTGAACGTCTTGGAAATCGATGCAATTCGATAAATCGTTTCCGGAGTCGCGGGAATTTTCTTTTCCTGATCGGCGTATCCGAATCCTTTCGTCCAGATGAGATTCTGATCGTAAACGATTCCAATGGATAGTCCGACAATTCCCCGATATTCCATCTGAGCCTGTATCCATTTTTCGAACAATTCGATTTTCCCGGCGAGTTCCGGATTGTCCTGAAAGGAAACGGTTTGTGAAAAAGAAAAAGTTGCCAAAATGAAAAGAATTAGAAGAATACTTATCGGTTTTTTCATGAACTCCTCCATTTAAAAGATTCATTGGAAAAATAGGGACAACAACAATGAAATTGCAATAAATTTGTGTTGGTAAAATTGACAATTGAATATAAATTTACGCGCTTTTTTAAATAGCGATGCGCCCGTAGGCCAACTGGATAGACCGTCAGGCTACGGACCTGAATGTTGAGGGTTCGAATCCTTCCGGGCGTACAAAACAAAACAAAAATCTCCGGTTAGTTACCGGAGATTTTCTTTTTAAGACTCAACGAATAGTTTGATAAAATCGCCTTAAAGAGAAATTAGAGATACCGCTTTTTTAGTTGCTTTGAGCGAGAGACGGGACTCGAACCCGCGATCCCGACAGGTCGGGAGCAACGTGAGACATTTAGATTTACTGAACTAATTCCTTTATTTTTTGATGGCTTTTCAATGATTTTAAATAACGTTCTCGATAAATGGCTTCTCGTTTCGTTTTGTATTCTTCAACATGTACCAATTTCCATGGCGATTTTCTACTTGTATAAAAAGACATCCCGGAATTATGTTGCGCAAGACGCTTCTCGATATCGCTCGAATAACCAATATAAAATGAACCATCAACCTCTGATTTGATGATGTAAAGGATGTAGTTCATATTCGCTTTGAGCGAGAGACGGGACTCGAACCCGCGATCCCGACAGGTCGGGAGCAACGTGAGACATTTAGATTTACTGAACTAATTCCTTTATTTTTTGATGGCTTTTCAATGATTTTAAATAACGTTCT
>Ga0265296_1002135_pt1 | contig 20568 bp, 16 predicted proteins | sample MunlanPumphouse1_FD_189073 | JGI IMG/M metagenome (GOLD analysis project Ga0265296, IMG submission 189073) | Groundwater microbial communities from a municipal landfill in Southern Ontario, Canada - Pumphouse #1 | ecosystem: Environmental > Aquatic > Deep subsurface > Groundwater | place... | reverse complement strand
TCGTCGCCGCGACCTCGGTGGTCGTCCTGGCCACCGGTGCCCCCGGGGACCGCGCCCCCGCGCCGACCGAGGGCCCCGGCTCCGTCGCCCCCGGCGGTGCGCCGCTCGCCGCGCCCGTCGCCCCGGGGCGGCCGGCCCCGCTGGTCGCCGTCTTCGGGTCCGCGGAGACGGTGCGCTCCGACCGCGTCCGGCCCCCCGGAGGCGAGACGGACGCGGTGCTCGCCGCGGCCGGCAACGAGAGCGCGTCGTTCCAGGTCGACCTGCGCGCCGCCGAGCGGGCGATCTTCGCCGTCGACGCCGCGCTGACCGGTCCGCTGACGGGGCCGAACGGCGCGACGATCGACCGGGAGGCGGTCACCATCGCCCGTCAGTCCCACTACGTCGTCACCCAGGAGACCGACGGGGAGGGATCGCCCGGGCGCTGGCCCGACGCCCTGCTCCCCGACCGCGAGCCGCTGACGGGCGGCGACGGCGGGGCGTTCCCGTTCTCGCTCGCCCCGGGCGGGGCCGCGTCGCTCTGGGTCGACGTCGCCGTACCCCCGCGGGCCGCAGCCGGAACCTACTCCGGCACCCTGCGGATCCGGCACGGTCGCGGCCGACGGCTCGTCGACGTCCCCGTCCGGTTGACGGTCCGGCCGTTCCGCCTGCCGTCCACGTCGTCGTTGCGCAGCCTCTTCCTGATCAATCCGTTCGACGTCTGCGCCGCGCGCGCCGACCACGACGGGGGTTACACCGAGCTCGCCCGCGCGGACCGCAGCGGCTGCGACCCGGCGAAGGAGGGCACCTGGCGGATCTTCCAGCGCTTCGCGCGGCTGGGGCTGCGCAACCGGATCTCGATCGCCAACCCCTACCCGACCCCGCAGATGCGGGCACCGACCGACGCGCCGGTCGTCCCCCGGCCCGCCCGGCGGGGAGCGCCGACCACCGCCGCGCAGGCGTTCGACGCCTACGTCCGACCGCTGCTGGACGGCACGGGCGACCAGGGAACGCTCCCCGGGGCACGACTGACCAGCTTCACGACCCAGTGGAACTGCGTGCTCGACCCCGGTCGGGGCCGCGACTGCCTGGCGGACTGGAAGGCCTTCCTCGCCGAGCACGCCCCCGAGGCGACGAAGCGGTTCCTGCCGTGGATCTGCGACGAGCCGCGCTTCGACGGCGTGGCGCACCAGACCCCGTGGGGGGACCTGATCGGCGGCCACGTCACCCGTCAGCACGCGCCGTGCGAGCGCCTGCGCGCCGCGGCACGCGCCGGCTGGCCCGGCGTCCCGCTGAAGATCACCACGACGATCGACGATCCCGGTCTGTACCCGGACGGCAAGGTCGACCCGCCGAGCCTGGGACCGTCCGCGGCGGACGTACTGGCTCCCGACGTGACGTCGCTGGTGACCCGCGACGGCGGCGACACCCGCCCGCGCTACGACCGCTTCGCCGCGCGGCCGGGCACCGAGCTCTGGCTCTACCTGGCGTGCCCGACCGGCGGCTGCGACGGCGGACGCACCGACCCGCAGGCGGTCCGCAACCCCGAGTACGAGGGCTGGCCGTCGTACTCGATCGACCAGCCGGGGTCCCAGGCCTCGGCGATGGGCTGGATGGCCTTCCTCTACGACGTCCGGGGCGAGAGCTACTTCGACACCACGTCGGGCTTCGACCGGGGACCGCGGTTCCAGTACGGGATCGAGAACTTCGGCACCAATGGCGACGGCCTGCTCTTCTACCCCGGCCGCGTGCGCGTCGAGGGTCCGGCGGGGACCACCAGCGAGCCGGTGCCGCTGGAGTCGATCCGGCTCAAGCGGATCCGCGAGGGCCGCGAGGACTACGAGTACCTGCACCTGCTCGAGCGCTGTGGGCGCCGCACCGACGCCGTCAAGGTCATCGAGCGGCTCTACGGTCCCGCCGACCGCGCGATGTTCCAGACGACGGTGACGCAGGACCGGCTGGACGCGTCGCGACAGGCGCTGGCGAACCTGATCGTCCGGTACCGCTGCGGGACGCGCTGAGCCGCGCGGCCGCGGGCGCCAACCGCGTGCGATCGTGGCCACCGGTGGGTCCGGATCGCACCCGCTCGCCCCGGGGCCGTGCCGCCCAACGCGGCGGGCCGCGCTACGACGAGGCCGTCCGCGACTCCTGGCGCATCTCGCTGAGGATCCGCTCCAGCCGCGGCTCGACCGAGCCGTCGACGTGGCGCATCGCGGCGGCGACCGCGGGGTGCGCCTCGCCGATCAGCCGGTGCATCTCGTGCGCGACCGCGCGGTACGACGGATGGCCCTCGCGACCGGAACGCAGCTCGATCAGCTGCATCGCGGCGCGCGCGTTGAGATCCATCGTGTACCGGATCCGGTAGCCGAGCGAGACCGCGTAGGCGGCCTGCTTCGGCAGTCCGGCCTCGTGCAGCCGCCCCCACGCCGTGGCCGAGCGCTCCAGCGCGCGGCGGTAGTCGTCCCCGCCCCCGGCCTGCTCGACCTCGCTCGGCACCTCGGCGCCCAGCTCCGGGGTCAGCGTCTGCCACTGGATGGTCAGCATCCGGTGGCGCTGCAGGTCGCGGAACGCGCCGTAGTCGCTGACCACCTCGAACCGGTAGCGCAGCCGCTCCAGGCCGCGGCCCGGACGGTGGCGGCGGTTCTCGCGCTCGCCGACCAGGTCGGCCAGCATCCGTCCCCGCTCGTCGGTCGAGAGGCCCTCGACGGCGCGGCGCGCGTCCTGCTCGCCGACCGCGGTCGACTCGTAGATCAGGCCCGCCAGCAGGTCGTCCTCGTCACCGTCGACGTGGACCAGCCGCACGCTCGAGCCGGCCTCGTCGGCGGTCCGGGCGGCGGCCGACGCCTGGTCCAGGCCGAGCTGCGCGGCCCAGCGGTCGGCGGCGTCCTCGCGCTGCTGCAGGTACTCGATCCAGCGTCCGCCGCGGTCGGGGCGCTCGACCCGGGTGACGAAGCTGGGCGTCACCGCCTGCACCGCGTCGAGGATCCAGCGCCCGTAGCGCCGGGCCTCCGGCAGCGGGTGCGCCAGCAGGTGCAGGATCAGCTGCTCGTAGGTCTGGCCCGAGGCGTAGATCCCGACGTGGCTGAGCGTCGACGCCGGCAGCAGGCCGCGGATCAGGTCCAGCGCCTTGGCCTTGGTCGCCCGCGCGTGCGCGGCGGCGGGCGTGCCGTCCGGCGCCGGGTAGGTCTCGGCGCACCACGCCGTGACCCGCGGCAGCAGATCGGAGTAGATCCGGAAGACGTCGTCCATCGCCGCCGCGTACTCGGGCCCCAGCTCGGGGTCGCGGTAGTACCGGTAGCCGCCGGCGGGATCGGCGGCGCTCGGGGCCGCGTCGTCGTCGCTCAGCCACGCGTTTGCCGTGACGGGCGTGTCGTAGGCGATGTAGCGGGTCGACTGCTCCAGGTACGCGCCGATCCGCGGCCGCTGGAGGAGCTTGGTCAGGACGTTCGAGGTCCACTCGGCGGCGATGTGCAGCCCGCCGAGCTGGGCGACCGAGTCGTCGCCGAAGCCGAGGAAGATCCGGTCGTAGAGCTCGGACGCGCGGGTGCCCTCGGCGTTGTCGTAGGCGGGGACCAGCGCGCCCGCCCCCCCTGCGCCGTCCTCGTCTCCGCTGGGCAGCGAGTCGGCGAACTCGTCGAGGAACAGCCGCCGCAGCGTGCCGGGGTAGCGGCTGTAGCGGGCGAACAACGCCCCCTTGACCGTCTCGGGCAGGTTCACCAGCCCGAACACGGGACGCGTCGGATGCGTCACGTGCGGCGCCAGGCGCGCCGATTCGGAGGGGGTCAGGTCATCGATCGGATACTGCACGGACGAGATGACGCTACCGGTCCGACCGGCGTCCAGCGGTGCGGACCACGCACACCGCGGACGCCGGCCGACCTGCCGCTAGAAGATCCCCGGCAGGGAGTCGCGGACGGCTTCGACCGCGTTCATCAGCGGGCCGGGGATGATCCCCAGCACCACGACGGCGACGCCGGCGACCAGGGCCACGACGGTCGTCGTCCACGGCGTGCGGACCGACGTCTGACGGTCGGCCGGGACGGCCGCCGCACCGAGGTCGGTCGCCACCGGACCGGCCGCGCCGACCGGGCCGCCGGCGGCCCCCGCCACCAGGTCGGTCTGCTCGGACGTCGACCAGACCCGCGCGAGCACGCCCAGGTAGTAGACGAACGAGATCATCGAGCCGATCACCAGGATGATCATCAGCCAGGTGTAGCCCCCGTCGACGCCGGACTGGACGAGCCGCAGCTTGGCGACGAAGCCGACCGTGCCGGGCAGGCCCGCCAGGCCGAGCAGCGCCACGCTGATCGCGGCGGCGTGCAGCGGACGACGCTGGCCCAGGCCGACCAGGCCCTGGCCGCCGTCGTGACCGGTCTCGCGCTCGGAGGCGTCGATCACCGCGAACGCCGCGGCGGTCATCACCACGTAGGCGAGCACGTAGAAGACGGTGGCCTCGGCGCCGAGCTGGGTGCCGACGACCACGCCGACCAGCATGTAGCCGGCCTGCGCGACCGACGAGAACGCCAGCATCCGCTTCATCGACTCCTGGCCGAGCGCACCGACGTTGCCGACGATCATCGCGATCGCGGCGAGGATCGCCAGCAGCGGTCCCCAGACGTGGGACGCGCCGGGCAGCGCGACGTCGAACAGGCGGATCATCGCGATCAGCGTCGCGACCTTCGTCGCCGTCGCCATGAACGCGGTGACCGGGGTCGGCGCGCCCTCGTAGACGTCGGGCGTCCACTGGTGGAACGGCGCGACCGAGGCCTTGAACGCCAGGCCGACGATCGCGAACGCGACGCCGCCCATCAGCAACGGGTCGTTGGCCAGGCCGTCCCGGCTGATCGCCGCGGCGATCCCGGCGTAGTCGGTGGTGCCGGTGGCGCCGAAGATCATCGCGAAGCCGTAGAGCAGCGTCGCGGAGCCGACCGAGCCGACGATCAGGTACTTCATCCCCGACTCGAGCGAGCGGCGACGGTGCAGCTCGGACGCGGCCAGGATGTACAGCGGGATCGACAGCAGCTCCAGGCCGAGGAACGCCGTGATCAGGTTCTGGGCGCCCGCGAAGACGACCATGCCGCCGGCGGCCACGAGCAGCAGCGCGTGGTACTCGCCGTGCGACGCCTCCCGCGGGGCGGCGGCGCCGAACGAGAGGAAGACGGCCATCACGCCGGCGACCGCTACGCCGACGATCCCGAACAGGTAGAGCGGATCGAGCGCCAGCGCCTCGGACATCAAGGTCCCGCGTTCGTCCCACTGCCAGATCGCGAGGCCGATCGCGGCGGCGAAGAACGCCAGCGTCAGCGCGGGGACGATCCCGTGGCGGGCGGCGCGCGAGCGCATCAGCCCGACCATCAGGACGACGACGGATCCGCCCAGCAGGGCGAGCAGCGGGGAGAGCCCCGCCCAGTCGATCTCCGGGGCCTTGGCGGCAGCGAGCGCGATCATCGGTTCGTCCCCTCGATCGTCTGGGCGTCCTCTTCGATGACCATCTCCTCGTCGTCGCCCACGACCTCACCGTTCTCGTCGATCACGATCTCCTCGCCCTCGCCGGCCGCTCCCTGGTCCGGGGCGGCGCCCTGCGGCGCGACGGGCTGACCGGTGCTCGGGTCGATCGCGATGTCCTCCGGCGGCACGCCCCCGGTCCCACCCGGGACCTCGGCCCCGTCGGACGCCGCGGGCGGAGCGGACCGGAAGCACGACCAGCCGGTGCAGTTGCGGTACCGCGCGGCCTCCTGCGCCATCTGCTCGGCGGCCACCGGGTCGACGACCGCCGCGGCCGGGTAGACCGCCTGGGTCGCCGCGGCGTCGGCGGCGCGGATCGTCTGCTGCGGATGGATCGCCAGGGCGATGATCAGCACGACCGGCACGGCGAGCAGCGCGAGCTGCGCCTTCGACGCCTCGCGCGGCTCGGCCTGGGGGCCGACCCGGTTGTGTGAACTGAGGATGAACAGCCGCAGTGCGTAGACCGCGGCGAGGGCGATACCGAGCGAGGCGACGACCGCCAGGGCGACCGACGGACCCTCCCAGAGACCGCGCAGGATCAGGATCTCGCCGAGGAAGTTCGCCGTGCCCGGCAGCGCGAGCACCGCGTAGGTGACGATCACGAAGAAGACCGCGAAGATCGGCGCCTTGGTCGCGATCCCGCCCATGTCGCGCAGGTCCTCGGAGCCGCCCGCCCGCTGCGAGAGGATCGCCACGGCGAGGAACGCGCCGAAGACGGCGACGCCGTGGTTGACCGACTGCAGCAGCGCGCCGGTCGCGCCGTCGGTGCGGAGGCTGAAGACGCCGAGCGTGATGAAGCCGAGCTGGGCGACCGACGAGTACGCCAGCACCAGGCGGGCGTTGGTCGTGGTCAGCGCGATCAGCGAGCCGTAGAGGATCGAGATCACGGCCATGATCAGCACGACCCAGCGCAGGTCCGCTACGCCCTCGGGCAGCAGCGGCAGCGCGATCAGCAGGAAGCCGTAGGCGGCGACCTTCGAGAGCACGCCGCTGAAGACCGCGAGCACCGGCAGCGGCATCGCCTTGTAGCCGTCGGCCAGCCAACCGTGGAACGGGAAGGACGGCATCTTGACCAGGAACGCGGCGGCGAAGCAGGCGAACAGCCAGCCCTGGCTGCCCTCGGGCACCCCGCGCTCGGCGATCGTCTGGATCGAGAAGCTGATCGGCTGCCCGTCGGGGGTCGAGAGCACGCCGATCGCGACGGCCGCCACCAACATCAGCAGCGAGCCGACGAGCGTGTAGACGACCATCTTGATCACGGCCGGGACCCGGTCGCCGTTCCCGAACATCACCGTCAGGAAGAAGAACGGGATCAGCATCAGGTCGAAGAACGCGATGAACAGGATCACGTCCTGGGACAGCAGCGCGCCGATCACGGCGGTCTGCGCGATCCCGAAGTGCAGGAACAGCTGACGGGCGCGATCGCCGCGGCCGTCGTCGGTGGTCGCCAGCCAGCCGGTCGCGAACGCGAAGCCGACGGTGGTCAGCAGGATCAGCCAGACGTTGAGCCCGGTCAGCGCCAGGTCGTAGCGGACGCCGAAGGCCTCGATCCAGGCATCGCTGGTGACGTGCTGCAGCAGGCCGCTGCCGCTGTCGAAGTCCAGGACGAAGGCGACCGAGAGCGCGACGGCCAGCAGGCCGCCGACCAGGGCGACCCAGCGCGCGGCGCGCTTGGGCGCCAGCAGGCCGAGCAGGCCGACGGCGAGCGGCAGCCAGAGCAGGATGGAGAGGTGGAGCATGGGTCGTCCGTTCCTAGCTCTGGATGAGGACGTAGATCAGGACCGCAGCCGCGCCGACCAGCGTGACCGCGGCGTACGAGCGCAGGTAGCCGGACTGCATCCGGCGGACCAGCGCCGAGGCGCCGCGCACGGTTCCGGCGGTGCCGCCGACCAGCGTTCCGCTGATCACGATCCGCTCGAAGCCGTCGCGGGAGACCCGCCCGACCGCGCGCACCGGGCGCACGATCAGCAGGTCGATCAGCTCGTCGAAGTACCACTTGTTCAGGAAGAACCGGTGAAGCCCGGCGAACCGCGCCTGGTAGCCGGCCGAGATCGTCGTCGCCTCGAGCGCCGGGTTGTCGGCGACGCGCTGGCGCGCGGCCTCGTCCTTCGGCGCGGGCGGGACGGCCCACAGTCGGTAGGCGACGAAGATGCCCGCGATGCCGACCACGGTGCCGAGCACCAGGCCGAGGATCGTCACGCCGCCGCCGGCCACGTGCTGCGGCGCGTCGTGGTGGAAGACCGGTTCGAGGAAGTGCTCGAGCGGCATCAGCACGTGCGGGATCCCGAGCAGGCCGCCGACGGTCGCCAACAGCGCCAGCAGCGACATCGCGATCTTCATCGGACGGGCGCGCTCGGCGATGTGGTGCTCCGGGCCGGGGAAGCCGACCTCGGTGTCCTCGATCTCGCCGGTCTTCGGGTTGCGGTGCTCGGCGGCGTGGTGCAGGTGACCACCCTCGAGCTCGACCGCCTCGGGCACCGGGGTGCCCCAGAAGGCGCGGAAGATCATCCGCCAGGTGTAGACCGCGGTCAGGAAGGCGCCGATGTATCCGACCGCCCAGAGCAGCCAGTACCAGCCGCCCTGGTCGGCGACGCCGGCCAGGATCTCGTCCTTCGAGAAGAAGCCCGAGAACGGCGGGATACCGGCCAGCGCGAGGCCGCCGATGATGAACGCGCCGTAGGTGAACGGCATCGCCTTCTTGAAGCCGCGCATCTTGTCCATCGACTGCTCGCCGGCCATCGCCGAGATCAGCGAGCCGGCGGCCATGAACAGCAGCGCCTTGAAGAACGCGTGCGTGACCAGGTGGAACATCGCGGCGACGTAGACCGAGGCCGAGACGCCCATGATCATGTAGCCGATCTGGGACATCGTCGAGTACGCGATCACGCGCTTGAGGTCCGTCTGGACCAGCGCGATCGTGCCCGCGACCAGCAGCGTCAGCGCGCCGATGATCATGCCGACCAGCTGGGCCGTCGGGGCCAGCTCCATCAGCGGGTGCAGGCGGGCGATCAGGTAGACGCCCGCGGTCACCATCGTCGCGGCGTGGATCAGCGACGAGACGGGCGTCGGGCCCTCCATCGCGTCCGGCAGCCAGGTGTGCAGCGGCAGCTGCGCGGACTTGGCGAAGGCGCCGACCATGATCAGCAACAGGCCCGCGGTCAGCGCGCCGGTGTTGCCCGACTCGGGGCCGAAGGTCGGCTCCGCGATCGCGAAGGTCTCCAGCAGGTCGACGGTGCCCGTGTGCCGGAGCAGCAGGATGACGCCGAGCATCATCCCGATGTCGCCGACCACGTTGATCACGAACGCCTTGATGCCGGCGGACGTGGCCGTCCCGCGGCGGAACCAGAAGCTGATCAGCATGTAGCTGGCCGCGCCGACGAAGCCCCAGCCGACGATCAGCAGCACGAAGTTGCCCGCCAGCACCAGCACGAGCATCGAGAAGACGAAGAAGTTCAGGTACGCGAAGAACCGCGTGTACCCGGCGTCGCCCTTCATGTAGGCGATCGAGTACAGGTGGATCAGCGTCGAGACGCCCGTGACCACCAGCAGCATGATCAGCGAGAGGGGATCGACGAGGATCTCCATCTTCACGTCGACGCCGGCGACGGTCGCGTAGTCGTAGAGCGACGACGCGATCTGGCGCTCACCCTCGCCGTCGCGCCCGAGCAGGCTGAACAGCGAGACCAGCGAGAAGACGAAGGCCAGGCCGACCGACGCGGTGCCGATCAGGCCCGCGACGCGGCCGGTCCAGACCCGGAAGCCCAGGCCGAGGATCACGGCGCCGAGCAGAGGCAGGATCAGGACGATCCATGCGGCATCGGTAGGGCTCATCCGCGCAGCTCCCGCAGTTCATCGACATCCACCGCGACACGGTTGCGGTACAGCGCCACGACGATGCCGAGGCCGATCGCGACCTCGGCCGCGGCAACCACCATCACGACCATCGCGAAGATGTGGCCCTCGGCGGCGTTGTGCATCCGCGCGAAGGTGATCAGCGCCAGGTTGCCGGCGTTCAGCATCAGCTCGAGGCTGACCAGGACCAGCAGCGGATTGCGGCGCGTCAGCACGCCGATCGCACCGATCCCGAAGACCAGGGCGGAGACCGCCAGGAACCAGCCGCTACTCATCGTGCGTCCTTGTCATCGCGACCGTCCTCGGGCGACGCGCCCGTGGGCGGCACCTCGTCGGACGGGGCCGGCGTGGGCGGATCGAAGCCGGGGTTCCGGACGTCGGCCGGCGGCGCGTCCTCGGACGGCGGAGCGTCGTTCGGGGCGTCGTCCTCGCGGTCGCGGCGTCGATCGTCCGCCTGCTCACCGCGCGACGCGGGATCGCCCGTGGTCGGTGCGTCCGGGGCGGACGGCGTGCCGGGGCCGCTACCGGACGACGAGCCGGGGCCCGACGGCGCGTCGGACGACGAGCCGAGCGTGACCGAGCGCGCGCCCGGATTGGTGTTGATCGCGCCGACGCCCTCGCGCATCGAGGCGACGCCGATCGGGGCCATCAGCTCGGAGGCGGCGATCATCCGATCCTCGTCGGGCAGCACGCCACCGCGGCGCCGGGCCAGCACGACCGCGCCGACCGCCGCGACCAGCAGCAGGAACGACGCGCCCTCGAAGGGCAGCAGGAAGCGGGTCAGCAGCAGCTCGCCGATCTGGCTGGGCGAGCCGAACTCCGCGCTGACCGACGACGACTGGTCGTCGATCGCCTGCAGGCCGGTGCCGAGCACCGCGATCCCGACGGTGATCGCCAGCAGCGCGGCGATCCCGTAGGAGAGCAACCGCAGGCTCGGCCCGTTGCCGCCCTGCGGCGTGTTGACCGAGCCGTCCGCGTTGGTGGTCCCGCCGACGTACGCGTTGACGAAGACGTAGAGCACCATCACCGCGCCGACGTAGACCATCACCTGGACCACCGCGACGAACTGCGCGTAGAGCAGCAGGAACAGCATCGACAGCGACAGCAGATGCAGGACCAGCGACAGCACCGCGTAGAACGGGTTGCGCAGGGCCACGGCGCCGAGCGCCGCGAGCACCGCCAGCGGGCCGAAGAGGAAAAAGAGGATCTCGTCCATCGACTACTCGCCCTCCGCCCGCAGTGGGGTCCGGACCTGCGGCTCCTGGAGCAGCATCTCCTTGGTGAAGATCAGGTCCGAGCGGTTGTAGTCCGCCATCTCGTAGTCGTGCCCCATGGTGATCGCGTCGAACGGGCAGGCGACCTCGCAGTAGCCGCAAAAGATGCAGCGGCTGAGGTTGATCTCGTAGACCGCCGCGTAGCGCTCGCCGCCGGACACGCGGTCCAGCGGGTCGTTCTCGGCGGCGACCACGCGGATGCAGTCGGCCGGGCAGGCGGCGGCGCAGAGCGAGCAGCCGACGCACTTCTCCAGGCCGGTGTCCTCGAACTTGTGCAGGCGGTGCCGGCCGCGGAACCGCGGGTAGACCGGGGTCTTCTCCTCGGGGTACTCGACCGTCTTGGTGCCTTCGACCACGCGGCCGAAGGTCGTCTTGAGACCGCGCAGGCTCTCGCCGAAGACGCGGTAGACCCCGCCGAGCCCGCCGGGCTCGGGGCCACGCTGGACTTCGACGACGTCGTTACCGGGATGCCAGGACATGAGGGAAAAGCCTCCGAGGTCCGCTTAGAACGCCACGAGGGCGATCGCGGTGACCAGAGCGTTGAGGGTGGCGAGCGGCAGCAGGATCTTCCAGCCGAAGGACATCAGCTGGTCGTAGCGCACGCGCGGCGTGCTGGCGCGGATCCAGACGATCAGCATGACGATCAGGAACGTCTTGCCGAGGACGACGAACGGGTCGACGAAGCCGGGCGCGTCGATCCCGAACGGCAACGTCCAGCCACCGAGGAAGAGGGTCGAGAACATCGCACCGGCCATCACCAGGTGCGTGTACTCGGCGACGTAGTAGAGCGCGAAGCGCCCGCCGCCGTACTCGGTCATGAACCCGGCGACCAGCTCCGAGTCCGCCTCGAGCAGGTCGAACGGCGCGCGGTTGATCTCCGCCAGCGTCGCGAGGAAGAAGATCCCCGCGCCGACGATCTGCGGCACGATGAACCAGAGGTTGTCCCCCTGGTGCTCGACGATCTCCGAGAGCGACAACGAGCCGGCGGTCATCACGACGCCGAGCAGCGCCAGGGCCTGAGCCGCCTCGTACGAGATCAGCTGGGCCGCGGCGCGCATGCCGCCGAGGAACGAGTACTTGGAGGACGACGACCAGCCGCCGAGCAGCACGCCGTAGGCCCCGATCGCGCTGAACGCGAAGAAGACCAGCAGGCCGATGTCGGAGTCCAGGACGTAGAGCCCGAACTTCGTGCCGAGGATGTCCTGCGGCGCACCGCTGAACGGGACCAGGGCGAAGGTCGCCAGCGCCGCGACCATCGAGATCAGCGGGGCCAGGATGAACAGCCAGCCGATCGCGCCGCGCGGCTTGAATTGCTCCTTGAACAGCAGCTTGCCGATGTCGGCCATCGGCTGGAGCGATCCGAAGACGCCGACGCGGTTGGGTCCTGGCCGGTTCTGGAAGCGGCCGAGCAGCTTGCGCTCGAGCAGCAGCGCGACCGGCACCAGCGAGAAGCCGATCCCGAAGATCACCAGGGTCTTCAGGAACTGCGCCCACCAGGGCTCGGCGTAGTTGATCGCGGCGAGCGAGATCATCCGGCCGCCACCTCGCTCCCGACGAGCTCGACCGAGACGGTGGGCAGGCCGCCCGCCTCGTCCCGGTCGTCGCGCAGGACGTCGGCGCTGCGCGCGCCGATCCCGGTCTCCAGGAAGACGCTGCCGCGCGGCGACGTGGTGCGCAGGTGCGCGACCGCGTGGACAGCAGCCCCGCCCGCCGAGACCCGCACCGGCTGCCCGTGACGGATGCCGCGCTCGGCGGCGTCGTCGGGGTTCAGCTCGGCCCGCTGCTTCGGCGAGAGGAACTTGAGCGCCGGAGCGTGCTCGACCTCGGGCGAGGCCCAGACCGAGCGGAAGCTGCCCAGGCGCAGCGCGCCGTTGACCGCAGGGGCCGCGACCGGCGCGTCGAGGGTGAACGGCCCGGTGTCGCCGGCGGGGAAGGACGCCGCGGCGTCGCGGTCCTGCCAGCGCACGCCGAAGCCGCCGATCTCGTCGTGGGTGATCCCGGCGTAGAACGGCACGGCCTCGGCCAGCTCGGAGGTGACCATCATCGAGGTCAACGCCGTCGACTCGCCGCCGAGCGACGTCAGCAGCTGGGTCAGCGTCTGCCACGCGGGACGGGCGTCGCCCTGCCGGCGAACCGCCGGGCGCAGCCGCTGGAGCCGACCGTCGGGGTGCGTGATCGTCCCCTCCTTCTCGGCACCGGCCTCGGACGGGAAGACCACCGTGGCGTGCTCGCGCACGCCGTCGGTCAGGAACGCCGCGTGGGCGATCACGCCGGACGCGGCGCCCAGCGCCTGCTCCCAGACCGCGCGGTCGGGGAAGCTCGCCACGGGGTCGGCGTGCAGCAGGTAGAGCGCGCGGATCTCGCCGTCGATCGCCGCCTGGGCGATCTGGCGGCTGCCGCGGCCGACCGCGGCCGGGTCGCTGAAGCCGGGAGCGACGTTCGGCAGGAAGCCGATCTCGCGCAGGCCTCGCGAGTTGCCGCCGGACGGCACCTGCAGCAGGCCCGCGCCGGTGCGGCCGTCGAGCAGGCCGAGTCGGCCGGACAGCTTGAGCAGGGCGCGCGCCGCGTTGTCCGCGTTGCGCGCCGGACCGTCGCCGAGACCGTGGGTGAGGCGCTCGCCCCAGACGACCACGACGTCCTCGCCGGCCTCGCGCAGCATCCGCCCGAGCGCCCCGACGGCCTCGGGGTCGGCCCCCGCGGCCTGGCAGAGCCCGGTCACGTCGCCGACGCCGCCGATCGCGGCGTCGAGCGCGCAGACGAAGGCCTCGCCGGCGCCCGGCGCGAACCGCACCGACAGCTCGGCGTTGGGGTCCAGGCTCGACGGACGGCTACTGGCGACGGCCAGGCGCAGGCCGTTGCGCCGCACGCCCTTGCGCAGGCGCAGGTCGAGCACCGGCATGTCGTCGACCGGCTCGGTGTCGAGCACCAGCACGGCGTGCGCCCACTCGAGGTCGGGAACGGTGGCCTGGGCCTCGGGCGCGTCGAGCGCGGCCTGCAGGCCGACCGACACGACGCCGGACGGACGGCTGTCGAAGTCGCGGCTCTCGAGCGTCTCGGTCATCAGCCGGCGCAGCAGCCAGCCTTCCTCGTTGCTCGTGCTGCCGCCGGCGAGCGCGCCGACCTGGCCGACCGAGCCCTGGAGCAGCTTCGACGCCTCGGCGATCGCGCGGTCCCAGCTGACCGGGGTCAGCTCTCCGGCTTCGCGGACCAGCGGCTGGGTGATCCGCTCGTCGACGTAGGTCGACTGGTAGGCGAAGCGCCCGCGGTCGCAGAGCCAGCCGTCGTCGACGTCCTCGTTGTCGCGCGAGAGCACCCGCATCACGCGGTCGTCGCGGACGGTGTAGCTGATGTTGCACTGGCCCGGGCACATCGTGCAGACCGAGCCGGACTGCTCGATGTCCCACGGACGCGCGCGGAAGCGGTACGCCTGGCTGGTCAGCGCGCCGACCGGGCAGAGCTCGATGATGTTGCCGCTGAACGGCGCGACGTACGGGTGCCCGTCGAAGGTGCCGACGTAGGTCGCGGCGCCTCGCTCGTTGAGGACCAGCTGGTAGTCCTCAGAGACCTCCTGCGAGAACCGCACGCAGCGGTAGCAGAGGATGCACCGCTCGCGGTCGATCGCGATCAGCGGGCTCAGCTCGACCGGCTTCTGGAAGTGCCGCTTGGGCTCCTGGAACCGCGACGTGCCGCGGCCCCAGCCGAACGAGATGTCCTGGAGGGGGCACTCGCCGCCCTTGTCGCAGACCGGGCAGTCGAGCGGGTGGTTGAGCAGCAGGAACTCGACGACCGACTCCTGCGCCGCCTTGACCCGGGCGCTCTCGGTGTCGACGACCATGCCGTCGCGGACCGGGGTCGAGCAGGCGGTCTGGAGCTTCGGGATGCCCTCGATCTCGACCAGGCACATCCGGCAGGCGCCGACCGGGGCGCCGAGCTTCGGCTCGTAACAGAAGACGGGGATGTCGACGTCGCCGAGCTTCGCCGCGTCGGCCAGCATCGTGCCGGCGGGCGCCTCGATCTCGCGGCCGTCGACCGTGAAGGTGATCTGCTGCAGTTCGGGACGGGGCATCAGTGCTGCGACGCCAGGGCGCCGGCTCCCAGGAGGACGGGTTCGGTGGTCTGAAGCTCCGCCAGCAGGCGGGCCTCGTTCTCGCTCCGCGCGCGCTCGAGGTGCTGCTCGAACTGCGGCCGGAACTTGGTCACCATCGAGGCGACCGGCATCGCCATCGCGTCGCCGAGGACGCAGAGGCAGTTGCCCATGATCTGGTCGCAGACCGACGAGATCACGTCGAGGTCCATCGGCGTGGCCTCGCCGATCTGGATCCGCTGGAGCAGCTTGGTGGTCCAGCTCGTGCCCTCGCGGCACGGCGTGCACTTGCCGCAGCTCTCGTGCTTGTAGAAGCTGGCGGTCTTGACGGCGACGTCGACCACCGAGTGGCGATCGTCGACGACGATGATCGCGCCGGAGCCGAGCATCGTGCCGGCCGCGGCCAGCTCGTCGTAGGCGTAGACCGTGTCGAGGTCGTCCTTGGTCAGGACCGGGGACGAGCTGCCCCCCGGGAACCAGAGCAGGACCTCGCGGTCGTCCTCGATCCCACCGGCCAGGCCGTAGATGATGTCGCGCCCGGTCATCCCGAGCTCGATCTCGTAGTTGCCGGGACGCTTGACGTTGCCCGAGACCGAGATCAGCTTGGTGCCGGACGACTTCTCGACGCCGAGCCCGGCGTAGGCCTCGGCCCCGATCCGCAGGATGTACGGGATCGCCGTCAGGGTCTCGACGTTGTTGATCAGCGTCGGCCCCTGGTAGAGGCCCTGGTTGGCCGGGAACGGCGGCTTCAGGCGCGGGTTGCCGCGCCGGCCCTCGAGCGCGTCGAGCAAGCCGGTCTCCTCGCCGCAGATGTAGGCACCGGCGCCGCGGTGGACCCACATGTCCAGGTCGACCCCGCGGCCGAGCACGTTCGGCCCGAGCAACCCGGCCTGCTTGGCCTCGGCGATCGCCGCCTCGAGGATCTCGGCCTGCTGGACGTACTCGCCCCGGATGAAGATGAACGCCTTGTTCGCCCCCACCGCGTACGCCGCGATGATCATGCCCTCGATCAGGCTGTGGGGGTTCTTCTGCATGAGCTCGCGGTCCTTGAAGGTCCCCGGCTCGGACTCGTCCGCGTTGCAGACGAGGTACTTGTCCATCTTCCCCTGGGGGATGAACGACGCCTTCAGGCCCATCGGGAACCCGGCGCCGCCGCGACCGCGCAGCCCGGAGTCCTTGAGCGCCGTGACGAGCGAGTCGCGGGCCATCGCCAGCGCCTGCTCGGCCATCGCGTAGCCGCCGCGGCGCCGGTACACGTCGAGCGTGTGGAGCCCCGGCTCGTCGATGTTCTCGAACAGCAGCTTGGTGCTCATGCCTGTCCTCCCGAGAGGTCGACGGGGTCCAGCGTGCCGGCGTCCGCCGACTGCCGGGAGACCTCGTCGGTGTTGGCGGCCGAATCGGCGACCCGCCGGCGGACCAGCTGCTTGGCGGGCAGCGGGTCGGCACCCTCGCGGATCTGACCGGCGAGGACGGCGATGTCCTCGTCGTCGATCGGCCCGACGTAGACCCCGTCGATCGACGCCATCGGCGCGATGTCGCAGGCGCCGAGGCACTCGAAGCCGCGCAGGTTGACGTCGGGGTCGTGCCCGAGCTCCTCGCGCAGCCGCGCGAGGACCGCGTCGGCGCCGCGCAGCGAGCACGAGATGTTGGTGCAGACGTAGACGGTCTTGCGACCGACCGGCGTCGTCTCGAGCATGTCGTAGAAGGTCGCGACCGCGGTCAGGTAGCCGGGCGTCAAGCGCATGACGCAGGCAACCTGCTCGACGGCGACCGGCGAGCACCAGCCGTGCAACCGCTGGGCGGCGGCGAGCGCCGGGATCGCGGCGGACTTGTGGTCCGGGTACCGCGACATGTAGTCCTCGATCTCCGCGCGGAGATCGGCCGGGACGTCGACCTGAGCGGGGTCCGGCACCTGCGCCGGATCCTTGGTCGGGTCGGTCGCCTCGCGGAACCCCGGCACGCGCGAGCCGTGGTCGAAGCGCGTGACCTGCAGCTCGTAGCTGGCGGGATCGTCGAGGAAGTCGAGCGTCGCGCCGGCCGCCTCGGCCAACGCGGTGCGCCGCGCCAGGTCGCGGTCGGCCGGACCCGGCGGGTCGCGTCGGATGCTCATCGGTCGATGCCTCCGAGGATCGGGTCCAGGCAGGCGAGCGTGATGATCATGTCCGCGATGTACTCGTTGCGCGCCATGTCGCCGAACGCCTGCAGGTGGACGAACGAGGGGTCGCGCATGTGCACCCGCGCGGGCTTGCTCGATCCGTCCGAGCGGACGAAGCAGCCGAGCTCGCCGCGGGGGCCCTCGATCGCGTGGTACGCCTCGCCGGCCGGGACGCGCATCCCCTCGGTGACCAGCTTGAAGTGGTGGATCAGCGCCTCCATCGAGGTCGCCAGCTCGTGCCGCGGCGGCAGCGCGACCTTGCGGTCCTCGGTGATGTACGGACCCTCGGGCAGGTTGTCGATCGCCTGCTCGATGATCTTCAACGACTCCCGCATCTCGGCCATCCGGACGAGGTAGCGGTCGTAGTTGTCGCCGCGGGTGCCGACCGGGACCTTGAAGTCGAAGTCCTCGTACGAGGAGTACGGCATCGTCTTGCGCAGGTCCCACGGCACGCCGGCGGCGCGCAGCAGCGGACCGGCGACGCCCTTGGCCTGCAGCGTCTCGGCGTCGGCCACGCCGACGTCGCGCATCCGGCGCAGGAAGATCTCGTTGTTCGAGAGCATCGACTCGTACTGGCCGATCCGCTTCGGCATCTCCGTGAGGAAGCGCCGCAGCTTGGCCTCCCAGCCGGCGGGGATGTCCTCCATCACGCCGCCGATCTGGAAGTAGCGCGGGTGGACGCGCTGACCCGACGAGTACTCGAACAGGTCGAGGATCGTGTCGCGCTCGCGGAACCCGTACCAGAGGATCGACATCGCGCCGACGTCGAGCGCGGTGGTCGCGAGCCACACCAGGTGGCTCATGATCCGGTTGAGCTCCATGTGGATCACCCGGAGGTACTGCGCCCGCTTCGGGACCTCGATCCCGAGCAGGTCCTCGACGGCCCCGCAGTAGGCCATGGCGTTGAAGTAGTACGCCAGGTAGTCCATCCGCTCGACGATCGGGACGACCTTCCAATAGGCCTTGTCCTCCGCCGTCTTCTCGATGCCCGTGTGCAGGTAGCCGATGATCGGCTGGACGTCGCGGACGACCTCGCCCTCGAGCGTGGTCAGCAGCCGCAGCACGCCGTGCGTGGCGGGATGGTGCGGACCGAAGTTGACCGTCAGCAGCTCGGCCTGCTCGTGCTGGACGACCGTGCCCAGCTGCTCCGCGAAGTCGATCGACGCCTCGCCGGCGCGGTACTCGACCGTCGTGGTGGTGCGCTCGGTGCTCACTTCCACCACCCCGGGTTGCCGTCCTCGTTGCCGGTGAACAGCACCGGCTCGCCGCCGATCGGGAAGTCCCGCCGCTGCGGATGACCGATGTAGTCCTCCGGCATCAGGATCCGGCGCAGGTCCGGGTGACCGTCGAAGACGACGCCGAACATGTCGTAGACCTCGCGCTCGTGGAAGTTGGCCGTCGGCCAGGTCGGCGTGACCGACGGGACGTTCGGCGTGTCGAGCGAGACGCGGAGCTTGACGCTGAGCCGACGCTGGTGCTCGAACGAGAGCAGCTCGTAGGCCACGCCCAGGCGCGGCTCCTCGGGGAAGTAGTCCACCCCGTGGAGCGACATCAGCATGTTGTAGCCCTCGCCGCGCAGCCGCTCGAGCACGTCGACGATGCTGCCCGGCCGGACCTGCAGCTCGGCGCGGCAGGACGTCAAGGTCGTCCCCAGGACCGCCGAGTCGGAGCCGCCGACGACGGTGGACAGCCGTTCGAGCTCCTCGACGTCAAGCACCGGTGCCGCCCTCGCGCAGGATCCGCTCGCGCTCGGTCGCCTCGGCGGCTCGTGTCTCGAGCTCGTCCATCGACATCAGCGGCTGGCGCGGATTCTCCTCGGTCCCGTGGGCGCGGTAGCGGTCCCGCCAACCCATCTCGGGATCGTCCTGGATCATCCGGCGCAGCTTGAGGATCCCGTAGACCAGCGACTCGGTCCGCGGCGGACATCCCGGGACGTGGACGTCGACCGGCATGAACTTGTCCGCCGGGACGATCGCGTAGTTGTTGAAGACGCCCATCGACGACGAGCAGGCGCCCATCGCGATCGAGTACTTCGGCTCCAGCATCTGGTCGTAGACGCGGCGCACGACCGGGGCCATCTTCATCGACACGCGGCCGGCGAGGATGATCATGTCGGCCTGGCGCGGGGTGCCGCGCATCGCCTCGCCGCCGAAGCGCGAGATGTCCATCCGCGACCCGACCAGGTTGATCAGGTCGATCGAGCAGCAGGCCAGCCCGAAGGTCAGCGGGAAGATCGAGTTGCCGCTGGCCCACTTCGACGCCTTGTCGAGCGTGGTGGTCAGCACGCTCTCGCGCACCTGCGCCTCGAGGTCCTGGCCTTCGAGGTCGCCGCGCAGCAGATCGCGGGCGCGGGACTGGCGGGCGCGGAACGCCGCCTTGTCGGCGGGCGTCAGCTCGGAAGCACCGCCCGCCCCACCCGCGGTGGCGTCGACGTCGACGCGACCGTGTCGGATTACTTCCATTCCAGGGCTCCTCGCCGCCAGACGTAGATCAACGCGATCAGCAGCAGTCCGATGAAGACGCCGGCTTCGATCAGCGCGAAGGTGCCGAAGGCCTGCAGCTCGACCGCGATCGGGTAGAGGAAGACGACCTCGATGTCGAACAGCAGGAACAGGATCGCGATCAGGTAGAAGCTGATCCCGAAGCGGAAGCCGCTCTGAACCTCCGACGGCAGGCCGCACTCGTAGGCGTCCTCGGTGAAGGTCGTCGGTCGGCGGTTGAAGCGCGGACCGAGACGCGAGTTGGCGTACACGAAGAGCGCACCCACGCCACTCGCGAGCACGATGAAGATCAAGATCGGCAGATACGACCGCAGCACTACCGTTGTTCTATCACTCCGCGCGTCGTTTCCCCGGCTCCCGGAGCCGGGATTTGCAGCGGTTGTGCAGGTTCACACGATCTCGCGTGAACTTCGTGTTCAACGGCACGATCAGGCGTGCGCGGTGCCACGAGCCGCGTCACGATTCGCACGCGGCTAAGGTTAGGGAGACCTTACTAGAGTCGGCCGCCGGTGTGGTGCACGGACGTCCACCGGGCGGGCTCGCCGCGCGCGTCGAGGTACGTGCCGCCACGGCGCACCAGGCGACGCGCTTCCGGTCGCGGCCGGGCGAGCAGGCGCGCGACGTGGCACCATCGACCGCCGATGTCGACCGCCGTCCTGACCGTCTCGCTGCTCGTCGCCGGGATCAGCTTCCTCACGGGCGCGTGGGGCGCGGCGCTGTGGTGGCGGTTCACCGCCCAGGACCGCTACTGGATCGCGATCCGCGCCACCCAGGTCGGCGCGCTGCTGCTCGCGTTGCTCGCGGGCGTGGTCTGGGTCAGCGGGACGTCCGACGTGCCGTGGCTGTTCTGGCTCTACTGCCTGCTGCCGGTGGCGATCTCGATGATCGCCGAGCAGCTGCGGATCGTCGCCGCCGAGCAGGTGCTCGAACGACGCGGACTGGAAGGCGCCGCCGACGTCGACCGCCTCGACGAGGCCGGGCAGCGCGGCGTCGTCCGCGAGATCGTCCGCCGCGAGGTCGGGATCATGACCGTCTCGGCGTTCGTGATCTGCTTCCTCGCGCTGCGCGTGACCGTCGAGCGCGGCGGAATCTGAGGGCGCATCGCCGGCCGCGCCCGCGAAGCCTGTGGAGCGGCCGGATGACGGCGTGTCGGGCCGGGCGACCCGACGAGAAGGCGCGCCCCCCGGCGCCGGCCAAATGGTTGCCGCCGTCAAAAGACCA
>Ga0265296_1002132_pt1 | contig 20578 bp, 20 predicted proteins | sample MunlanPumphouse1_FD_189073 | JGI IMG/M metagenome (GOLD analysis project Ga0265296, IMG submission 189073) | Groundwater microbial communities from a municipal landfill in Southern Ontario, Canada - Pumphouse #1 | ecosystem: Environmental > Aquatic > Deep subsurface > Groundwater | place... | reverse complement strand
TTTTTATTTATGGACAAGGATTCAAAGGAGAAAAAGTCAATGTAGTAACTTTAAGTCCAACCCCAACAATTACCCCCGAACCTACAAAAACAATAGATTTGACTCAACATGAAATTGAAATACAGAATGGCAGCGGCATAGATGGGGAAGCATTAAGGCAAAAAACCAACTTGGAAGGAGAAGGATTTACAGTGTCGTCAATTGATAACGCTGATAGTTCTGATTATACGGATACAATTATAAAAGCAAAAGCGGAAGTTGATAAAGATTTTATAACAAAACTCAAAACTATTCTTAGCAATTCATTTACAGTAGGTGATACAGAAATCCTGTCGGAAGATTCCTCAGTTCCAGTGGTTGTAATTATCGGAACTAAGAACTAAATCCAGTACCTTTTTCTGAGCATGCTAAACTTTTTTGTATGGCAAAACTTGTATTTTTGAAAGGTGCTGGATAAAATAACCTCATGAGGAAATTGGGGATTGGGATTATTCTTCTTACCTTAATTTTAGGAATATTTATATTTTCAAAAAATATTATTCCGCAAAAAGAAAAGGTGCGGGAAAAACCTCTTCTTAAGTATACTTTTGAAAATTTAAAAAAGAATAAATTCAAACAGTCTCCAATTATTCTTGATATAGTTCTAGATGAAAAAGAAAATTCTATTTCCCAATTATTTTTTTACAACATTAGAGACGTTGTAAACGGAGAAAATAAAGAGAAAAGAGTTGGCGGACTTATAAATATTCCGAAAAAAGAAGGTATTTATCCTGTTGTTGTAATGATGCGAGGATTTGTTCCAGTTGAGGCTTATACAACAGGAATTGGTACGAAAAGGGTGGGAGAGTTTTTTGCACAAAATGGCCTTATTACAATTGCTCCGGATTTTTTGGGATATGGACAATCCGACAATCCTTCGCAAAATTCCATAGAAGAAAGACTCCAAACTTACACAACAGCACTTACTCTTTTATCGTCTTTGGATAATTTAAACACAGGTTTGATAGCTAGTTATTCAGGAAGAATAAAGGCAGATGTTTCAAAAATTGGAATTTGGGGGCATAGCAATGGGGGGCAGATTGCGCTATCTGTTTTGGAAATAACAGGTAAAAATTATCCGACAGTTCTTTGGGCTCCTGTTTCAAAACCATTTCCATATTCAATCCTATATTTTACCGATGAATTTGATGATCACGGAAAGGCTCTTCGGAAAGTTGTTGCGGATTTCGAAAATGATTACAATATCGAATTATATTCTTCCAGTAATTTCTACTCATGGATTAAAGCACCTCTGGAAGTTCATCAGGGGACTGCGGACGATGCGGTACCATTAAAATGGTCGGACAACTTAGTCGCAGACTTAACCAAATTAAATAAAGATGTAACGTATTTCACTTATCCCGGAGCCGACCATAATTTATTACCAGGTTGGGAGGTAGCAGTCCAGCGGAGTTTAGATTTCTATAAAGAGCACTTGTGATATAATTCTGCCTGGAAAAGATTTCGCATCAGCTCAATCTCTCTGGATTTTAAGCCTCAAAAGCAATAACGAGAAGTATTTTTTGGTACAATACAGGATGTGAATATTGGATCTATTATCTTAACGATTCTCGGGCTTTCGCTTTTTGAAATCATAACCAGCATTGATAATGCGATTATCAACGCGGAAGTGCTAAGAGGCATGGGTCAGAAAGCCAGACGTTGGTTTCTTCTGTGGGGTATTTTCTTTGCTGTTTTTGTAGTCCGCGGACTCTTGCCGCTTCTAATTGTTTGGATTGCAAATCCTCAGATTGGTTTAATAGGTGTATTCTTTGCAGCATTTTCTCAAGACCCCAAAATCGCACAAGCCATTGAAGCAACATCCCCATTGCTTCTTTTGGCTGGAGGAGTATTTTTAGTTTTCTTGTTTTTTAATTGGTTATTTTTAGAGCCCAAAAATTATGGATTACGCGGAGAAAGATTTTTTCATGCTCAGGGAGCATGGTTTTTCGCTGTTGCTTCGATTTTATTGACCATAATTGTTTGGCTTGCTTTGCAGAAAGATTCTATGCTTGCATTTTCAGCAGTGGTAGGCTCTACAACTTTTTTCATTATCCACGGATTTAAGCAATTCGCAGAACAGCAAGAAAAAAAACTTATCAAAGGCAACATGTCGGATATTAGCAAGATCGCTTACCTTGAAGTTCTAGATTCAACATTCTCGATAGACGGAGTAATAGGAGCATTTGCTTTTACCTTGTCAATTCCTTTAATTTTGTTAGGGAATGGTCTGGGAGCGTTGGTTTTGAGAAAATTTACAGTAAGCAATATTGAGAGAATTAAGAAATATATCTATTTGAAAAATGGCGCAATGTATTCAATATTGTTTTTAGGAGCGATTATGATTTTGGATAGTTTTGGATACCATATACCGGCATGGTTCTCACCGGTTATTACATTTGGAACAGTTGGGTATTTTTTCCTCAAATCAAGAAAAGAAATTGTCGCAAGTCATTGACACCAGTAAATATTTATATATAAACTAGAAAAGGTGGGCGATCCGCCAACTCTTTCTTTCCGCCTTAGTTCATTTGAACTGCGGCTCAAAGAGCGAGTACGGGCGGACGTAAGAAACTATAATTCCAAATTGAGATTTGGAAACAGTTTCTATCGAGGAGGTGAAATTATAAATGGCAAAGTCAAAAAAAGATTCGATTACGCTTTCAAGAAACGCATTTATCGTATTAGTATTGTTCATTGTTTCAGTTACGATGTTAGCGGCCTACGCATATTTGAATTTCGGGGGAGTTAGGTAAAATAACCAAGTCGTCAGAATTTTGTCAGACATTTGTCAAGACGCGCAATATTTTATCTATTACAATATTTTTGTCAATTACTTTTGACAAAAGATGAATGTAGAAACAGGAGCTAGCGTAGGAGTTAGCAATGGCGCTCGTAGGAAAGAAGCTTCAGGAGAACAGCGTTTGATTGGTGTTTATGAAGTCATAGGGAAAAAGATAGAAGAATCAGGCTTAGGCTTAGATAGTAAGAGCAGGTATAGAGTGGTTATTCCTCGTATAAGTATTCCTGATGCCAACGAAACTTTGGAAATTTTGGAAAAATTAAAATTACAAAGAGGTTTTTCCGTGGTTGTTGTAACAGCAGAAGGCATGAAGGGAAAGGAAACTCCCATAGGCCTTTCGGCAGGAGAAGCTCAGGGAAAACGCTTTTTAAAGTTGTCATTTAATGGAAGCGGGTTGTTGCCGATTCACGAAATTATTCTTGACCATCAGCCGGAAAGAACTCGGGATATTAGCATCTTTACTCCCCGCGGGCAGAAAAACGCAATTCCCTTAGGCCGTATCCCGGGACAAAAAGCAGAATCAGCAGTGCTTATTGTGCATAATAACGGTAAAATCAGTGTTTCCTACGTAGTTCAGGAGGAAGGGTGGGAAAGACTTGTCAAAGATGGAAGATTAATGCCTAATCCTGTACCCGCAGTTGGGGGAAACGGCAAAAAACCGCATATCAATTGACATGTAATATTCAGCAGTAGTTGTGTCCGCTAGTTTTTAAAAAGATTTTAGGCTTAAATAGTTTTAAAAGTTTCCAGTAGGGAAGTATTTAATGTATCTAGCAACTGATCTGTCTTTTTCTGCGCGCCTGTTAAGATCTGAACCATTCTGCCGAAAACTTCAGAGCTTGGCCTCATCTTCTTTACGGAATTTAAATATTTCCTATCTTCTTCACTCATATTAAAACCATTTTAGCTAACAATTATAAAGATAGCTTGACGCAATTCGGACATTTTCTTGACAATCCATACTTTCTAGGGAATACTAAGTACAGTGAGTATTTTAAAACTCGTAGCTTCAGTTGGTCTTTGTTTTGTAGTCGCATTTGCGGGAAGCGTAGTTACCTTACCTTCAATACCTGCTTGGTATGCTCAACTTAACAAGCCAGTTTTTAGCCCTCCAAATTGGATATTTGGTCCGGTTTGGACTATTTTATTTTTTTTAATGGGAATGTCTTTGTATTTGGTTTGGAATAAGAGTTTAAGGAATAAGAATACGAGTAAGGCAATAGGAATATTTCTCGTTCAGCTTTTTTTTAATTTTCTTTGGTCTATCGCATTTTTCGGTTTTCATTTACCTCTACTAGCATTTATTGTAATTATTGCGCTTTGGATTTCTATTTTTATGACAATAAAATATTTTTACAAAATTTCAAGGACGTCTGCTTATCTTCTTATTCCCTATATTCTCTGGGTAAGCTTTGCCTTGATATTAAATTTTTTTATTGCTACTCTTAATTAATATGATACAGACTAGTGATAAAAACGGAAAAATTTATGTTACCCACATAAATATAAGGCAAAGTATATTTTTTTTAGTGCTTAAACTTATCGTTTTAGATGTGATGGCCGTATCAGTGGGGATATTGTATTTTTCTTTAATTTTGAATAAGCCTATGTTAGAAGTCTTTAGTAGCGCAATGCCATTATATGGCTTGTCATTTTTTTTGATTTTGGTTTTTTTAAAAATTGCTTTAACTATCTATGTTGTTATAAAATGGATTACAGAGTATTACGAAGTTTGGCCCAATATGATTACTCACAGAAGCGGCTTTTTTTTCAGAAAAGAAGAAAAACATCAATTATCGCAGATGAGATCGGTAAAAATAGAACAAGGGTTTTTTGGAAAAATTTTTGGGTTTGGTACGATACATCTTTATAATTGGTATTTAAAAACGAATACTGCTTTGTATCTAATACACAATCCGATTAAATATTTCCATATTATTGAAGGTTTGGTTCCAAAAACGGAAAAATCAAGAGAAATTTTTTTGGATGATACTCTTTCAAGAGAAACTTAACGTTTAGAATTATGGAAATAACGGCAATTAGCAAATTATTAGATTTGTCGGGGAAAACTGCAATTGTGACGGGCGCGGTTGGTATAGGTTTTGGAATTGCCTTTCGATTAGCAGAAGCCGGAGCAAATGTTGTTATTGCAACTCGTTCGCTGGATCAGGCGAACGATTCAGCACGTAAGCTAACTGAAAAAGGCTGGAAGGTAAAAGCAGTGCAAGCGGACGTATCAATAGAAGAAGATGTTGGAAGAATGGTTCAGGCTGCTCTTGCAGATTATGGATCAATAGATATCTTAGTAAATAACGCAGGTATTTATCCCTCAACTCCTCTCATGCAGATGACGCTTTCTGATTTTGATAACGTACTGGCCGTAAATTTAAAAGGAGTATTCTTGTGTACGAAATATGTAGCTGAGCAAATGATTAAGCAAGAGAAAGGCGGAAGAATTATCAATATTACGTCTGTAGATGCGCTTCATCCTTCGTCTGTTGGTCTGGCGCATTACGATGCTTCGAAGCATGGGGTTTGGGGATTTACCAAAAATGTTGCTTTGGAGCTGGCGCCGCACAAAATATGGGTAAATGCAATTGCGCCGGGTGGGATTCTTACACCTGGTGTGCAAAAACTACAGCAAGCTATACCAACACCGCAAGGCGTAGACATGAATAAAATGCTGGAGGAATTTTCGGCAAAAATTCCAATGCGCAGAATGGGAGAACCGGATGATATTGGAAAAGTCGCCTTATTTTTGGCTTCAGATATGTCATCGTATATGACCGGTAGTCAGATTGTCGTTGACGGAGGAGTACTTTTATCGTAGATAAAGCCCGCCTAAGCTTACTTTAGTCCTTTTCAGAACTATTCGTTTACAGACTAAGGAGTACTTGGTCGGCGGACAAGGAGGTGAGTATCGTGAAGGAACTAAACGAAAATAAAGTTGCGTTGACGGTCGGTTTGTTTGTCGGGGGAGCGCACTTGATTTGGAGCTTGCTAATTGTCATTGGACTAGCCCAGCTCCTTCTTGATTTTATTTTTTGGGCGCATATGCTTGCCAATCCATATAAAGTAACAGAATTTACTTTAATGCAGTCATTAATACTGATTACAGTAACGTTTGTAGTTGGATATATTGGTGGACTATTTTTTGCAAAAGTCTGGAATGCAACGCACAAATAAAATCCTCTTGACAAGCGGTATTATTATTTGATAATATCCCCGTAGGGGGGATATTGTCCCTTCGGCAAGCTCAGGATCTAACGATATGGCATATAGACCGAAAGACACACAGGAAAGAATTCTTCACCGCCTTAAAATAGCGCGCGGACATCTGAATAAGGTTATTCAAATGGTTGAAGAAGACTGTTACTGTATAAATGTACTTCATCAGATGCAGGCAGTTGGAAGCGGCCTTAGAGAAACAGAAAATCTACTATTGGAGAATCATCTCAAAACTTGTGTTGCTGACTCTATGAATAAGGGAAAAAAGGATGAAGCAATTGCAGAAGTAATGAAGGTATTTAGGAAGAACAAATCATGACTTCGGATAAAATTATTGTAATGATATTCAGTTTAGTAGGAATTATTTTTACCTACTGGTTTTTCCTAATGAAAAAGAATGAATAAATTAATAAAGAAGACTTTTTCCGTTAAGGGTATGCACTGTGCATCCTGTGTTAGGACAATTGAAAGAGCATTAACTAAAACTTCAGGAATAAGCAATGCAGTAGTCAACTTAGTAACAGAAAAAGCAACTGTTACATACGATCCTAATGTTTGTAGTGAAAAACAAATTGCCTCTGCAGTAGCAAATGTAGGATACAGAATAATTATCAATAAAGAAAATATCTCTGAGCACCATCATGAAATTGAAAAGGCAAAAGAACTAAAAGATTTAAAGGGTAAGGTATTCGTAAGCTTATTTTTAGGAGTATTAATTTTATGGGGAAGTTTTCCCGGATTGATAAATACGTCTCCATTATTTTTACGAATTTTTTGGATTCAGTTATTATTAGCTATTCCGGTTCAATTTTGGGCAGGCAGCATGTTTTATAAAGCAACAATTCCTGCACTTAGACATAGGACTGCCAATATGGATACTCTGGTTGCCTTGGGTACAACAGTTGCCTTTGGTTATTCGGCATTTGTCACTATTTTTCCTAAAATTCTTATGGATTTGGGGGTAGAGGTAATGCCTTATTTCGACGTTGCCACCATTGTTATCGGCTTGATCCTTCTTGGGCGCTATTTTGAAGCGAAAGCTAAAGCCGGAACGTCAGAGGCGATTAAGAAATTAATCGGCTTGCAAGCCAAAACCGCCCGCGTTCTGCGGAATAAAAAAGAAATGGATATTTCAATTGACCAAGTTACAGTTGGCGAAATTATTCGCGTCAGGCCGGGCGAAAAAATTCCAGTTGATGGGCAAATTATAGAAGGAGAATCTTCAATTGATGAATCAATGGTAACGGGAGAAAGCATTCCTGTTGATAAGATAAAAGGAGATACTGTTGTTGGCGCAACGTTTAATAAGTCCGGAACATTCCTGTATCAAGCAACAAAAGTAGGAAGCGATACTATGCTTGCGCAGATTATTAAATTAGTACAGGAAGCGCAGGGAAGTAAAGCGCCAATCCAAAGAATTGCGGACCTGATTTCTTCTTATTTTGTTCCGATTGTTATCATGTTGGCTTTTGTAACTTTTGGTGTCTGGTATGTTTTTGGGGGACAATCGGCATTTCTTTTCGCCATGTTAAATACTGTGGCGGTTTTGATTATTGCTTGCCCTTGCGCCATGGGTTTGGCAACGCCGACTGCAATTATGGTTGGCATAGGACTTGGAGCCGAAAGAGGAATTCTTATTAAGGATGCGGAGAGTTTGGAAATTGCCCACAAAGTCAATGTAATTATTTTTGATAAAACAGGAACCTTAACTTACGGAAAACCAGTAGTGACCAACATTATTGCTCGGGGTCCTGTCAAAAGTAATCCCTCCCGCCAGGGTTCGCATTCGCTGCACGCTGTCGGGAGCCCTTCCTCTTTTGCCACCCCTCGTTTGAATGAGAACGACATTTTGCAAATTGCGGCGTCGGTGGAAAAAGGGTCGGAGCATTCGCTGGCGGAAACAATTGTCAAAAATGCGGAAGAAAAAAAGCTTGTTTTAGGCAAAGTCGAAAAGTTCAAAGCAATTGCGGGACACGGAGTAGAAGGCGAATTAATAATGCCTGCCCACCGAGGAGGGAAAAATGAAAAGTTAAAAATTGCATTTGGAAATAGGGGATTGATGGATAGGGAGAAAATTGAGATTCTGAAACAATTTCAGAATGACATGGAAAAGTTGGAGAGTGAAGGGAAGACGGTGATGATGCTGGGTATTAACGGAAAATTGGCAGGACTTATTGCTGTTGCGGATATAGCTAAAGAATCTGCAAGAGAGGCAGTCGAAAGCATACAAAATAAAGGAATTGAAGTTATAATGATAACCGGGGACAACGAGCGGACTGCAAATGCTATTGCGAAAAAAATTGGAATAAAAAAAGTTTTTGCAGAAATATTACCTCAAGAGAAAGAGGAAATTTTAAAAAAAGTTCAGAATGAGAATAAAAGAATTGTTGCTTTTGTCGGGGATGGTATAAATGATGCTCCTGCATTAGCTCAAGCAGACGTTGGTATTGCAATGGGAACAGGAACAGATGTAGCAATTGAAGCAGCAGACATTACCCTGATTAATAAAGACTTGCGAAGCGTGTCGAGCACAATTGAGCTTTCAAGAAAAACAATGAGAACTATAAAACTTAATCTTTTCTGGGCTTTCGGCTATAATGTTATTCTGATTCCTGTTGCGATGGGTGTTTTGTATCCATTTTTCCATATTCTTTTGAATCCGATCTTTGCTTCAGTTGCTATGGCGACAAGCTCGATATCTGTAGTTACTAATTCTTTGTTGTTGAGAAGGGCTAAAATATAAATCCAGCACCTTTTTTGCGAAACATAAAATTGTGAAGGGCTGGACACTAGAAAGGTGCTGGATAAATTATGGATTTGTGGGTGATATTTATAACAGGCTTAACTATTGGGGGATTAACTTGTCTGGCTGTCCAGGGTGGACTTTTGGCCTCAGTCATAGCAGCCAAAGAAGAAGAGGAAGTTGAAGAGGGAGTAAGTACCAGAAACACTGTTTTTCCAACCCTTGCTTTCCTTTTAGCAAAATTGACTGCTTATGCAATATTGGGTTTTATTCTAGGCGCTTTTGGAGGTGCAATCGGCATAAGTCAGAAAGCTCAAATAATCATGCAATTTGCAGCCGGACTTTATATGGTGGCTGTTGGTTTAAATTTACTTGAGGTTCATCCGATTTTTAGATATGCAGTTATTCAGCCGCCAAAGTTTTTAACAAGACATGTCAGAAATCAATCCAAAAGTAAATATTTATTTGCGCCTGCGTTCTTGGGTGCTATGACAATTTTTATTCCTTGCGGAACGACCTTGGCAATGGAAGCTTTGGCAATCAGCTCCGGCAATGCTTTAGTTGGTAGCGCAATTATGTCTGCTTTTATCCTTGGAACAATGCCTGTATTTTTTGGAATAGGATGGATAACCAGTATTTTGGGGGATAATTTCAGAGGTAAGTTTTTGAGAGTAGCAGCTGCAGCCGTGTTGTATTTGGGAATTACTTCTATGAATGGAGCGCTAATAGCCGGCGGTTCGCCAATCACGCTTCAGTCTGTGGTAGAAGATATTTCAATTGCAATTGAAAGAGGCAATAAGATTCAAAATAATAACGTAGCAATAACTCAAAATGTGCAGATTACTATAACCTCTTCGGGTTATTCTCCAAATTATTTTAAAGTCAAAAAAGGATCTCTTGTGACAATTAAGCTTGTAAGTCGCGACGCATACAGTTGTGCATCTGCATTTAGAATCCCCAGCCTTGGAATAAGTAAAAATTTACAACCAAATGAAACGCAAATAATCACCTTTACGCCAACGCAAGTAGGACAAATTCCATTTTCCTGTTCAATGGGAATGTATGGGGGAGTGATTGAAGTTATATGAAAAAATTAAAACTGAAAATTGAGGGAATGCATTGTAGTTCTTGTGCGATGAGCATTGATTTTGATCTTGAAGATATGGGCGTTAAAAGCGCAAAAACCAGCTATGCCAAACAGGAAACGGAAGTTGAGTTTGATGAAGAAAAAATAAAGCCCCAGAAGATAATTGATCAAATTAAGAAGACGGGATATAAGGCTTCATTGTAAAATTTTATATTTATATTTTTTTGTACTTTTGACCGCAAAAGTAGCAAAACTCTGCGAGCGGTAAAGTCGCGCTAAAATTATTTCGTTCGCTGGTCGGGTAATTTCACCCCTTCCTCAATCTCGCTTACGCTCGCTGAGGAATTCCCCTGACAGCTCACTTGATAATTTTTTAACGCGCTTTGTTTAATGCTCGCATTTTAAAGAATATTGTACGAACGATGGATTAAGATTGGCGGAGTCGGAAAAATTCTTCAAGCCAATTTTTTGCAAGAATTATTTAGTTGATAGAATTACTTAGGAATATTTCCTGCATAAATTTTAATGCTTCTGTTGGGGGTATGTCATATGCTGCACGTAAAAATGCCGTTTGCTTCTCTTCTATTCTGCCTTTAGGTAAAAATAAGACTTCTACAATTGGCATTTGATCAGTAAAAACTTGTTTTTGAGAATTAGAATTTTGACCAATCTTAAAAGTCAGGTTTTCAGAGGTTGCGTTAGCAGGAAGGCTTACGTGTTGAATTAAACTTGCTACGAAAAAATTTGATAAAGGCACCAAGGGCAATCCTACATCTTCTTTTCCTGCCGCAGCGCAAGGGGATTCCGGGCCTAGCCCATTTGGAAAAAAACCAGCCCAGAAAACAGAATTAATTTTTGTCTGCGGTAAAATTTCAAGACGATAAGTAACTATGCCTTCTTCTGCCCCCACCATCAGAAACTTTTCCATTAATTGTGGAAGCTGCTGTTGTGAATATGTCTTTCTTCTTTCCATGGTGTGGATTATATCAACATGTTTAAGTTTGTTCAAATATGATCGAGCAAATAAAAAAAACCGGCTACAAAGCTTTGTTTTAAAATCCTGCTATAATTAAACGAAAGATGCCCATAATTAGAAAAATCATTTATCGTCAGTCAACGAAGGCAGCGGTATTTATTGATGCAGCCAATGTAATTTATTCCCAAAGAACTCTAAAGTGGCAGATAGATTTTAAAAAGTTAATGGATTATTTTAAAAACAACTATCAATTAGATAGCGTTTATTTCTATTTTGCATATCTGAAAGATGACAAGAGACAACAAGGTTTCTTCAGGAAATTAAGACAATGGGGTTACAAAATCAGGACTAAGGAAGTTAAGTTAATTAGACAAGCTGATGGAGCTATCTTAAAGAAGGGGAATTTGGATGTGGAGTTGACCATAGATGCAGTCAAAGAGCTTAAGCTTTACTCAACAGCTATTTTAATGAGTGGCGATAGTGATTTTCATGCCTTAGTTCGATATCTACAAAACAAAGATAAAAAGGTAATTGTAATTTCTTCAAAAGGGCATGTTTCTTACGAACTTTTAAAAGCTGCGAATAAGTATATTAATTTTAATACGTTGAGAGAGTTTGTGGAGAGGATCTAGATTCCAAAAACCCCCTTTCAGGGGTTTTCAGATGATTATTGATTATTATTCTAGCTTATTAGACTAGTCTTGTCAACCGGAAGAATGACGCCTGAAGAATGATCTCGGTAAAATTCCCCAAACCCATTTTCCTCAATAGGGAAGTTTACAAATGCGGGAATAATAGCTATTATAGATTTAATGGCTGCACGCAGGTTTATTATTCCTTTTGAAGAGCTTACAATTACTGATGTTGCCGAAGTTGGGGGGAAAAATGCTTCGCTTGGAGAAATGATCGGCTCGTTACTTAAAAAAGGAATCAAAATTCCAACAGGTTACGCCGTCACAGCTACTGCTTATAAATTCTTTCTTTCAGAAACAGATTTGGGAAAATACACTGAAGGGGAACTGGGAAACCTCAAGGCCGGAGATTTGGATAAATTGAGTGATGTCTCCAAGAAAATCCGCGAGAAATTTATGCAAACCTCTTTCCCTAAAGAAATTGAAAATAACATTAGAGAAATCCATAAAGTTTATGAAAAAAAATATGGCGGCAAGGCAACTTTTGCTTGTAGATCTTCCGCAACAGCAGAGGATTTGCCAACTGCCTCATTTGCAGGAGAGCATGAAACCTATTTGAATGTTAATGGCATAGAGGAAATATTAATTGCAGTTAAAAAAGCCATGGCTTCACTTTTTACGCCACGCGCAATTAATTACCGGATAGAAAAAGGCTTCAAGCATCTAGAAGTTTTTCTGTCGGTTGGTGTACAGAAAATGGTCCGCTCTGACTTGGCCTGCTCGGGAGTAATGTTTACACTCGACCCCGAGTCCGGTTTTTCCAAAGCTGTGGTAATCAGCGGCGCTTGGGGATTGGGAGAAATGGTTGTGCAGGGAAAAGTGACTCCGGATGAATTTATTGTTTTCAAAAATACCTTGGGTGTCGGCGAATATAAGCCAATTATTAAGAAAAAGTTAGGGACCAAATCGCAAAAGATGATTTATGCAGATACGGGAACGAAAATTTTGGATACCACAGCTGCCGAGAGAACAAAATTTGTTTTAACCAATCAAGAAATTCTAACTCTGGCAAAGTGGGGAGTCGAAATAGAAAAACATTATTCGGAAAAAAACAACCGTTGGACTCCGATGGATTTGGAATGGGCGAAGGACGGGGAGAATGGCGATCTATACATAGTTCAGGCAAGACCTGAAACAATACACTCTCAAAAAGATTTCTCTAAAGTTACAGAATATGTGAAGAAAGACACCGGAAAAAAATTATTGACAGGCGCATCTGTTGGTTCAAAAATTGCAACTGGGATAGTGAATGTGATTAACAAGCCTGCACAAATAAATAAATTCATTAAAGGGCAGATTTTAGTAACAACTATTACCGATCCGGATTGGGGACCGATTATGAAATTGGCTTCAGCAATCGTTACTGACAAGGGAGGACGAACTTCTCACGCGGCAATTATTGCAAGAGAATTGGGGATTCCGGCGGTTGTCGGGACAGGAAATGCGACTACGCTTTTGAAAAGTGGGGATGAAATTACGGTAGATACAACCGGTTCTGAAGGAATAGTTTATAAAGGCATATTGGGTTTTGAAATTTTGGAGCATGATATTAACAAAATTCCAAAACCCAAAACCCATATCATGGTTAATATTGCCAGTCCGGAGATAGCTTTTGAAAAATCTTTCTTGCCGAACAAAGGAGTAGGTCTTGCCAGAGAGGAATTCATTGTTAACTCGGGAATTGGCATCCATCCAATGGCACTTGTCAATTATGATAAACTTGGGCTGAAATTAAAAAGCAAAATCGATGACAAAACTCGCGGGTATACAGACAAGATAAAATTTTACATTGATACACTGGCTTTTGGTATAGGTCAAATTGCAGCTGCATTTTATCCAAATCCGGTAATTCTTCGTTTCTCTGATTTTAAAACTAACGAATACAGGGGATTGCTAGGCGGAGAAAATTACGAGCCGTTGGAGGAAAATCCTATGCTTGGCTGGCGCGGAGCCTCAAGGTATTATGATCCTGATTTTCTTCCGGCATTCAGGATGGAAGTGGAGGCAGTCAAAAAAGTTCGCAATGAAATGGGACTCACAAATCTAATGGTGATGGTGCCTTTTTGCAGAACTCTGCAGGAGGGGCAAAAAGTTGTCAAAATTATTGAAGATTCCGGGTTGAAAAGAGAAAAAGGTTTGAAAATATACGTGATGTGCGAGATTCCCTCCAATGTTATCCTTGCAGACAAATTCTTGGATGTATTTGACGGAATGAGCATCGGCAGTAATGATTTATCCCAATTAGTTTTAGGAATTGATCGTGACGGTAACGAGAAAGTACATGAAATTGCCAATGAAAATAACGCTGCGGTTAAAGATCTGATTAGGCAAGTGATTGGGATTTGTAAAAAACGCGGAAAATATATTGGCATTTGCGGTCAGGCACCCTCTGATTATCCTGAATTCGCAAAATTTTTGGTTAAATGTGGAATTGACAGTATTTCTCTAAATCCGGATACATTAATTAAGACAACTATTGAAATTGCTAAGGCGGAACGCGAATGAAGATTTCACAAATAAATCTTAAAATAATACAGGATTCAAGGGGCGAGGATACTTTAGAGGTAAAAATGATGTCCGGTGATATGACTGCAACCTCTTCAGTGCCTGCAGGAAAAAGCAAAGGCAAACATGAAGTATTTTCAATTGTGCCATCAATTGCCTTGCAAAAATTGGAAGAAATCAAAGATGAAATATTAAATGCTGATTTTTCGGAAGTGCGGGAATTTGATAATTTTTTAATAAAACTTGATAACACTTCAAATAAATCAAATTTAGGAGGAAATTTAATTTTAGTTTTGTCGATTTGCTTTACTAAGCTTTTTGCTAAATCCAAAAATCTACAAACATACCAATTGATGGGGGAGATGTTAGGAAGAGTGCCTCAGAAATTTCCTTTTCTTTATTTCAATTTGATTGGAGGAGGTGTGCATGCCAAAGATAGTCTTGTGTTTCAGGAATATATTTTGGTTACTAAATTTAATGTACCCAGTAAGGGATTGGAATACGCAAAATTAATGGTTGAAAAATTAAAATCAGATATTGCAAAAAATTTTGGCGAACTTAGATTTGGAGATGAGGGGGCATTTACTATAAAAAGTTCGGATCCAATACTTGGGCTTGAGGTTTTGAACCGTAACTTAGATAATCAGGATGTCAAGTTGGCGCTTGATGTAGCTGCTTCAACTTTTTACAAAGATGGAAAATATAGAATCGGAGAAAAAGTTTTTAATACTGCGCAAATGCTTAATCTTTATCAAGATTTATCCGCTAAATTTCCTCTCTTATCAATAGAAGATCCTTTTTCTGAAGATGACAAGGAGGGATTTATTCAGATCTGCCAAATCTTAAAAAATAAAATATGGATTATTGGTGATGATTTAACTGTAACTAATAAATCTATTATTCAAAAAGCAATTGACGGAAAACAGATTACGGGCGTGATTATAAAACCTAATCAAATAGGTTCTGTTTCGGAGACTTTGGATAGCATAAAACTTGCCCAAAGCTATAACTTAAAAACAATAGTTTCTCATAGGTCTGGGGAGACTAATGATGATTTTATTGCGGACTTGGCTTTTGGCGCCGGAGCAGATGGCTTAAAAAGCGGTGCTCCGACACAGCCGCAAAGATTGGCAAAATACAACCGATTAATTGAGATTGAAAGGGAATTGAGCTCTATTTTATAGTAGTTTTTAAAAATTTTAGTTTTTGATACGGCTTTCTCCCAAAATTTGTTAAATTGTTGACATTTTTTTTGAAGTGTGAGAAAGTTTAATTAGTGAAAAATAATAAATTATTTATTGACATCATTGTCATAATTATTCTAACCGTGCTGGGAATTATTTTGGTTAAAACTCAAATTCTACCTCGATTGGGATTCCAATAGATGAGAACAATTGCCTATATTTCGGGAAAAATTGAAATAAAAAATCGGGAATGTTTTGTTGGAGATCAAAAAGTCGATTGCCCGCAGACAGGTAAAGCATTTACTACTGTGGGTGACAAACTCAATCTTTTACCACAAATTCCCTTTTTGGAAAAACGCAGCGACCCGATTTTCCTTGTAATTATATTGGCAATAGTCATCTTCTTTTCCATCTTAGCCATATTTAGAATTAAAATTTTTAGCAAAACTTTAAGGGAATACATCAAGCCAATTTGGTATTTTATTCTTATTTCTCTTGCGGCTGTAACTTGGCAGTATTTGTTTGGGATCAAGATTGATGATGGCTTAATGTCGTTAAAGATTAGTCAGTGGGTCTGGGAAATTTGTATCGCTCTTTCGGCTTACAAGTTAGTTAAAAACTTAAATTTTGGTTACGGCAACTTATTTTTCTTAGGGGTTTTATACAGTTTCATTATACACGGTTTAAAAGCAGTGATTAGATATCTTTTTTACGAAAAGACTTTTTTATATTTGATTGATAGATTTCTATACGGAACGTTACTGGTTATGTTAATTGTCTTTATAGGTGGATCAATGTTTCTTTTCCTTCGGAGAAGGGGAATGATTAAATTTTGAACTAATTTCCTCCCGAACAATCTTTGGGACAATTTTGTTTGGTTTCGCCAAGTCCTGGTTCGCAGATGTCATTTCCGCAAGCTCCGCTTTCTTTTTTGTTATCATTCAAAATAACTTTTCCCGATTCCGGTTTCGCCTGCTCACCTTGATTCAATAACTTTGCATCGGGGTTTTTATTAAATAAAGCTGCCGTTATTGTAAGAATCAAAAATAAGACAATCAAGATTGTAAACGCTATCACAACTTTTTTTTCTGTAAGCTTTAAAAAAGAAAGTTTAGAAATATTAAATTGCATAAGTTTCTTTTTTTGACTCTCAAGGAATTTGAATTTCCTTAATGCTGTAAAAATTCCAAGAAGCAGCGTAGAACCCAAAAAACCAAAACCGAATAACATACCCGGAAGTTTTACTTGAGTATCTTTAATAAGGGATTTTCCTGTGGTTGTTTTAGAATTAGGGTCACAGTCCTGCTTACAATTGTCAATTGTCTCAGGTCCTTCGCATTTTCCATCTCCACAAAGACTCGTAGCTGCTTTCTGGCCAGTGTCGTTTCCGCCCATGGCGCTTTGAGGTTTTGGCTCGATAATCGTGGTGCAGGGGAAAACCTTATTATCATTATTTATACTTTCAAAAAAATAAACAGAGCCACCAGTTCCGGCTGCGATATATTTTCCGTTTGCCGAAATGTCGACTTCTTCCACATATTCATCAAAAGTTACGTCTTTTCCTACTTGTGTGCCTTTTTCAAAAATATGAAGTTTTTTGTCTGTTCCGCCGGCCGCGATAAAACTACCATCATCGCTTATATCGATTCCTCCCAAGGCCGTATTATTTACGATCCAAGAAGAAACAGGCTGGTTTGACCCGCTTTCAAAAATGTACGCCTGTCCGCCAAAAGTTGCGGCACCTATAAATTTCCCATCAGGTGTGAAATTTAAAGCCCTTACAGAGCTGCCATTTTGCGTTGGAAATTTCCAAACCGGCTCTTTAGAATTTGTCTTAAAAAGAAAGACAGCTCCCGCATCAGATTCACTACCAACTGCCATGAGTGTTCCATCGGCTGATATCTTTGCTCTGTGAACGGGAGAATCACGGGTCAATGGATCGCTTTTAATGAGTGGTTTACCGGAATCTTTGGAAAAAAGATAAAATCTTCTATCCGGACAGCCGGTAGAGCCTGATATAAAGTTTCCGTTTGCTGACAAAGAAACATCATGGAAATTGCCCGAGGAATGATATTGCCATAAGGGTTTTTCGCTTTTAGCGCTCCATAAAATAAGTAGGTTTGTTTTAGGGTTTGATTCTTCGCCTGCCGTGGCGGCAGCCATATATTTTCCATCGTGAGAGATGGCAACATTATAAGTATTGCCAACTTGATCATTTCGCCAAAGCGGTTCACTGCTGGATTTGTCGAAAAGCAGAACGCTTTGATCAATTGAAGCGATAATTTTAGATCCGTCTCCCGAGATGTCAATCCCTCCCTTAACATCTCCTCCAACCATACTCCCGCCTCTTATGTACTCGTAAACCCATTTTGGTTTTTGGGGATTGTCCACGTCGAAAAGATAAATTTTAAAAGATGTCTTTGCTGCCAAATATTTACCATCGTCTGACAACGCTACGCCCCCAACCCATTCTTCTTTGGCGGCATAACTTAAAATCTTTTGTCCTGTTTTGCTGTCTATAACGGCGATTTCATTTTTATTAAAGGCTCTTTCAAAAAGAACAGGGCCATTGTCAGGTGAGTCGATTATTGAGGCACGTGCTTTCCCTAAACCGTTTGAAGCCTCAAAATAGTAAAAGTTTGAACCTAATTTATTGGGAACAAATTGATAAACATATTGAACACCATTTTTATAATCATTATCGTTTGGATTTTGTTTTTCTAAGTCAATTGGTTTGCCGTTGAAAATAATTCTCATATACTCAGGCTTTCGGCCTTCTTTATCCTTATAGGTAACCGTATAGGTGTATCTTTGGCAAACCGGTCCCCAGTTTGGATAAACAGAATTATTAAAAAGTTCAGGGTCATTAGGGGTTTTTTGGAGCTTGGGGATAACCCCGGAAGTTGTCCATGAGTTTGGAATATTTTTATCTTCGGCAAGAGCAGGATCAGAAAAATTAAAGGAAAAAAATATTAGAAGGCTTAAGGCAATTATTTTTAATAATTTCATCAGGGTTAATTTAATTTACCCATATGTAAGTTCCGATGTCAAGGCATTTGATTCTTACGTCTTCTTTAGTTGACATTTTTTTTGGAGTGTGAGAAAGTTTAATTGATGAGCCGAAAAGGTAGCTTCAGAATCTTCTTATTGGTTGCTGTTTTGGCAATTGTTGCAATAGCTTTCTTTATTTTTCCAAAGTTTAGTGGACAAGTAAATGGTCCCGGGCAAAATCAACAAGGTTGGGGACAAAGGCCGGGCGGAGCAGAAAATTTCGGCGGGCCTCCCTCTCAAAGACCCCGCTGGAACGGTCCAATCCCTAATCCTCCAAAAAATAAAATTGCTTATTACAAAGGCTTATGGGCTGGTCCGTGGTTTTATCCTGATGAAAATACAGGCCAGACGCTTGATCTCTCAAAGTATGGGAAGTGGGGGATAAATATAGTTATGATTGGGCCCGGTTTTGAGATCAATAAGAATGGAGACGTGCGCTACCCGCCTGATTTTCCAAGCTATGAGGATGTGGATGCTAGGATTGGAGAGCTTACCACCAAATTTTATTCGGTTGGCGTTCATGTGGGTTTGACTATGGCTGTGACATATAAGGATGAATTTTCTACCGGAGCCGAAAAATGGGCTGGGGAGCCTCAACCGTTTCCTAAAGAAGTTGTAGAAAAACCTGGATATTTCGACAAACTTAGTAAACTAGTTGAAGATATGTCCAAAATTGCCGAGAAATACCATATTTATATGTTTTCTCCGCCGGGAGAAGCGGAGAGGATTTTTGGCATGAGTGTTGCCCCTGCCTTTATTCAACAGGCAGCTCCTCTTATCAAAAAACACTATACGGGTAAACTTTATTACAAGGGCGATTTGCATAATGGAGAAGGCGATCGGATAAGTTTTAAGGGATATGATGTTTTGGGCTTTGTGACCCGTCCCACCAACCCTAAAGATACTGTGGAACAGTTAAGAAAATCATTTGATTCTGATATGGACAGGGCTGTTGCCTGGGCAAAACGCGATGGGGTTCCGGAAATGGCCATATCTGAACACGGCGGGTTAAAAGAAAATAAAATGGAATCTGCGGAAAATATAGGAATAGTTTTGGAGGAAGGCAGTAAAAAAATAAACGGTGTATTTATAACGGAGCCATTGGCGGCAGTATTAAAAACTTCCAAGGGAGATCAAATAGTAGCACAAATGAAAAAATGGTTTTTAAATAAGTAAGGGGGTGGGAATTTTGAAACTGAACAGCTTTCTTCAATTGGTTGGTTTTTTATTTGTAGCAAAAGTTATTTTTGGAATATTTTATCTGCTTTTGGGTTGGCAGGCTAATATAGCAGGATGGATTGTACCAGTGTGGATAGTGTCGGTGGGAGTTTTGGCAGATGCCATTTTGGCTTATATGGCATTTAAGCTTAGTAAATAAGAAAATCCTTAAAATTTTAATTGAATTAAATTTCAAGAAAGACGTACAATTTGTTGGGCAAGAGGAGGTGAGTAAGTAATAATATGGCTAAGACAAGAATGGAATCTTTTAAAGTGGACGGTAAAAATTTAGTAAAAAAAGTTTGAAGCCTTGACAAGGTATTTTTTTGCGAAAGCATTATGAATAATAAAATAGCTCTATCTTCTTTAGCAATGGACCTTAAACGGGTGGCATTAGGATACCATAGGGGTTCTTTTATTGTTGCAAATAGGTTTCTTGAGGAGGTTTTAAAAAGAAGAGAAGAAATAAATAAAACTTCACCCAAGCCCTATTTAGTAAGATTTTTGAAGGATATAGACAAACTTAAAATTGAACGAGATAGCATGAAGAAAGCGGAAGACGCTCTTCTTTACAGCATTCTTTTCCAAAACGCCGCTCTTAAATAAAACTTCAGGAGGTAAAATTCCCCAAACCGCCCTACTTCTTGCAATAATTTGAGTTTTAGCTTATATTGTAAGGAAATCTTAAGCATTATGGCAATTGAATATGCATGTTTTCGTTCAAGGCGAGGAAGATTGACTGGTTTACATTCTATTCCTGCCGGCGATTCCATGAGAATGGATCTCGCTGGAGAGAGAGTTACAATCGCAATTAGTAGCATTAGTGGTGCAGATGGAGATCAAGGGTCAGTTTTGGTAGGAGGAAACGTTAGAAAGATCAGGGCTTTTGTTTACAATAAAGGTAGTAATGAGAGAAAAAGGATTACTGCTTCTGGACCTTTTGCAATAACAGAAGGTAAGATACTTTCGATCGAAATTAAAAAACACAAACCCAAACCACAGGTTCTCATTTACTCGTCAATGTAAAAGAGCGATAATAAATAAAAATTAGA
>Ga0265296_1002131_pt1 | contig 20583 bp, 18 predicted proteins | sample MunlanPumphouse1_FD_189073 | JGI IMG/M metagenome (GOLD analysis project Ga0265296, IMG submission 189073) | Groundwater microbial communities from a municipal landfill in Southern Ontario, Canada - Pumphouse #1 | ecosystem: Environmental > Aquatic > Deep subsurface > Groundwater | place... | reverse complement strand
GAGCAGTTTTTCAGCATCCGTTTGACTCTTCCTAAGAGTCTTAGCCATATTGACCAGCTTATTAGTCAATCCTATACACCCCTACCCTAACCCTCCCCCCTCAAGGGGGAGGGAACTATTTTTATCACTTCAAGGCTCCACACAAAACCCGGATGAGCTAAAAATTGAAAGGGAGTTTTTAGACAGCTCTGTGTCCCTAATTTCTCTAATAGCACATCAATGATGATCCCGGTCAAGCCAAAGTAATATCATTCGTACTAATCTAATATTGTTAGGACATTTGTGTTACAATAAAAAAAATTTTCACAATAGACATGGAAAGTTATTTCTATACAGGGATTCTCTTTTTTCTTTTTGGGGCGGTTATTTCGTGCATTACCCCCCGAAAAGTGAAAAACTATACCTATGTCCTTTCAGCAATCGGAGCTGTAAATCTTATCATTACCGGACTGTATCTTTCCACCGGCTCTCTAATCTCTATCCCTTCCATCCCGATATCGCCTGCTCTTGAGTTTGCATTTCAGGGAGATGCCCTTTCTGGATTTTTTGTAACAGTAATATCGATATTGACTCTGCCAGTATCAATATATTCGATAGGCTATACAAAAAACATCGGCAATCAAGGATTGATGGGTTTTCTCTATAACCTTTTTGCCCTGAGTATGTACGCGGTTGTTTTGTCGGGTAATGTCATTACATTTCTTATATCATGGGAGACCATGTCGGTTGTTTCTTATTTTCTTGTTACTTTTGACAGGAATGAAAAATCGGCAAAGGCCGGTCTCTTATACGCAGTGATGACGCATATAGGGACTGCTTTTATTATCATATTGTTCCTTGTACTCTATAAATGTACCGGCCATATGGATTTTTCAGGGATGAAGGCAGCTTCGGCAGGGATTCCTGAAGATTTAAAGACCCTGGTTTTTATATTCTCAATAATAGGGTTCGGCACTAAAGCAGGAATAATCCCCTTTCATACATGGCTTCCCAAGGCCCACCCTGCCGCGCCGTCCAATATTTCATCCCTTATGTCGGGTGTTATGATCAAGACAGGAATATACGGCTTTATCCGCATAAGCATGGACGTCCTCGGGCACGGCCCTGAATGGTGGGGGATTACAATTATAGTCATAGGGGCGGTTTCTTCCGTCATCGGTGTGCTCTATGCCCTGATGGAGCACGACATAAAAAAACTTCTTGCATATCACAGCATTGAGAACATCGGGATCATACTCCTCGGCGTCGGCAGTTCGATGATGTTCGGAAGCAACGGCATGTATACGCTGTCGGCAATAGCTCTGATTGCAGGACTTTACCATACCTTAAACCATGCTGTCTTTAAAGGCCTTCTTTTCCTTGGCGCTGGTTCGATGATGCATGCGACACATACAAAAAATATGGAAGATATGGGCGGACTTATAAAATCAATGCCTTATACAGGTCTGTTTTTTCTGATCGGCTCTGTCTCTATATGTGCTCTCCCGCCGTTTAACGGTTTTGTGAGTGAGTGGCTTACCTATCAGGCCCTGCTTCTCGGTTTTAATGCGCCTTCCATAACCTCAAAGATAATATCACCTCTCGGCGGCGCTGCTCTGGCGCTTACCGGCGCATTGGCCGCTGCATGTTTTGTAAAGGCATTCGGCATATCATTTCTCGGTGTGCCGAGAAGCCGGCATGCACAGGCTGCAAAAGAATCATCCGCTTCCATGATTGCAGGCATGGCAATCCTCGCTTTACTCTGCCTTCTGGCTGGAATCTTCCCCGGTACGGTAATAAATATAATATCTCCGTCTGTTATTTCTCTTACAGGTTCGGATGGGAACATAAGTTATAATGGTTTTCTCTCCGTGAGCCAGACCTTTTCTTCCCTGGCGCCAGCTGCAATATTGATTTCAATGCTTTGCATAGGTGTTGCGGTTGCCTTATTTGTTATAGCGGGTGGAAAACGGAAAACCGTATATGCCGATTCATGGGACTGCGGTATGCCGTCCCTTACTTCAAGGATGCAATATACCGCAACTGCATTTACGAAACCTATCAGGCTTATATTTAAAAGGATATATCTGCCGAAAAGGGAATTAAGCATCTCCTATATCCTGAAGCCTCTGTTTGTAAAATCCCTGAAATACAGCGGCGAGATTACGCCATTTTTTGAGAGATATATGTATGAGCCGCTGACCTCATTCATTCGCACTGCAGCAGCAAAAGCGAGGTTGTTGCAGTCGGGAAACCTGAATCTGTATCTCGGCTATATTCTGATAACCCTTATGCTCTTACTCATTTTCGGTATCTAATATGGAATATCTTCAATTCTTGATAATAATCTTATTTTCCCCTTTACTGAACGGGATTATAAAGAAACTTAAGGCCTATATGCAGGGTCGCATAGGTCCCGGTATATTCCAGCCCTACTATGATTTAATCAGACTATTCAGGAAAGATATGGTTGTATCCGTTGTTGCCTCATGGATATTTAAAGCGACTCCCTATATCGTAATGACATCTGTTATCGCAGCCTCCATGCTTGTGCCGGTCATCACCTTAAAATCCCCGTTCGGAATAATCGGAGACGTCATAGCTTTGATTTACATCCTTGCGCTCGGAAGATTTTTTATGGCATTGGCAGGGCTTGATACCGGTACTGCCTTCGGAGGCGAAGGCAGCAGCAGGGAGATGACAGTTGCAATTCTTGTAGAACCGATGATGATGCTCAGCATCTTTACCGCAGCCATATCGGCAGGCTCAACAAATATAACAAGGATTGCTGAAACACAAAGCATGTTTTATTCACCATCTCACATCCTCGCCCTGGCTGCATTTATCGTTGCAGTTGTTGCCGAGACTGGAAGAATCCCTATAGACAACCCGGATACACACCTTGAGCTTACCATGATACATGAAGGAATACTGCTTGAATATTCCGGACGATACCTTGCCCTGATGGAATGGGCGCATTACATAAAACAAATGCTCCTGTTTACTATCACAATTGATATATTCTTTCCCGCAGGCATTTCTCATTCTACGGAAATATACGGGCTTGCCTTATCGTCAGGTGTTTATATCGTTAAGATGATTTTTATGGCCGTGTCAATGGCGCTGATAGAGTCATCGAGGGCAAAGATGAGGTTCTTTCAGCTTCCATCCCTTTTGGGAGGGGCGTTTGTCCTTGCCCTGCTTTCACTTTTAATGTTCATAATGATGGGGGGCAAATGAAGAACTGGATACAGGCATTTTCAGTTATCGATTTTATATCAGCAGGCATACTTGTGACCGCCGTGTCGATAAATACATTCAAAAGGATCGAACCATGCGTAAAAGCATATACCCTCAATTCATGGCTTTTGTCCGCATTGACGGCTGTTGCTGCATTTATGACCGGCGAGGTCCACCTGTATGCGGCATCTGTTGTAACTTTTTTGAGCAAGGGGATTCTGATTCCTATGTTTCTCAGGAGGATAGTAAGACGGATCAAAGCAACACATGATGTTGAACCGTACATTAGTAATGCCCTTTCTCTCACTATATCAGGCATTCTTGTAGTTGTTGTTTATGCCGCTCTGAAGGAGGGGATATTTGTTACAGGGTTATCAAAAAATGTCCTGCAGATTTCAATCGCAGTGATATTCATCGGTCTGTTTATCATGATAACCCGGAGAAAGGCGATAATACAGGTGATAGGGCTTTTATTTATGGAGAACGGGTTGTTTCTCGCAGGTTTTGCCCTTACCTTCGGGATGCCCTTGATCATGGAACTCGGAGTTTTGTTCGATATGCTCATGGGCGTGATAATTCTCGGCATCTTTGTCATACAGATTAAAAAGTCGTTTGCGTCTTCCGACCTCGATAAACTTACGATACTGAAAGGATAGAATTGGATTAATGGTTCTGATACTTATAATACCTCTTGTAACTGCTTTCATATGTTATATGCTGAAGAGCGCAAAGCTTGTCGGGTATGTCAGTCTCGCCGGTGCTGTTGCTCTTGCCTCCGTTGCACTGCCGGTGATTATGTCGGCTATATCAACCCCTACTGAAATGATGAACGGCGTGCTTTATATGGATGCCCTTTCCGGTTATATCATGGCTTTGGTGATATTTTTAAGCCTTGCCTCGGCAGTCTATTCCATAGAATATCTCGAACACGAGATGAAAGTCGGGCTAACAGGGGCGAGGGGAGTTAGAAGATATTATGCCCTGTTTCACCTGTTCATTTTCACCATGCTTTTGGTCACTACAGCAAATAATCTTGCACTTATGTGGATTGCCATTGAAGCCACAACAATAGTATCAGCTCTACTGATAGGCCTCGGTTTCAGCAAAAGAAGTCTGGCAATAGAGGCTGCCTGGAAATATATAATCCTCTGCACCGTCGGGATTACCTTTGCGCTTCTTGGTATATTTATAACCTACTATGCAACGACTGCCGTCATGGGCGGTCAGGGGGCTCTGAACTGGACGACCATCAGGAGTATTGCGCCGAAACTGAATCCTTCAACAATGAAACTCGCATTTATTTTTATCCTTGTGGGATACGGTACAAAGGCAGGGCTTGCACCTGTCCATAACTGGCTGCCCGACGCCCACAGCGAGGCGCCAAGCCCCATTAGCGCTCTGCTTTCGGGGATACTTCTGAATACGGCTTTTTATGGCATCATGAGATTTGTAACCATAACAGACCCATCAACAGGGAGTGTTTTCACCGGAAATCTCCTCATTCTTTTTGGGCTTATATCGATGGGGATATCTTCGGTGTTCATTCTTGTGCAGGTTAATTATAAAAGATTGCTCGCATACAGCAGCATCGAGCACATGGGTATCATCTCCCTCGGTATCGGTATAGGGGGGCCTGTCGGCGTCTACGGCGCACTCCTTCATATCCTGAACCATGCCCTGTCCAAGCCCCTGATGTTTTTTGTTTCGGGCAGGATACAGGCGCATTATGGGTCTACGAAAATAGAGAACGTCGGCGGAGTGCTTTCATCCATGCCGCTTATGGGGACACTGACTTTTATAGGAGTACTATCACTCGCCGGCACGCCGCCTTTTAATATTTTTATAAGTGAATTTACTGTCTTGCAGGCAGCAGTGCTTAAAGGTTTATGGGTTGTTGCCGGTCTGTTTCTTTTATTTGCGGCATTTGTTTTCTACGGCATGCTTTCTGGTTTCGGAAGGATGCTTTTTAGAGGAAAGGAAACTCCAAAAGTTGAAGAAAATGAAAAAGGCAGCAACAGAGATGTGGCTTCCGGGTTTTCTGTCTCCATGTCTTCAGCGTTTAATAAAGGGATAATGATCCTGCTTGCTTCCTTGATTGTTGTGTTCGGCTTTACAGTGCCCGGTTTTATAGACAGCACAATCAGGATATGCATTGATATCCTTGGAGTAAAATAATGGAAAAAGTACTCAAGAGACTTATAAATAAAAAACAGAATCTGAATGAGGTGTATATCGAAGTCCGAAAGAAAGACTTCAAAGACGCCTGCATCTATCTTTATCAAAACGGTGAAGCTATTCTGAGAGTAATGTTTGCAACAGATGAACGTCAGATTGACAGCACTTTTAAAATATATGCCGTTTTCTCCGTCCCGGGAAAAGATGAATTCTTTATCATATATATTTCCCTCGCAGAAGATGATCTTTCTTTCCCTTCAATTACAAATAATATTCCGGCAGCCCACTGGTATGAGCGTGAGATCCATGATATGTTTGGCCTTGTTCCCGAAGGCCATCCTGATCTGCGCAGGCTCATATTCCATGATTCATTTCCCCCTGATTCCTATCCTCTGAGAAAAGACTGGTCTGTAAAGGAATCAGATCTCAGGGAGTGGGGTGAAGGCATGATAATCAAACAGCCTTACACCTTCATGGAAGTCGAAGGTGAAGGGATAACCGAGATACCGGTGGGTCCCGTACACGCCGGCATTATTGAGCCGGGACACTTCAGGTTCAGCACGGTAGGCGAGACTATTTTCTTTCTTGAACCCAAACTTTTCTATACCCATAAGGGAACGGAAAAACATTTTGAGACACTCGGGTTTTTTGAAGGCGTCAGACTGGCTGAGAGGATTTCGGGAACATCCTCATTTTCTTATTCGGCGGCATATTGCATGGCAGTAGAAAAAATGGCGGGTATTGTTTTAACGGAAAAGGCCAAGGCCGTAAGAACGCTGCTGCTCGAACTTGAAAGACTGTACAATCATATCGGGGACATCGGGAATATTTGCGCCGGGACAGGACTTGCAGTCGGTTATGCAAAAGGGGCGGTCATAAAAGAGCAGTTGATGCAGCTCAATGAAACACTTACTGGAAGCAGATATTTGAGAGGTATTAATACCATAGGCGGAGTAACCAAGGATATCTTTTTGACGAAAGAGCATATTTTGAATGTTCTGAATACTGTTACAAAGGAATTTAAATCATTTATGAAATTATTGCTTGGGACAGTTTCTCATATGGAACGTGTCGAAAACACCGGCAGGCTCTCAAGAGATATAGCCCTCAGACTTGGTGTTACCGGCGTTGCTGCAAGGGCATCCGGCATTAATGATGATATTAGAAAAGCACATCCCCATCTGCTTTATGACAGGCTTTATTTTGAACCGCATACGACGTCAAGAGGCGATGTTTTCGCAAGGATGATGGTAAGAGCCGAAGAGACAGAGTGTTCCATATCAATGATAGAAACCCTTTTTGAAAACTCTTACGGTGGAGCACTGATTGCAGATAAAAAAGACATCCCCCCGCTTTCCTCTGCACTGGGTTACACTGAGACCCCGAGGGGTTCCGTGTTCTACTGGGTCAAATCAGATGCAAATGGGAAAACATTAAGAGTCAAATTCAGATCCCCTTCTTATTGCAACTGGCCTGCTGTCCCTTTTGCAGTGCACGGCAATATTGTGCCTGATTTCCCATTGTGCAATAAGAGCTTTAATTTATCTTATTCAGGATGTGACATGTGATAAAAGAGATTTTGAAAAACTTAACAGGCAGAAAGAGGGTGATCCCTTTTCCCGAAGGGTTCAATATTTCCCCTGAAGAGGCGGCAAAAGTCATCTCGCTTCAGGAAAACATCGGCAGGGTCTTTGGCAAGTCATTAAGAATCAGACAGGTTGACGCAGGCTCATGTAATGCCTGTGAATGGGAATGTACTGCACTCACTAATCCGGTTTATGACATCCAGCGGTTCGGCATTGACTTTGTCGCATCTCCGAGGCATGCCGATTTGTTGCTTGTCACTGGACCTGTTTCGAGACAGATGGAACTCGCCCTGAAGAAAACATATATCGCAACACCTGAGCCAAGACTTGTTGTTGCTTGCGGCGACTGTAGTATAGACGGCGGAGTGTACAAAGGCAGTTACGCTGTGGCAAATGGTGTTGCCAATGTAATACCGGTTGACTGCTATATTTCAGGATGCCCGCCTTCCCCTCTCCGGATAATAGAAGGTCTTATTGCATTGTTGAAAAAGCTTACTTCTTGAAAAGACCGTCCAGGAGGGAAACATAGAGGAAACATAGGGACACTTCCCATGTTTCTTGACAAAGGTGAAAATTTGTCTATCCTAATAGCCATGCCGAGGATCGCCAGACTATGCGCAGAGGATTACCCTCATCATATAACACAAAGAGGTAATAATAAAGAGACTTGAGAAGATTTTTGAGCGGGATATTCTTCCAAAGAAAGGAGGTTGTCCCAAGAAGAAGAAATAATAATATGGGAAGTGTCCCTATGTTTTTACTGGTAGCATGAAGGATTTGGTATCTACTATTGACATCCGACCTCACTTTTTAAAAAGTAACAACAATATAAAGTTCAAGACAACTGTTCTATGAGCTGAATTTCTGCTGTTCTTGACGCCTCATACCAACTCTGTTAGTATTCACTATAGTATGATTAAGAAGCTCTCCCTTGTCCCTCCAAAGCCAGGGGTCTATTTATTCAAAGGCTCGAAAGGGGATGTGCTTTATGTTGGCAAGGCAAAGAATTTAAAGAACCGCCTGAGAAGCTATTTCCAAAAGGCAGCAGCGCTTGTCGTAGGCTCGACTCTACGAGATGAAAGAAAGTCCTCGATGGTTAGGAAAATAAGGGATTTTTCCTATGTCATTACAAGCAATGAGCTTGAGGCGCTTGTGCTTGAAGCAAATCTGATAAAGCAATACAAGCCACATTTCAACATAATCCTCAGAGATGACAAGAACTATCCTTACCTGAAACTCACGATAAACGAGGAGTGGCCAAGGCTTGAGGTTGTGAGAAAGATTAAAAAGGATGGCTCTCTTTATTTTGGGCCTTATATTCCTGCAAGCGGCATGTGGGAGGCACTTTCTTTTATAAGGAAAAATTTCCGTTTGCGGCCGTGCAGGTATATCCTTGATAAACCTATAAGGCCATGCGTTCAGCATCAGATGGGAAGATGCCCTGCGCCATGTGCCGGATTTATAGGCAGGGATGAGTATTTGAAGACAGTTGAAGATGTAAGGCTCTTTCTGGCGGGGAAAAAAAAGAATCTGCTTGATGGGCTTGAAAAAAGAATGGAGAGATTCTCTGAGGAACTCAGATTTGAGGATGCTGCCGGGATAAGGGACAGTATAAACAATCTTAAAAATATATGGGAATCCCAGAAGGTTGTTGCCCCTGAACTCAATGACATAGATGTTATTGGCTTTTACATGGAAGGAAGAGAGGCTGCATTTCAGGTGTTCTTCATAAGAAATGGGCTCATGATCGGCATAAAAGATTTCTTTCTGAAAGAGATAGGGGATATTACGGTTAAAGAATTACTCCATAACTTTATTGAGCAGTTTTACACAAAAGAGCTTATCCCGCCGGATGAGATTATCCTCAGCAGCAGCCCTGAAGGGGCAGCAATGCTGGCTGCATGGCTTTCAAAGATTCGCTGGGGCGAAAAGGGGGAAAAAGGCAAAAAGGTAAAGATAATTACCCCGAAAAAAGGCAAAAGGTTTGAGCTTCTTAAAATGTCGGAGGAGAACGCAAAAATATTGGCCAGGAATAAAAAACAGGCTGTTTCCGGTGATGTTCTTGAAACACTGAAACAAAGACTTGCGATTTCAAATATCCCTTACAGTATCGGCTGCCTTGATGTATCAACTATCTCAGGAAGCGAATCTGTCGGCGCATTTGTTTGCTGGGACGAAGGCGAATTTAAAAAAGAGATGTACAGGCATTTTAAGATTAAGACTGTGAAAGGCATGGATGATTATTCAATGATGGAGGAGATAGCAGGAAGAATTATTAAAAATCTTGGCGACAAGCTCCCATCCCTTATGATAATTGACGGCGGCAAAGGGCAGCTTGAGGCAGCCAGAAGGGCTTTTGATGAATACAACATAAAAGACACAGAAATTATTTCCATCGCAAAAAAACCTGACAGGGCCTTTACCACAACTCTCAATATGCCTGTTGACCTTGAGGACAGAAGCCCGTCCTCTCTTCTCCTTAAAAAGATAAGGGATGAGGCACACAGATTTGCAATAAGTTTCCATAGAAAGCTAAGAGATAAGAGGCTGATGAGGTCTCCCCTTGAAGAAATTCCCGGCATAGGCAAGAAAAGAAGATTTGTTCTTTTGAGACATTTTGGTAGTATAGAAGGTATAAGAAAAGCAGGCCTTGATGATATTGCAGGCATAAAGGGGTTTAACAGAAAGATTGCAGAAAAGGTCGTCGAAAACCTGAGGAGAAAAGAATGAAATTTAAAATTCAAAATTCAAAGATATTAAAGAGCCTGGTGTGTTACGTTTTTCTTTGCTTTTTACTTTTTACTTTTTACTTCTCACTTCTCACTTCATCTGCCGATGCGGCTTACAAGATATATCTGAAAAATGGCTCTGTGATAAAAGGGGTAAGCAATTATGAAAAATCAGAAGGAGAGATAAGATTTTATTTTGGAGGGGGCGTGGTAGGGATACCGGAGGCGGACATTCTTAGGATAGAAAGCAGTAAGGAGCCGGTTGAGGAGATTAAGCCAACCGAAATTAAGCCAGCCGAAGAATTAAAAGAGGGAAAAACAAAACCACCGGAGACCGAAACCAGAGAAGATGTGCAAAGAAGTGACAGAGCAAATGAGACATCTGATATAAAAACTCAGCCTGCTGAACCAGACAAAAAAGATCAGGAGATAGCCCGGAAAGAATCCGAGCTTAGAAGAGTAGAAGGAGAGCTGCTGACTACGAGGGCGAGAATTCAGAATCTTTATATCAACGCTAGCAGCGATGCAGAGCGGTCCATGCTGCAGCAAAATATGATGAGGAAGAGAAAACTGGAAGACGAAAAAAAGAGACTTGAAGAGGAGCTGAAAGCGCTGCGTCAAAAATGAGCAGCAAATAATCAAGAGGAAAGGATTATACAGGAAACACTTATGAATATTTATGTCTCAGGTTCAATGGCATACGACAGGATTATGGACTTCCCGGGTAAATTCTCAGACCACATCCTGCCGGGCAAGATACATATCCTGAATGTATGTTTTACAGTTAATGGTATGGTCGAAAAATTCGGCGGCACTGCCGGAAATATTGCTTATTCGCTCAGCCTTCTTAAAGAGAAACCTGTAATACTTGCTACTATCGGCAAGGACTATGAAAGTTATTTCAGATGGTTGAAAAAGAAAAAAATTTCCATAAAGGGGCTGAAGATAATTCAGGGAGAGTTTACTGCAGGCGCTTATATAACAACCGACAAGTCAGACAACCAGATAACGGGTTTCAATCCGGGCGCCATGAAACATCAATCCAAATATAAATTCAGCACTGTTGACCCGGAAGATTCAATTGTCCTGATTGCACCCGGGAATCTTCAGGATATGATTGAATATGCAAAGACATGCAAAAAGAAAGGCATTGATTATATCTGTGACCCCGGACAATCTCTTACTGCATGGGGCAAGAAAGCCCTTGTAGAATGGATTAAAGGTTCAATGCTGTTAATCTCCAATGATTATGAACTTGAGATGATTATGAATAGAACCGGGATTGGTAAAAAGGGATTGCTGAAACTAACAAAAACGATTATCACAACCCTTGGAGAAAAAGGTTCATTGATAAGCGCCTCCAAATCTGACATTAGTATCCGGGCAGCAAAAGTTTTTGATGTGGTTGACCCTACAGGCGCAGGAGATGCGTACAGGGCGGGGTTGCTAAAGGGGCTGGCTATTGGCAAAGACATCCGGTCTGCTGCAAAGATAGGGGCTGTAGCGGCTACATATGCAATAGAGAAATACGGAACACAGGAGCATCAGTATACGTATCAGGATTTTGTAAAAAGGTACAGGAGTAATTTTGGAGAGATGTGAGGGTGTATTAAGTTCTTGATAAGGTCGTAGGGATAGTTATAAAATTACATGTGAATTAAAAAAGTTTAGGAGCTTATTGGGTTATGGCTAAAAGCAATATAGAAATGCCTCATGACAAGATATTGGATTTCTGCAGAAAATGGGAAATCACCGAGTTTTCACTCTTTGGATCTGTGCTAAGCAAAGATTTTCAACCTGAAAGCGATATTGACGTGCTGGTGAGATTTGCTGAAGATGCACACTGGAGTTTATTCGATTTTGTGCAAATGCAGGACGAACTAAAGGAGATTTTTGGGCGCGAGGTAGATTTAGTTGAAGAAGCAGGAATGCGCAATCCATTCCGCCGCCATTCTATTTTAAGTTCAAAAGAGATTATCTATGCAGCCTGAAGACCGCGATGCTGCGTATCTTTGGGACATACTTGACTCAGTACAAACAATTCTTAAATTCACATCCGGCATTGATTATAAGTCCTATCTGGAAGACAGAAAATTGCAGCTTGCAATAGAGCGGTGTGTTGAAGTTGTTGGCGAGGCTGCAAAGAACATCTCTGAAACATTCAAAGGAAAACATCCCGAAATCCCATGGCGTTCCATAATTGCCCAAAGGAATGTCATTGCCCATGAGTATGGGGAAATAAAACAGGATAGAATGTGGGCGCTTGTTGAGAAGAAGATTCCTGAACTTGCAGCGTTAATCAAACCGCTTGTGCCGCCGCTGCCATCTGAAAATGAATAGAAATTTCTTTAATGACTCATGCGTCAGATATTGATACCCATTTTTTTGTCGGGACAGTTTTATCTCACGGCACATGGGTGATACTTGGGGTGTTTTGGCCGAAGAAGGAAAAGTGATTAATTTATACAACGTATAAACATAGGCACAGATAGAGCGCCTAAATGGGTTCTAACTGACAGAGAAAAATAAATTAGTAAAATTAGATTTAAGATAGATTAAGCATTGGCTAATATATTGATGATTAAGAATAAATTACTAATTCATGAAAGGGTTATAAAATCGGGAAAGGGCTTTTAAAGGGAATGTGTATAACAAAAAAGTAGATATTGATATTCCAATAAATTTGATAAAGCATTTGCAGGGGGGGCTGAAAATGGAACCAAGGGGTCCTTATTTCCATCGTAAATTCAATGGGTTAAGGGGATGTCCCATTTGCATTTGCGGCAGATTGCCCGAAAGAAAAAAGGTATTGGTTTATTTTCCTGACAGAAAGAATGAAAGACTGACTAGCAAGGGAATATGAACAAAACCTTAAAAACTCGAATTCACATGGGTGATACTTGGGGTGTTTTGGCCGAAGAAGGAGAAATGATTGTTTTATGACGAGCATACAAGGCAACAGTAGATTGGCTAAAAGCGAGGGGATACTTTGCTCTATCAGCAGGAGTGCATTGAGTCTAAATTTGTGATGAGGATAACAGGATAATGGTCGCTATGCCTAATTTTTCCACAATAAAGTTAAAGGATAAATGAATTATGAAATACGAAACACTCTTAAATACATTAGATAAAATATGCGATGAGGCGCCGGATAATTTTGTTTCTTACAAGGTTGATGAGAATAATCCAGAATCATTAAATCAGGCAAGGTCTAAAGCCTTTATACATCTTTATTTAAAAGTAAAATGCGGACTCGCGAGTTTTCTTGAAAGGCACAATTTTATTACCGAGGGTACACAAGACGGCGGAGTTGATGCCTATTATATTGACAGAGAAAACAAAAAATTATATTTAATACAATCAAAATTCAGAACCACTAAAGATAACTTTGAAAAAAAGAAGATAACTGCTGATGATCTCGTCAGTATGGAGGTTCAAAGAATTCTGAAGGGTGAAGAAAAAGATAGTCGAGGGAACTCCTTTTCCGCCAAAATAAAAAAATTTCAAAATGAATGGTCAAAAATAAGCGATCACGCATTGTATGAATATTTGGTAATAATCTTAGGAAATTTAGAAAATTATACTGACGAACAAATAAAAAGAATTATAGACAATAGCGACCATAAAGTATTTGATTTTAATAGAACCTATAAAGAGTTGGTTTTCCCCCTGTGCTCGGGAACATATTACGATCCAAAAGAAATAAAGATAACAATAGATCTGGTCAATAAAGAACAATCCACATTAAAACAAGAAATTTCGACAAATCTTGGTGATTTCCCAATAAGAGTGATTTTTGTTCCTACAAAAGAAATAGGTCGAATTATGTCAAGATACAAAAATGCTATTCTTAAGTACAACCCAAGAAATTTTTTGTCATTGTCCAATAATAAAGTGAATTACAAAATAATGGAAAGTATCATCAATAATAAGGCCAATGATTTTGCGATATATAACAATGGTATAACTATTATTGCTGACTCATTTCAAATGACCGAATCTACGGGAACAAAAAATATGGGGCAAATTATAATGCTAAACCCCCAAATAATAAATGGCGGACAAACTGCGTATGTCTTGAGCAAGATTTATGAAGGCCAAAAAGAACAAGATTATTCAGTCTTTGACGGCAAAGAAGTCATGCTTAAAGTTATAATTTTAACGAGCAAAAAAGACCTTAATATTGATTTTATTGAACAAATATCTAACGCGACAAATCAACAAACGAGGGTTGAGGAGGCTGATAGGCGCTCTAATGACAAGATTCAACTGGCAATAGAGGAAGCGATATTTGATACATTTGGTTATTTTTACGAACGGAAAAAGGGTGAATTTTACAACGGAATTGAGAGGAAATATATAGATAAAAATTTAGTTGTGAATAGGGATAGCTTATTAAAAGCATACCTTGCGTGGCAGGGAGATGCAGCAAATGCAAGAAGAAGCGGGACAGAAACTATGTTCAAAGAAAAAAGGTTTAAGGAAATAATGAAAAAATATGCGGATTTTAAAAAAATGTTCTTTGCATATAAGCTGCTGACAAATATAGAAACGGTAGAAAAAACTAAAAAGCATAAATTTGGTCCAAGCATGAAATATGGGAAGATGGCCATTATAGCAGCGATCGGCACATACGGCATATCCGATGAAGACATCGACGTGAAGACCGTAGACGCGATAGCAAAAGAAAAAATAGAACATGTTGAATCTCTGTGGGGTGATTTTATAAATTATGTTACTAAAAAACTAGAAAACATTTCTTATATTACTGACGAAAACTCCTTAGATCTTGACGTATATTATAAAGGCCGCACAGTAAATAGCGATATAAAAAGTTTTTTTAAGAAATTTATTGCATAAATTAAGTGCGATAAACTGGACGATTCTCTTTATATGTAATTGTCTCAACCTATGGGTATGGGACAGACATTAAAAAACATTCTACTCTTGCGCCAGGCGGCGGAGAACAACATTAATCGGATGATTGATGGGACATGAAGGATTAAACCACACATGCTTAACGAAAAAGCCATAAAGATTTATCTCAGAAAAAAATTCAGGAATGTTTCTCAGATAAAAATCAAAAAATTAGGCGCAGGTGTTCAGGGAGCGGGATTTCTTGCAGAGATAAAAACCCCCAAAGGTCTCAAGTCCTATGTCATAAAGAGCCTGAGCCCCAAAGAGTTCGGGCATGACTATCCATCTGACAGGGCATCTGTTTTTCTTCTTGACCTTGACGAGTATAAAAATCTGCCCAAACATGTTAAGGCGCTTGATGTGCTTGCTGAGATGGAGAACGGTTTGATAAAGCCCATCGGCGGCGGCAAGGAATATTATCTTCTGCTTGAAAAAGCAGAGGGCAGGCATTATTTCCATGACCTGTCCGGGTTTGCTCATAAAAAAAGGCTTGAAGGCTCAGACATGGAAAAGGTAAAGGCAATGGCGTCATATCTTGCAAAGATTCATTCTGTTAAAAAAGATTCAAAAACACTCTACTGGAGAAAATTAAGGGACACCGTGGGACACGGCGAATGCCTCATGGGTGTTTTTGACATATATCCAGACGGCGCTCTCCCCTATAAAGAGATGACGGATATAATAAAAAAGTCAGTTGACTGGATTTATAAACTGAAACCAAAATATAAAAGACTTTCACAGATACACGGAGATTTCCACCCGGGGAATATATTGTTTAAGAACAATAATGATTTCACGCTGCTTGACCGGAGCAGGGGGCCGTGGGGGGAACCGGCTGATGATGTGACAGCGCTTACGATAAACTATATCTTTTTCTCTATAAAAAATCACGGAGCCATAACAGGGCCTTATCTTGAGGCATTGAAATTATTTTTTGATGAGTATGTGAGATTGTCAGGTGACAGGGAAATTTACGAAACTCTTGCGCCATTTTTTGCCTTCAGGGGCGCTGTTGTTGCAAACCCCGTATTCTATCCTGAGGTGACCAGGGAGCAAAGAAGGTTAATTTTCAGGTTTGTACATGGCGTACTGGGCTCAGAAAGGTTTATCCCGGGGAAAGTCAATGACTTACTAAGAAGTTCATAGCTATTCCTGTTGATTGTCATTCCCGCTTGTCGGGAATCTTTCTTACGATTCCGAACAAGTCGGAAGGATGCTGGACAAGCCAGCATGACAGTAACCGGCTATTGCTGTGGTTTTACTTGCAAACTCCATAGCAATTTGGGGTTGCACAAAAATTTATAATCTTATCAAAGTGTTTTATTTGACAGCATACTTTAACTTCCTATAAACTATATAACAGTTAAATCATCATGAAACTTTTCCCCAAAGAAATAGATTTTTTTGAGATTTTCGACAGGGCTGCGCAAAACGTAACCAAGGCAGCTACCCTTCTTGTTGCCCTTATGAAAGATTTTGACAATATCGAGGCGCGGGCAAAAGAGATATACGAGGTTGAGCAGGACGGTGACATGCTGACCCATGACATTATGAAAAAGCTCAACAAAACATTTATTACCCCAATAGACAGAGAAGACCTGCACGCACTTGCATCAAGCCTGGATGATGTTCTGGATCTGATATGGGCCTCTGTTGACAGGATCGCAGTATTTAAGATAAAAGAACCGACAAAAGAGGCAATTGTAATGTCAAAAGACCTTCTTACGACTGCTGAGGTTATACATAAGGCGATAAAAGAACTGAAGGGAAAGAATTATTCTCATGTGCAGGAATACTGCATTGAGATAAACAGGCTGGAAAACAGAGTGGACAGGGCATTCAGGGATGCCCTCGGAGCGCTGTTTGATGGCGCGCATGACCCCATCTTTATCATAAAATGGAAAGAGATATACGAACACCTGGAAGATGCATCGGACAAATGCGAAGATGTCGCAAATGTTCTGGAATCTATAGTCCTTAAATATGCATGATACATATTTTCTTCTCATTTGTGTAATAGTTCTCGCAACCATCTTTGACTTCATAAACGGCTTCCACGATACAGCAAATGCAATAGCCACATCTGTCTCAACAAGGGTTTTATCCCCTAAGGTTGCTGTTGCAATGGCAGCAATATTGAATATGGTCGGCGCCCTGTCAGGGACTGCAGTTGCCAAAACAGTAGGTTCGGGTCTTGTAGAAACTGCGTCTGTCACACAGATTACGGTTATTTCCGCGCTGCTGGCTGCTATTGTATGGGATTTAATAACATGGTATTTTGGGCTTCCAACATCTTCAAGCCATGCCATACTATCAGGTCTTGTAGGAGCAGCAATAGCAACGGCAGGCACAGAAGTTATTATAAAAAAAGGCGTCTATAAAGTTCTTATGGGATTGATTTTGTCCCCTATAGTAGGGCTAATACTTGGTTTTTTACTTATGATGTTTCTTATATGGATTTTTAAAAGATCCTCGCCAGCACTTGTTACAAACCTTTTTAACAGGCTTCAGATTGTATCAGCTGCATACATGGCCTTCAGCCATGGCAGTAATGATGCCCAGAAGACAATGGGTATTATTACAATGGCATTGATAAGCTATGATGTGAGCCTGGGAAAACTTCCTCCCGCTGGCTTTCATGTCCCATTCTGGGTAATTATTCTGTGTGCAACAGCCATGGCCTTCGGTACAGCGTTGGGGGGCTGGAGAATAATAAAGACTCTCGGTGTCCGTCTTGTGAACCTAAAACCTATTCACGGGTTTGCAGCAGAGGCGTCAGCTGCAACAGTCATAGAGATTGCATCCAGAATAGGACTTCCTCTCTCAACAACCCATATTATCTCATCAACTATAATGGGTGTGGGCGCTTCCAAAAGGCTTTCAGCGGTGAGATGGGGAATTGGCGGGAACATTGTAATTGCATGGATTTTTACAATCCCGGCATGTGCTCTGCTTGCCTGGGCTATCTGTAAAGCTATACACTTTATAGTTTAATGAAAATCCGGGGAACAAATGGATATTCAGGATGAGGATTAAAGAGTCGACTGGAACAGAACTATTTTTTGATGTATTCGATAGCCCGATAGGGACGCTGTATCTGATATTTTCAGGGAAAAATCTCTCGGGTATATATTTTGAAAGGCCTGAGCACAGGAGGGGGAAGACGCCGGGTTCGTTCAGGAAAGAACTTAAAGGATATTTTGAGGGAAAAACCGTTGAATTCGGGCAGAATATAATTTTCCTTGAGGGTACAGATTTTGAAAAAAAGGTCTGGCTTGCATTAAAAGATATTCCGTACGGACAGACAAGAACATATAAATGGCTTGCGGAGAAAATAGGAAATCCAAAGGCAACCAGGGCCGCAGGGCAGGCTTTGGGCAGGAATCCCATACCAATAGTTTTGCCATGCCACAGGGTCATAGAGTCAGACGGCTCGATTGGCGGATACTCGTCAGGTGTAGATATAAAGAGAAGATTGCTTGAGATAGAATATTACAATATAATGAATAAATAAAGAAGGAGAGAAAATGGCTACAGTAAAAGAAGGAGACAGGGTAAGGGTTCATTACACAGGAAAACTTGAGGACGGTACAGTTTTTGATTCCTCAAGAGATGGCACGCCTTTGGCGTTTACAGTCGGCAAGGCTGAGCTTATAAAAGGCTTTGATCGCGGCGTTATCGGGATGAGCGCCGGTGAATCAAAGACAATAAAAATCTCAGCAGAAGATGCATACGGGCCGCATAATAAAGAGAGGGTATTTGAGTTTAAAAGGGATAAATCTCCCCAGGACTTCGACCCTCCAATAGGTCAGCAGGTTCATATGCAGAGGGCTGACGGACAACCGGTAGTTGTTACCGTAATAGACAAGTCAGATAAATCATTTACCATGGATAGCAATCACCCTATGGCAGGAAAGAACCTGACATTTGATATCACGCTTGTGGAGATAGTATAGATAAACCCATATCCCGGTCTATGCTCCGGCAAAAAAGAGAAAGGCAGCGCTGCTTATTTTAAATCCTTACTTCCCTGTAATTTCCTTTACTTCTTCCTTGCCGTGCTTTAGCTCAGCTACCTGTTCCCTGTCTTCCCTCAGTAGCAGTTCCTGAAATTCTCCAACATGGGTCTTTTCTTCTTTTGCTATATCAAGAAAGACCTTCCTGATATCCGCTCTGTCTGTCATTGCTGCAAGCTGTTCATACAGGTTTATCGCATCAAGTTCAGCTATCATTCCTATGCGAAGTATCTCTTTTACTATGTCACCTTTCCTAATCTTCTTAAGATCTGTCGGGATATTAGACATCATGGCTTTTACCTCCGGTATTTTCATTTTTCATACTTTGCAATATCGTAAACAACAGCGATACGCTATCTTATATAAGCCTCGGTGACGTATCTCCTCATCATCCTGTGGCAGTTGAAATAATAGGCATTCTTGCCTATGGCATTCTGCATCATCCTTATCCATGTATGCCTGTCATTGTAATACATGGGAATCAGGATGGTCTCAAGCTTGGCATATAAATCATCAGCATCTCTTTTATCTATAACCTCAACATTATCAGTAAGGGCTATCTCTGTGGGGCTCGGACCTATAGCCCAGCCCGTGAAGCCTTCGATATGCCCCTCTATCCACCAGCCGTCAAGAACGCTGAAATTCATCACGCCGTTGTGTGCTGCCTTCATGCCGCTTGTGCCTGATGCCTCGCGGGGCCTGAGGGGCGTGTTAAGCCATACGTCAACACCGGCGACAAGCTTGAGCGCCTTTTCCATGTCATAGTTTTTTACATAAGCCATCTTTATCTTGCCTTTTAATTTTTCTTTTATTACATGGATTTTTTCTATAAGCCACTTGCCGTGGTCGTCTTTCGGGTGAGCCTTGCCGGAGTAAATAATCTGAATCTTTCCTGTGGCAATTTTTTCAAGCCGTTCCATATCGCTGAATATCAGGTCAGCGCGCTTGTATGCGGTTGCCCTTCGTGCAAAGCCGATTGTGAGGGTATCATAATCCAGGCCGGCATTTGTCTCTGCATTGACAAAATCAATTAAAATTTTTTTTGCCTCTGTATGCGCTGTCCACAATTCATCATCGGGGATGCGGCCGACCCTTACAAACAGTTCAGGCTCGTTTGCCCAGCCCGGGAGATATTTATCATAGAGCTTTTTAAGGCTGTCACAGGTCCATGTGAAGGAATGCACGCCGTTTGTTATGGCGGATATCTCATAGCCCGGGAACATGTGCTTTGAAACCTCTCCGTGTTTTTTGGCAACTCCATTGATAAATTCGCTGAGGTTTATTGCAAGGAGTGTCATGTTGAGATTATCCTTGCCGCCAAGTGATTTCAATATATCAATGGGTATCGGTTCTCCCATTATCTTTGATACCAGGTCATAGGAAAATTTGTCGTGGCCTGCTTCAACAGGGGTATGGGTTGTAAAAACACATATGCCTTTTACACGGTCCACATCCCATACAAGCCTTTCGTCCCAGACATCCTCAATAGGCCTTTTATATCTAAGAAGTAGTTCAATTGTCAGCAGGGCGGCGTGGCCTTCGTTCATGTGATATTTTTTAATTTCAAACCCGAGTTCATGGAGCATTTTTACCCCGCCTATCCCGAGGATAATCTCCTGTTTCAGCCTGTATGACAGATCGCCGCCGTAGAGATGGGCTGTAAGCTCCCTGTCATCCGGAGAATTTCCCTGGATGTCAGCATCAAGAAAGAATACAGGGATGTTCCCTCCTGTAAGGCTTTTTACAACATAGAGCCAGGCCTGTATAGCAACGTCACGCCCTTCTATCTGCACATATACCTTTGATGGAAGAAGGGTCATATATTGTGACGGCTCCCAGATAGTAGGCAGTTCTGTCTGTCGCCCTCTCTCATCTATTTCCTGGGTGAAATATCCTTTTTTACTCAGAAGAGTTACTGCAACCATCGGGAGTTTAAGGTCG
>Ga0265296_1002130_pt1 | contig 20583 bp, 14 predicted proteins | sample MunlanPumphouse1_FD_189073 | JGI IMG/M metagenome (GOLD analysis project Ga0265296, IMG submission 189073) | Groundwater microbial communities from a municipal landfill in Southern Ontario, Canada - Pumphouse #1 | ecosystem: Environmental > Aquatic > Deep subsurface > Groundwater | place... | reverse complement strand
GCGCGACCGCTATATTATAGTAAAGGTGCCGACCGGCGTATCGTTGGCCGTTTGGCAGGTTTCGGTTACCAACAAGCTGCTTCGCCAAAGCAATTTAGTTGATTTTTCTGTAACGACCGGCTCGCCTGGGCCGGGCTTGTGCGCCCTGGTGCCGCATAATGGTCCGGTCGGGCAGACGGTGGAGGCGAATGGCGATCATTTCGGCGGGTCTGCCGGCACCGCCAGATTTTATAATAACCAGCCGGGCCTCGTTTCCGGCTGGGCGAACCAATTGGTAATGAGCGCGGTACCGGCCGGCGCCGAAACCGGGCCTTACAGGGTGGTAGACAGCGGCGGTAATATCAGCAACAGCCTGAATTTTACTGTTGGCAAGTGCGCGGCGGTAAGCGACTGCGAGAGCGGGGAAGAGTGTTGCGGCGGCGGCACTTTTGACGGTATTTGCCGTACCGCCGGCTCTTGCGGCGAGGGTACTTTAGCCGCCTGCACTTTTGCCTGGACTTTTACTACCGCCGTTTCCACCACCACGCCGGCCACCTGCGCCGGCTATTCCGGCGCCGCCGCCTGCTCGGCGGCCGGCGCCTGTCCGAATTCGCCCGGCCAGTGCCAATCGTCAACCAACGCCGTGACCGGCAGTTGCGGCGATACTTATTGCAATACCTTGCCGGGTTGCTGGAGCGGCTGTGTTTATGATTCGTCAATCAATCAGTGCAAACTCGCCGGCTCAAGCTGCGATCAGACCGATACGACTTTGGTGGCCGGCTATACGGCAGAGTGCCGTAATGTCGCCGGGTCCGGACTCTGGCAAATTAATATTGGCAATACTTCTTGCCCCCTGGGCAGCTACCGCGATCCCAACGGCTGGTGCACAGTCGGCGCTATCGGCGCGCCCCAGACCTGCAGTTCCTGCTCAAGCGGTCTTGATTGCCAAGCCGGCGAATGCGTTGTTGACAGAAAGATCTGCGAGAGCGGCTCCAGTTGCGATTTGACGGCCGGCAGTCCGACTGAAAACGAATGTATTTCCGGCGGCTCCACCTGCGGTTGTTGTTGCCGCGTGGGCTTTGAAGCGCAGGACTGTTGCGCCGGCCTCACTTGCGAACCGGGCGGCTGCGGCAGCGGGCCGACTTATGGCCAGTGCACCGGCTGTCGGGTGGAAATTGGGGGCGTAGTTGACGCGGCGGCGAGCGACGCGGCTTGCAACTGCACCTCCGGGCCGGCCACCCGTTATTGCGATTTGACCGACCCCGCTTATCCTAACGGCGTTTGTAACGATGTGAGTTTATTAAATGGACCTTGTAACGCGCCGACATTAAACGGACCCTTCAACTCCATCGCCCAAGCAACTTCAACTTGGACCACCGGCTCGATTCTTTATCGCGCCACTACCACCAACACGACCATCTGGTATACGACTGACTTGACTCCTAATCCCAGCTGTGATCCGACCAGCCCGATTTGCGGACCAGGACTTTATTGCGGCTCAAGCTGTGCCTGCCAAACCGTTCCCGGATCAAATGCTCAAGACTTTCTGACTGGCACAGAATTGCCCTGCGGCTGTACGAGCGATCTTGACTGCGGCGACCCGAGTCTTTATGGCTGCAGTTTGATTGACACCTGTTGCCAAGTGCGGCCTGACATCATTAGCACGGAGCCGGTGCCAGGAGAGATTGATGTTTGCCGCAACCCGCTTATCACCGCCACCTTTGATCAAGAGATGGATATACAAAGTTTCAGCGGTAACGTAATCGTGGTCGGCGACTACGGCACCGAGCAGTGTCCGGCTGGCACCAACTATCTCATCGGCGGTCTTTATAAAAAATATAATTTTTTCAGCAAGCTTTGGTTTAATCTAAGCCGGATGTTTACCGAAACCGCCCAGGCGCTTCCGGGAAATTTCTGTGCTATCACCGGCCTGGTTAAAGGCCACAATGACAGCGCCGGTCAGGGCGCGCTCACTTTCGCGCCGTCGGCAGTGCTTGACCCCGACAGAGATTATTATGCCATTATTAAAGGCGATGACAGCGCTACCGCCAGCACCAGCGAGGGCGTTTTGTCTCGGCTGGGCGTCGGCATGGACAGCCTTTCAAGCGAAGATTTTAATGGCATCGCTTATCAGGGCTATATCTGGAGTTTTCGCACTAAACCGATTGACCCGGGGCCGCCCGAGGATGACGGCATCTGCCGGCTGGAAGATGTTGCGATTGAGCCGACGAGTTATCTGTTCCAATCAACCCAAAACAACACGGCAGACGATGGGCTGAATAACTCTTTGGATGCCTCTACTGTTGATCGCGACAAGCAATTTAACGCCTATGCCAAAAGTTCAGCCGGCCAGAGCATCGTACCGATTACCGGTTATAGCTGGAATTGGGATTGGACAAGCGAAAATGAATCAGTGGCGCGTCTTGGTGCGAGCACCAGTCCCTCAATTACTCCCGCAGAAGTCATAGTGGAGGCGCAAAACAAAAAGGACGCTAAAACCTACCTGAAAGTTAAGGCGACAATCGGGGTTGATCTGATCAGCACCCCCAGCTCGGTCGGAAAATCAAAATCAGCCAAGGCGCCGCTTTATATCTTTGTCTGTGAAAATCCCTGGCCGCCGGTAATTAATCCGGCGATTTGGCCGTGGCAAGACACCGGTGCCAATTGCACTCAGGAAACCGCCACTTGCCTGGACCAGAATTTTGAACTCTATTACTGCCGCGACAAAAAGGCGGTCGGCACCGCCAATGATTTGCCGGCAATTTTGGTTAATCCGGTAGTGCGAGGAACGCCGGCGACGCCGAATCAACCCTTGAAAGAATTATTTTTCTTGCGTGAAAATCTGCCCGACCAGGCGAACCTGACTGTCAGCGATCAATATGACGGCATCAGAGTTTATGCCAGTTGGCCGGCAGTTGCCGGCGCCGCCAGCTATAAGCTTTATTACGGCAGTGCGAGCAGAACGTATTCCGAGGTGATAGAAACCACCGCTACAAATTATCTGGTGTCCGGCCTGAAGGCCGGTAAGAAATATTATTTTGCCGTGACCGCGATTTTTTCAGCTAGCAACGCGGAAAGTCAGCCGTCAGCCGAGGTGGAAGTTACGCCGACCGACACCACCGCGCCCCCGACACCGCTAGGCTTTATGGCATCATCCACTGACCGCGCCGTGGACTTGAGTTGGATTTTAGGTAGCTCCAACGACATCGTCGGATATTATGTTTATTATGGCACGGCGGCCGGCAGTTACGGCGCGCGGGAAGCGGTAAATCGCGGTACCAACCAAGCAACAATTACCGGACTGACTAATGGCGTTACATATTATTTCGTGGTTGGCGCCTACGACGCGGCCGGCAACGAGGCGACGACGACACCAGCATCAGCGACTCCGTCATAGATATTGCAAAAAAAGTATTTGAATCATTCATAAACTCCGAGAATTGAATTTTCAATTTTCAATTTTTCCCGCCCTAGCGGGACCCCGCCAAGGCGGTGGCAATTTTCAATGAATTTTCAATTTTCAATGACTAAAAGACCCTTTTTTTGTTGGCGAGTATTTTTTTTATTCGCTTTGGCGGTTTTTGTTTCATTTTTTTTGCTTCGCGCCTCTGTTTCGGCGCAGAAGTCAGCGGACGCGATCGCTTTTCGCGTGGTGGCTAACCCGAAACATCATTCACCCGCACGCTGGTACGACGAAAACATAAAAATTAAAGGTTCGCCTTCGGAAGTTATGGTTGATGGCTATCGCGCGGTGCGCGACGGGCGAACGGTTTATGTCGGCGCCGCCAACTACGACTCAGGCTCGCTTTATACCAATATTTATATTATTTCCTATAATCAAGAGGCTGAAACCGCGACCGTGGATATTTTCGGCCAGATTTTAGCTTACTGGCGCTTTAATATTAATCTGGAAACCAAAGGCAATTGCTCTACTACGCCCGCACTCGCCTGTATCAACGATCGCGAGTGTCTGGTTGGAGATTTTTGTACTAGCTTGAAGGGTGAGGTGGTGCGCAATACCCGTCGATTGGCAGATATTGCCGACATCGAAACTCTATTAGAGAAATATAAAAACGTAAACGGAAAATTTCCGACTATCTATGCCGGTTCCTATATGGCGCGCAAAACTTTGTCCGCCTGGCCCAGTTGGCAGGAAACTTTAGGTAAAGAACTCAAAGCGACTTTGCCGGTTGATCCAATAAACCGGCTCGGCGCCTGTCCGGGCTACGACCCGATAACCTGCTGGAACGCGACCAGTTCCAGTTTCGCCGGCACCCTGCCGGACGACCTGTCCGCCACCTCCACTCCTCCGGCCGGCAGTGAGGTTTATATTTATCGGGTCACTCCGGACGGGCTCGCCTATACTCTTTTCACCACCTCGGTTGATCCGATTACTATCATCAGCGGGGAGGAGCTTACCGGCACCATCACCAATCGTCCGCCGCGGATTGAGGTGCCGCCGGGCAGTACTGTAATTGAGGGCGGCACTTCATATATCAACATTATCGGCTATACCGGGAAACCGTTCAGCTATTTTGTGAAAGCCTTTGATCCGGATTCTGATTTAGGGTCGCTCTCGCTCTGGTCAATCAATATTATCAGTCCGGCCGCCTGGAGTGCCGCCGGTTGGACCGGTTTGCCGATTCTCGCTACCACCAGCCAAGCGAACATCAAGGAGGTGCGCGCGCCGATCGCCGGCCAACAGGGTTTTTATTATTTTGACATAACAGTTAACGACGGCGATGGCGGATCCGATCTCAAACATTTTCGGGTGTCAATCACCAATCAAGCGCCGATTGTGACTATAACGCCCGCCGCAGTAAATGCGGTGGCCGGAAGAAATAATCTGGTAACCAATCCGATTATAATCAAGGCGGTTGATCCGGAAGGCAACTACCCTCTGACCAATAACAGCGCCAGCTTAAGCCTGCCCGCGGGGCTTTCTTGGCAGGTGATTGATCAGGAGACTTATCATATTACCGGTATGCCGACTTATGTACCAACGACCGTTTCTTGGCCTCCATTAACAATCACTTTTACTGACAGCTTTGGCATGTCAGGCAGCGCTAATCTTAATATTACTCTGGTCAACCGCGCGCCGGTTTTTACCACCTCGCCTGTTTTACAGGTGAGAGTAGGAGCAAACTACAATTATGACGCGAACGCCACGGACGCGGACGGCCACACCGTATACTTCCAATTTGCCTCCACCCCGCCCGCCGGATTTACAATCAATAATTCGACGGGATTGATTTCGGGGAGCTCCACCGTGGCCGGAAATTATAATATGGTAATCCGGGCATATGACGGCTGGGGGGCAACCACCACGCAAAACTGGATTTTGGCCGTCACCTCTTTTTGCGGTGACAGTGTGGTGCAGGTGCCGAACGATGAAGGCAAGGCCGAGCAGTGTGATGACGGCAATACAATCAACACCGATGCCTGCGCCAACACTTGCGATTGGACTTGCGAATCTTTGGGCGGTTCGCCTTATGTCAATCTGGATACGGGCCTGACCGATTCAATCATTACTGATGATAATAATAACCCGGATGACAGCCAGATGGCTCTCGGACAGTATCTTAAACTCGCCAGAGTTATGCCTACGCCTTATTTATGGATAGCCAACACTTCTCACGCGAGTATCTCTAAAATCAGGGCCTTTGACGGCTTCAGAAAGACAGTAAGCGGCCTTGACATAACCACCATGGAGTATCGCGGACAGGTAATCGGTAATTATCCTTTAACCCTCGGCGCTCTGACCGCCTCTGATCCGTCGCGTACCGCGGTCAATGCTGAAACCGGCGAGGTTTGGGTGCTTGGCCGAGCCAGCCACCTGCTCGCTAAATTGGATATAGACGGTAATGTCTTAAAAATTTGCGATGTGGGCGGCAGCGGCATGGCTCGCGGGGTGGCGATTGAAGAAAACGGCGATGTTTGGGCGGCAAATTACACGCTTGGTAGAATTTATAAATTTTCCGGCGATAACAGCAGCTGTGCGATTTTAGCTACCAGCCCTGTCGGCGGCGCGCCTTATGGCCTGGCAATTGACAGCCAAAATTATATGGTCGTCGCTAATCAAGGCGCGGGGACAATCAATCGATTTAACGTTGCTACTCCATTAGCTATTACATCTTATGGCGCAGTCGGCAACTATGGCATTACTGTTGATTTAAATGATAATATTTGGTCCGGCAATTGGAGCGGTGGTTCCGGTTTTTATAAAGTGCCGTTCGGCGCGGCTAATGGCTCAGCGGCTATCAATTATCCTGTCACCAATTCGATTACCGGCGTCACTTTGGATACGGCCGGTAATGTCTGGGGGTCGGGCAATGCTGCCGGCGTGAATGTGGTAAAGATAAATTCAGCAAGCGGCACCTTCATTTTTGCTAATAGTCTGGCGGGCTATACGCCGCATGGAATCGTCGGCGATTCCCAAGATCAAGTTTGGGTAGTAACTTACGAAAATATGATTCGCGCCTATGACCTCGCTGGTAATACTTTGGCGTCTGTATGTGTTAACGATATTAATGGTAACGGCAATTGCGGTGATGACGGCGTTCAGACTTATACTTACAGCGATATGAGCGGCCTCAATCGGGCGATGCTGTTGCGCGCCGGCGACCGGGTCTATACCTATGAGAGCGGATTTGATAATCAGCATTGGGGGCCGTTAAATTGGGAGCAGGTAGATGCTGTGCCGAACCAAACGGTCGCAGTTTATGTCAGGGCGGCTAACGCCACCTCAAGTTTTGCCGCGATGCCTTGGTTTTCTTATGTTGAAGGCAGTTCCTTGAACTCAATTTATGGGCGTTTTTTGCAAATTAGGGTGGTTTTACGTTCAAGAGAAAGAAACGTTACGCCGGTTTTTTATAATTTAAGCAATACTTGCGCCGTACCGAAAGGCACGCTTGGCGCGAGCTGTGTTGACAGTGGCTCCGGCGCCTGCCTCGGATGTATCGCGGCTTGCGGTGGTGGCACCTGCACCGGCACCCGCATAGATAATTGCGGCTACTCGCATTCTTGCACCATCACCAACGCCACTGTCTGCCCAGTCAGCTGTGCTTTGCCGCAAAACTTAACCTGCCCCGGATCGATACATCCCGGCTATGACGACAACAACCTTGACACTTCAGCTTTTGATGAGCATTACAGCCTGAATAATGGCTGGGGCTACTCCAGCTTATTTTCCAAGCCGACCGCCTGGCCGGCCATTGCGGTATCAGGCGTAAAAATCGCGGTTGCCTATTCCTCTTGCTGCTATCAGGGCGAAATTTATTGTACCAATGGCACAATTTATAAGCGTTACACTTATGCCGCGACCGCTACCGCCACGCCGGTTACTTATACTAATGCCTGTCCTTAATATGGATACCAGAAAAAAAATTATTATAATTGTATTTTCGATAATTTTCGCCGGTGGGATTATTTTGTGGTTTGTATTTACTAAATCGACAAAACAACCGGCAGGCAACAACCAGCCGACACAAACGGAGCAGGCACAGAAATTTAAACTGAAAGAAATGAATCAGGAAATTTATAGCTTAATTAAGCAAGCAGCTAAAGGGAAAAAGCCGGAACTATGTGATAAATTCATTCTTGGCCTTGATCGTGATTATTGTTTAATGTACGTTTTTCAGTTTACCGGAGATGCCGAAATCTGCCAAAAGATTTCTGACGGACAAACGAAAAAAGATTGCCTGGATTTGGATATTTTCAAAAAAGCCTTCAGCGCGAAAAATTTAGATGATTGTTCTGCCATCACCGATGTCAATTATAAAAATCAGTGCTTGAAATTATTGGCGGGTGAATTCAGTAAAATTGATGATTGTGCCGGACAAATAGGGGAGGTGAAAAGTTTGTGCGAAAGCGCGGTTTATTATAAAATAGCAATGAAGGAGAAGAAGCTTGAATTATGCGATAAAATTACCGAATTAGCATATAAAGAAGATTGCCAGAAAACTTTGAAAAATTTATCGCCTGACTCGGACAATGACGGCTTAACGGACAATTATGAAGTTCAGCTTAGCACCAACCCCTTTAAAGCAGATACTGATGGAGATGGGATGAGCGATGGTGAGGAGATGAAAATTCGCCGCAATCCGTTGATTAAAGGAAAATGATAGAAACATTTGACAATTGACCGAAAAAATAGGGTCAAATGTCTTCCGGTCAAATGTTTTATATTAATTGTTTAATAAAAAAGTATGTTTGAAAATCAAAACCCGCCTGCGGGTAGTCAAAATCAAGGAGTGAATCCGCCGCAATCCGCCTCTTCGGCGGACAGGCCTGCTTCACCGGCGGACAGGCCTGCCGTGCCGCAGGACATGTTTTCGGAAGTTGAGCCCGCCTCTTCGGCGGGCGGGCCTGCAACTCCTTCAAGTTGGGCGCAGAGACCGATGCCGCCAAGACCGGCAGTTTTTCAGCCAAAACCCGCCGCACCGGCGGGCAGGCCTTATAATTTTGAGGAAGCGGCGCCAAAAACTAACATCAAAAAACTTTTGGTGCTTGGCGGCTTGGTCTTGGCTCTGGCCGCGATTGTTGGCGGCGGCTATTTCGGCTACAAAAAATATTCCGGCCTGAGTACCGGTAAAAGCGAAAATACCTTAAACTCTGAGATTAATAATGAAAACAGCAACAATACAGCAAACATTCAACCAGTTGACAATCCTGTACAGCCAGAAGTAAAAACTGAACCAGCGCCGACAGTAGCTGGCGAGAGCGCCGGTTTCGCAACCGGTACAACTGCAATTGCCGCTCTCAAAGATTCTGACGATGACGGCCTGACGGACGAGGAAGAAGCGGCGCTTGGCACCAACCCCAACGCGGTTGATTCGGACAACGACGGCTTGTTTGATCGCGAAGAGGTGAAAGTATATGGCTCCGATCCGCTTAAAGCCGATACTGATGGCGACGGCTATTCCGATGGACAGGAAGTAAAGGGCGGCTTTAATCCGCTTGGCTGGGGCAAGTTGTTTGATGCCGCTAATCCGGCCGCTAATAAACCCCGTTAGAAATTTCTGCGGGGAGTTGAACCACACAGGAATTATTCTGGATGGTAAACCAATCGCAGCAAAACTGCGAAACATTATTTCTAACGGGGTAAAAAATAAACTGATGTTTGATTTATTCAAGAAAAAAAAATTAGGCGCGGTTGCCGATAATCAAATTACCGGCTTGCCGGAAGAGGCGGTGGACTTGGATAAAGAAATAGTTGTCCATACGATGCCGCCGCGTTTTCGCGCTTCCCGGCCGGGCAGTGGTCAGGCTAAAAAAACCGGCCTACTGATTCTGATTTTTGGCGGTTTGTTATTAGTGGCGCTCGCGGGCGGTGCATATTATTTTATGTTTATCGTTGAGCCGGCGACTGTGCCAACCGCCACCTCCAGTCCGGAGTCAGAACAGGTAAAAGTTGAGCCAAAAAAAGAAGTAACTCTGCTGGAGCCGGAAAAAACAGCAGTTACCCAGCCACCCGTTGCTACCAGCTCGTCCGTCGGAGAGGCGGGCACCATCATCGCCACCACTTCGCCCGAAGCGATTGCGACTACTACCGCCACTACCACCGAACCGGTCGTAAAAAGTTTAACGACGGCAGTTGACGCGGATAATGATGGCTTAACCGACGTGGAAGAAGCGGTGCTCGGCACCAATCCGGCTGCGGTTGATTCAGACGGCGACGGCTATAGCGATTTTGCCGAGTTAAATAATCTTTATGATCCGGCCGGGCCGGGGAAGCTGGAAGCCAGCCCCCGTTGGAAAAAATATCTTAATCCGACCTATAACTACTCACTCCTCACGCCGTCAAGTTTTTCTCTGAAACCTTTAGGCGGCGACCACTCGGTAAGTTTTGTCGCCTCTGACAACCAATTTTTTCAGGTGGAGGTTCAACCAAACACTACCAGGGCCTCCATTATGGATTGGTATCGCGAGCAATTCGGCGAACCGGCCGAGGTAACTCGCCTGATGGAAGGCAAAGACGCCGGCGGCGCGCCGATCTGGCTCGGCATCAAGAGCGCCGATGGCCTGAATACTTACCTCACTGACAATAAATTTTCCAACATACTCACTTTAAGTTATAATGTCGGCTTGGAGCGGACAGTAACTTACCCGAACTTGTTTAATATTTTTATTAAAAGTTTACAGTTCAGTAAATAGTCTTACTTATATGTTTAGAGTCGGACGATTGATAAAAAGCTTCACCTATGCCTGGCGCGGCCTGTTTAAGACTTTTCACGAAGAGCAAAATTTGCGGATTCAAACCGTCTTCGCCTTATTGGCTATGGCGCTAGGTTTGTTTTTTCGCATCAGCCAAGGGGAATGGCTGGCTTTGGTTTTAGCCATTGGCCTGGTGCTGATTTTGGAAATTGTCAACAGCGCGGTGGAGCGGGTAACCGATGTACTGAAACCGCGCATTAATACTTATGTCAAGGAAATCAAGGATATTATGGCGGCGGGGGTGATGCTTGCCTCCATTACCGCGGCGGTGGTCGGTTTGGTGATTTTTATACCTCATTTATTAGCCTTGTATAGCTAGCCATTTTTTAGTATAATAATAACAGTAATTAATAGCTCTAAATAGTATAAAATAAACATGAGAGATGGAATAATTGCCGGTCTTGATATCGGCTCAACCGCTATTCGGCTGGTAGTCGGCCAAAAGGCCGGCCAAGATAGCCGGGATCAACTGCAGATTATCGGCGCGGTCAGCGTGCCGGCCGAGGGTATCAGCCGCGGTGCGGTGAATAGCATTGAAAACGCCACCTCGGCGATTTCCGCCTGCCTGGAAAAGGCGGAGCGGCTGGTTGGCGTGCCGATTGAGCGCGTCTGGGTCGGCATCAACGGGCCTCACATCAAATGTGAAAAAAGCAAAGGCGTGGTCGCGGTCGGCAAGTCGGATGGCGAGATCACCGAGGATGATGTCAGCCGGGCGATTGAAGCGGCGCGAGCGCTCTCGGTGCCGCCGAACCACGAAATTCTTCACGTAATTCCGGTAAAATTTACTGTTGACAACCAGGCTGATATCAAGGATCCAATCGGTATGACCGGCATTCGTCTGGAGGTGGAAACTTTGATTATTCAGGGTCTGTCCAGCCAAATCAATAATCTGACCAAGGCGATTTACCGTACTGGCGTGGAAATTGAAGACCTGGTGCTTTTGCCTTTAGCCGCGGCCGAGACCGTAATCAGCTCCAAACAAAAAGAGCTTGGTGCCGTGTTAATCAATATCGGCGCGACTACCACCGGCTTGGCGGTTTTTGAAGAGGGTGAGTTGTTGCACGCCGCAGTTTTGCCGATTGGCTCGGAGCACATCACCGCGGATTTAGCCATTGGCTTAAGATGCCCGATCAACTTGGCCGAACGCATTAAAATAGAATATGGCAGCGCCAAACCGGAAAAATGGAACAAAAAAGAAGAAGCGGACATTCGCGCGCTGGCGGAGGAAGAGGGCGCGGACACCGAAGAGTTTCAAACGGTTTTGAGAAGCTACCTGGCGGAAATTATTGAGGCGCGGGTTGAGGAGATTTTTGAAAAAGTTGATGAAGAGCTAAAAAAAATAGATCGTTCCGGCATGTTGCCGGCCGGCGCCTTTCTGATTGGCGGCGGAGCGCGAGTTGCCGATCTTTTGGATGTCGCCAAGAAGAAACTTCGTCTGCCCGCGGCTATTGGCGCCAATCGCAACACCATGACTGTTATTGACAAAGTGAACGATCCGGTTTATTTGCCGGCTTTGGGCTTGGTGCTCTGGGGCGCGCGGGCAACTGCCGGTCGGGGTAGCCGTTTTCCGAAAATTCCTGATAGTTTCGGGCGAGCTTTCGGGAAATTAAGAGATTGGCTCAAGGGTTTGGTGCCGAATTAAAACGGTTGATTAAATGTTTTTTATAAGCTATTATATAGCTAGAAATTGTGAATCAGGAACTGAAAATCAAGGGCTCTATTCTTGATTTTTTATTCTTGATTCTCGATTCTTTATTCATTATTCGCTTACCATATGGCGGAAATTAAACCGGCAGTTGAAACCTTCGCTAAAATAAAAGTAATCGGCATCGGCGGTTCCGGCGGCAGCGCGGTCAATCGGATGATTGACAAGGGTATTAAGGGCGTGGAGTTTATCGCGATTAACACCGATATTCAGGCTTTGCATTACAACAAGGCGACCAAGAAATTGCATATCGGTAAGTCAATCACCAAGGGACTCGGGGCCGGCATGAATCCGGATCTGGGCAGGCAGTCGGCTGAGGAATCGCAAACTGAAATCCGTGAAATCTTGAAAGACGCCGATATGGTTTTTGTGACTTGCGGCTTGGGCGGCGGCACCGGCACCGGCGCGGGACCGATTGTGGCGGAGATCGCGCGCGAGCTGGGAGCCCTGACAGTCGCGGTGGTAACCCGCCCGTTTGCTTTTGAGGGCGCGCAAAGGAAGAATATCGCGGAACGGGGTCTGGCTGATCTGGCTGACAAGGTTGACGCCATCATCACCATTCCAAACGACCGGATTCTTCAAGTTATTGACAAAAAGACCTCGCTGTTGGATGCTTTTATGATTGTTGATGATATTCTCCGCCAGGGCGTACAGGGCATTGCCGAGCTGATTACTCTGCCCGGCCAGATCAACGTGGACTTTGCCGACGTCAAAGCGGTGATGGCCAACGCCGGCTCGGCGCTGATGGGTATCGGCATGGCAACGGGTGAAAACAAGGCAGTGGAGGCGGCCAAGGCGGCCATCAGTTCGCCTTTGTTGGAAATGTCCATTGACGGCGCCCGCGGCATTCTGTTTTCGGTTATGGGCGGTCCGAATCTCGGCATGCACGAGGTAAATGAAGCGGCTAAGGTGATTACCGCCTCGGCCGACGAGGACGCCAAGATTATTTTTGGCACCGTGATCAATGATAAGATGAAGGATGAGATCAAGATTACCGTGATCGCGACCGGTTTTGACCGCAAGATCGCCGGCGGCAAAGAAACTATCGTGAATGAGCGCGTTTATACGCCAACACCATTTGTGGCCGGCGAGGAGAAGAGAGAAGTGGTGGTGGAAAAGAAAAAAGCGCCACTTAGCCGTTTTTCCTCGCTCAAAGCGGCGCAAGTTGAACCGGCAAAAAAGAAGACCGAACCGGGCCTGGAAGAGGATGAGGGCGAACTAGGCATCCCGGCCTTCATTCGGAAGAAAATGTTGTAATAAATTCCCCTCTAGAGAGGGGTGCCCGAAGGGCGGGGTGTGTTTCGTTAGTTTATTCGATAAAAGATAATTTAATATTAGGAAAAAATTGTATTTTTATAAAAAATGAGGTCGTTTTGGCCTCATTTTTGTGTATAGAACGTGTATAACATATGTATAATTTATACATGTTATCGTAATGGTTGACAGTTTACTGTCAACTGTCAACAAAATATTATATTTTACTATATTGTATGCGCAGCTTATTTTAGGTATTATAAGATTAAAGGTGAATCTATGCCTCTATATTTATGGAAAAACAGCAAGCAAAAGAAAAAATTAAAATTCTCGTCGCCAAGTATGAAGCGGAAAAAGTCGCCGGAAAAATAGCGCGATATAGTGAAGAAGAAACCAAGCGAGGATTCATTGAACCGTTGTTTGAGGCTTTGGGCTGGGAGTTTTTCAACAAGGAAGAAGTAACTTTGGAAGAACAGATTTCCGGTGATCGCGTGGATTATGGTTTTTATCTGAACGGCCAGCCGAAATTTTATTTGGAAGCGAAAAAATTATCGGTTGATTTGCATCGCGAAGATTACGCTAAACAGGCGATTCGTTATTCTTGGAACAAGGGAGTTACCTGGGCGGTGCTTACCGATTTTGAAGGTTTGATTATTTTTAATGCTTTATCGCCGGAAAAATCATTGGCGGGAAAAAAGTATTTGTCTTTTACCTGTGAAGAATATGCAACTCGCTTTGATGAGCTTTGGCGTCTTTCAAAAGAATCATTTGGCGAGGATCTTTTGGATAAGGAAGCAGAAAGAGTCGGCAAGAAATTACAGAAAATTTCGGTAACCGAAACGCTCGCTAAGGATTTGAGCGAATGCCGTGAAATTTTAACCAAAGGTTTTTTACATTGGAACGGAAAAGTTGACCCGCACCTCATTGATGAGGGCGTGCAAAAACTGCTTAATCGCCTGATTTTCATCCGCTCGGCCGAGGACCGGAAAATTGAACCGCCGACCCTTATTCCGATGATCCATGAATACAAATCAAGCAGCAGGGCCGGTCAAGTCAGTCCCTACCAGGCGATGATAAAAAAATTCAGAGAATTGGACGAAATATACGATTCCAATCTTTTTGATGAGCATCCGTTTGAAAACTGGGAAGAGTTTGGCGGCGCAACAGAAAAAGTGATTGATATTTTACACGGGAAAAAGAATTATCTGGAATATGATTTTTCGGTCATTCCGGCGGATGTCCTGGGCAATGTCTATGAAAATTATCTCGGCCATCAGCTGAAAAAATCAAAAAAAGGCGAAGAACCTACTGGTAAGAATCTAAAAAAGCGTAAAGAGCAGGGAATATACTATACCCCCAAGTTTATCGTGGACTATATCGTAGAAAATTCTCTCGGCCCGGTTTTGGCCAAATGCAAGAGTATCAATGATTTGCAGAAAATAAAAATCCTTGACCCGGCTTGCGGTTCCGGTTCTTTTTTGGTGGCCGCGATGAACTTTTTGATTAAAAAATATGAAGAATTCGGCGCCAAGCCGGATGGGTTTTTAAAAATCCAAATTTTACAAAGTAATATTTACGGCGTTGATTTGGATCAGCAAGCCGTGGAGCTCGCCCGCTTGAATTTGCTCTTGAATACCTTTGACAGCAAAATCAAACTGCCTAATTTGGGCGGTAATATTAAAAATGGCAATAGCTTGATTTCCGGCACGGATGAAGAACTGGAAAAATATTTCGGCAAAGATTACCGCGATAAAAAATCTTTCAACTGGCAGGAAGAATTTTCTGATGTTTTTAAGGACGGTGGGTTTGATTGCGTCATCGGCAATCCGCCTTATGTAAGGAACAGAGAATTGCCCGAAGATGATAAAAAATATTTTAATGATATTTTTATTTCAGCTCAAGGTCAGTATGATATTTACCAACTATTTTTTGAAAAATCAATTAAATCCTTGAAAAAATACGGACAATTGGGTTTCATCACCTCAAATAAATATGCAATTGCGGATTATGGTAAGAAAATACGTGAGTTCATTTTGGAAAATTCAAAAATAATTTCTATAGTCGATGTTTCTAATTTTAATGTTTTTAAAGATGCTTCTACTTACCCATACATAATTATTTTACAAAAAAACAGTGAAAATAAAAAACATGTTATAAACGCATATAAAGCGAATGAGAGTGGTAAATTAGTTGATGGAAAGGTCGTCATTGAACAGGATGAAATAAAAGCAACTAGTACTATGAATTTTGTAATAAAAAATGAACCAATCCTTTTAAAGAAGATTGAAACTGTCTCGGAAAAATTAGGTGATATTGTTACTATAAAAGAAACAATCCATACAGGAAATGTGCGGGCAAAATTAATAGTTGATAAACCAATAGATAATAGTTGTAAAAAACTATTAGCAGGGAAGGATTGTCATAGATATTGGTTTAAATGGACGGGCAAATATATTAGATATAATAAAAATTTAATTGATAAAGAAGAAGGTGATTATGGAAATTTAATTGATGAAAAATATTTTGAAAATCCAAAAATATTGTTGAGAGATATCTCTAAATATCCAGAAGCGGTATTGGATGAAAGTAAATATTACACTGTTAATACACTCTATTCTTTGCAACTAATAAAAAAGAATTATGAGCTTTATTATATTTTAGGTTGCCTGAACTCGAATCTAATCAAAATTTGGTTTGATTCCAGATTTGAAAACGCGCATGTGAGTGGTGGATTTTTGAGATTTAAAAAAATATACACCTCGCAGATTCCAATCAAAAAAGTTGACTTTAATAATAAAATCGAAAAAGAACATCATGACAATATCGCAAATTTGGCTGAAAAAATAACAAAATTGTATCAAGAGCTGAATTTAGTGGAAGAAAATTCCGACCAATGGCATAAAATCAAAGATGAAATCGCTAAAACCGATAAAAAAATTGATGAGGAAGTTTATAAATTATATGGCTTGACGGAGGAGGATATAAAAATTATTAAACAGGGAGAAAAAAAGTAGAAAATAATTATGAATTCAAATAAAAGCGAAAAAGAAAAATTAGCAGAGAGAGCGATTTTTCGCGCCAATTCAGGGCTTTATTTTTTGGATGAATGTCTCGAACATTTTCATAGAGGAGGAACAGATGCTGCTTTTTCGAGATCGCTATATATTTTATTTTCATATAACTTTGAATTGATTATTAAATCGTACCTGCTATTAGTCAGCAACAAAACTAAAAAAGAAGATTTACTTAAAGAAATAAAATCTCATAATTTGGAAAAATTATCAAAAAAGTTTCCAGCAGGAGTGCTAAAAAATATTTGCATAAAAAATATTCAAAAAAATAATGTTTTTGGCTTTGATCAATATGAAATAGAAATGATTAATGGTGAAAAAATCATAATTCAAGACTTTACAGATATTCGGTACGATTTTGAAAAAGATGCTCTTCGCGGTGTTGACCATAATGAAGCAATCACCATGAAAAGATGGGTAGACAATCTGCTTGAAGCAACCAAAATAATAATGAAAATGGTTTTTGTTGATAAGAGATAGCTGTAAGGAAATCTGTAGAAGTCAGACTTCCACAGCGCTGGCGGCGGGGTGAAGTTTATTAAAAATCGCTAAAACCGATAAAGAAATAGATAAAAAAGTTTATAAACTTTATGGCTTGACGGAGGAGGAAATTAGAGTGGTGGAAAAATAAATAGTTTAACATAAAAGGATAGGCATTTGCCTATCCTTATGTCGAAGACTTTTATTTATGTTTCCTCGTCCGTATAGGACGTTTTTTCATAAACGTAGACGTATTTGGAATAATCATCTCCACCGCCTGTTCCGCCGTCAGTGTTAAGCTGGTCAATGCAATATTTTTCAACCGCACGCGCCGAGTCTGCACTCATGGCTTCCCAGTAGTCATAAACGCCATTTTTACTAACCTCATGATCTTCAAACAATCTTTTTTCCGGGTCATCTGTTATTCCAACATAATAATCAGAATAACTACCCTCGTTTTTTGAAATCAAATCTTTGATAGCGTTTATTATAGCATCTCTTGTTTCTGCCATTTGTTTTGTTTATGATCTTCGCCCTGAACTCCGATCGGGTTAATCAGCTCGCCTCCGGGGAGCGAGAAAGTACTATATTATATTTTACCATTTAGCATTTATCTGTCAAGAGGTTTGACGATAAATAATAAATATTTGACAGATTTTTGACAAAACAATAAAATTGATATATACTGTGGATAAGAAAGTTAAATTTTATGAAACTCCACACAACACAAGAAAAATTGCTAAAAATAGCCAGGCAAATTAATCTTAATAAGATGAGCTTGAGAGATATTGGTGTTATGGTTGACGAAACTCATCCGCAGAAAATCAGCCATCATCTAAACCAGCTAGAAAAAAAAGGCTTTATTAAGATTGATAAAAAAACCGGTGAGATGGAGTCGATTAATTTCAAAAGTAAAAGCGAGGCGGGCGAGATCATCGCGGTGCCTATTTACGGCACCGCGGATTGCGGCGAAGCGCGCGTTTTTGCTGATGAGAATCTGGAAGGGTATCTGCGGGTATCGCGCCGCTTAATCGGGAGAGTAAAAAATATATTCGCCATTCGCGCCCAGGGTCCGTCTATGAACAACGCAAAAATCAACGGCCGTCAATCAATTGAGGAGGGCGATTATGTCTTAGTTGATCCAAATGACAAAAGTCCCCGGAATGGCGATTATGTGCTTTCGGTCATTGATGGTTGCGCGAATATAAAAAAGTTTTTATGGAATAAGAAAGAGAATCAGGTAGCATTGATATCGGAATCAAAAGTAAAAATCGCCCCGATCTATATCCACGCCGAGGACAATTATATGATTAATGGCGTTGTGAAGAACGTAATAAAAAATTCTTCCTTCAAAGAGTTGTCGGTATTTCAGAATGCCTCAGCCGCTGATATTTTAAAGAATCTGGGATCCATTTCAAAACAAGAAGTGGATTATTATGAAAATTTATGATTTCCAGAGTTCATTTAAGACAAGGTGATTTATGTTTATTTAACTTCAACCCGAGTATCGGCCGTGAATATCAGGGCAAGCGCCCGGCACTGGTTATCCAGGCCAATGAACAAATCAGGAAATCAAGCCTGGTAACCCTTGTCCCGCTGACCTCAAATCTGGATAACTGCTTGAACGATGATGTCGTAATAGCAAAAGATGAGAACAATAAACTGATTTCCGATTCGGTAATAAAAGTCCATAACATAATTTCGTTTGATTATAATAGGTTTATCAATAAAATAGGACGAATTGAAGTTGAGCCATTAAAAGCAGTAAAGGGGTATTTAATGAAACACTTCGGACTATAGGCAGAAGTCGCATAAAATAATATGGCTAAAGATTTTTGGGATATTACAAACAAGCCCCAAACAAAAACCAAACTGAAAATATTGAATGAATATTTAACTGCCTGGGCGATAATTTTGGCAAAACAGAGTTGGTGCAAAGAAATGTATTTTGTCGATTGTTTTGCCGGGCGGGGGAAATATCATAACGACGGTAAAAAAGACGTAGTCATCGGCTCTCCCCTAATTGCTCTTGGGATTGCAAAAATAATAAAAGAAAAGTATAAAAAAGAAATAAGGTGTATTTTTATTGAAGAAAATAAAAAAGTTTTTTTAGAGTTAGAAAAATTTATTAATCCTTATATTGCTGACGGTTTTAGTGTAAAACTTTTTAATGGTGATATAAATGATAAAATAAATGACGTTTTAAAAATAGTATCAGGCAGAGCACCCGTTTTCTTTTTTATTGATCCCGATGGAATAAGTATTTCCAGAGACATGTTAGAAAGGTCGTTAAAAATTCCGAACGTCGCTAAAGAATTTTTAATTAATTACATTTGCAAGGGCGTAGAAAGATGCTATGCCTTTGGCAAAAAAAGCGACGATAACTTACCTATTGATATTCACAAGAAGGCAATAGGTAATCTCAGAAGAATTCAAGAATTTTTTGGAGAAGATTGGAAAAATTTATCGGACAAGGAAAAAGATAATTTAAAATTATATTTGAATGTAGTGGCAGATTACAACGAAACGGTTGCAGAAAAATATAAACTGGGCGCTAAAAAAATAGACATATGCTATAACAAAGGCAGAAATAAATACTATTTGATTTTTCTTTCTCGTAACGCAGGCGCTAAAAAAATAATAGACGACATATATAAAAAAGTTAAATTAGACGGTACGCTTTTTCAAAGTTTACCAAAAAAAGAAAAAGAAAGAATGCTTCAAGGCACATTCGATATTTAATTATCCTTCTGATATAATTAGGATATAAAAATAGTGGAAAGGTACCTCCCCCATGCAAAAAATTCAAAGAAAATCGTTATTATATAAGAGCAGTGTTGAATATGCTGATTATTGCGTTAACCATGTTGAGGGCTGCTCACACGGCTGTCGTTTTCCGTGCTATGCCATGAATATGAAGAAGCGGTGCGGAGTTATAAAGGATTATAACGACTGGATTAAACCCAAGATCGTTTCCAACGCTTTGGACTTATTGGATAAAGAAATTCCGAAATTAAAGGATAAAATTAAAGTAGTGCATTTGTGTTTTACAACCGATCCTTTTATGTATCGCCAGAAAGAAGTATCCGATTTGACTTTAAAAATTATCAAAAGGTTGAACGATGATAATATACGCTGTACGGTATTAACCAAAGGCGTTTATCCGGTTGAATTAACAGACATAGATAAATATGGCAGTCAAAATGAATACGGCATCACCTTGGTTTCAATGAGTGAAAAATTTAAAAAAATTTTTGAACCGGGAGCCGCGCCGTATAGAACTAGAATAGAAGCGTTAAAGCGACTTCACGACGCGGGACTGAAAACATGGATTAGTATGGAGCCATATCCGACGCCGAACCTAATAAAACAGGATTTACGAAAAATTTTGAATGAAGTGAAATTTGTAGATAAAATAATTTTTGGAAAGTTGAATTATAATGTAAAAGTAACCGAGTTTCAAAACAACAAGGAATTTTATGATGTTTGTGCGAATGGAGTAACCGAGTTTTGTGAGAGACATGGGATAGATTATCATATAAAATACGGTACTCAGAAAAAAGACAATAAAAAAACAGAAGCAATTTTCAGAAGAGCAAAAAATACGATAAATTCTATACAATGTTTTTTACCGATACCGATATAGTAGTTAGCAAAATCCCTTATCATGTTAAAGTGAAAGTAAATTTGAAAAAACGGGGATTTTTCGGCTAGATATCTATGAACAAATCAAAAAAAGTAATGGTATTTGGAACTTATGATGTTTTTCATCAGGGTCACAAAAGTTTCTTTAGGCAAGCAAAAAAATATGGAGATTATTTAATCGTGGTAGTAGCTCGTGACAAAACTGTACTAGCGGTTAAAAACAGACGACCACGA
>Ga0265296_1002127_pt1 | contig 20602 bp, 15 predicted proteins | sample MunlanPumphouse1_FD_189073 | JGI IMG/M metagenome (GOLD analysis project Ga0265296, IMG submission 189073) | Groundwater microbial communities from a municipal landfill in Southern Ontario, Canada - Pumphouse #1 | ecosystem: Environmental > Aquatic > Deep subsurface > Groundwater | place... | reverse complement strand
AAAACGACCTCCTTTTAGGTTTTGATGTGGTAATCAATTCTAATCGGGGGTCGCTTCCTACTTCAACAACTTACAGGGGCATCTTCCGGGAATGGATTTTCTTATGTCAGGGCAGCCCTTTTGAAACCTTCTCTTACAATTCCCCTAATAAAAGGGAAGCTCACCTTAGGGACATGGCAGCAGATTGTTTTTATCGACTTTGATAATCGTGGGAGGAATCGGGACGTTGTTGTTCAGGTTGTGGGCGAGTAAGTATGAATAGTGGGTATTTGTATCACCTACTTATGCGCATCTTTTGCTCAGCATGTTATGTGAGGATTACATAGAAAAACCAATGCTAAAAGCATAGCCGCAAGCCTAAAAGAATCATCTTTTTCTCATCGAGGTGCTATCACATGTTTCTTAAATTTTGCAATACATCCGATATCCGGATTACATTTTACGGTTTCAACTCCTTACTATTAACTTAATTAATTAACTTAAAAGGTGCGCCTGTCATAAGGCGTACGACATATATTTGGATTAAGATAACAGGGATAACTTGTTCCATAATCAGTCGTCATTGAACCATGAGTGTGGCAACATTCACAGCTAATGGGTTGTCCGCTGGAAGACGTATGACATAGATAACAGCCAGTTCTATTGTAAGGGTAATCAGAGCCTCCGCCTAAATAATGATGAGCATTTTTCCACTGATTTTTATATTCTGGGTGTGCCGTAGTAGCGTCATCCTTATGACAAGTTCTACAAAACCAGCCCATTGCTTTATTACCTGCTGTACCAGGAAAGCTGCAAAGGCCATAGTCAAATCGGGTAATTGGAACTTCAACTGGGATATTGTTTACGTTATTTTTAAGCAGATATGCATTAGGTGTAGAAGTGCCGTGATCTTCATGGCAATCCGTACAGTAAAGAGCGCCACCAAGAACAAGGCGAGTAGCAAGATCAGGGGGAGTGTCTTGATGAATATTCAACACTACAGCAACATCAGCATCACTTAGCCCGTGTTTTTCCGTATATGAATCAATCTGCCTTAAGTATTTCCCTCCGCTGCCGCAAAGTGAGGTACCGTGGCAGTCAGTACAGACATTAGGTGTACATAAATCACCTGCTGAGACGCCGGCTTTGAAAACTAAACCGGAAAAACTAAGAAATAGGCACAATAAGACAATAAACAATCTATTTCTCTTAAATTTCATTTTTAACTCCTTTTTTCCCACATGCCATCTGGAACACAGGGACACTTAAAAGAAACTTCCTCGCTTGATAACAAGATGCCCTCACCATATTATATGAGTAACTCTAATATAAAAAGAATCTTACTCATCGAGGTACAATCACATTTTTCTTAAGTTTTGCAATACATTCTTAACTTAAAAGGTGCGCCTGTCGTAAGGCGTTCGACAAATATATTTATCAAGATAACAAGGATAACTTGTTCCATAATCAGTCGTCATTGAACCATGAGTGTGGCAACATTCACAGCTAATGGGTTCTGCGATGGCAGACCAATGACATTTATAACAGCGCGTTCTATTGTAAGGGTAATCAGAACCTCCGCCTAAATAATGATGAGCATATTTCCACTGATTTTTATATTGTGGGTAGCGCGTTATCGTAGCGTCATCCTTATGACAAGTTCTACAAAACCAGCCCATTGCTTTATTACCTGCTGTACCAGGAAGGCTACAAACTCCGGAATCAAATCGGGTAATTGGAACTTCAACTGGGATATTGTTTACGTTATTTTTAAGCAGATATGCATTAGGTGTAGAAGTGCCATGATCTTCATGGCAATCTGTACAGTAAAGAGCGCCACCAAGAACAAGGCGAGTGGAAAGATCAGGGGGAGTGTCTTTATGAATATTCAACACTACAGCAACATCAGCATTACTTAGCCCGTGTTTTTCCGTATACGAATCAACCTGCTTTAAGAATTTCCCTCCGCTGCCGCAAAGTAAGAGATATTCATTGTGGCAGCCGGCACAGACATTATTAAGTGTACATGAATCACCTGGTGCGCCGCTCGCTTTGAAAACTAAACCAGAAAAACTAAGAAATAGGCACAATAAGACAATAAACAATCTATTCCTTTTAAATTTCATTTTTTAACCCCATTTTTCCCCAATTCCATCTGGAACAGATGGACGCTTAAAAGAAATTTCCTCGCTTGGTAACAAGATGCCCTCACCATTTTATTATGAGCAACTCACCCATCTCAATCACTTCCTTCTTATCTGAAAAGTGGCAAAATCCTGACAGATACATATCTTTTCTCTTAAAGTATAAAGCTCTTCCCACGCCTTCCTTAACCATTCTTCAGCTGTTGTAGCCTGCTCTATACGGTTATTCTTTTCAATTTTTCCCTTTTCTTCCGACATCCAAAAGTGATTAGATTTTAAACATTCAAGCATACGTATATCACATTTATATCGTTTTGTCAATCAAATAGTACAAGTTGTAATTTTTTTCGACATAACTCCTTCTGAAATAAGATAATCGAAGGGGGATCACCAGTCCCAATGTTTTATGAGGTCTTTCTGTATTAAAAAAGACAAGATATTCAGTCAGTCTTTTTCGGAACGACACGATGTGAGGCTTTATCGACAGCATTAATGATGGAAGGAGCGTCTTTATAGCCGGGAATTATCGTTCCGGTCGGCATGATGATAGCAGGAGTTCCCCGAATCCCAAGCTTCCCCGCAAGTTTTAGATTATCGTCTATTGCCGATGTCTCACACTTTGCTGGTTGTAGTGGTTTTTTTTGCAAAGGCATTCTCCAAAAGCGCGAGAGACTTTTCACAGACGATTGTCTTTGCCTTCCCATAGGCATCTTTATGCATCGGCAAAGGATACAACTTTATATAAAAGGCTATATCCTTTCTTTCCTCCAGCACTTTCTTCATCTCCTGATGAAGTTTTGAACAGTAGGGTCAATCGGGATCCGTGAATACGATAACTCTTTTTGGCGCATTCTTGTCTCCCATAACAAGGGCATCATCGAAGGGAATTTCGGAGACATTTACTTTATTGATTTCAGAGAATCTTTCCTGGGTCAGATTCTGCTTTGTCGCTATATCGACAATTGACCCCGAAATGAGATACTTCCGTGATGAATCAAGATAGATTATCCTCTTCCGGCCTTTCGTTTCGACTGCCACTTCAAATAGCCCTTGAACCGGCGTGGCATCAACTTCTAAAACCTTTACTCCCGGTACAATCTCCTTAAGAGCATTCAGGGCTTCAGCGGTTGTCATCCCTGATGAGGCAGGTGATTCAGCAGCAAAGGCAGTATGAATTAAGGCCATAAGAATGATGAAGAATGCTGTCGCAACAAATTTCGGCACGTTGAATTATAGCAAATTGTTTTGAAAAACAATACATTTTCTGCGTGCATTTCGTCTTGAACTCTTACTTTCTACCAGTACTTCCAAATATGTTTATTCCAGGAAGGTATAAACCGACTTCAAAAATCTTATAAATTGAATTTATTGGATTAAGAGCATCTGACCAAAAGATACAACTGAAATGTAAAATATTATCCAGCAGAATTAAAGCGCTTACTTATTCTCCTCTTTTTCAGAATGCTTTTCCTCTTCATCTTCAGGAGAATAGGTTCTGTATGAGTATTCCCTCAACATGTTTTTAATTCTCTTTTTGTCTCTGGAAAGTTCACGGTTAGCGAGGATGCCGATGATTATTATGAAAAGAAAAATGCCGATGAGGTATTTCATTTAATCTGAATGCTTACTAATCCGTCGTTGCTTCGGATAGAGAGAATGATCGCTTTTAATAGCGCGAGAAACATACTTCAATGCTTTAACCTACTACGAATAATTATATCAGGTTTAAAAGGAGAGTGTTACAAGAAGTAGCTGAAAAATTAGTTTGAGATCCCCAAAAGGCAAAAAACTTTCTTACACCTGCTAATGCGCTCCTCAAATATGTTGTAATTATTTTAAATTACTGGTACAAATCATTTATTCAAGTTGCCGGGGCGATCAGCGGAAACACTTTTTTCTTGATCCTTGCAACAACCCGTTCGACCTCTTCCCTTATCATCTCTTTTCTTGCCCCCTTTTCCTGATATTCCTCGTCTCTGAGCTTCCGGTTCCTGAACCCCTCAAGGGGATATTGTTTGAGGAACGCCTCCGGCAGTTTATCCGGCGGATCGACGTTATTCATGATAGCCCAGGCGAGGGTCCATGCCTTCGCCACGTTCGTTATATCGTAGCCTCCTCCTCCGAGGGCTATCCACCTCGGTGAAAGATCTTTCATTTTTCTGACGACTTCGCAAAATCCGTTGGTTGTATAGTTCAGGTGGGCGAGCGGGTCTGTGAAGAATGAGTCGACGCCGAGCTGGCTGACGACGATGTCCGGCCTGAACCTATCGACCAGTGGCGGAACGACCTCGTTGAAGGCGTAAACAAAAAGCCCGTCGTCAGAGGAAGGAGGCATGGGGATGTTCACGGAATAACCTCTCCCTTTTCCTTCGCCTGTCTCACTTTCGAAGCCTGTGCCTGGGAAGAGGTACCGGCCGGATTCGTGGAGCGATATCGTCAGCACCTTATCGGTAAGGTAGAATGCCTCCTGCACGCCGTCGCCGTGATGGGCATCAATGTCTATATACGCGACCCTTCTTCCCTTTTTCAGCAATGAGGAGATAACGATAACAGGGTCGTTGATGTAGCAGAACCCGCAAGCGCGGGACGCGAGGGCATGGTGGAGGCCGCCCGAGATGTTGAAGGCGATCGGGACCTCACCGCTGTCGACAAGCTCTGCGGCCTGAAGAGATGCGCCGGTCACAAGCCTCGACCCTTCGAAGACCCCTTTGAATACGGGGTTGTCTCCGAAGCCGAGACCGTAACGTTCCTCACCGGGTATCTCGATCCCGCTGTTTGCAGCCTTCAGGATCTCAATGTAATCTCTCGTGTGATAAAGGAGCAGATCGTCTTCCTCCGCCGGTTTCGCCTCAATAACACGGACATCCGGGAGATAGAGGAGTCCATACGCTTTTATCAGATCATGGGTGAGCTTCAGCCTGAAGGGCTTGAGCGGATGCTCCGGCCCATAGTCATACTTTGCAAAGTCGTCGGAGTAGATGAAGGCGGTCTTCATGTCTTTTCAGATTATAGACGGAAAATGAGGAGAATGGAAGTCGGAGGGCTTTTCTTTTTCTCTTCATGGTAAAGTGATATAAGTGCTATCGCCATAAGTCAATAGTCAAGTCCGACCCTATGTGCTTTCCCACAGGGCAGAAGCCTGAAAACCTGCCGGAGCGGGGTTACGTTTATCAGTTGTGTAGACCCTGATGGACCCTGTCCAAACAATGAGATAGCTTTAAGATATTTTGTTCCTGCAAAGAGATATATTCGGCGTATGACGAATAACAATGAATATGATTTAAACCAAACACTTGTGATGGTCTGGGGCAGATTTTATCAGTGCATACTTCTATTTATATAAAACTTTTGCTTTGTGGTAAAATCTCTAAGAGTGAGAGGAAAATATTTATAGCCACAAAGCAAAAAGGAGGTAAACATGTTTGAAAGAGTGTTAACGGCAACTGATATGTTAGGAGCGTGTGATTCAGCAGTAGTTACCGCTTTGGAAATTGCCAAAAAAGATCAGGGGAGGCTATTTGTTTTGCATGTACTTGAACCTTCTTATTTCCATGAGTGTGGACCATTGGAGTCAATCAAAGACTTTAAAACAGGTGAGGAAACTGTTACAAGTCAAGAGTACAAAGAGAGAGTAAAACAGGAACTTGATAATAAATGTGGAGGGGCACTGAAACCATACGGCAATTACCAGATTGATATATCTTATGGAAGGCCGGGCATCGAGATAAGGAAGTGGGCGAGAAAGATAGGGGCTGATTTAATTGTACTTGGTCCACATGCTGGAAAAATCGAAGAGGAGCAAGAGTTGATCGGGTCACCGATAGGGGATACCGTGGAGGATGTTATTATGTATGCCACTTATCCTACGATGATAGTAAATCGTCTTATTCCAAAAGAAAGGCTGCATTTCAAAAAGATAATGGTTTGTATTGATTTCTCTAAATCTTGTGAATATGCCGTTGAGTTTGCTGTAAAATTGGCCAGGAAATATGATTCAAAGCTTCTCCTCTTTTATATGTTAAGTACATCGCAGTCGGGCAAGAATGAATCGGAAGTCGATATCGCTTCTTTTAATGAAAAGCTTAGGGATTTTTGCAAAATCCCAGAAGAGATAAAGAATGAATATAGTATTTGGAAGGGATCACGACCATATTTAGAAATTTTGAAATACTCGCACGAAAAGGATGTAGATTTAATAGTAATGGGGTCTCATACAACAGGGGATGACAAAAGGTGGTATGTAGGTAGTACTGTAGAAGAGGTAACTGCACAGTGTCTATGCCCTGTGGTTGTTGTTACTCATCCTGAATTATTTCCAAAGATAAAGAAATAATTGATTATCAAAGGAAAATAGAAACTACATCGATTGGGCGAGTTAAACACTCGCCCTTTTTGTGACAGATTCGAATAAGCGTCATTCCGCTGCGAAGTTGCGGAATGACGCTTATTCGAATTAAACGAAATTTCAGACCTCTTGAAATTCTCTCTTTGTAGGGGCTATACGCAAGCAGCTCTGGAGGGTATGACTCGTTAATGAGTTGCTTTTTGCCGATGGAGGATTCTGCGGTAGTTCACTCGGTGGGCTGTGAGAACCATTCTTTTGAGCAACTATTTGGGCAACCTGTACAGCCAGTTTGAGCCCCTCTACCCTACGGGTCGTAGACGAGGCGTAGACTTGCAAAGGGGAGGATTCAAAACACCGTTAACTATAGGGTTACATATCGAACCTAAAGTAATGTTGACTTTTCATTAAGTTCGATATAAAGTAAACAATGGTTTGTACAAGGCGATGAAATCTATGATATATAAAAGATCGGTTGCCGATGAGATAGCCAGGTATTTTGGCACAGACGACATCATTGTTTTACACGGTGCGCGGCAGGTCGGCAAGACATCCCTCCTCTATTACTTTCTAACTAAATCAGCTTAAGGAGAATGGAGAAGGCACATACTATATAGATCTTGAAGACTCACGTTTTGTAAGGATACTTGATGGCGGGGTGGCAGGGCTTCTGAAACTGCTCGATGAAGAAGGCGTGAGACCTGCCGGGTTGCGCAAGAAGGTCTTTGTTTTCATAGACGAGATCCAATACCTGTCGGACCCTTCTTCTTTTCTGAAACTGGCAGCCGACCATCATAAGGACATAAAACTTATAGTCTCAGGCTCCTCAAGTTTTGCTATTAAGACCAAATTCAAAGACTCCCTGGCCGGAAGAACAGTGGACTTTGACATCTTCCCCCTGTCATTTAGGGAGTTTCTTGTTTTCAATCAATATAGCTTTGAGGAAGGGAAGGTATATACGGACAAAAAAATCGGGGAAATGAAAGCCCTGTTCAGGCAGTATATTCTTTACGGCGGCTACCCTAAAATTGCTCTGACGCCGGAAATCGACATGAAGGAAAAGTATCTGCAGCAGATCATCGATACATATGTCAAAAAAGATATCAGAGACCTGGCCAACGTGAAGGACATAGACAAGTTCAACAAGCTCCTTGAGGCCCTGGCGTCTCAAAGCGGCCAGTTGCTGAATATCACGGAGCTTTCTAATACAACAAGAATCGCTAAGCAGACAATCGAGAAATATTTGTTTATCATGGAGAATACGTATATCCTCAAACTGGTCCGCCCTTTTAGCCGCAACATCCGCTCAGAGCTCTTCAAACTTCCGAAGGTATATTTTTATGATACCGGACTTATGCAGATGCTCTGGCTCAAGGGGCTTCCGAAGGATATCATCGGCAATGTTTTTGAAACCGGAGTTTTCTCGGAGCTGGTGAAGAAATATGAAAAGGATTCAGTCTATTACTGGAGGACAAAGGACAAGAAAGAAATTGATTTTGTACTGAGAAGGAAGAACGAGGTGCTTCCTATGGAGGTCAAGCTCAATTTTGAGCAGTTCAATCCGTCGGCTATTAAGTATTTTACTGAAAAATATGGCTTGAAAGCATATTCAGTAATCGGCCTGAACGGACGGCCCAAAGATGAATTACACAGATATCCATGGGATGCATAAATGGTCTTTTTAAGGAGGTGACAGCGATTAAATTGTCATTAATGGTTTTAGCCGCAGCAGGGTGTTACGATAACGGTCCCCTGGAGGGAATTATTGAAAAAGGATTTAAATTTATCATGTGATAGAATATTATTCATAGATATGAGGGTATATTTCAAAACATGAGCTTTATAGAATCTATCACAGCTATTCAAGTCTTAATCGGAGCTGCAATAATGCTGTTCTCCATAGCAGCAGGTCTCAAGATTAAGAAAGATGTTTCAAAAAAACTAAGAGCTAAATGGACAGTTACTTTATCTCTTATGTTTTTCTTTTTCTTTGGATATATTGTCACTGCTATGGTTCTTATACTGGACATAGCTTTCGCTTTGGAAATAATTACAGGCACTATTTTTCTTGGAGGTGCTTGCTTTGTTTACTTAGTCATAAGACTTTCGCAATTGACTATTCGCGATATCAATGAAAAGGATAAACATATAAATGGATATGCTAAGAGTCTTGCCGACAGGACCTCAGATTTAGAAAAAGAAATTACAGAACGAAAAAAAGCTGACGAAGCATTGAAGAAAAGTGAAGAGCAATATCGTTCATTAGTGGAGTCAACTGATGATTCAATATGTGTAGTAAATAGAAATTATAGATATGTTTTCATTAACAAAAAACATCTAACAAGATTGGGCTTATCAGATGATGGATATATCGGACGATTATATAATGAATTCCATTCACCTGAAGAAACGAAAGCGTTTATTGAAAAAGCAGAGGTAGTATTCAATCGAGGAGAGTCCGTCCACCATGAATATCAAAGCCTTCGGGATGGCAGATATTTCCTTCTCACATTAAGCCCAGCACAAAGAGTAGATGGAACAATAACAGCTATTACAGTTATTTCCAAAGAGATTACAGATTACAAAAAGATGCAGGAACAACTTCGGGAATTGTCTTTAACTGATCAACTCACATGTATTTACAATAGAAGAGGTTTATTTACATTAGTTGAGCCGATGTTAAAGCAAGCCAAACGGCAGAAAAAGGGAATATTTATGCTGTATGCTGATATAGATAATCTGAAAGAGATAAATGATACTTTTGGCCATAAAGAGGGTGATGCAGCATTAATTGAGACCGTAAATATCCTTAGAACCAATTACAGGGAATCCGATATCATTGCTCGTATCGGTGGTGATGAGTTTGTTGTTATACCAGTGGGAACTGCTGGTGACAATATAGCGAAAATCGTTGATCGTTTGGAGAAAAGCCTTGAAATTTATAACTCTGGGAGAAAGCATGATTACAGACTTTCATTAAGTATCGGTGTTACATACTATGATCCAGAAAATCCTTGCTCTATTGAGGAGTTATTAATCCAAGCAGATGAATTAATGTATAAACACAAAAAGAAAAAAAAGAAATCTTAATGCCAAATGGTCATCTTTGACTTTTTATATACAAGCAGAGCTCACGCAAGGTTTTTTTCGCTAAACGAAATATGCATTTTTAAAGTTTTGATTAATACTCTCTTACACCAGACCAAAATTAGAAGCTGGTATAATTGCGTATATTACGAATGGTAATTGATAAATATCTATATTCGCTTCCACTTTTAGGAAATACACAAGTATGAAAGATGAAAACAGGACAAAAAAACAGCTTATAAATGAATTAGTAGAACTGCGTCAACATACTGTTGAATTAGAAAAATTAGAAACCAAATACAAAAATGCAAAGAAGGAACGTGATCGATTATTCAATTTTTCAATCGATATGTTATGCATCGCCGGGTTTGATGGCTATTTTATACAACTGAACCCCTCCTGGGAAAAGACGCTTGGCTGGACAAAAAAAGCACTACAGTCTAAACCATACCTCGATTTTGTTCACCGGGAAGATCGCGAAGCAACAATCAATGCGGCTAAGGGTCTTAAAGAGAGAAAGAAGATTATCACTTTTGAGAACCGCTATTTATGTAAGGATGGTTCTTACAAATGGATTTCCTGGAGTGCCTTTCCATTAACTGAGGAGAAACTCATTTTCGCAATAGCACGTGATATTACTGAAAAAAAGAGCGCAGAAGAGGAATTAGAGCGGGCACACGACGAGCTTGAATTAGATGTTAATGTACGGACTGCCGAACTGAGAAGAAGAACAGAGGATCTACTGGAAGAAAGGGCATTTACTGACAATGCTTTGAATGCTTTGAAGGATGTATTCTTTGTGTTTGATCTAAAAGGCAGATTCCTCAGATGGAATAAGCCGATGAATGAGATCTCCGGATATCGCGACGAGGAAATATCCTCAATGAAACCGACTGATTTTTTCCCACGGGAGGACATTCAGCGAATTGAGGAAACAATCACCAAAATAATAAACGAAGGCTATGCAAGTATTGAGGCATCAGCCGTTACCAAAGATGGAACGCATATACCCTTTGAGTTTACCGGAAATCTCCTTAAGGATTACAAAGGGATTCCAATAGGTATTTGCGGAATTGGGAGAGATATCACCGAACGCAAGATGTTCGAAGAAAAAATACAACATTATGTCTCTTATGACATCCTCACTGCGCTGCCTAATCGTGCCTTATTTTTAGACCACCTGAAAGCATCGATGGCACGTGCAAACAGGCAAAAAGATTATAAGTTTGCCGTTATCGTCTTCAACATCGACAGGTTTAAAAATATCATTGACAGCTTGGGCCATAGCGCAGGCGACCAGCTTCTGATGGAAGTGGCAGCACGATTAAAAAAGCATTTACGCTCGTATGAGACAGTGGCACGGATTGAATATGATGCAGTAGCACGGCTTGGAGGAGACGAGTTTGCGGTTCTTTTGTTAGATATTAAGAATATCAGGAATGTGATAAGTGCGGCCGAGCGACTTCACAACTTCATCAAACTTCCTATAAAAATACAAAATCATGTTGTGTACATCACCGCAAGCATCGGGATAGTGGTGATTAAAGCGGGGTATAAAAATCCCGAAGATATCCTGCGGGACGCTGACATCGCCATGTATAAAGCCAAGAAACTCGGCAAGGCGCGCTATGTGATATTTGATGAAATCATGCACGGACAGGCAGTATCATATCTGCAACTGGAAAACAGTTTACGGCAGGCAATCGAAAAGAATCAATTTCTTTTGCATTATCAGCCCATCGTTCTGTCTGAGACCAATAAAATTGTAGGATTCGAGGCCCTGGTGCGCTGGAAATCTCCGAAGCGGGGTTTAGTTTCACCGAACGAGATTATTCCAGTAGCGGAAGAGACAGGATTGATTATCTCCATAGGCAGATGGGTTCTCTTTGAAGCATGCAGGCAGATGCACGCATGGCATGAAGCGTTTCCTGCACATTCGCATTTGACAGTGAACGTGAATATCTCGGTCAAACAATATACCCTTGATCTTGTGAAGACGATAGCGCAAATCCTGAACGAAACGGGTCTTAATCCAGCCTGTTTAAAGCTAGAAATCACTGAAAGCCTTATCATCAATAATCCTGAAACCGCTGCGAAAATATTTTCGGACTTAAGGGATCTGCATATAAAGGTACAGATGGATGATTTCGGGACAGGTTACTCCTCATTGGGATATCTTCACCAGTTCCCTTTCGATGCCCTGAAGATTCAGCAGTCTTTCGTCCAGTCAATGTGTGACAATGAGTGGGCTATGGAGATAGTGAAAACGATTATTACCATGGCTCATAACATGAAGATGGAAGTAATTGCAGAAGGGGTGGAAACGATTGAGCAACTTGAAGAATTGAGAAAGCTGAAATGTAAGTATTATCAGGGATATTGGTTCTCAAAACCTTTGGGCAGGCAAGAGGCTGAAGTATTGATAAACAAGGATATTCAGTAAACTGCGTCAAGACAATCCGGTGCGATGCTGCGCATTTGCGCCGTATCTGGTTCTTCCTTGTTTATTCCAGTCAAGATAAATTTATATGTGCATATGGCTCTTAAGGTATCTTCTCGTAGGCGGATATCCCCCATCTTTAATATGACATCCTACCCAACCCTTGTAATTTGAAAGTCGTATTGAACGCTTTTACCTTGCTTAATTGGAGTTAGAATGTCGACGGGGAGTTATGTATTCTGAAGTCGAAGGTCGTATCTGCGCCTTAAAGGAAGAAAACGATAATCTCCCCGCCTACGTGAATTATAACTCTAAGCAGCCTTTCTCATCTCCTCCTTTCTCTGAAATTCGTGATTTAGTATGAATTCAGTGTCATCCCTTACAATTGCAAATATGATCCTCAACAGTTTCCTGGATACTGCTACAAGCGCCATCATACTTTTCATTCCCCGGCCGATGAGTCTTTGGTAGTAGTCATGCATAATGCCGTTCTTTCTGATTGTCTGCATGGCTGCATAAAACAGTATTTTCCGTAACAGGCTTCTTCCTCTCTTTGATATCCTCCGCTGTCCTCGTCTTTTCCCGGAGCTTACCTCGTAGAGGTCAAGACCGGCAAGCTTCGCTATCTCGGACTGCGTCGTAAACTTTGAAAAGTCACCTATCTCACCAATAAGCCCTGCTACCGTTACTATCCCAAGCCCTTTGATTGACAGGAGTTTGCGACTGTAGGGTATGCGCTGCAGTGTTGTCTCCATCTCGTGCTCCAGCTCTGCAATGAGACGATCGACCATCTCCAGTTGGACGAGGGCGTGCTGTATATCCATAACTAAACCGGCCAACCCCTCTTGAATACCGATTGAGGTCTTTGCATAATTGATCAGCGCCGCAGCATGTTCTACCCCGAACTTGCCCCTGCTCCGTCTCCTCATTTCCTCTCCAAGTTTCTCTATATTTTCACTGCATACCTTTGCCGGTGTCGTATATTTCTTGAGTATATGTAAGGCTGTTTTGCAGAATATCGTTTTTATTATTCGTGTAAATTCCGGGAATATGAGAAACACAAACTGCTGTAATTGATTCAGAAGAGCGGTGCGCTCTCTAGTATGTCTCTCCCGTGCATTATTTAGTCTTCTCAAGTAGGCTGCATCACCTTCCGGTACCACGACGCTTAAGGCGTGCCCTATCCGTATGACATCCGCGATTACCCGGGGATCCTTACGATCAGTCTTTAATGGAGAGTTGTCATTGATTTCTCTCATCCTCTTCGTGTGCAGTGGGTTTACTTGTACAATCGTTACCGGTTTTTGCTTAAGATAGTGAATCAGCGGTTCTCCATAAGGTCCGGTGGACTCATATCCTATAATTACCTCGTTGCATTGAAATCCGGTTTTACTCGCAAGTACCATGTTCCACAGTATATCGAGCCCCTCTCTTGTGTTATCAAAGCTAAATGTCTTTGTGCTCCTGCCATCTGCAGTGGTACAGCACCCATGGTTACTTACCATCCCAATGTCTACAGCTACTATCAATGTCCCTTCCTTTATCGTGTTTACCTTTTTTGTTCTTAACCCTTTCATCAATATCTCCTCCTTCTTTTCTTTGCCGGATAAACAACCCTTACCTGGAAGATATATCGATCTCATCACAAACTACAATATAGCAAGCTGTAATGTTGATCTCCGAATCTTACCCCTCAATAATGCATTTCAACCAGAAATCAATAATTTGTAGGTTCTTTTGCTGTAAAATATAGTCAACGATTTAAGTACAATGATATGAACAACCAAACAAAACCTCAATTGCAAATTTTATCAAGAACCCACAAGTTGAATGTATGCATGATTGTAAGCGACGAGAAAAGATGCTTCCCCGTTGCCTTAAAAGTGTGCAAGGTGTTATTGAGCCAAGCACTACGTTTAGTCTTTCGTGGTTACGACCTATCTATGCAGCATTGCGATCAAGCCGTCGAACTTGGAGTAAAGGTTTAGCCGGAATTTTTAGGAATTTAAAGGCGAAAAAGGAGAAGATTTATCATGGAATTTAATGAGGAAATTAGAAGACACCCTATGTGGAGGGAGATCCAAGAATTCATTGAGAAGCGAGGCGTGACGATTGATGAGTCTCGCGGGCTTTTGTATATCGTGTCGATGATGGCCGGCTTTTTGTTCTATCGTTCCATCAAAGAACAGGCCAAGCTTCCAGTGGTCCGTCCCGAGGAAGAAAAAGCGGACGAAAGTCGTATGGAAAAGCTTGGCAGGGTTCTGGAGTACGAATGTCGTCGACTCCACATCGAGTTCCAAGAGATCATATCTGAGTTGGTGTTTCCTATGGCCGGAAATAAGGCTCTTACGGAACCGATTCTCCGGAAAGTATACGAGATGCTCGATTCTGTAGTCCTGTCCGACGGTTTCCGCGAAGGTGTGGAAAAAGAGATCGAAAATACCGAATTTTGGGGTGATAGCCTTACGCACTATGCAGACCGGAAAGAGGACTATTTTGAAGGGGTTAAGGAACTCTTTGCCTTTCTCTTGGCTACCGCTCGACCAAACGTCACTGAGGATTTGGGAAAAACAAACGACGAAAAAAAACTTGAAGAAATCAGGGGAAAATATGGGATTGAACCTGATGATTTTTGGAAACTCAGACGACGAACAATAGAGTTTTTTAAAATTGCATTTGCCACTCATTTAGGGATCGTATTCCAACCCCTAAAGGAAGAGGCAGACGAAAAGATTTGTGGGTCGATATCCGATTAACATCTGTGGCAAAGTTGGGAAAAAATGAAAGTGCTGGTTTATGATAAGAGGGCCTGCTGGGAAGAGATCTCTTGTCAGCGATGGGCCTACTGTATAGACGACTAAGAAGGGATGACAAAGCCGTTGGTGCATTCGAGGAGTCACTGCTGTTAATGCCGCTTCCCAGTTAGGACTGGAGGTGGCTGCAACAATGCCTCAACCTCTATAATTACTATACTTAACAAGATGGCTGATTGACACCTGATGAAACGCCTATCGAAGGTGAAGATGAAGTTATTATTCTGAATCTGTAATATAATATCAAACTAATTAATCAAGGGGACCTGTCCCTAAATATCAAAAACTGTTAAAGGAACGAACGCAGTAGATTCAAAACTAATACAGCATATCTAACACGTTGCCTGTGATTGGGTGGAGTGAATATTTTTTCTCAAAATCCTCAGCTTTTTGGAATTGCCGGATCAGTTTGTTAGTAGGAGGTGTAACACGCAAGCAGCTCTGGAGGGCATGACTCGTTACTGAGTTGCTTTTTGCCGATGGAGGATTCTGCGGTAGTTCACTCGGGGGACTGTGAGAACCATTCTTTTGAGCAACTATTTGGGCAACCTGTACGGCCGGTTTGAGCATGTCATAAGGCCAAAAGCAGTAAGCTGTTAATCACCGTATTCCACCCTCATAACCACAAGATATCCGAAACCGAATGATGCTAAAATAGAAGACTATCACGAGCGGGAGAACATTGCATGAAAAGTTATCGTAAAGAACTATGGTTTAATGTGCCGGAGCGGCGGGCCTTTATTAATATTACCGGCGAAATCGAGGAATGCCTTAAGGAAAGTGGGATTAAGGAAGGTCTTGTTTTGGTGAATGCGATGCATATAACTGCCTCTGTATTTATCAATGATGATGAATCAGGGCTGCATCATGACTATGACGTCTGGCTTGAGAAACTCGCTCCTCATGCGCCGGTCTCGCAATACCGTCATAATGTCGGAGAAGACAATGCCGATGCCCACATGAAGAGGCAGATTATGGGGCGGGAGGTTGTGGTCGCCGTGACTGACGGCAGACTGGATTTCGGCACGTGGGAGCGAATTTTTTATGGTGAATTCGACGGCAGGCGAAAGAAGCGGGTGCTGGTGAAGATTATAGGAGAATAGAGAGATATTGTGTCCCGAAGATTACCGGAAGAATTTGAAGGGAAAGAGCTTGTACCCCTTTGCCTGGCATTGATGTTAAAAAGCTGAAACAAGACGGTACAATTCCGGATATTCGTCCTTTGTGAGAGCGGATTCTTCTTTCAGCAGCCTCAGGGCTTCCGGTATATGTTTAAGAAAATATTTCTTCCCTTTTACCATTGACAAATATCCATAAGCGCCGAGGGCCTGCATGTGGCGCTGCAGGCGGCATGGGAGGATGGTGTTTAGGGGTTCAACCTTCGATAGTCTATTCATATAATAATCAAACAGTTTTTCTCTAACCTCATCTTCAAGCCTGTAATACGGGTCCCATAATATCGAAGCAACATCATATGCCGGCGGGCCGATCCTTGCTCCCTGATAATCAATAATGCGCGGGGCGCCTTCTTTTGTAATCATTATATTCTGCGACTGAAAGTCGCGGTGAACGATTGTTTTCGGGAATGCGTCAACCTGTGATGCAAGTCCGTGAAATTCGTCTTCAAGAGCCGGCAGATTCTTAACATGAATATTCTTGACTCCCCTGACAAACCTCTCGATGAAATACTTTGTCTCCCACCTTAAATGGTCATAATCAAAAACTCTTTGCTGCAGCAAAGGACATTCCGAAACATGTCCGGTAGCAGTTGTGTGTATCAGGACAAGTATATCAATAATCTTTTTGTACATTTCTTCAATGTCATCCTGATTGCGCGGACATTTCAGCCAACTGTAAAGGGAGAGGTCGCCGAGGTCTTCAAATGATGCGCTCATCTTTTCTGAATCGACGTCGATTAAATCAGGCACAGGAATAGAATGCTTTCTGAAGAATCGCGTGTATTCCAGTTGTCTCCGGAAATCAGGGTCATCTTCCCTGCACTGCATAAGGACAACCGACCCCTTGTTTTTTCTGACACGGTAATATTGTCTGTCAGAACCGCCGGTTCCGATCAGAATGGCGTCACCATTGGTATCTCCCCCAAGCATTTCGGACTCGTTCATGTCTATTTTGAATACCGGGCCGAGGATACAGTTTTCGAAAGACAACCCCCCCAGCCCCCCCTTATCAAGGGGGGGATTAAAGTGATTGTTCTTATCAAGGAGTGGCTGATTGGGATTGGCCTTGTCAAGAGGGGGAGAAAAGGCAGTAAAGTTTGCTCCCGGCAGGACAATACAATTCCTTAAGCGAATCCCCCCTTTGATAAGGTTAGTTCCCTTCATCCCCTCCTTAATAAGGGGGGGTTGGGGGGGTTGTTCTTGCTTTTCTATAACAATATATCCATCCATTCCTATCCGGTTGCACCAGTTAACTGAGGGATGGAAATAAACCGTCTCTCCGTTCTTTCTCAACTCACTGAACACGGTCCTCGCATAGGAAAGCGGCGCGCCGATGTCGCTCCAGTAACAGCCTGTTACATTCATTGTGCCGATCTTTTGGCCTGAAGAGACGGCTTTGAGCCAAGCATGAATAACGCTTGAGTTCCCTTCCGGCAGAAACTGAAGAAATTCCGGGTGGTAGACGGCTATGCCTGTAAATGCAAGGAGGCTTGAAGATGGCGGACAAAACAGGGAACACATTGTTCCGATTTCAGACAGATAGCCGTTGTCGTCAATAATAAGGTTATTGAATTCAGGATAATTATGTACGGCAAGGGTGGCAAGGTTTCTGGATGACAGATGGAACTCAATCAGCCTTTCCAGATCGATATCCGAATAAATATCCGAGTTATGGACAATAAATGCGTTTTCTTTTAAAAAGCCTTCCGCATTTTTTAGCGCCCCGCCTGTGCCGAGGATCGGATCTTCAGGGAAAAGGTTAATAGAATTGTTGAGGGAAGATTGTTTTATCCAGGCTTCGATCAGCTCTTTTTTATAATGAAGATTGATGCCGATTTTATGTACGGACAGCCCGGAGATTCTTTCGAGGACTGATTGAATAACGGGGTTCCCGAGGATCGGGAGCAAAGGTTTTGGTATATGGTCGGTGATCGGTCTCAGCCTCTCGCCAAGACCGGCTGCAAGGATGAAGGCATTGATCGTGTTATGCATACATTAAATATTTTCCCCTGAATTCCCCGTCGAACTTTCCGCATTCCTCCTGCCACCATTCTTCCATCCGGTCAAGTTTCTCACCTCTTTCAATATCTAATCTTAGCCTGTCCGTTCCTGCAAGGATATCTATCGGCATCTTCTCTGTTTCATACTCGTATGGAGGTTGTTTCCATCTGAAATCTTCAGGGTAAATGTCATGCATTGCTTTCAGAACTGCAACGCCTGTTTTGAACGGCTTGAATTTCTCTCTGTCGACAATATGAATCTGTGCTCCTCCGCAGAGCTTGCCTGCGTGTTTCTGAAATGTCGGCTGGAAAAACACCGGTCTGAAAATAACGCCGGGAAGCCTGAATTCCTTCAGACGGGTTACCAGCAAATCAGGATCAATAAAAGGAGCGCCGAATATCTCGAAGGGCCTTGTTGTGCCTCTGCCTTCGCTTAGGTTAGTCCCTTCAAGAAGACACATGCCGGGATATACTGTAGCCGTATTAAGTGTAGGCATATTTGGCGACGGCAGAACCCACGGTAAATACGTATCATCAAACCATATCTTTCTGTTCCATCCCTGTACGGGAATGATATGTAAATCCAGAGAGGGATAAAATTCATTCTTAAAATAAGTCCCTATTTCGCCCAAAGTCATTCCATGCCGGATAGGCAACGGGCGCTGTCCGACAAATGAAGTAAAAGCAAAATCTAAAACAGGCCCTTCCGTGATGTGGCCTCCTATAGGGTTCGGTCTGTCAAGGATGACTACCGACTTATTCAGCTCCCGACATGCCTCCATGCATAGATCCATCGTCCAGATAAATGTATAGTAACGGGAACCGATGTCCTGCATGTCTATTACCATTGCGTCAATATCTTTTAACATTGCCGGTTCCGGTTTGCGTGCATGTCCGTAAAGGCTGTAAACGGGAAGACCTGTCTTGCGGTCAACAAAGCCTTCCCATTCGATCATGTTGTCCTGGGTTTCTCCTCTGATTCCGTGCTGAGGGCCAAAGAGGGTTTTCAATTCGAGCTTTCTTGATTTAGCAAACAGATTAACAGCATGTTCCAGCCTTTTGTTTAGAGAAGCAGGGTGTACAAGGAGACCTATCCGTGAGCCTTTCAGTTTTTTGGGCCAGTTTTTCTCGAATATGTCCAGTCCGACTTGAATTGCTTTATAAGACATTTTCTTCAATTATATAGCTTACCTTAACATCTATGTCTTTTCTTAAGGAATGATAGACGGAGCAATATTTTTCCTGAGAAAGTGAGATAACCCGATCAAGCTTTTTGGGAGTAATCCCGTTCCCCGATATACGAATTACCATATTGATGGATTTGAAATATTGAGGCGGTGTAGGGTTTCTTTCTCCTGTAGTTTCTATCTCAAAACTTTTGATCTCTACCCTCATCTTTTGCAGGAATGACACTATGTCTATACCCAGACATCCTGGTAAGCTCATCAGGAGGGTATCTGTTGGAAAGCATCCCTCTACTGCTTTAGTATCATATTCGAATTGGTAACCACGGATCCTTGCCGTAAAGACCTGATCCCTTTCCCATGTTATAAACCCCTTATTTATAATAGGTATTTTTTCTTTATATCCCTTTAAAGAGTCCTGTAAATCCTTAGAACCTTCAGTTTTTTTTTCTTCCATCTGTCAATTCCTCCTTTTTAGTTTATTCAACCCAAAGTATACAACCTTTAAAATATCATTTGCATCATCATAATAAATAAGGCATCCGAAAAATAGAGATAGAGTTTGGCATATCTCTTATTTAGAGTCTGTGTATAAACTCCCGTTTTTCTGATTTGCAGATGCAAATCCACACCCGGTGTCTTTCATTTTTTCAAATATTGTTGAATGATTATTAAAATCATACGCCGCATCAGCATTTTAAATGATTTTGGACATGGGTATCCCTTGTCGCTATTTTTATGCCGGTAATATGCCTGATGTCATTGCATCTGCGTTTGCATCTTTGCAAGGAGCGCCCCCGTCATTACACGGATGTTGTAAACAATCACGTTCTATCACACCTTGGCGTCAAACCTTGCCCTTGTTTTCCATTCACAACGAAACATTTCGTATCCTCGTTTAAGATTGGAAATCACCGCTTCCTTACCGCTGTGCTATTTCTTTAAACGTGTCTCAGTTACTAAGGAGTTCATTAGAAAAGCCACACACCCTCACCCTTGCCCTCTCCCCTCAAAGGAGAGGGGACTTAAGAATTGCCCCTCCCTTGAGGGGAGGGGATAAAAGGGAGGGAGTTTAAATGTGGCTTTACTTATGAACGTATTAGTATATCCTGTTTTACCGTCTCTATTATCTCAGGACGGCTGCTCAGAATTGTATCTATTACGGCCGGTTCCGGGTTCAATGCCCATAACTCTTTCTCAAATTGCAGTTTTAAATCATTCAGCAGTTTCAATCCTTCCTCCTGTTTTTGATTTCTCTGCAATTGTACCATTTTCGCTTATCTGTTGAGGAGTTATAGTTTATACACAGGCACAAAATAGCCGACAGCCGATAACCCGGTGTTATTTGCCCGCTCTAACCCATCTTCCGCAGTTTGAAAATTGAAAGTCAATCATATCAAGAGGTTAGGTTGAAAATCAGGCGATTTTCTGCACT
>Ga0265296_1002126_pt1 | contig 20604 bp, 23 predicted proteins | sample MunlanPumphouse1_FD_189073 | JGI IMG/M metagenome (GOLD analysis project Ga0265296, IMG submission 189073) | Groundwater microbial communities from a municipal landfill in Southern Ontario, Canada - Pumphouse #1 | ecosystem: Environmental > Aquatic > Deep subsurface > Groundwater | place... | reverse complement strand
CTTCAATAACTTCTCCCTCAAGTGAGGGAATAGTCAGAATAACTATCTGCGTTGAATCTGTCTGTTCAAATGCCTTTAACTCATTTTCGAGCGCAGCCTTTGCTGACGGAGATATCATATCAGCATAATCATTTACATATCCCTGAACTTTCGGAACATCAAGGGCATGGGCAACAGGAATAAATAAAAGAGAAAAAACAGCTATCAGTAATATAAAAGACAGGGCATGGTATTTGAGCGGTTTTATTGCCGATAGTCCTATTCCCAGTGTCATTGCCGCTTGTCGGCAATCCTTCCTTGGAAAGATTCCGGACAAGCCGGAATGACAGATACGAGATATGCTCCGCAAAGAATGAGCGAAAATATTATGACCTGCCCTGGTAAACAGCTTCAAAATTAAAATTTCACCTGAGGCGCTTTTTCTGCCCCTGCCTCTGCCTTGAACGGCTCTTTAAGCTTCAGATGCAACAGCATTGAATTTGTAAGATTGTTCGGGAATATTCTGATAGATGTATTGTATGTCTCTATCGCCTTGTTATAACGCACGCGCGCAACATTTATCCTGTTTTCAGTGCCCTCAAGCTGATGCTGTAGGTCCTGAAAATTCTGATTCGCCTTAAGGTCAGGATATTTCTCTACCACAACCATTAGCCTTGACAATGCGCTGCTCATTGCACCCTGTGCCTGCTGGAACTGGGCGAATGCCGCCGGGTTATCAAGCATGGATTTTGACATCTGTATGGAACCGACCTTTGCCCTTGCCTCTGTCACTGCTGTCAGTGTCTCTTTTTCATGTTTTGCATATGCCTTGACTGTTTCAACAAGGTTTGGAATTAAATCATTTCTCCTCTGATATGATGCCTCAACATCTCCCCATGCAGCCTTCACAGACTCTTCATTTGCCTGCATTGTGTTATAGCCGCAGCCCGAGATACCTGCAAGCATAAGACTGAGTACAATATACAGAAACGTTTTTTTCATTACTTCCTCCTGAATTTTAATTACACACATATTCTTGTCATTGCGGCTTGTCCGCAATCCTTCTTAAAGAAAAGATTCCCGATTCAGCCTTCGTAGCTACTTCGGCGAAGTAGGCCAAGCGGGAATGACATATAAGTTGTCTTAAAAATGAACTGCCAGTAAATCGTAACTATAAAAATTCTGAAACAGTCTTTCCTGTATAGTTGTTCTATCTTGACATATAACCGGGACATCCTGCAAATCCCATGCACCCGGCCTTTCGCAGACGACAGGATGCATTCGAGCATATGTTTGCTGTTTTTGTCCTGGTAATTCCTGGGGCAACCCTATTTTTAATGCGACCCTTATCTATTTTCTTTTTGACTTTGATTTATGCGTACCTTTTCCTGAAGATTTTTTCTCGGGAGTTTTTTCGAGTTTTGCTATCTGCGCTTCAAGTTTCTTTACTCCCTTGATTGTTGATATTACCTTCATGTCAAGCAATGGATTCTTGGAGCCTTTTGATACGACGTCATACACCTTTCCGCCAAGGTCTGTGAAGTTTGACTGTACCTTCATCTTAAGTTCAAAAACCTTATATCTCCTTTTCCCTTCCTCTGCAAGCTCCTCTGCCTTTTCAACTGCAACCGTTGTGCCTTTTCTTACAGCAGCAATACTTTCATCAACGCTTTTCCGGATGTCTTTTTTAACCCTGTCCCATAGTGACATAATTTTCCTCCTTGAGATTTTATTAAAATAACATCTCTAACATATCACAAAAGTAGGTTTATAGTGAAGCAAAATGAATATCCCCCTCACCCATACCCTCTCCCGCAAGTGGAGAGGGGCTAATGTGAAATATGTGTATCAGTCACTCTATTGAAAAGAGGAAAAGGATATGTTAATCTCAACAAGCTTGTTATGTCATTGCGAGGGGCAAAGCCCCGAAGCAATCTTATAGTGAACGACAAAAATAAATTGACATCCCCCTCACCCTAACCCTCTCCCACAAGGGGAGAGGGAACTGTCTTGTCTCCCCTCCCTTGATGGGAGGGGATGAAGGGGAGGGTGGTTTATGTCAACTTATTTAAGAGGATTAAGGTGCAATAAATGGTTAAAAACGACAGGTGGATAAGGGAGATGGCGCAGAAGGGGATGATATCTCCTTTTGATGCCAATCAGGTGAGGAAGGGTGTTATATCCTACGGCGTGAGCTCCTACGGATATGACATGAGGATTCATGATGAGTTCAAGATTTTTGAAAGTAAAGATAATGTTATCATTGACCCCAAGAATTTCAGCGAGACTCATTTTATTGATTTTAAGGGCGATGTCTGCACAATCCCGCCGAATTCTTATGTCCTTGCACGCTCTCTTGAATATTTTAAAATTCCAAGGGATGTTCTCGTTATATGCCTTGGCAAATCAACATACGCCCGCTCAGGAATCATTGTGAATGTCACTCCGCTTGAACCTGAGTGGGAAGGATATATAACCATTTCCATATCAAATACAGCGCCGGTGCCTTCAAAGCTATACTCAAATGAAGGACTTGCACAGCTCATATTTCTCGGAGCATCAGAACTATGCGAGACTTCCTATGCTGACAAAAAAGGGAAATATCAGGCGCAGAAGAATATAACGCTGTCAAAGACATAAGACTTTTTTTGATGGTTCTGCACAGCCACTGCATTTGGGTCTAAGTTCAGAAGCTCGGAAGCGCTGAAGTCTGGAAGTAGTAGAATAACCAAATGGCAAAATATCTTGTAAAATATATATTTATAATATATACTATTGGCAGGAGGTGAGCCATGAAGACTGCAAAGATATTTCAAAACGGGCAAAGCCAGGCTGTCAGATTACCCAAAGAGTTCAGGTTTAAAGACGACCACGTATATGTCAAAAAATCGGGTAATGTTGTCATGTTGATTCCTGCAAAAGACTCATGGGAGTCGCTGTTTGACAGTCTTGACAAGTTTTCTGATGATTTTATGACTGAGAGAAAGCAGCCTAAGGTTCAGACGCGGGAGACAGTCTGATGAAGTTTATGCTGGATACCAATACCTGCATTTATATTATCAAGCAGAAGTCACCACAGGTGTTAAAACATTTTAAGGCATATTCTGTTGGAGAAATCGGCATCTCATCCATAACACTCGCCGAGCTTAGATTCGGTGTAGAAAAAAGCCAACATGTTCAGAAAAATCAGGAGGCTCTCGATGCATTTATTTTGCCACTTGAGATTGCAGATTTTGACGAAAAGGCTGCAAAGGCTTATGGAGAGATAAGGGCAGAGCTCGAAAAAGCAGGGAATCCAATAGGTTCAATGGATATGCTGATAGGCGCGCACGCACTGAGCCTCGGTCTAACGCTTGTAACCAATAACGTCAGAGAGTTCCGGAAGATAAAACATTTAAAGGTTATAGACTGGACAGTTTAACTCTTTCGCTCTTTCACGCTGCCTTTCATCTATTGCACTTTTGACTTCCGAACTTCCGCGCTTGCAGTCTTTTACTCTTGTCATTTGAGACTTGCGTGGGGTAATATTGAGGGGGAAATTAGGAAGGAAAACACGATGAAAGAACTTATTCTTGTGGAACTGGTTGAGAGAAAAATCTATCTTATTCGCGGGCAGAAGGTCATGTGTTGACAACACCTTTAAAATGTATTACTATTGGAATAAGTAATACTAATTAGAAAGGTAAGGGTAAAGTAAGATGACGACAGCAGCAGTCAAAATCACGCAGAAGGGGCAGGTGACGATCCCGAAGGAAATTCGGGACAAGCTCAAGGCCAATTCCGTCTATTTCGAGGTAGAGGACGATACCGTCATGGTAAAACCGGTACGGGACGCAGCCGGCTCACTCAGCGAATACGCCGGGAACGTTAAACCTGGCGCCTCCATGAGGCGGATGAAAGACAAGGCGTGGAAGGTGGCGGTACATGAAAAAATCGGCAGAAAGTCTTCCTGATACCAACACCATCGTCCGGTATCTCGTTGCAGATGATGCAGCCTTGCATGCGAAGGCTAAGGACTTCTTTGATAAGGTGAAGCACGGCGATGTGAGGGCAGTTATCCTTGAAAGTGTTATAGCAGAATGCATCTATGTATTGACCAAGATTTATAAAGTTCCCCGTGACAGGGCTGCCGGTCGCCTCATTGATCTCCTGCACTATAAGGGAATAGCCAACAATGACCAGCAGGAGCTTATCAGGGCGTTGACCCTGTTCTCGGAGCGAGGGCTTGACATCGTTGATTGTATTCTATGCGCCAAGGCCACTGCCGCCGGAGACAACCTGTTCACTTTCGATGCAGACCTGCAAAAACTCTCGCAACAGGCGTAATCTACTTCCATGCTTGCATATTTCTGCACTTCCCCACTTGCTCACTTCCGCTCTATCGTCGTTCTATTGCACTTTCCCTCTTGCGTGGGGTAATATTGAGGGGAAAATTGGGGGTATTGCTTCTTTTCAACTGGAGAAAATGAGTCCGACACCTGAAGATAAAGCCCGCGAAGTTATTGATGATATGCTTGAGAAAGCAGGCTGGCATATCTTTGATCTGAAAGAAGCGAACATCCATGCACACCAAGGCGTTGTTATCCGAAATTTCCCTCTAAAATCAGGGCATGGTTTTGCTGACTATCTTTTTTATGTTGACGGCAAGGCAGCCGGAGTAATCGAGGCAAAGAAAGAAGGCACTACATTAACCGGAGTCGAAATCCAGTCTGATAAATACAAACATGGCCTACCTGATATTTTACCTGCATGGCATCGGCCTCTGCCTTTTTCTTATCAGTCAACCGGAGTTGAGACACACTTTACCAATGGCCTTGACCCTGATCCGTGTTCAAGAAACGTCTTTTCTTTCCATGAGCCGGAAACACTGTCTGACTGGCTGCATGATGATGTAAGGGCAATTCATGAATTGCCCCTACTGGATAAGGTAGCCGAAGACTTTGAAAAATATGGCCCATATTCTACGTTTCGTTCAAGACTTCGGGAAATGCCTGAGTTAAAAGAAGAAGGCCTTTGGCCCGCACAGATTAAGGCAATAAAGAACCTCGAAAAATCCCTTTCTGAAAACAGGCCGCGCGCATTAATCCAGATGGCGACAGGAAGCGGCAAGACCTTTACAGCAGTAAACGCTATCTACAGGATGATAAAGTTTGGAGGCGCAAAAAGAGTTCTCTTTCTCGTTGACCGCGCAAATTTGGGAAGGCAGACATTAAAGGAATTCCAGCAGTACAGTTCTCCATACAGCCCCTATAAATTCACCGAGGAGTTTATCGTACAGCAGCTTAAGTCAAACAACATAGACAAAACAGCGCGCGTCTGCATCTCTACAATCCAGAGGCTCTATTCAATCCTTAAAGGTGAGGAACTTGACGAAGAATCAGACGAACACTCGGCAGCAGGGCTTGAAGATGTTTTTAAAGAACCGCCTCCTGTTGAATATAATCCAAATGTTCCAATCGAGACCTTTGATGTCATTATTACAGATGAATGCCACCGTTCAATATATAACCTCTGGCGTCAAGTGCTCGAATATTTCGATGCATTCATAATAGGTCTTACTGCAACGCCAAACAAGCAGACCTTTGGTTACTTCAATCAAAACCTTGTGATGGAATATCCGCATGAGCAGGCTGTTGCAGACGGAGTAAACGTAAACTATGATGTCTACCAGATACGCACAAGGATAACGCAAGCAGGCTCTAAAGTAGATGCAGGTTATCAGATTGATAAGCGCGACCGTGAGACCCGGAAAGTCCGCTGGGAGAAACTTGATGAAGACTTTGAATACTCGCCAGAGCAGTTGGACAGAGACGTTGTTTCCATAGACCAGATTCGTACAGTCATACAAACATTCAGGGACAAACTGTTTACAGAAATCTTTCCCGGCCGCAAAGAAGTGCCAAAGACCCTGATATATGCTAAAGACGACTCGCATGCAGAAGATATTGTTAAAATCGTGAGGGAAGAATTCGGCAAGGGAAATGACTTCTGCCAGAAGATTACATATAAGACCACAGGAGCAAATCCCGAAGACCTCATCGCCTCATTCAGAAACAGCTACTTCCCGCGCATTGCTGTTACAGTTGACATGATAGCAACAGGCACAGATATCAAACCCCTTGAGATAGTATTTTTCCTCCGCACCATAAGGTCTCGCTCCTACTTCGAGCAGATGAAAGGCAGGGGCGTGCGGGTGATTAATGATACTGATTTGCAGGCTGTTACCTCAGATGCCAGAAGCAAGACCCATTTTGTCATTGTGGATGCAGTTGGCGTATGCGAGGCTGCAAAGACAGACTCAAGGTCAATGGACACCCAGCGCACAGTGCCTCTCGAAAAACTCCTTCAGGCTGTTGCACTCGGAAGCACAGACACTGATGTTATCTCCTCTATAGCAGCAAGGTTTGCGAGATTGGTCCAGAGGATTACCAAAGAAGACGATAAAGAGATTAAAAAGCTTTCAGGCGGCAAGGGTCTGAAGGAATTAACAGGCGACCTTGTGCAATCCATTGATCCTGACAAGCATATTGATAGTGCAAAAAAAGACAATCCCACTGTTCAGGAGCCATCACCAGAGCAGATTAAGAAGTCTGCTGAAAAAGTTATCAAAGATGCTGTAAAACTGCTTCATAATCCTGCGCTGAGGAACAAGATACTCGAACTCCATAAGACAACAGAGCAGACCATAGACATAATCAGCAAGGATGAGATAACAACAGCAGGCTTCAGCGCAGAGGCATTGGAAAAGGCAAAGGGCATGATAGAGTCTTTTGAGAAATTTATTCAGGACAATAAAGATGAGATAACAGCTTTGCAGATTCTTTACAGCAGGCCATATAGAGAACGACTTCGCTTTGAACAGATAAAAGAGCTTGCAGGTCTTATCGAAAAACCGCCGTATCTTTGGCGGATTGACAGGCTGTGGGAGGCGTATGCAGCCCTGGAAAAGTCTAAAGTCCGAGGCGCAAGCACTCAGCATATCCTTACTGATTTGGTTTCACTCGTCCGCTTTGCAATACATCAGGAAAATGAACTCATCCCGTTCCCTGAGAGGGTAAATGCAAACTTCAATGCATGGCTTTCCCAGCAGGAGAATGTCGGCCTGCCTGCCTTCCTGCCTTCGGCGAAGGCGCAGGTAAACAATAGGTTCACAGATGAGCAGAAAAAATGGTTAATCATGATTAAAGATCATATAGCAGCTAATCTGAGCATTGAGAGAGAAGATTTTGATTATGCGCCATTTGCGCAGAATGGCGGATTGGGGAAAGTGCATCAGGTTTTCGGGGATGGGTTGGATGGGATTCTTGAAGAGATGAATGAGGTATTAGCGGCGTGAGTAATTTACGATTTGAGATTTAGGTATTGACGACAAAAGGATAATGGTATAATATAAGTACTGAAAAAGATACTGAAAGGAGCATTAAAATGAATACCTTGGCAGCGCAGGAAATTAAGAGAAAGGGGATTTCAGCGGTAGATGAAGTCCTGAAAGAGGGGCCGGTTCATATTATCAAGAACAACCAGCCTCAGTATGTAGTCCTCTCCGAAGAGCGATATCGGGAACTGGTCGAGGCTGAGGATGAGGCGTATAATGCGCGCATCCGCGAATCTCTTGCTGATTTAAAGGAAGGAAGGGTAAAACGCGGTACTGCAAAAGATTTGATAAAAGAATTGAAGCTGGAAGACTGAGGGATGTTTACCCTTGTTTGGACAGCGCATTTTATCCGGGCGGCAGAGAAATTCAAAAAACGTCATCCGGGACTAAAGAAAAGGCTTGTCCAAGTTCTGAGCGATCTTGAGAAAGACCCCTTTCAGCCGCATCTTCATTATCATCATCTCGGTGGGAAACTTAAGGGTATTCAGGCAGTAAGTATAAATGATAAATATCGGGTGTCGCTAACAATTGTTATAACAGAAAAAGAAGTCAACTTGCTTGATATAGGCAGTCATGATGAGGTATATGGATAAAAGCGGATTGGGGAAAGTGCATAGGGTGTTGGCGGCGCAATGAAAAAACACTCTTCATATTGGAATTACCGGGTCATTGAGAGCGAAGAAGTTTTTCGTATTCACGAAGTCTATTACAATAAAAAAGGGGAAATCACGGCTTTTTCCGAAGATCCAATAACGCCTTTGGGCGAAACATTGGATGAACTTAGAGGCGATTTGGAGTATTACATGCAGGCTCTCGACAGACCTGTATTGAAGAAAGAAGAGATAGTCTTTGCGCCGTGCGAAGGAAAGAAAAAAAGGATAAAATCAACTGCACGAACTAAAAGAAAGAAATGAACGGGAAACGTAAATATAAAACGGCGGTTTTGGCGAATACCGTAGGGGCAGGTTTGAAACCTGCCCGGTTTGAGACAGAAGTAGAGAGGGCGGGTTTGAAACCCGCCCCTACAAAGGACTTGCCGGCGGGGTGGGAGTGGAAAACTTTGGGGGCGGTTGCGGAAGTTGTCGGTGGTGGTACTCCAAGGACAAATGATCCTGCGAATTTCGAAGGGGGCTCTATTCCATGGGTGACACCGGCTGATTTGTCAGGATACACATCAAAAAAAATAGGTCATGGCAGCCGCTATATTACTGAAAAGGGGCTTTCCTCATCGTCAGCTCGGCTGTTGCCAGAGGGCTCTGTTTTATTTACATCGCGGGCACCAATCGGATATGTTGCAATTGCCAGCAATACTATCTCGACTAATCAGGGATTCAAAAATTTTGTGCTTAAAAAGGGTGTTTTGCCCGACTATGTCTACTGGTATTTGAAGGGGAGTAAAGACTTAGCTGAAAGTTTGGCAAGTGGAACTACTTTCCTCGAACTATCTGGAGCAAAAGCAAAGCAACTCCCTATTCCTCTTGCGCCTTTTGATCAGCAAAAGCAGATTGTCTCCGAAATCGAAAAACAATTCTCTCGTCTTGATGAGGCGGTGGCTGCGCTCAAGCGCATAAAGGCAAATCTCAAACGCTACAAGGCCTCTGTCCTTAAGGCCGCTGTTGAAGGGAAATTGACGGAAGAATGGCGCCTGTCTGCCCGTGCGGAAAACCGCAGACGGGCACAGGTGGACGAATTGGAAAATATTTCAAAGGCAAAAGAAGAAAAATGGTTTGTATATATAATTGAGTGCGACAATCAGTCTTTCTACGTTGGGCACAGCTCTGACCTTCATGCAAGGTGGAAGGCTCATTGCGATGGAAAAGCTGCTGATTGGACTCATCAACACACGCCGAAATACCTGATCCATTTCGAAGTGTTCGATAGCAAGGAAGATGCGGTTAAAAGAGAAAAGAACCTAAAGACCGGCTTTGGACGAACTTGGCGAAAAAGAGAAATTGCAGCTGGGCGTATGAAACCTATTGTTCATAATCCTGAAAATGAAACTGCCCTGCCTGTGCACGACCTGACTGCGAGCAACGCTCAGGCAGGAGTGCAGACAGGAGAGAAGCTTTTAAAAAGAATTCTTGCCGAGAGAAAAAAGAAGTGGGAAGAAAAGAATCCGGGCAAGAAATACAAAGAGCCTGTAGAGCCTGATACTTCAAATTTGCCAGACTTGCCGAAAGGGTGGGTGTGGGCAGCTGTCGGGCAAATATCAGAGTCAATGAAAAATGGAATATATAAACCTCGTGATTCATACTCTGCAAATGGTGTTGCTTGTTTACGAATGTACAACATTGAGGATGGGAGAATTGTCTGGAAAGATATTAAACGAATGACTTTGAGCAAAACCGAGATTGAAGAATATAAGTTATTACCGGGCGATTTGCTCGTGAATCGAGTAAATAGTCGGGAATTGGTTGGTAAGGCAGCTCCAATCCCAGAGGGTTTGGAATCATGTGTTTTCGAAAGTAAAAATATTCGTGTTAGATTTCAAAATGAGTTTATCGATGCGAATTTTGTGAGCTATATTTTTTCAGTATATGGACAAGCTTTTTTTAATAGGAATGCTCAACAAGTTGTTGGCATGGCCTCTATCAGTCAGCCTCAAGTCTCTGCTCTACCAGTACCACTACCCTCTTTTACCGAACAAAAAAGCATTGTCAAGGAAGTCGAACGCTGTTTATCCGTTACTGAAGAAATTGAAAAAACAGTAGAAACCAATCTCAAGCGCGCTGAACGCCTTCGGCAGGCGATTTTGAAAAAGGCGTTTTCGGGAAGGCTAATACCGGCAGGTAAATTGAATTGATGACTATCTTTCAAGAAAAGCTCGAAGAAAAGGTGCGTAAGCAATTGTCCAGTCAGAATGTAGGCTATCTGTTAGGTGCAGGTTCTTCATATTTAAACGGGAATGGGTATCCCTTAATGACTAATCTTTGGAACGTCATTCGTGAAAACATCCCTTCAACTGCACAATCAGAAATTCAGTCAAAACTGGACGAGGGTGTAGATGGTATTGAAGCTGCATTGGATCTTCTTGATGATGGAGGGCATAATGACACTCCTCATCGTCATTTAGTAACTCAGGCAATTGCTGAACACTTTTGTAAGCTTACTCCTTCTCTTGATGTTCATGCTAATTTTCTACAAAGAATATATAAGAAAAGTGATGAAGTAATTCCCCTTTTCAATCTTAATTATGATCCACTCTTTGAACGTGCGGCTGAATTTTCAAAACTGCGATTAATCGATGGCTTTATTGGAGCAGAGAATTTTTATTATGATTCGAACGCATTTCAACAGCGTATCGGAGTCGTACGCCGCTCTTGGAGAGGAAGACAGTTTAGTATAATTCAGGGTAATATCCATCTTTATAAATTGCATGGCTCACTTGGCTGGTATGAAAGTCAATCGAAAGGTGTACGCAGATGCGCTTTTGACCTTCCTATTCCAGGAGATGCAAAAAGGTTAATGATTCCACCACAACGTCGAAAGGCCACAGATACTATGTCAATTCCATATTCATCTTTATGGTCGGAATTGCGTGCTTTTGTAAGACATGGTCCATATCTCATTAATCGATTAGTTTCAATTGGCTACGGAATGCGCGATGAACATGTTAATGATGTAATTGAGAATGGACTGGTAAGAACTGATTTAACTTTAATGATTTTTGCTTGTGACCTTAAAGATGAAGTTTTCAACCGCTGGAGTAAGAAAAAGAATGTCATTATTGTAACAAAGGATAGGAGTTCTTTGAATGGGGAAATAGGGACAGGGCATCCCAGTCTATGGGATTTTGAGCAATTAAGTAAGGGGGTGTAATTTTATGCCAGAAGAGTCGAATACAATTATTGGCAATATTATTGATGTTCAGGGTGGAAGTTTAACCGCTGCTCTAATAGAAGATGATCAAGGGCGCACTCCAACAATTACGATTGGTGACGAGGATATATATATCGGTCAAATCGGTTCATATGTTTCTATTCATCAAGGTGATGTGAAAATTCTTGGCCTTGTTACCAGAATGACAGAACAAGAGAAGTTAGCACCTATTGAGTCAACTACTGGAAGTTCTGAAGCGGTAAGGATGTCGTATGCTAAACGTATTATAGTCTTGGTTCCATTAGGTACTATAAATTCAGACGGTGAATTTGAACGCGGAGTCAGTCTTTTCCCAACAACTGGAGCGGAAGTTCATGCCATCGGTTCTGCTGATATAAATTTAATTTTTTCGAAGTTTCAGTCTAAAGGGTATGATGTTGGTAATTTATCATCGAATACTTCAATAAAAGTATGCCTTGATCCGACTTCACTTTTTGGACGGCACTTTGCAATTCTTGGCCAAACTGGAGCTGGTAAGTCTTGGACGGTTGCGAACTTAGTGCAACGTGCAGTGGCTGTTATGCCTAAAGCTCATATTATTATTCTCGACTTGCATGGTGAATATTGCTGGTCAAGCGATGGCGGAAGTAGTTGTTCAGCTTTTTCAAATAATATTGTCAGATATGTTGATGCTAGAAAACTTGAAATCCCCTATTGGTTGATGACTTATGCAGAGCTATGTGATTTATTGATCGACAATACAGAGCGTGAAGCCCATAATCAGGTTGCTTTCTTTAGAGATAATCTCAGAGAATTAAAGGAGGCAGAAAAATCGTCTCTTGGGCTCGAAAGAGTAACAGTAGATACGCCAGTTTATTTCTCGCTGGATGAGCTGTTAAGGCGAATAGAAGTTGAGAATGGGCGGATGGTACCAGGAGCAACAAAAGAAAAACAAGGCCCAAATTATGGCGTGTTTGACAGATTTATTATGAGATTAGAAAGCAAGTTGAATGATGTCCGATATGATTTTCTCCTTAAACCTAAAGTAAGAACATCGTCTAATACATTAACAGGACTATTGAGAGATTTCGTAGGGCTTGGCGAACCTAAAAGGCCTGTAACTGTAATAGACCTGAGTGCTGTCCCTTTTGATGTCAGGCCAACAGTAGCTGCACAAATCGGAAGAATTGCTTTTGAGTTTAATTATTGGAATCCTCAATATCGAGAATTTCCTTTATTACTTATTTGCGAAGAAGCGCATGCCTACATTCCTAAAGAATCGCAGTCTCAATTTGCTGGATCGAGAAAATCGATGGAGAGAATAGCCAAAGAAGGTCGAAAATATGGAGTTGGGTTAGCTGTTGTAAGTCAGCGACCACATGAAGTTTCAGAAACGGTATTGGCCCAATGTGGTACTTTTCTTTGTTTGCGTATTACTAACCCAAGTGATCAAGCCTATGTGCGAAATTTAGTTCCGGAAGCAGAACGTGATCTGGTGGATATACTTGCAGGTTTGGGGCGTGGCGAAGTAATGGCTTTAGGTGAAGCTGTTCCTTTACCAACGCGCTTTCGATTTTATAAACCAAATCCAGCGCCAAACAGCGAAGATATTGATTTTTATACGAAATGGAAAGAAGGACCTGATGATATAAATGTTGATGAAATAGTTAAACGTTGGCGGCGTCAGGAAAGGTAAAACTGCGGATATGAGCCCTGCACAGATCGTTCAAAAACTCTGGAATTAGGATGTACGTAATATGAAAAAAACTAAGCGCTACGACACTTTGCATCTTATAGAAGACCAGCCTGAGCCCGGCTCACGCGGCAGGGTGCTGAAGAACAAGTGCTGCATAACAAGCAAGCGTGAGATGGACAGGCGCGAGAAAGAAGATCAGTTGAGGGCGATGGATGAGCTAACCGATCTTTTTGACAGAGACCATCGTTTCACTGCCGCCGATATCTGCAAGATGCACAAAATGTGGCTTGGAAATATCTATGAATGGGCTGGGAAGTATCGGCAGGTCAAGATGAGCAAAGGGGATTTCCCTTTTGCTTTTCCTGAACAGATTCCTAAACTTATGGCAGAGTTTGAAAAGGGCCCTCTTCATGAATTTACGCCATGCAACTTCAAATCTCATGATGAGATCGCCAAAGCACTGGCTGTTGTTCATACGGAATTGGTGCTTATACACCCTTTTCGGGAAGGCAATGGAAGGGTTGCAAGAATGCTTGCGATATTGATGGCCATTCAGACAGGACTGCCGCCGCTTGATTTCAGCGATATGATCGGCAAGGATAACGAGAAATATATACGGGCGATTCAGATAGGTTTTGGTGGAGACTATGCGCCGATGGAAAAAGTATTTACTTCTGTGGTCCGTAAGACGCTGAGGGCTCGTGAACCGCGATGATCTCTTTAAGCTTCTTTTCTGCTGCTTTTGACAACTTGGGATACTTGGTAAGGACGCCTTCGACCGCTGTTGAAGAGGAGACGGATTGATAGAGCAATTCTTTCCTCAGTTCAGGGTCTTTGAGATAAGGATTTGTCTGTTTTAGAGACTTTTTTAGCATGGTTTATTTTATCATAATATGACGCAATTATGGAGATTTAAATGACAAACGGTTCTGCGACAATAGTTCAAAAACTCCTGTCTGCGTGCTATGACGCACAGGCAGGCTGGAATTACTGTAACGTCCTCAGGGACGACCTGTCTGCGTGCTATTACGCACAGGCAGGTGGGATGAGTAAATTATGACTACATCAAATATTGTCAGCAAGCTTTGGAACTATTGCAATGTGCTGCGCGATGATGGCATGAGTTATGGTGATTATGTGGAGCAGCTTACGTATCTGCTTTTTCTTAAGATGGCTGATGAGCGGGCAAAACCTCCGTATAGCCAGCCAAGCCCGATTCCTGATAAATATAACTGGCAGAGCCTTCTAAAAAAAGACGGTGATGAGCTTTTCGACCACTACCGCCATATCCTTGAAAAACTCGGTCAGGAGAAAAGGCTTCTGGGGCTGATATTCGGAAAGGCTCAGAACAAGTTTCAGGACCCTGCAAAGCTCAGGCGTTTAATCGTTGATCTCATTGATAAAGAGAACTGGTCAATAATGAGCGCTGATGTGAAAGGCGATGCATATGAGGGGCTTCTTGAGAAAAACGCTCAGGATACAAAGTCAGGAGCAGGACAGTATTTTACTCCCCGGCCATTGATTAAGGCTATTGTTGATTGTATGGCTCCAAAACCAAAAGAAACAATCTGCGACCCTGCATGCGGCACCGGAGGATTCCTTCTCGCTGCCCATGACTATATAACAGCTCATTATCCGAACATGACAAAAGATGAAAAGAAGTTTCTTAAGGAAGAGGCATTGCGGGGGTGGGAGCTTGTTCAGAATACGGCAAGGCTTTGCGCAATGAATATGATGCTTCATGGAATCGGAGGAGAGAATCTTCCCCTGAATGTTACCGACTCGCTCGCAAGCGATCCCGGCGAAAGATTCGAGATGGTTCTTACAAACCCGCCTTTTGGTAAAAAAAGCAGCACCACTATTGTTGCTGAAAACGGCAAGGTATCCAAGGAAAAAGAAACCATAGAGCGTGATGATTTCTGGGCAACAACTTCTAACAAACAACTTAATTTTGTCCAGCACATAAAGACACTTCTTAAACAGAATGGAAGGGCTGCGATGGTAGTTCCTGATAATGTCCTTTTTGAAGGCGGTGCAGGAGAGACAGTAAGGAGAAAGCTCCTGCATGAATGCGAGGTACATACGCTGCTAAGGCTTCCGACTGGCCTTTTTTATGCGCAGGGTGTGAAGGCAAATGTAATCTTTTTTGATAAAAAGCCTGCTTCAGAAACACCTTGGACAAAGAAGCTCTGGATTTATGACTTCAGGACGAATATAGACTTTACCCTCAAGACGAACCCGCTCAAACGCGAAGACCTTGATGAATTCGTGAAATGCTACAACCCTGAAAACAGGCACAAGAGAAAAGATACGTGGTCAGATAAAAATCCTGATGGACGCTGGCGTTCATTTGATTATGAAGATATTAGTAATCGCGACAAGGCAAGCCTCGACATATTCTGGCTTAAAGACGAAAGCCTTGAAGACTCGGACAACCTCCCCGACCCCGGCATCCTCGCCCGCGAGATAGTCGTTGATCTCGAATCAGCATTGGAGCAGTTAAAGCTGATTGCTGAAGATTTGGGAGAGGAATAAATAGAGCCCGCGACCGGTTTTCGATAGCGGAATAGGGCGGAAGCGAAAAGCGCGGAAGAGATTGCGATTGTGGAGGGGAAAAGGTAAAATAACACAGCAGCAGAAGGAGGTAATTTTTATGAGCACAAAAGGAGCAACAGCAGAAATTTTTTTAACGGCTTTTAGAACATTAGCCCGAAAAGAACAGGACATTTTCCTGTCAGAGATATTAAAAGACAAAAGGCTCCGTGAAGATTTAATAGACATAGCAATAGCTGAAAGCAGAGCAAAGGACAGGAGCAGATCATTCAGGGATTTCTTAAAAGAACATAAAAATTAAATGGGTAGGTATTCAGTTGAGATAATCTCAAAGGCAGAAAAAGAATTTCTTAAACTGCCTGATTCAGCAAGAAAAAAGATTCAGAAACAGATACTTTCACTTGAAGACCTACCAAGGTCTTTCGGATACAAAAAACTAAAGGAAACAGAATATTATCGCTTAAGAAGCGGTGACTATAGAGTGATTTATAGTATTGACGACAAAAACAAGATAATAAAAGTATTATCAATTGCTCATAGGAAAGAAGTTTATAGATGAAGCAACCCTTCATTACCTTCGTTGACCAAATCCTCACCGTCAAAAGCTCCCCTCCTTTGCAAGGAGGGGTGACCGAAGGTCGGGGTGGTATCTCCGGCCAACCGCCCCGTCAGACTCCGTCTGCCACCCCGCCTTATCAAGGCGGGGAACAGGTAAAGGCAGTTGACACCTCCGCCCTCGAAAAACAGATTGACCCCGTTAGAAATCCCATTGCAAAACACTTGGCACTAGACTCATCAGAAATTTCTAACGGGGTTGACGAGATGGTCTATGCCCTCTACGGCCCTGCCTACCGGTCAGGCAGGCTCACGCCGGCAGGGATTGCGATTGTGGAGGGGGAAATGAAAATTCAGCGCCAGAATCCGAGTCTTGCCAAATGCACTGAGTGAGGGTTAAAAGTACAAACATAATGTCCGGTTAGGTTATAATATTCACCAAGGAACAGATTATGCCCTGGAAAGAAAAACTAATAATAGCGCTCGACGTACCGGAAGTTAATTATGCACTTGAGCTTGTGGATAAGCTTGAAGACCAGATAGAAATTTATAAGGTCGGCCTTGAACTCTTCACTTCAGGAGGGCCAAGGATTATAGAAGAGCTTCACAAGAGGAATAAAAGGGTTTTCCTGGACCTCAAATTCCACGATATCCCAAATACAGTTTCGAAGGCTGCAATCGCTGCAACAAGGCTTGGAGTATACATGTTTAATGTCCATGCATCAGGCGGATTAGATATGATGAAGAGATGCAAAGATGCTGTTGTTGAATTATGTCTTAAGGAAAATCTGAAGAAACCGAGAATATTTGGAGTTACTGTTCTTACAAGCATGTCTCAGCAGGTTTTAAAGGATGAAATAGGCATCCAGCACAGCCTGAATACGCATGTGAGGCATCTCTCGGGGCTCGCGTTAAAAGCCGGGTTAGATGGGGTTGTCGCGTCAGGGCATGAGGCTGCGAAGATTAAGAGCCACTGCGGAAATGGATTTTTGATTGTAACACCGGGCATAAGACCCTCCTGGCAGCCTCCTGATGACCAGCACAGGACAATGACCCCAAAGCAGGCCTTGAGGGAAGGGGCGGACTATATTGTCATGGGAAGGGCAATAATCAATTCTGATAATCCCCTCAAGACGCTTGAATTGATTTCTTTAGAGATGCTCACGGCGTAGAAGGAGGGCAGTAGAATTCTCTTTGGAATTCCATTCCTGAGGAACCAAATAGGTCCATAAAACATGCATCCTAATCGCCTCATATAGTATCATACTGCATGGACTTTTTGAAGGAAATCGAGGGTGTTTTCGATAAGCTTGGCGGCAGAGAGCTTTCAGCCTTTTACACACGAAAAATAGATGGATTTCTCACCGGGCTTTTCAATTCAATCGAATCCCAAAAACCCCTTGCCCTTATTGCCATCGGCGGATATGGCAGGGCAGAGCTTGCCCCTTATTCTGATATAGATATCATGTTTTTTGCGAGGGATAAGGCAGACTCAAAAAAGGTTGAAACAGTCCTCTATAAGCTCTGGGATACGGGACTCACAATAGGGCATTGCTTTAGAACGCCTGAAGACTGTATTGCAGAGGCAAAAAAAGATTTAAGGACGCATACATCCCTGCTTGAGGCAAGGTTTATAGCAGGAGATAAGGAACTCTATAATTATTTTCATGAAAAGGTTTATTCAGAGCTTGCGTTCAGGAAACAGAAAAATTTTATAACAGGCAAGTTGAAAGAGATGGAGAAGAGACATACGGGCTTCGGAGATTCTGTTTATCTACTTGAGCCGAATGTAAAGGAGAGTCAGGGCGGGCTTAGAGATATTCATACAGTCCTCTGGCTTTCAAAAATCGCACTGAAACTGGGCAATATCGAGCAGCTTTCAAATGTTGTATCAGCGCATGATTTCAAGAGGCTTATGAGGGCCTATGATTTTCTGCTTAAGGTAAGATTCTGTCTCCATATTATGAGTAAAAGAAGAAACGATGTCCTTTCATTCGACACGCATGACCACGTGTCTGCGAGGCTCGGGTTCCGCAATTCGAAGAAATTTTCAGGCCCTGAGAGGTTCATGAGATATTTTTACCTCAAGGCAAATATCGTAAACAACGTAACATCACTTATTGCGGGCCTGTGCACAAGGCAATGGGTCCTCGAGGGCATCAGGGACTGGAGCGCGGTAAAGAAAAAGGCTACTGAGAATTTTCTCATCTACAGGAATGCCGTTATCCCGTCAGAAAACAGCAGCGTAAGAAAAAATCCCGAAAGGATTATCGAGGCCTTCCATGCATCCTCTAAAACCGGCAAAAAATTAAGCCATAACCTCAGGGAGGATATAACAAAAAATCTCCTGTATATCGGGAGGAGGGTAAGGCGCTCTCATAAAACCAGGGGCTTCTTTCGCGAGATACTGAACGGCCCGCGTGTATATGAAACATTGAGGGAGATGCATGAGACAGGGGTGCTCGGCCGGTTCATTCCTGAATTAGGGGCCTTGAGGTCGCTGGTTGTGTACGAGCCTTACCATAGGTACACAGTTGACGAACACACTCTGCAGGCCGTACAAAACCTTGAGCTGCTTACTGCAACGAAATATAAAAGCCTTGAGCGCCTTTCAGGGATAATGAAGGGCATAAAAGACAAGGAGATACTTTTCATGTCCATTCTTTTTCATGACATAGGAAAGGCAGCCGGAAAATATCATGAGGAAGAAGGATATAAAAGGCTTAAGAATATCGTTGAGAGGTTTAATATAGATGTTGAGAAAAGGCAAAGGATAGAGTTCCTCGTAAAAAACCATATCCTCATGTCGCGCATCGCACTGACAAGGGAGACTGAAGCCCCTGAGATTATTGCCCAGTTTGCAGAGGCCGTCGGAGACGAAGAAAGCCTCGGCGCATTATATCTCATGACGTATGCTGACATGTCTGCCGTGAATCCGTCATTCTGGACAGAATGGAAGGCATATCTGCTTCAAGAGCTTTATGAAAAGACATTGAATTACCTGAGAGGGGTAAGAAGGGATAAGGAAGTTTATATAAAAAGCATCCTTGATTCTTATAAGGGCGCTGACAGGGAAGGGCTTAAGAGTTTTATTGCAGATATGCCTGAGAGATATCTTCTTTCGACCCCTTCAGAGAGGATATATCTTGATTATAGCCTTGCCCAGACTGTAAGGGAAGATAACTTTGCTTTAGCCGTTAACGATAAGCATGATGGCACAACAGAAATTATTGTCGGGACCTGGGACAGCCCGGGCCTTTTTTCCAGGATTGTAGGATTCCTGTCGTCAAAATGGATGAATATATTGAGCGCAAGGTTATATACTGGCAAAAAGGGGCTTATTATTGATAAAATTCAAATTTCAAACTGGAAAGAGATCTGGTGGGAGGGGATGGATATTTTTATCGAAAACGGGCTGGAGGATGTTGTGTTAAGAGGCACGCGTATAAACTTGTCAGGCTCCCAAAAAGAAATTGGCAGCAGAGTTAACGTATTTATAGAGCTTGATAATGAGACGTCAGGGGAAAGCACGATCCTTGAATTTTTTTCTCAGGACAGGCATGGGCTTTTATACGATGTCTCAAACCTCTTTTATGAAAATGGGTTCAATATAATATCAGCAAAGATTAATACAGAATCAGGCCTTGCGCAGGATATTTTTTATATACAGCATGAAGGAAGGAAGGTTAACGGGCTTAAGGCCACTGAATTACTTGCATCCCTATGGAAAACACTAAAAAGTTAAAGCGCATAATATATCTTTCACTCGTTGTATTGTTTATCGGGATAATTATTTTTATCTCCCGCGGGCCGTACATATCAAATGCCTTAAAGAGAATAATATTGCCGGAGCTTGAGAACATGTCCGGCCGCAAGGTAATAGCCCGGAAAATATATATTAACCTGTTTCCCTTATTTGTTGAGGCAAGGGGATTGAAGTTTTTTGATGAGGAAGGCAACAGGGTGCTGACCGCAGAAAGGGTAAAAGGTTACGTGGGGTTGTCGGGCCTAGTAAGGAAAGAGATAATGCTGAAAAGAGTAGTTATAACCGGGCCTGAAATATGGACGGACAGGGACCAGATAGATGACATAATCGGGAAGGTCAAGGATTATCTTGCCATAGAAAATCCCAAAAAGGTAAAGGTAAGGGCAGGTGTAATAGAGGTCCGTAATGGAGATTTCTCATTTTATGATGCCGGTTATAACGCAGTTATCACAGGCGAAAAAGTAAGTGGGGAGGTCCTGCTGGGCGACGTGCCAAAAATGAAGGTAAACATTAAGAACCTTATTTCAAATATTAAGGATTTCCCGGAATTCAGATGCGAAATGAGCGGCATATTGCTTTTCAACAAGGACGGCATCCATATAAAGAATATTACGCTCAAATCATACGCCTCAGAGATGCAGACCGAGGGCTTTTATTCAGCTGAAGGGAAAGGCGCCCTGAAGGCAGACTTGAGCCTTATTATTGATTCTGTTAAAAAGGTTTTCGGCCTGAAACGGGAGGGTGAAGGAAAGATATCTGCAAAGGGCGATATAAAATTCGGAGAAGGCTCGCCCATTATTGATATCAGGCTTAAAGGCAGTTTTTATCTGCAGACCCTTATGGAACTCCTGAAGGTGGAAG
>Ga0265296_1002125_pt1 | contig 20606 bp, 22 predicted proteins | sample MunlanPumphouse1_FD_189073 | JGI IMG/M metagenome (GOLD analysis project Ga0265296, IMG submission 189073) | Groundwater microbial communities from a municipal landfill in Southern Ontario, Canada - Pumphouse #1 | ecosystem: Environmental > Aquatic > Deep subsurface > Groundwater | place... | reverse complement strand
GGTCAGCACGCCGATCGATCGATTGTCGCTATTCCGGGCCGATGAGCCGACCGTGCCCTTGCCGGCCGTGTACGACGCGTCGCTTTGCATGATCGCCCAAGGCGCCAAGCGGGTTTCGCTCGGCGGACAGAGCCTTCTGTACGATACCGCGCATTATCTGCTGGTCTCGGTCGACCTGCCGCTCGTCGGCCATGTCATTCAGGCGGATCGCGACGCCCCGTACCTCTGCTGCAAGATCGACATCGACCAGGCGGTGCTGGCGGACCTGATCCTGGCGGAAGGCGGCCGGGCGCCCAAGGCCGACCTACCGGCTCTCGCGGTATATCGCAGCGACGACGATCTGGTCGACGCGGCATGCCGACTGATGCGTTTGCTGGACCAGCCCGACAGCATCGCTGCGCTGGCGCCGCTGATCGAGCGGGAAATCCTGTATCGTTTGCTCAAGGGGCCCCACGGCCCTGCCCTTCGCTACATGGCGGTCTCCGACAGTCACCTCAGTCAGGTCAGCCGCGCTATCGCGACGATCCGCACTGGGTTCGACCGGCCGCTACGGATCGATGACATTGCCACCGCTGCCGGTATGAGCCCGTCGTCCTTGCACGAACACTTCAAAGCCGTGACGAAAATGACGCCGCTGGGGTATCAAAAACAATTGCGCCTGCAGGAGGCACGGCGCCTGATGCTGTCGGGAGGCGCGACCGCAAGCGGCGCGGGCTTTGCCGTGGGGTATGAAAGCCCGTCGCAGTTCAATCGCGAATATGCGCGTCTGTTTGGCGCACCGCCCCGTCGTGACATCGAACAGCTGCAGCGCAGCGGCAATTTACTGACGCCGGTGTAGCATCGCTTCTTTGCGCATGGCCCCACTCGCAGACGTTCCGGGCCATGTTGCCGTTTCTCGAGACTTGCCGCTCATTCAGCATCACGTCCCCCCCATTTTCTTCTCCATCTGGAGCCAGCGTCCAGCCGGAAAGAGAAGGACGGATGAATCGGAAGCAATTTTCGGAAGAGCAGTTCATCGGCGTCCTGAAGCAAGCCGAGGCAGGTGCGGTGGTGACGGATCTGTGTCGTCCGCCCGGGATGTCTAGCGCGACCTAGTACGCTGGAAGGCCAGGTTCGGCGGTCTGGAGGTGTCCGATGCGAAGCGGCTGCGGCTGCTCGAGGAGGTCAATGCCGGTGCTGGCGGATACGATACCCGACAATCCTGTCCTGTGCCTGTCGATGGGCGAGGTCTGAAGGACCTGCCGTCAAATAATGGTGACGCCCGCCGCGAAGCGGGACGCGGTCGCGCATCTCTAGACGACGCTGGGAATGAGCGACCGATTGGTGTGTCCTGCACGATCAACCGCAAGAAGATTTAGCGGTTAATCGCGAGGGTAGGTCATCGGAAGGGACGAAGGCGCGCCATCGGGGGGCGAGCGACGGTCCGGGTGCCAGCGCTGTCGAACCAGCGCTGGAGGCTGAACTTTGTCCATGACCAGCTCGCCAGGGGGCAGCGGTCCCGCCCTCTAAACATCGTCCACGCGTGGCCTTCGTCGAACGACGCGAGCCTGTTCGCGTGCGACGCGCGGGCGGCCTCTTCAAAGGTTGTGACGATGGGCAGCTTATCCCTGGGGTAATCCCCGAACGACAGCAACTTCTCCTTGCCCCCAAAACGGTACTTGAAACGCCAGAGCTTGGAGCCGTTAGATCGCACGAGAAGGTAGAGACCTTCCGTCAGCGAGCTCGTAGTCTTGGTCGCGTTTCGTGGCGTAGCGAGTGTCGAGGTCCTTGAGAGCCACGGGGGCATCTCCAGCCGAGGCCGGCATCATACCCCCAAATGCCATTCGACGTGGTGGTATCCAGCGACACTCGCTGGCACGCTTGTGCGGCTCTGAGACACACCAAGTCGCGGAAAAAAATACACAAAAAGCCGCTCCAGGATGTCCTGGGCGGTTGTGGTATATTGGGAGTTGGTTGCGGGGACATGCAGCCATTTTGATTTGTTAACCCGCTGCCGCTGCTGACGCAAACTCACATAGATACCTGGCCGAGGGGCAACCTTGAGCCTCTGGTGCCGCTCATCAGAAAGCAGTCATCTGCCGCCCGATCACAACAGCTCGGGACCGCCAAAAAGAGAGAACGCTGACAACCCGTCCCTATTCGAATTGTATTGCAGGAAAGAGCGTCACCCCCAGAGGCTTTTGACAAACCGAGATACTTCGTCCGCCAGGTCGTGATCCTCCGGCGTGTTTCCCCGAAATCCACCGTGCGGCATCGCCTCGAAGATGTGCAACTCGGCGTCCACTTTCGCCCGGCGCAGCGCACGGTGCATCCTTACGGTGTTGGACAGGAAGAGGTCACGCGTGCCGGACTGGAGGAAGGTGGGCGGAAGGCCGTCAAGGTCACCAAACAAGGGTGATAAATAGGGGTGCGCCAAGTCAGCCCCGGCGGCATACAGTTCGTTGTTCCGCATGAGCGAGCCCGGCAGCATTACATCGACCATCTGGTTGACTTGGAAGCTGTCGCCGGACTCGGTCAGATCGACCTCAGGGGAGAGCAGGACCAACCCTGCCGGCAAAGGGAGGCCTTCATCCTTTGCGCGAAGAAGCATCGCAACCGCCAGATTCCCACCCGCCGATCGGCCGCCGACGACGATACGCGTTGGCGCGTGCAGGCCCAGCACATACCGATAGACCGCCATCGCGTCGTCGAGCGCCGCAGGATATGGATGCTCGGGCGGCATCCTATAGTCTACGCCGTAGCAGAGCGCCCCGTGCTGATCCGCCTGCATCCGGGTCTGCGCGCGACACGCCTCTCCGCCGCCAAACACCAGTGCGCCACCATGGAAGTCGAGATAGGCGCAGTCTGGATTGACCATGGTGTCCGGCGTCGCGACATGGATGGTGGCCTCACCGGCTCGAACCGTCTCGACGCTTGCCCGCAGCGTGCCGGCGAGACCGTTCACCGCCGACGCATAGTGTTCATCCGCCGCGGCCTTGATCGTCATCCAGCCCGCATGATCGTCCGGCAACGGCATCGTGTAGAGGGCGTTCAGCGGGACACCCTCGTCATTCACCAGTCGTTCAAGACTGGCACGTGCCTCCGGGCTGATAGACGAAGGAAAGGGAATCAGGCGGCCTTGAACCCTTACGCCGTTTTTCTGGTCGCTCATGCCGTTGCGGTACTCGTGGTGGTTGCCGGGCCGCAGGTCGGCCGTAACACCGTCACCTGCGCATTACGCCTTAGTCCGCCCTCCCTCGTTCCCGCAAACGAACGATAGTCAGTTTTCCGGACAGGCCCGGACCGGGTAGTCCCTACTCGTAGGAGGAAACCTCGATCAGGTTGCCGTCAGGATCGCGGACGTACACCGAGCGAATAGGGCCACGGGCGCCATGCCTTGTGACAGGCCCAACCTCAACTTCCACGTCACATTCCCGGAAGTGCGCCACGACCGCGTCCGGTGGAAGGTCCGTCAGAAAGCAAAGATCCTGACCGCCGACAGAAGGGGCTTTGCCCGTAAACCAACTCTCCTGCGAAGCGGTGATCGGGCGCAGATTGATCTTGTTCTGTCCGAACGTCATGCTCGTGCGAGGTTTCCCCTCCCCCGAAGGAGCATCCGTTCGGTTCATGCCGAGAACCCGTCCGTACCAGTGGGCCGAGGTTTCCACGTCACGAACGTTGAAAACGATGTGGTCGATCGCTTTTATGGTCAACATCTCACGCTCCCTCGATAACCGTTTGCTCGGCCTCCCAGCTGAGGACGGGTCAGGCCTTATAACGTCGCAATCAAATCGCAGCCGCCATATCACTGCTGCTGCCTGGTGTTACCAACGCGTGGCGGCTTAAGTCCCATGTCCGCCAAGGTGAGGATTCAGCAGTGACCAATACCGCAGACGTAACCGCCGTGGATCACACGGGTTTCGCCGTTTCCTCGTTGGACGAGTCTATCCGGTTCTGGACGGAAGCGCTGGGGTTCGCGCTCGAACGGCAGTCGGAAATGGGAGGCGACTTCCTGCATCAGGTTACAGGTGTGGACGATCCGAATGTGCGGACGGCAATCGTCAAAGCGCCGGACGGGTTCACCATCGAGCTGCTGCAATACTCCGGGGGCCACCAGCACGGATTGGCGCCGGACAGCGCGGGCGCGATCGGAGCGGCCCACCTGGCTCTGACGTTGAAGGACATCCATGCGGCAATCGCTCGCGTCGAGGCAGCAGGGTGGAAAGCCAAGGGAAGCCCACAGCCGATTCCCGGCGGCCCAAGAAAGGGAACGCTGACCGCCTACGTCTCAGGCCCCGATCACCTCACCATAGAGTTTATGCAACCGCCAGTTCTGTAATTGGCTTGAGGCGCGGCTTTCCGTCGTTACAAATTCGAGACCCGGCTATATGACGGATCCTTGCAAACGAAAGGCGATCGAGACGGTCATGGCGTTCTCGAAAAGGATCGGGAAACGACAATGGATCAGCCTTCTCTTAAACCCGAGTCGGCGGGTTTTGGGAAAGCAGGCGTCTCTGGTCAGCGCATCTTGCAGGCAGATGAGCCTGTCGCTTCCTTGGCTTCCGCCCGGATCGCGACCACCGGGTCAGACACATTTGCAAGATCAGGTGCTTCCACCCGAAGGTGTTCGACACCGCTACCCCATTGCCGACGCCACCACGTGCTGCCGGACCGCACATCTACTCCGGGGAGCGTGTTTGCGGCGTAGCGAAGCAGTTCGTCAGGCGGGATCAGGTCCCGATCATCAGCAAGTGCGTGAGACAAGTCCCTCGCCAGATCGACGTTCGAGACCTTCGCGCTGTCTGCCGCGCGGCGGTTCAGATCGTCCAGGAGATTCCGCTTGGCTGCTTCCCACTCCTCCACCGTGAAGCCCGCTGTGGTGAGGTTGCACGTAATCCGGCGCAAACTCGCGACAGCCGGTTTCCAGCGATCATCCGCAAAATTGTCCCAAAGCATGATCTGCCGCTGACCTTGCTCGCCATTCTCTATGAACATTCCGACCTTACCGGGCGGGCTGTCCGGCTGAAGCACTGTGAGACGCAGGTTGACCGCATGTGCGACAATCATGTCCATGAGCTCGTCCCGCATCTGGCGATCGCGCGATGATGGCGGGGCAGGCGTCGGCAGCACGACCGTCATCAACGCCGTCCGACGCCCCTGCGGAAGCGCGGAAAAGCTGATCGGCTGAATGCGACCGCGATCGAACATAGGGAAGGGTGCGCGGCGGGCATCTGGTCGCTCAGGTTTCCAGTCCCCGAAACGCTTCTCGATGAGAGTCCTCATCTCATTCGGCTTCACATTGCCGACGATGACGATCATCATGTTCGCGGGGCGGTACTGCCGCTGATACAAGCCGCGGATGGTGTCGATGCTCGCGACCGGCACATCGTCCGAGTTCTGCGTGTTGATCATGTCGTTCGGCGAGCCGGGCGCGATGGCGGCGATGTAGCTGGCGTAAATGTCGTTGCCGAGCTTCTTGTCGGCCATTTCCCGCATGACTTCGCCACGTGAAGTATCGATCGCATCCGGGCGAAGGGTCATCCCCGTGGCGGCATCCCGGAACAGGCTCAGCAACACGTCGATATCGCTCGGAGCTGGTGTCCTGGTCGAGAGATAGTAGTTGGTCTCTCGCCATGACGTGGACCCTGCATTCGGTGCCGGCAACGTCAGCGGAAGGCCGATACGCTTCAGATGATCGTAATCGTCCGGCGCGGCGACGGTCGGGCTGTGAAACGCAACATGCTCGATCAGATGTGCCAGTCCCCGTTCACCGGGTCGACGTTCGGCGATAAAGCCGCCCTCGTTGCGCATGAGCAGCGCAACGCCAGGTTCCTGGCCTTGCCGGGGCAGGATCGCGAATTGCACGCCGTTCGCAAGACGTCCTATAAGCGGAATACGCCAATCGGAAGACTGGCCAACCGCGGGTCTTGCACCGTTTTCATCAGTGGCTCGCACCCTATCCTGGGCCAATCCGGAAGACGAAAAGGCGAATAAGGGAGTAAGGATCGAGATTATTGCCGCTTTGCCGCTATTTCGCATGAACGCTCCTCGACCCCACCGATCGCCGCCTGATCGACCACTAATAGGCAGGTCGTAGATGGACATCATTTTGAGGCAGAATGGTGGCTGCGGCTTTGTGTCATGAGCCTGATCGGCGTTGCCATTAAGGAGCGGCCAGCGAGACGCCCCGAGCATCCTCGTGATGTGGTAAGCCGGGAACGGCTGAGGCCGATCTCGAAGCGCGAACTGTGCTCTACAAGCCGCTCAGGGTCCGTGAGCATTTTGGGCTTCGCGCGTTCGTGATGTGGACCTGCTGCACCGTGTGTCCCCCCCGCCCATGTGGCAGATACCGTATCGTACGCTGTTTACCCTTATCCTCGACCAGTAATGCATAAGGCACCAATGCGTTGTCCGGCTGGCCTTCCGTTCGGGCGAGTATCTTCATGCCATCGCGCAACCCTGCCGCATATGCCGGCAACAGCGGATCCACGCCGGTCGCGACGTTGCCGGCGTTGGCAGTAGCGTCCGCGTCGAAGCCTCGCGAGAAGGATGGGCGTTGTTCGGTAACGATGGTGGCACATGGTCCGAACGTATCGGCCGGCAGCAGGATTGGCTCGCCTTTCGCGAGGTATCGGTTCGCATCGGCAACGATGCTCATTCCCTTCTGACGGACTAGCGACTTGAACAGGAAGGTCGCCTGCTCCTTCGAAGACCGCGCCGCAGCGATCTGAGCGTGCAGCACCGTATCCAGGTTCACCGCACCTTGGCTCGCTGACCGCAACCGCGCGTTCCATATCGCCGCCAGCATCGCACCGCGCTGATAGGGTAGCTTCTGCGCCGCCTCGTTGTCCCAGAAGGCTGCCGCCGCCTGCACGCCTGGCATGGAGCGGGCTGGAGAACCGGCATAGGCAGCCAGCATCTCGTTCCAGATTGTCGCAAACTCCTCAGGCGATATCAGGCCGGCGCGCACCATCAGGGCGCGAGCATAGTAGTCGGTAAAGCCCTCGCTAAGCCAATAATCCGCCGGCCGTGCTTCCCGACGCTCGGGCATGGCCCCGAGTTGGCCCGGATTCCACGTATGGAAATATTCGTGGGCAAGGAGCCATTTCATGCTCGCCAAGGGCGTTCGCTGATCGACCCAGAGCGCAAATGCATCCCCGCGTCCGGTGCCGCGGAAACCCATCGCCGTCGGGCTGCCGACAATCGGAGCTGCGGTTACGAGAAAAGCAGCACTGCGATCCGAGTTCCAGAAGGCGCGCTCGACGGCGATCACGCGGCGCGCAAGGCTGTTCAATTCCTCCGGGGTAAACGCGTAAGTGCCGACGGCCGCAACCCTTACTCCTGATCCGTCTCGCGCCGGGAAGGCGCGAAGATTACGCCCGCCGATCACGACGCTTTCCAGTGCATCGGCCACGGTGCCGGCGCGGCCGGCCTTGCGACCGCGCCCGGCAAGGTGTTCGAGGTCTGAAGCGAAGCCGATGCCCGGTGTGCTCGACCAATCGAACGTAGCTGGCGCGTTCTCACGATCGTCGGGATAGCCGAACAGCGCATTGCCTACCGCATAGAACCACGTCGGCCGGATGACCGGTCGTGGCTGGTCGCTGTCGTCGACGGTTGGATCGTGATCGTAGGCGGATGCGATGTGGTAGGAGACGGTTAGCGGCTCACCCGGCGCAGACTTTATGCGCCAATGACCATCCCCGTTCTTCTCGATCGCCGTTGCTCCCGCTACCTTGAGGTCGCGCGCCCATTGCCAGAGCTTTCGCTCTCCCGCCCAGCCCTTACTCCATCCAAAGTTCGTCGTCCCTGAAGGATCGGCATGGAAGCGGATCTGAACCTCCAAGCCGGTCAGCGCACCGTCGGACAGATCAGGCGCAAGCGTAAACTGCACAGATTGGGTGACAGGATCGGGCGGGGCGGCAGCACCCAGAAAGACCAGAGCGAGGCTCAACAAACGCAGACGCATTCGCCCATCCTAGCGACTGATGTGCGCTCGGCAACATGTTGCTCCTTCCATAAAAGGAACGGCAAGCGAGACGAACCGGGCTTTCCCGTTAGGACGGTGTTTCAAGAATTACAGTTCAGGGATTTCGAGACGACCGGTGGTAACTATGGCGTCTTTTCGGGCGGCATACGACGATCCCATGCCGCGCGCTGTTTTTCTTGGGCGGCTAAGGGTGGGACATTGCTGGCCTTACGGACGGCATCGGACAGCAAACCGCGTTGGTACGGCTCCTGTGTGAATGTGGTAGTCGGCCGGGTGAACTGCGTGCCATATATTTGCGGTCGGCCGCTGTACTGAAGATAACGATCGAGGGTTGCCGCTCCGATCCACGTTGCGTCTGAGCGCCCGCGTGCAATAGCGATCATAGCCAGTGCGTGTGCCCTCATAAAATCGTCGGGCTTCTCGCCATGCTGAAAAACAAATGCAGCATGATAAAAGTCGTCGCCGCTCGACAATCGACCACTATCAAGCAATTTCTGCGTCAGCTCTCGCCGGGCGCGATCCGCAGGGAGAACCACTTTCCAGTCGATGTTTGCCGGATCGAGGCGATCAGCTTGGTCGGCATTAAAGACGGCGGTCATAGCGTCGCTGGTCGATCGGATCATGTCAGGTATATACCCTCGATCAGTCTGCCACGGACCCAGCCCAATCGGTGACGCCACCCGCGTCAGTTCATATCGGGTTGAATGGAAGGCTGCCCACTGCATGCTGGCGTGGCTCGCGCTGTCGGCATGGATCGCGATATGATCTGGCGCCCCCCCAGGCCAAGGATTATCGAAGACAAGCTCGATGCCATCTTCAACTTTATACGCCTCGCGAGAGCGTCGAGTATTGGTGTTAGCTTTGATGTCGTTGAAATATTCACCGTTGGTGTCGTAGCTGCTTGGCTGCGTCCACGATCCGGTCCAACCCTTCCGGCTCCGGGACACTTCAAGAAGCATTAGGGTCGAGCCCTGTGCGCGGAGCGCCCATATACCGGCAACATCCGCTGCGCACGTTGGTGCGGCACCGCCGATAACCCCCAAAACGGTAACACAAAACCAGATAAGCATTTTCACTGGGCGATCTTGGCCGAAAGATCGAGGCCGTCAATACCAACGCGTCGCCGTTATTTCGGTCGGCGAGACCGCGGAACGGTCGCTTCCGGTATTATTCTCCACACGCATCAACGGCCGGGAATGGGGCGAAAGTGGCCGGACGGCATTCCCAATTGGGAACGTCAAACGAGCAATCTTGATTTCCTAATATGGGTTTTAGTCCCGCTAAGGCATGTTTTCCCGAAATCTGTTCCCAATTCAGTTTTCTCGAAATGGCCTATTGAGCATAAAAAATGGGAAAGCCGGAACGGCCTCAAACGGGCTGATGGTAGGGTAGACCCCGAAGCGATGACCAAAAATTTACGCCGTTAAAAATCGCTTACCAACGGCGACATCGAGATCTTCGAATGTGCTGCGCCGTATTTCCCAGGAAGGTCTATCAGCCACCAGCCCGGATCTACATGTTTGAGCAAGAAATAGTTGAACGGCATCGATGAACTGATCATCATTCGCGGCGCCTTCCAACATCTCATCTGTGACCGCGGCGCGTGCACGCGATTTCCGCGCGGAATGACGATCAGCGTCCAGAAGAACCGCACCACGAAGGGCGTCAACCAAGGCGCGGGAGCGCCCCTTCCAGCCCAGCAGCAAAGGGACGTCATGGAAATCTGGCACCGACGCCTTCGGCTTGATACCCGCCATCCTCGCCTGCTTTACGGCATCGTGCAGCAACCCTTGAAGCTGCTGCTCCATCTGAACCAACCGCATGGCCACAAGCCCGACGATCTGAATCGGTAGCAGGCCGGAGTACCAGACTTGGCTCATTTGCTGTTTGCCGAACGCGCGATCGGTTTTTTCTTTGCTGACCTGTCCGAAAAACGGATCGCTGGATCGGGCGCTACGGGCAGCCACCTCCTTGAGAACCGCGTCGAGCGCGAACTCCCCCTGTGTTGACTCGAGATGGCGCGCCTGATCTGCGGCTTTCGCACGAATATCGAAGACTGACAGAAAACGGCTTCTGGGTTTTGCTCGAGTGCCGGTCGCATCATCTTGGGCAGTGTAGCCATCGACGAACTTCTGCATTGCGTCGCCGACCGGTCGGAACACCGCAACGAGCGTGTCGGCCCTTATCCGCTTAGCCTTACCGTTGATCAGCCACCCCAGCGGCTTCGTCATGGACCGCCGCGCACGCGCGGTCGTCGCCTGACAGTCGAACGCGGCCCAGATCAGTGCCATGCGGGTGAGGATGCTGATCGCCAGACCATCGTCGAGCGCAGACGATAAGCGGCGCTCTGCGATCATCTCAAGGGCCTGCTGATGCTGGCCGCGAACCACCGCGGCAAAGAACGCGGAGTCCTCCCGCTGGGCGCACCAGAAATCGTCGATAAACCTGTCCAGCGCCATGAGTGGCGTGTCTGGGCCCGCCCAACCCCGCACGCAGGTGTCAATCAACGTCTCGTCGCCATTCCGCGACATCAGCCATCGACACAAGGCGTAAAGGTCCCCGCGGTTGCCGGGAATACGATCAGGGGGAAGCGCCATGTAGCGCGCTGCCAGCACAGCCATTGGCAGATCGTCCCATCCCTTCGTGCCGAACAGCAGTGCGCGCTTTTCTTCCGGGGTAAGGTCGTCGCCCCAGATGGCGTTTCGCAGCCGTGTGATCATCTGATCGAGGTCGAAGCCCGACCTTGAGAACGCGGCGAGGACCTCGCGCGAGAGCCGCAAGAAATTGACGGACAGAGAACGGGCAAGATTTTTTTGGACTGCCATTCTTCTACCTGTGGCTCACGCATTTGCCGTTCAAGAATAGCGGGCCGTTGATTAAGAATCCTCTATGGCCGCCAAGGCGTCCAAGATCCGCGCCTGAACGACGGCGTGAAGGCTGCGATATTGCAACTCGAGCATCGCTGCCCGGGAATAGGCCGTATATCCGGTGCGCCCTGCCGCATGGTCGTTTTCGACCCGTTTGATCGCCTCTTCCAATGTCTGGCGCGTCTGATGCAGCTTCGCCAGCAGCGCGTCGATATCATCGGGCTCATCCGTCATCGTCGTCGCTCCAGTTATTGGGATGGGGTGGCGGCACCCAATGGGCCGGGTTACCGCCGTGTTCCTTGATCCATTCATAGGCCGCGCCCTTGTCGACGAGCGCAGGGAGAGGCTTGCTAAGGATGCGACACAGCGTGTCGACCAACTCACCCTGATCATTGCTGACGGGATGACGCCGCCAGGGTTCATTCGGCCCCGTCCGCCCGGACGCCTCGAAGCTCCTGACACTGGCGTCGTAGAGTGCTCTGCGGTTTGCCCATTCGAGGATCCCGCCCCAGCGCCGACACCAGTCGGCCTTGCGTGGGTCATCGAGGATCGCGCGAAGCAGCGTTCCAAACGGTTGCGGCCCCCTCGCCAGCCGTGACTCGGCCATCCACCGCAGCATCATGTCGGTCTGCGCAAAGAGGCCGAGCAAGGCAATCGCGTCGACCTCGCCCGCGAGCATCACGACGGCACCGCCAATGGCATATTTGCGCGTGTCGACAGAGCCAGCACCGCCGCGTCGATATGGCCGGGCCTTGGCCTGGCGGCGCAGCTCGCCGAGCTTCGCCTGCGCGATGTCTGCCTCAGACGTGATCCGGGCGTCGAGCGCTTCGAGCTGCGTCAGGAGCATGTCGAGCGAGGGGTGCGATGGAAGCGGCAGCGTCATGCCGTCGAGATCGGAACGCGCCCACCATGCCGGCTCCAACCTACCCCCACCCTTAGCGTTCGGAGAGGTGATTCCACCACCGGTCAGGGTTATATCAGGTGGAGAGTAAGGGGGGGGTGGTGCGCGATAAAGTGTTTTCCGGTGACCTGATGCCACCTCAAACGCTCTGCGCCACCCCCCCGACCAGCCAAGAAGGCCGATATGAAAGCGGGATACGCCGAGCTCAAGGCAGGATCCAGCGCGGTGAGCGCGGCGCTTGGCGCTGCACGCAGCGCCCGCAATCGGGCGACCCGCGAGGCGTCAGCCGATGCCAGGGACGCAGGCGCGTCCGCGCGGCGCTACAAGCGCGCCCGCGCCAAAGAAGATCGCGATCGCGCGCGCGCGATGAACCGCCGGTTCCGCGTGCAGGTCGCCGACACGTACCGACCAAGGATGAAGGGACGCACGCCACACCGTCTGTTCTATCGGCTCGGCGGACAGGCGATGGGGACACGGATCAAAGCTGCGAGCAGTGGCTGCACCCGGTCGATCCACTTCGCGGTCACCGCCCGCGGCTTCGCCTCGCGGACCGGTCGGGCATGGCGCGGCGGCGAAGGCGAACGCGCGGCCCTCTACATCGTTCGCGAGGACGCGCTCGAAGGCGGTGAAGCCGGCTGGTGGTCGAACATCGCTTCCGACCGCAATGAGCTGGCCGCCTTTCACCGGGCCTGCGAAGCGTTCGAACATCATGACCGCGCCAACGCCAATGTCTACATGAGCGAGGTCATCGCCCTGCCCGACTCACTGACGTCGCGGCAGCGGCGCAAGGCGGTGCGGCGATACTGTCGAACCTTCGATCGTCGCGGTCTCGGCTATACGGTGGCCATGCACCTGCCCGATCCGAACGGCGACGGACGCAACTATCATTGCCACATCATCTATTCGCTGCGGCCGGTGACACGGCTCGGCGCCTATGACTGGAGCCTTGCCGCATCGAAAGTCGGCGACGTGAACACGCCCGACGGTATCCGCGCGCGCCGCAGCCTCGCGGTTGCCGCGATCAACAGCACGCTGAAAGCGGCAGGCAGCACCCAGCGCTATACCGAAGCATCGAACCGCGCCCGCGGGCTCGGGGCGCCATCGCCAAAACAGGGTCAGAAGCAGACCTGGGCCATGCGTCGTGCAGCAGCGACAGAGATGCGCCTTGCGGCGCTTGCGCGGTTGCAGGCCGCAACTGCCACGATGCGTGCCGGTCTTACCCTTCTTGTGCGGGTCAATGCCGCACGCGTCGATACGGCGAGCCGGTTGCGGGGCATGCAGGAGGGCGGCACCGCAGCTGTGGCGGACTGCGATCGCAGCCTGGCTGCCGTGCGTATCCGAGTCCGGGGTGGCTTGTCCCGCGAACGAACCGTTGGGGCCGAGCCCGACGCCCGGATGACGGCTACAAAGCTAAGTGTCGTGAACAGGCTCGCCGAGGCAATGGCGGGTTTCACCAGTCCAGACGACTTCAAGGCGCATATCGCCGAAGCCATAGAGGACCATGCCCGGCGTCGGGCTCGTCGTCGGGCCGATGCCGTGGCGCTGACCGCTGCGGCCGGGGACCTTGCCGCTGCGCCGACTCCTGATATCGAGCGGCGGCGGATCGCTGTCATGGCCCAGCTTTTGAAACGCCACAGCGAACTGAGCCGGCCCCTGCCCGATCTCACATCGGTCCGTGCGGCAGTCCATCTTCGGTTGAGCGGCGAGACAACCCGGATAGATGACGCGCGCGATACAATTCGCCAGCGCATCATGAACCTCGCCCCTCCAAGCCGCCCGGATAATCGCAGGCAAGCCGACCCGCCAACGGCGAGCAAAATTTTACCCGCCGCGTTAGCACCAGTCGCAGGAGCAGCGCCGGAGCGCACGCCATCGACGAGGCTGCCTTCACCAGCAACGCCAAGCCCGGGCGAGGAGCCGGTGGCGCGCGAGGCGACCGCGTCCATCTCTCTGCCTGCGTCATCCCGCGACACTGCAGGCGATGATCCCGCCCTCATTGCCGCGAACCGGGAGGACGAGGCCAAGCGCAGACGGATCGCCGCAGCCCGCGAGACGGCACGGATCGCGGACATCCGCGAGCAGGTGTTTGCCCGTCTGGCCGCACCGGGCGTCAGGATCAGGCTGGCCGATAACGGCAGGTATCGAATTCCTGCCGGCATAATCAACATAGAAGAACGCGCTGCGCTGCAGCACATTGACTATCACGCCGACACATTGGCGCGTCTCGCCGAACTGCACGCCGCAAAGCGCGACGTCGACGTGCGAGGCGCCGCGCCCGCACTGGAGCTATCGCCCTCGACCGGCACGTCTCTGGCAGCGTCCATTCTCGCTCCGGCCGCTACATCCGGGCCCAAACCAAAGCCGTGGCCTGTCGCCATACCGTCGGCGGCGCCAGAGGAGGATCTTACCGCCCTTCAAGCAGCGAAGGCTATGCGCGATGCGAGGAAGGGTCGGTGACGTAGCTGTTGCCAGGAAGTGGTGGCCTCGCCGCCGCTTCTGACCTCGTGCCCCCTTGGGGCGGACGATGGCGCATGCCGTGACCACGCCAAAGGCGTCGAAGAAGTCTGGAAGAATTTGAGGGCTGAGCGAAGCCCTGACGTGCAATGAAAAACGAAGGGGCCTGATCCGGACCTCTGGTCCGGGGACCATCAGGAAGAAGGCTCCCCCATGTGCCCCAGACCCGACGATGCGCCGCTCCGCGCGTCGACAACGCTGCTCGACTACATCGTGTCGGCACTGCCTCCCGGTGAATTCCACCCGATCGGCGGCAACACGGGCTTACCCGCGGCCGCTGTGGAAAGCCGGGCGCTCGATCTTGTCATCGCGGCAACGCCGGTGATGGCGCCGATCTTCGACGAGGCAGCGCTGCGCTACGCCCGCATCAATGCCTGCGATGTCGTGCTGGTCCGCCACGGTTTCCAACCCGAAACCCTGGGTCCCGTGCGGATCGACGTGGTTTTGAGCCTCGCAAACGTGCCCATCCTGCTGCCGGACCTTTCCTTCTACCGGCATGCATCCGGCCGTCTGCATCTGGCAGCAGCGCAAGACGACCTGTTCGTCTCGCTTGGCCATCACAGCTTGGGCGTAACGTCATTGACGCCATGGCTGGACGCGTCGGAGCGTAGCGACGGATTCGAGCGGGCCGCCGCCGAGATAGTGCGCGCGTGCCGTCGACGGTGAGCACCGAGGTAGAGTGTATCGTCCGCATCATCTTCGAGGAATTCGAGGCAAGCCTGCGCCTTTGCCACACAGGGGTGGAAAAAAGGCTGGGCGGATCCTGAAACTCATCCTCTATGGCGGTCACGCCGCGGGGACCGGGTCGACGACCCGGCTGCTGGCGACGACGGCGACTATCACATCCTTATCGACGTCAACGATGCAAGGCTAACCGATGTCATCGCCTATTGGTCGCTTGCTGACGACCGGCTGCTGCGGGCGGTGACGATCGCGCGGACGATCAGCGCGCCGGTCAACATCATCGTTCACGATCTGGGTGACATCAATCACAAGCTCGCACCGGGCCAGCCCTTCTTCGTCGACATCGTCAACCCGGGGAATCGTGCTGCACGAGGCCGACAGCTTCGCCTTTAAACGGCCAAACAATCTACCGCCGGATCGTGTTCGGCAAGAAGCACAGTCGTATTTCGACGGCTGGTTCAGCACCGCCAGCGAGTTCTTCGCGGCCGGCGCGTCCCACCGGGCAAGATCGTCCCCCAGGCTTGTCGCGTTCAATCGCCATCAGGCGACGGAACGCTATTACCACCGTGTCCTGCTGACGCGGTCGCACGAACTGACTGTCCTGCGTTCGCACTGCCAGCGGATCGAACAGCGGCTGATCGCGGCATGGCCGCGTGCGACACGGTTCGAGCGGCGCGGCGCCGGCCTCCTGCGCCACGCCTATGTGAGTGCGGGCTACGCGCCAGACTGCCAGGTTGGCGATGACGAACTGGATTGGCGCATGGACCAGGTCTGCGTGCTGCAGGCGATCGTTGCAAGGTCTGCATGGAGCACCACCAGCAGCCTAGCAGACCAAAACGATGGTCGGCGGCATGCCATGGGCACCAACCGGCCTGCCAAGTCGGCAGACAGTGCCTTTCCCTTTTTCGGAACGCGGTTGCCGGCTGCCACTCTAGTCATCGGAAGGGCGCCGTTGGAGCGCTGAAGATGGAGATGAGGACGGGGAACTCGAGCCCTGACGGTCGATGAAAAAAGAAGACCCGACGGTGCTTGTCCGAACCAACCGGTTCGCGACGCTCAACTCGCGGAAAACTGTACCCATGACCTATCTACTCAAGCCGGCTAACGCTCTGTCGGACGTGCTGCACGACTATGTTGCCGCTGAACTCGTCGATGACGTGTCCACCGCAACGCCGTCGTCCGGTGGCGGCATGCCCAGCGGCACCGTTCTTCTGACAGCCGCTCGCGTGATTCTGGCCTTCACCTGCGTGTCGAACCCCATGTTTCGGAACAAGGTCCATGATCTCGCCCGCAAGCTCTCGATCGACGTCATCCTGCTGCGGTGCTGCCTGACGCCAGCTGATATCCTGCCGATCTCGGCCGATGTGACGCTTGCCGGCGGTGGCCTTGTGCCCTTCGACATGCACGATCTCAGCCTCTACCGTCATGGCGACCGAACGCTTTGGCTGGTTCCAGCGGGCTTCGGTGGCGCGATCCGGCTCGGGACCGACGGCGCCGAACTCTGCCTCGTGCCGCCCTATGAAACCCTCGTCGAGCGCGCCGATGGCATCTACCGCACCGCCGGCGAACTGGCCGCCTTGCTCTATCCGTTTGAAACGAAGTGATGGCCCGCACATCAAACCACGCCATCACGCGCGACGCCCGCATCGAGATCGATGCGGGCTATGGCCGCTGCGATACCTGCCCCGACTCGGGGGCAAGCCGATGAACGCTATGCCACCGCTGCTGCGCCGGATGATGCTTGTCCTCGTGATTGCGCTCGCTGTCCTCGCAAGCTTCGGCGTCAGGTGGCGCAGTCAGCGTAGCGGCTACGGCACGCGGATCGCATTTGCCGTCGCCAGAACCATTTGCCCGACCGAAGCCCGGTTCACCGACGGTGCCAGCGTGGCAGCCGGCGCTCGCGCGATCGACCGGGCAGCGCTGCTACGCGCGGGTGATCTGATCACGCGGTCATCGCGGTGTCGCGTCATGTCCTGGCGATCAGCACGCAGACCCTGACGAAGACGACATAACCACAGCAAGACCGTCAATCTCGCATGCCCGCACATGCTGGCCGACCGACAGGGGCGGGAAGGTAGATAGCGCCGGCGCGGCGACGGACCGCGCCGACGGGGAAGAGTTGGGAATGGAAGTGCGTCTCCTGAGAGCCGGATGAAATGAAGGCGTGGCAGCGAGACGAACTCCAACCACGGATACCAGATCAATGACCAACACGAACCAAGTCGCGGCGATCACCGCGCGCGTCGCGCCCTGCCGTGTCGCGCGGGACGCTTGAGATGCCCCGCAAAGCAATGACCACGGCAAAACCCGCGGCACTCGTAACCGGGGTGATGCTTGCCCATGCGGCGGGGCCGGTGCCCGCCGAGTGCGTCCCGACCGCGACCCGCGACTATGCCAGCAAGGGACCGTTCGAGGACGACGGTCTCGACGGCAGTTTCGGGATCATCCCTTGCATCTTCAAAGACAGACCCAACCGGATGGTCGATGTCGTCCATCGCCGACTGGTCCAGTTCGGTCGACCGATGGTCGAGCCCTGGGCGCCGACCTGCACCCGCTTCGACGTCATCCTGCCGCCGCATGCGCCCGATGCCTGTAACGATCCGCAAGGACTGGCACAGCTAATCGATGCGCAACGAATGCCCGATCAGCAGGATCTCGCGATCCTCATCACGTTACGCTTCGAGCATCATGCGCTGCTCCACCGGGGCTGGGAACTGGCGCGGGGCTTCGCGCTTCAGTGCCTCGCCACCGACAGGAACACCCCGGTGGTCGCGGCGATGCATGTTCCGCAGGTCGCCGGCCGACGGCACAAGCCGCATGTCCATCTAATCGCCTCGGCAAGGCGCATCCTCGGCTCGAACTGCGCCGACTTCGTGACCGACCTGCTTGATGCCGACGCCAAGGCAAATGCCGCCCGGCTCTGGGCCGACTGGCGTGCCGCACACGCCTGATCGCCGGCCCGCCTCCATCGCTACCCCCTCCCCTCCCTGGCATGAATCGTCTTGCCAGGGACGTTCCCGGATTCCCTAGATGCTCATTGAACGTCTCCATATCGGCTCGCCAGTCGTCCGCGTAATGGCCGGCCTGCTGCCGCACCTGCCCGCGCCGGTCGTCTTCGAACCGTCACGCACATCGCCTGTCCCGAAAGGCTGTCTGCACCTGCCCGCTGCGGGGCTCCTCGTGGCAGGCGCCGCCGGGCCCGTCGGGCCAGCGTTGATCCTGGTCGACGATATTGCCCGGCGGACGCAATCCGATGTGATCCTCGTGTCGCTTCGCGAGCCGAGCCATCCGCATGCGATCCGGTTCGATGTCGCCTTCTATTGTTGCGACCGAACCGAGCATGTCCATGACCTACTGCTTTGGCGGATGAAGAACCGCTTCACCGCGCTGGTGCCGGTGGGCCGTTACGGCCAATCCGTGGTGCTCGGCCGCAGCGGGCTCATTCCGAGTGAACCAACGCCCTATGTCGGGCCGGTCGAGCGCATGCAGGGTGTGGCCCTCGGCACTGCCGAATTGCGACGCACGCTGTATGATGAAGACGCCTAAGGCTGTGGCTCCATGTCATCGGGCGGGATCGGCCCGGCCGTAACACTGCTGCGCGCCAGCCAGAATCCCGGGACCAAGTGTGCAAAGCGCTCTCTCTGCTCGGCGGTAGCACCGAGTGTCAGCAGCATCAGCGAGAACGGGGTATGCTGGGCCTTACCGCGCGGATCGAGAAACCGAACGCGACCTTGCAGTAGATACATGTCCGCATCCGCGCTGAGCGTCTGGTGAAACCAGGCAGAGTCCGTTCGCACCGGCACGAGGCACACGACCGTCTTAACCTTGCCAGCGCGCCACTGCTCGTGGGCACGACGCAGCCATCGAAGGAGTTCTGAATAGGGCGGATTGACGAATGCGAGCTTGCCCTCCCAGTCGTCAGCAAGCCCATCACCGCCCTCGCTCAACATTATCCGATGATGGGCGACAACCGGACTGAGCAGATGGCCACATGGGTCGAGATCGATGTCGCCGAACGCGGTGTATATGCCTTCCATGAAGTCGGGCGGCGTGAAGCGGCTATCCCGATCGTCCTTGTCACCCTGCCCCCAATAGGATCGCTCGGGCGCGCGACGACGGGCATTCGGTGCAAGCACTGCCAGAAGGCGAAACAGACTGGCGATCGATCCGCCACCCCGTTCCAGACTTGCAACGGTCATCGGCGAGAGGCCGGTCTTCGCCGCTGCCTCTCGCAGTGACATCGACCGCTTGCGCCGTTGTGCGCGCAACTGCTCTGGCAGCGTCTTGCCCGGTGCAAGACCCGTCAGGCGAAAGTCCAGTGCCGCCATCGCCGCAATCAAGGTCGGCATGGATCCGATACCCTTCTCAAGCCGCTTGACGGTCTGGGCATCAACGCCGATCCGGTCCGCCAGCGTGCGCTGCGACCAACCTGATCCACGACGTGCATCACGGAGCTCGTGTATCAGAATATGATCCTATTTGGGGTCATATTCTATTTGAGTATCCGATGTTGCGTTCTATCGGCAACTCCGTTGATCGTTCAATGCGTCTCGCCACCCAGTTGCCATCCGGCAAGCGAATGCGGACCGTCCGCATTTCGGTAAAACTGGTGGATAGCGGCCCGTCCGTTTTCGGAGCTCAGATGTCGTAAGCGGACGCTTATTAATGAAGGCTAGTGGCGGCAGCATACGCGGGACCCAACTCGTCGCTGATGTGCCAGAGCTCCGCCTAGGCGAATATTGGCTGATCCTTCGTTGAACCGGGTGAGGTCTTTGAGCGCTTCGGGCCTTCGGCTTCTGCGAAGGCCGTCAATGGGACCAAGCAGCGCCATTGCGGCTTCCGGGCGAGCCCGACCCACATCGGCTTTCGGACATTCGCGATGTTGTTGAGGCGCTTTGGCTTGGCCGTGGGTGATATTCCCTTGAGGCGCAACGGAAACTGCGGAGCGATCTGAACCGCGTCCCGTGCGGCTAACGATCGCTCGGTTCTCAGCCCGGCAGCTTGCGCTCGACGAGTTGTCTGACCGCTTCCTCGATCACTTGATCCTTGACCTCGTAACCACCGAAGACCGCGAAGAGGGGGGCGAGCGCCTTCGCGACATAGGGCGCGAGCGCCAGATGCGGCGTGTCGAGAGGGACTTTCACGAACGCGTCGACGGTTGGCGTCGCCGACGCTGCCGAGCCGAGCCCGATCGATCTGAGCGGGTTAGCCCAGCCTTGGACCCGTCGCCCCTCTAACGCGTTCCAGCGGAAGGCCAGGCCGGCGCTGTCCTCGGCGCTCCAGCCGGCCGCCCTGGCCATACTGATCCCGACGGCTATCGCCTCCGCGACGCGGTAGATCATCAGCATCGCGTCCAGCGCCTTCCCCGGGCTGACCTTGTCGCTCGTGTCATCCTGCATCAGTCGACGCAAGAAGAAGGATCCCCTTGGATCGAACCGCATGAAGTCGAGGTGTTGGGACCAGCCGGCGTCGAGTGCCACGACCAGGGCCTCCCAGGTGCCGTCACGCACGACGGGGCGGTCGGCCTGTTCGTTGAAGGCGCTGCTGTCCAGCCACATCGGCCAGCCGGTGTATTGGGGATTGCTAGCGTTCAGCCGGTTGAGAAACTCGCGCGTGGGGAGCGCGTCCATGTGCTGGGGTTCCAGCAACATCGATACCCGCAACGTCAGCAGCT
>Ga0265296_1002124_pt1 | contig 20618 bp, 30 predicted proteins | sample MunlanPumphouse1_FD_189073 | JGI IMG/M metagenome (GOLD analysis project Ga0265296, IMG submission 189073) | Groundwater microbial communities from a municipal landfill in Southern Ontario, Canada - Pumphouse #1 | ecosystem: Environmental > Aquatic > Deep subsurface > Groundwater | place... | reverse complement strand
CGGAGGCCGGTGCAGCCGGTCAGGTTCAGGTACCCGCCCACGGTGAGGCCGTCGGGAAGGGCCTTGAGCCCGGTGCAGCCGTTCAGCCACAGGTCCCCGCCCACGGCGATGCCGTCGGGAAGGGCCATGAGCCCGGTGCAGCCGCGCAGGTCCACATCCGCGTGCAGAAACGAGTCCGCGGTGAAGTCCTCGAGGGTGAGGGCCTCGCCGGCAAGGGCACGATCACGGAGGGAGTCGGTCATGGGCTGTTAGTAGGCCGGGACCGGTGAGCTGGCGTCTTCGTACTCCGGTGGGCCGTCGCCGGCACCAAACAGGTCAATCTCCGCGAGCCAGCAGAGGCCCAGGGTTCCGTCGTGCTCCGGGAGCCGGCAGAGGTACCGGAAGGTCTTGTAGTCCATGCCGACGATGTGCAGGATTTCGAGCCAGGGGTACCCGATGACACCGTCCCGCACGCGTTTGAGGCGCACGATTGGGAGCCGGGTCGGTGTCGTCGGCATGGGAAGGGACTGGTCAGTCGTCTTCGTCTTCGTCTTCGTCGTCATCGTCGTCCTCGTTGTCGTTGGTGTCGTCGTTGTCATCGTCATCGTCATCGTCATCGGCGGTTTCCGCGCCCAGGATTTCAAGCGCAACCATACCCAAGGCGTGGCCAAAGAGGGTCTCGGCGCCCTGGTTGTCAATCACCAAGGCCACGATGTCAGCCCGCTCCTTGGAAGAGCCGTCCAGGACCTTGCAGGCTTCCGTCAGGAGCTTGCGGACGGCGGCGAGCACGGCCTTGGGGACGTCGGGAGTGGTTCTCAGGAGGGACTTGGTCATGCTGGTTTCCTTTCCGGGGTGATAGGCGTGAGGGTGTTCCGGGCCGCGAGCCACGCCTGGAAGTTCGTGGCCTTCACGTAGATTTCGCCCGTTCCCGCGCGGACGGCCTCGAGCTTTCCGGTTTCGATGGCCCGCGTGAGGCAGCGGCGCGAGACCTTGGCGGTGCGGGCGGCCTCAGCAGCGAGGATGTATCCGTCGGGGGGGGCTTTGTTGGTTGCGGTGTTGGTCATGTTGGTTTCTCCTAGTTGGTTTGGTTTTCTACCGGTAAACTGTGCCTTTGACGCCGAGCGGCTTCCGAACGTCCTTCAGCCCGGTGCAGCCGTTCAGCCACAGGTCCCCGCCCACGGCGAGGCCGTCGGGAAGGGCCACGAGCCCAGTGCAGCCGTCCAGGTACAGGTACCCACCCACGGCGAGGCCGTCGGGAAGGGCCCGAAGCCCGGTGCAGCCGGTCAGGTTCAGGCCCCCACCCACGGCGAGGCCGTCGGGAAGGGCCCGAAGCCCGGTGCAGCCGCCCAGGTCCAGGTTCCCGCCCGCGGCGAGGCCGTCGGGAAGGGTCCGGAGGCCGGTGCAGCAGCGTAGGTCCACATCCGCGTGCAGAAACGAGTCCGCGGTGAAGTCCTCGAGGGTGAGGGCCTCGCCGGCGAGGACGCGGGCGCGAAGGGCGTTAGACATGGCTCTCCTAGCGGTAGACTGCCCCTTCGACGCCGGAGGGCTTCCGAACACCCTTCAGCTCGGTGCAGCCGCCCAGGGACAGGTCCCCGCCCACGGCGAGGCCGTCGGGAAGGGCCTTGAGCCCGGTGCAGCCGTCCAGGTTCAGGTACCCGCCCACGGCGAGGCCGTCGGGAAGGGCCTTGAGCCCGGTGCAGCCGCTCAACCACAGGTTCCCGCCCACGGCGAGGCCGTCGGGAAGGGCCCGAAGCCCGGTGCAGCCGCCCAGGTCCAGGTACCCGCCCACGGCGAGGCCGTCGGGAAGGGCCCGAAGCCCGGTGCAGCCGTCCAGGTTCAGGCCCCCGCCCGCGGCGAGGCCGTCGGGAAGGGCCCGGAGGCCGGTGCAGCCGCTCAGGTTCAGGTACCCGCCCACGGCGAGGCCGTCGGGAAGGGCCCGAAGCCCGGTGCAGCCGGTCAGGTACAGGTCCCGGCCCACGGCGAGGCCGTCGGGAAGGGCCCGGAGGCCGGTGCAGTCGGTCAGGTTCAGGTCCCCGCCCGCGGCGAGGCCGTCGGGAAGGGCCCGGAGGCCGGTGCAGTCGGTCAGGTTCAGGTCCCCGCCCACGGCGAGGCCCTCGGGAAGGGCCCGAAGCCCGGTGCAGCCGCGCAGGTCCACATCCGCGTGTAGGAACGAGTCCGCGGTGAAGTCCTCGAGGGTGAGGACCTCGCCGGCGAGGACGCGGTTACGGAGTGTGAGGGGTGCGGTCATTGGGCTCCGATTAGGCCGGGGCAAACCCGGAGGGAGTGTCCATGGGGGCCGAGGTTGTCATGGGGTGCGGGGGTTGTCAAGGGGCGGCGCGGCGGTCGACCGGGCACGCCCTGTCCTCGGGGTGTTTGAGGCCGCAGGACTCGCACTTCGGCATGAACCAGCCGGAGTCATTGGTGCCCCGCATCCGGCACTGGTGACAGCCGCATGTGCGGCGCTTGGCTCCACAAGCGCAGGCGTGGACAGTGTAGGTGCTGCCGGCGCAGCTATAGGGGCCGGATCGTTTGATGGTCTTATGGCAGTGCATGGTTTTCCTTTCGTTGTCCCGGTGGGGTCGTTCGTCCGGGGAACCCCTGGAACCGGGCCGCTTGTCGGCGCGACCCGGTGGGAGCCGCCGTGCCGGTGCTAGGGCCGCTTCCCCCAGTAGGCCCCCGTGAAGTGCTCCCGGGTCGGGGTGAAGTCCGGATAGAACTTCCGGATGTGGTGCACACCCGCGTGGTCGTCGGCGTTGGTGAGGGGATCGCGGGCGTCGAACACCATGGTGTCCACGTTCCACTGCTTCTCGGCGGACGGGTTCCGGTAACTCCCCTTGAAGTAGCCCAGGATCTGGTGGATCCAGTCCAGGTCCGGGGTGCCTGGCTGCCAAGTATCCAGGAGGGCCTTGGCTTCCGCGCGCGTTTCCGGTGTCAAGTAGTCACACCCGGCCGCGTAGTCGAGTGACAGGGTTTCCCGGTTCTCCGGTCGGAGGTCGGTTTCCACGGCCCACTCGTGCATGGGGTGGTTCGGGGGGCACAAAAAGCTGCCGATGGAGCCGGGGACGATCCGGCCTTTTTTGAGGGCCATGTCAACTTTCCTCGCCGAGGTCGTGGAGAAGCCGCGCGGCTTTCTCGCCGCCCTTCACGGCGGCCTTCAGGGTTTTGACCAGGTCGGTGCGGGCCTCCTTCTGCATGTCATCCCAGTAGCCGCCGGGAGTGCAGAAATCGGCCTCATCTTTGTAGGAACAGGCGCCCAAGGTGTCCACGCCCTTGAAGCCGCAGCACTCGGCGGTCACCTTGACGTATGCCCACGCCCACACTTCGCCACGGTCGAGCCGGGCCAGGATGTCGTCCTCGCACTCCTTGTCCACGGCGGGGTCGTCGCTGGCCAGGGCGTTGCCGCGGACGGGGAGGTCGTCCTGTTCCGCGTGGATGCTGTAGGTGACGACGGGCTCGTCCTTGGGGCAGCCCGGGGCGTGCGCCGTCGGGCGCTTGCCGTGGAATGGAAGGCCAGGGAAGCGTTCCAGGGCACAAAGGCCGCACTCGGTTTTGGTTTCCATGTCAGTCCTCCGCCAGGTTGTCAACGTCCTTGAGACTCAGCGCGTTCATCGCGGCACAGTCCGCGTCCGCGACGGCCGCCAGGAAGTCCCGGGGTCGGAACGGGAACGGGAGAACACGCTTGGAGCAGGGCCGGGTGCCCCGCTTCTTGGCGTTGGCGTACCCGAGGACCGTCACTTTCTTGGTCTCGAACGCCAAGGTCACGTCGCCGTCCGTCGTCTTGTCCACGGCCGCGACGATCCCCGCGGGGGTGGGCTTGTCCGCCTCGCAGAAAGCCGCGAGGTCTTGCATGTCGGTGATGCGAGCTTTCGCCATGTTGGTCCCTTTCGTTTGTGTGTCGTCATCCCGGTGGGGGCTTGCGTCCGGGGAACCCCTGGTTCCGGGTCGTTCTAGGGCGCGGCTCGGAGAAGCCCTAGCAGTCCACGATCCGGCCGTCGTCGGCAACGTACAGGCTGACCTCACCAAAGGCGCGGGCGGCGTCGGTGAGGCGGTCCCCCGCGTCGCCCCCGTTCCGGTCCCAAAAGCCGGTCCCGTGCCCGTTCCGGGTGAGCCAAAAGTCGTGGCCTATACACTCCCAGCCCCGGTTGGTGGTTTCCATGAAGACTGCGAGGTCAAGCGCGTTCTCGCGGAAGAACCGGGCGCAGTCCCGGCGGGCACGCTCGTGGCAAAGGGGCTCGATGTCGCCGAGGTCGTGGTTCTTGTCCATGGGTTCGTCACCGTCGGTCGACGACCAAAGGGCCGCCTCGAGGTAGCCCCGGGTCATGTCTTCCACAAGGGCGTTATCCACGGGGGGGCCTCTTGGCGGTTTCAAGAGCCGCGTTCCGGGAGTAGTTCACGCCCCATTGGTTGCCGGATCGGACCACGAATAGGGCTTGGGTCTCGATACGTTCCCGGGCGCGGGGGTTCCAATGGTGGACTCGGTCCGTGGCCGTGACGAACCAGGTTTCATCGGCACCGGACCCGGTGCCGTATTCGACCGGCGCCAGCTTTTGGGCGTCGAGCGCCAGGACTTCATAGGCCTCGATGGCGGCGTGTGCTCCGGCCGGGAGGCTGATAAGGGTCTTGGTCACAAAGAACCGGGCGTCCCACCGGTTGCGCGAAAAGGCGCCGCCACGGGTCTTGGAAACGTGGACGCTCGGGACCGATGTTACGGCGACGGTTGACGTGTCCAGGCCTGTCCCGGACCGGGACAGGACCTTGAGCCGGGCCTCGGCCTCGGTTTCCACCCGGGCGCCAAGCCGCGATTCCAGGCGGTCCCCGCACCGCTTGCGGGCATCCTCGCCCGCTTCCTTGTCGGCAGCACGGTGGGCCCGGTTCCGGATCCGGGCGTCAATGGTGGGGGTTGACTTGAACGAGGCCCACGCCGGGTGGGCACTACGGGTCCGTTGCGCGCACACCCGGAGCTGGTCGGGTTCGTTCTTGACCTCCTCGCCCGCGAGGGTGCGGGACGCCTGGCGCCGGTAGTAGTCTACCGCGGCCGGCGGGCCCCAACACGGGTCATCGGTCACGAACTTGTGGGCCACGATGTCGTTTTTCGACAGTGTCAACGCGGGATCACCGGCGAGGCGCAGTTTGGCGCGCCGGCGCCGGGCGGTCATGGGGGGCTTCTGGGGCTTTTTCACAGGGGCCTCCCAGCGAGGCGCCACACGGTGACGGCCTCCTCCACCTCGCGCCGGCAGTCAATCGGGATGCAACGGGGGACAAAGCCCTTGCCTTGCCACACCGCTTCACGGTGCTCGCCGTTCTGGCGGTTGCCGCCCACATCCGGGACGATCAGGCGCCAGCCCAAGAGGGCATAGCCCAGATCCAGTGGGCGGAGCCCGTTGATTCGGCGATAGCTTCCCTCGCCGGCCTGTTCCGCGTGGGCCATGATCCGGATCGGGGCGCCGGGCTTGGCGCCGGCGGAGCTGGCGCACCGGACCAAGGCGTCAACCGCGCGCCAAAGGACCGGATCGGTTTCACCTAAGTCGCGCAAGGATCGCGCGTAGGCACGCGCGGCCTTGAGCCGCGCGACGGCGCGCCGGGCGAGCGTGTCGGTTGGGTTGGGGGGGAGTATCATGGTGTGGTGCCTCCATGGGGCGGGGTGCCCCTTCAACGGGTCAAGCCCGGACCCGGCGGCGGTGGCCGGGTCCGGGCGACGGTGGTTTAGGCACGGGTGACGGTCACGGCGCCCGGACCATGGTCCGGTGGGCTTCAATCACCCGAGCCCACGCCGGGGGACGCGGCGCGTCCGGTTGGGTCAAGGCGACAACCAACGTCACGCCGCCCGGCAAGCGGTGGTCTGGCCACGGCGTGCCCCCGTCCGTGATCACCACGACCACGTCCGGGCGGGGCCTGGCAGCCAAGGCCGCCTCGATTCCCACCCGCATATCCGTCCCACCGCCACCGATAAGCCCCGCGGCAATGTCCCCGGTGAGGGTCGTTGACCCCATATCCACGGCGCGGGCATCGCACGCCCACACCCGGACCGGGGCGCCCAAGGCATGGGTCACGTCCCGGGCGTCATTGATCACTTGGGCAAGGTCCTCCGTGCCCATTGACCCGGACGTGTCACCCACAAGGGCCACGGTGGGCTTGAAGGCACGCCAGCTCGGCAGCATGATTCCGGGGGGGCTGCGCCGGGAGGGTCGCGCGTGGGTCTGGTCCTGGAAACCGCGGCGGGAGAGATCCCCGCGTAGGACCGCGTCAAGCTGTTTCTGCCACGCGGCAACGCGCGGGGCCAGGACGAGGTCCGCCCAACGGGCGAGGCCCGCGGGGACTGTGCCACGCCGCTTGACGTGCTCGCGGATGTCCTCCGCGACCTTTCGGCGTGCCGCGTCCAAGGCCGCGGGGGACGGGGCGGGGTGTTCCTTGGTTGGAGGGCCAAGCTCCCACCAACGGTCCTTCCCGTCGGAAGCGGAACCGCCCTCGGGGGGCTTGTCACCCGGTTTCTTGCCCGGCTTGTTCCCCTTGCCGTCGCCGTCTTCCGGTTGGCGGTTTCCGTCCTTGTCGTTCGGGTCGCCAGGCTGCCCGTCAAGGCCCGGGCCATCGCGGACCACGCGCGCCAGATATTCCTCCTCGCAAAGCCCCTCGGGAAGGGGCTCCCCGGTGTCCTTGTCCTTGAGCATCGCGGGGAAGATGGCGTCGGCCGGGAGCCGCGCCGCGCCAATATCGTCATTGATCGCTGCGTCCGCTACGACGTTCCAGGCGTCGGGGTGACATCCGGGTGGGATCCGGGCGTGGTGCACCCTCATTCCGTGCGACAGCTCGTGTTCGAGAACCGCGGCGCGATGTTCCGGCGTCCACTTCTCGAGTGCGACCGGGTCATAGTACACACGGGCCCACTTGTCCGCCGCGCACGTCCCCAAGCCCGCGGTTTCCACGTAGCGCCGGGCGAAAACTTCCGCCCGGTAGTAGGGCCGGATCTCGAGTAGCTTTGCCCGGGCCTGGCCCATCAGGTCCACGGCGATGCTCGGCGCCGTTTGGGCCGGGGTGGCCCCTTTCCGTCTCGTGACAACTTGGACCATGGATTGGTCCTCCTTTCAACGCCGCAAGCCCCCTCCCAGCGTCGAGCGCCGGAAGGGGGCGGGGGCGGGGAACTACTCCCCGACGATAGCCCGGACCATTGCGGCAAAGCTGCCAAGGCCGGCCTTGGGATCCGTGAGGGCGTTGCCGTTGGCGGCGCTCCACGCCGCCAGGCGAGTGCTGTTGGTCCCTTCGGTGGTCTTTGCCGCCGTGACCAACAGGGCCGCGCCCGCGGCGCACGACACATCGGCCGCGCCCTTCAACGCGGCGGAGTAGAGCAGGTCGAGCCCGGCCCGGACCCGGGCCACGGGGTCTTTGACTTTGGCGCCGGGTCCGGGCCCGGACATGGCCGCGGCGGCAACCGCGCCCACCGTCGCCCACGTGCGGTCAAGGCGCCCCGGGTCCGGGTTCCACGACTTGGGGTCGGCCAAGATGACCTCCGGGTCGGGGAGGTCGGCCGCACCCAGGAACGTCGCCAAGTCGCCAGCCCACTGGTGACCGATGCAGCCCCCCACCAACGCCAGGGCCACGGGGCCGTCGAGCGGTTCCCCGGCGCACGCGCACGCCGCCAACAGCCAACCGGCGCCGGCCATGGTGCGGGAGGACGGCCAAGGCCCGGACGCTGCCAAGTCGTCGGTGGGTGTTGTCAAGGGGACGGCGCGGGCTGTTGCCCACGCCCGGAACATGGCCCGGGCCCGGATCGCGTCCGGGGTCCGGCGCCAGCCTTTCGGGAGTTTGACGGTAGAGATCCGGGGGACCCCGTCGCCTTGCCAGTCTTGCCCGTCGCCCAGGGCCCATTCCAGCGACGACATGGGCGGGACGGAAACGTGACACACCCGGTTCGCGCTTGCTGGGGGGAACGCGACCCCAAGGGGGTTGTCGGGCCCGGGCGCGTTCCCGGCAGTCACGACAATGGCCCCGTCAAGGTCGCGCCCGGCGACCCCACGGCCTTCCAAGATCTCGGACACGGCCCGCATATGCGGCGCCGACGAGTCAAAGATCTCGTCAAGGAAAATGACGACCGAACCCGGCCCGTGGGCCTTCAAGTGGGCTTGGGCCAGTGTCACCCACTCTGGGGTGAGGCGCCGGAAGTTGAACCCGGCGCCTTCGCCAACCAGGATCACGCCGGGAAGCGAAGCGACATCGGCCGGGTCGCACTGTGCGACCCGGATCTGGATCAAGAGCTTCCCTTGGCTCCGGGCCCAGGCCACCACTTGCGTGGTCTTGCCTGACCCGGGCGGGCCAATGAGGCCGAGGGACATGCGCGCCCCCTCGGGGAGATCCGGCGCCGCGGCAAAGAAAAGGCCCGCGGCCTTCCGGGCGACGGCGCCAGCGTGGGGGGATTGGCTAATGGTGGGGGTCATGGTTCCCTTTCTAGGGGCTTGGTTAGGGTGGCCCCGTCAACGGGTCAAGCCCGGTCCCGGCAGGATGTGCCGGAACCGGGCGGGGAGGGGGAGGGGAGCGGCCTAGGCGTACATGAGGCACCAACCATCACGGGCGTCTTGCGCCGCGCGTTCCGCGTCCATCGCGGCCCAGTGGCGGCGTCGGTTCCCCGCGACGCGGATCTCCCGCGCTCGGGTCGCTACCACGTCAACGTGGTCCCGCACAATTTGTGGGACGTCGCAGTAGCCCGTCCACGCCAAGGGCGTCCCCAACACACGCGCCCCCGCCAACAGTTGGCCCGGGTGCAAGGTGGACAGGGCCCGGGCGAACCGGATCGCCGGAACCCGGCCCGCGTGCATTGCGTTAGCCAGGTCCTGTAGCACGACGGCCACGTCCGCCGGGTCGGCGATACCTTTGACGCACCGGCGCCGGGCGGCACGGGTAACGTAGGCCGGAAGCGCCACGGCGGGGGGGCGGGGGGCGGGGGGATTGAAGCGGAACATGGTTCCCTTTCGGGCGCCGGATCCGGCGCCGGGCCCGGCGGTTAGCCAGGGCCCTTCACAAAAGGGAAGGCCCCGCCCCGGGGCGTTGCCGGGACGGGGCCTTGGGAAACTAGGTGGGAGGGGGGCTACTGCGGAAGGGCGGTGGCCGGCGCGGGCGCCGGCGCCTCGAGGTCGGCGGCGAGGCTGGCGAGGTCGGCGGCGAGGCGGACCCGGCGCTTGACCTCCGCCTCGGTCGCGTCCAACACGTGCCGCGACAACTGCGCCGCGTTGGCGGCGTCAAGTTGGGCGCGCGCGAGCGCCTCTTTGGCTTCTGCCACCCGTTGCGCGAGGTGGGTGGGGAGCCCGGCGGCGAGGCGCCGACACTCCCTAAGGTCGGCGGGGTCCATCCGACGGAGGGCCACGTCGGTCAAGCTCAAGAGGTCTGAGGCGCGCAAGGCGCGTTTTTCTGGCGGGGGGGCGGGAGGCGGAGCGTCGCCCGTGGCGTCCACCACGGCGCCGACCCGGGCACCGGCAAGGTGCGCCGCGTCCATTGCCGCGGGGGGTGGGGTGTCCGCTGAGGTTTCCGCGGCAGACGGGGCGGGCGCGCCCGGAATCGGCGCGGGCGCCGCGACTTCGCGGACGTAGGGGGGGCGGTTCTTGTGGGACATGGTCTAGGCTCCGGCTGTAGCCCGGGCGACGGTCCGCCCGGGCGCGCGGCGCGGGGCATGGCCCCGAGCGGCGGTTGGTATGGTGAGCCCAGCGTGGCACGTGCCGCCGGGCTTGTCAAGCGGTGCCGCCCGTGGCCGCCCGCGCCGGCTCGGGCGCCGCCCGGCACGCTCAAGGCGCCGCCCGCGCTAGGGCGATAGCGCCCTATAAAGGCGGGCGGTTGCGGGCGGTTGCGGGCCTGGTAGGTAGGCTAGCACACCGGCGCCGGGCCTGTCAAGGGGCGCCGCCCGCGGTCAAGGCGCCGGCCAAGGTCGCCCTAGCACGGGGGGCGGGGCCTGTCAAGGGGCGCCGCCCGTGGTCGCCCGGGCCCCGTTAGCACGGGGCGCCAGGCTTGTCAAGCCCCGCCCGGGGGGGCGCCGGGCCCGCCCTTGCCGGGCCCCGCGCCGTTGGTCAAAGCCGGCGCGTCGCCCGCTGTGCTCCAGCCCAGCGGCGGGTCCGGGGGCAAGCCTTGCCAGGCGCGCAACCGGGCGGCAGCCCGGATAGCAGCGGCGCGACGGTAGCGGGCAACGCGGAGCCGGTTCCGCTCCCGTTTCCACCGTTTCTTCTCCTTGACCCACCAAGCCACGCGCTTTTCACGGTGCAGGTATGCGATCAACCAGTAGCGGGACCGGCCCAGTAGTTGGGCAGAAACCTGGAGGCTCATGGTGTCCTGGAGGACGGCCTTCACAGACTCGAAAGAGGGCGGGGGTTGACGTATCTGCATTGGTTCGAGTGTACAGGTGGGGGGAGTTGCATTGTCCCGTGCGTTGCATTAGCATGCGGATTGTTGGTTTTGGTTTCGATTCAACACTTGAGCCCTTTGGTTTCGGTTTTCACCCAACACTTGAGCCTTTACGGGGTCCACATGCTTTCAAGCGTACAGTACCCAGCCGCCGCCAAAAGCGCAATGCGCCAGCTCCCCGCCCTCTGCAACGGGGAGAAGACCGGGTTCCAGTGTACCCACTACTGGGCCCTGGCCGTCAAGATGGACGCCCAGAACCCGGAGAATCTCCGGCGCGGGGAGGCCATGCGTTACTGCACCGCCGTCGTCGGGGACCGTTTGGACCTCGGGGACGGAGGCGCCGAGATGGCGGTCGACTGCAACCGTTTCGAGCCCTCCGACCGCGCCTATGACGCGGCCTTCGAGGTCTTCAATCCTATGACGCCAGAGGAGGCCGCGGCCATGTACGGCCCGGAGGACGATGCCCTGGCCCGTCAGTTCGCTCCCACTCTCGTCGCTGAGAACGAGAAGAAAGGCACGACCCCATGACCGCCGCACCCGTTCCACCCGCCGCTCCCGAGCAAGACGAGTTTGACGTCCAGATCCAGCGCGCCAAGCGCTTCCTGGGCAAGAACACCCGCCTCCCCGTGAACGAGCTGTTCACCGGGACCATTGTGCCCCTCCTCGAGCTGATGCGCGGGGAGTACCTGGACGCCCTGGACGACCTGGAAGAGCGGGTTGGCGAGGGGGACGAGGATGACGGCCAGGAGATGATTGACGAGGCCAAGGAGCTGATCTTCATCATGGCCGGGATGCTGGACAACCTCTTCGCCCGGCTCGCGTGGGTCAAGGACGGCAAGGTCACCTCCGAGGCGCCGGCCGAGTTCGCCGCGGCCTGGGCGGACGTCCAGGCCCGGGTCCCGGAGTGGATGGCAGCCTACAAGGAGGACTGGGCCTCGTCAGAGGAGCCGGTCCCGGTCCTGGTTCCCGCGCCCGCGCCCGTTCCCGAGCCGGTCGACGCCGAGGCGGTCAATGAGTGACGCGCCCCTCACCTCGGCCCCCCAGCCCATTGAGGACCCGCCTGCCAAGCCCCCCCGGCGCCGGAAGGCCGCGCCGGCGGAGCCGTTCCCAGATCACGTCCCCGCTCTCGAGGGGGATGATGAAGGCCTTGACGACGGGGAGGGCCCTGATGACGGAGAGGTTGAGGAGCCCGCCCTGTTTCGGGTTCCGCCGCCCGCCCTGTCAGGTGTGGACGAGTCCGGGGACTTTGCCACACCGGTGGCGCCTCTGGCTCCCCCCGTCCCGGCCGCGCCCACGCGGCGTCCCCGGTCCGTGGTCGAAGCCCTTCGAGAGCAGGACGCGGTCGCATCGGCCAAGCGTCGCATGGCGATCGACGACGAGTACGCGGACCTCCTCTCGGCGTTCGACTTCGGGGACTCCCAGCACGCGGTCTCGGTCTACCGGACCGAGCCAAAGTACGACCCCAACACCAACCGGCCCTGTGAGGGGCTCCTGGGGACCTACAACCGCAAGGTGACGGCGTCCGAGATCCAGACCCTCTACGGGGGCGGGACCTATCGGGTGACCATCCTGGGGCCACGTAGCCCCGGGTCCGGGACCAAGGTGATCAAGGCCTCGAAGACGATCAAGATCGTCGGGGACCCCGTCTTCCCCAAGACCGCGGCGCAGATCCAGAAGGAGCAGAACAAGAACGAGGACACGAACCTCTCGGTGGTCCGGGAGGTCATCGGGGCCCAGCGCGAGATGACCGAGCGCATCTATGAGGAGAACAAGAACCTCCAGCGCGCCGCACTGGCCGCCCCCCTCAAGAAGGACGGGACCAACGACCTCGCGGTGATGATGGAGATGATGCGGCTCGATGCCCAGCGCCGTGAGGACGAGTGGCGCCGGGACCAGGCCCGGCAAGAGAAGCTTCGCGAGGCGGACGAACGGCGCCGGGACAAGGAGCGGGAGGACGAGATCCGCCGCGCGGAGAAGGAGCGCGATTCGGAGATCAGGCGCCTCGAGAAGGCCGAGGCGGAGGCCCAGCGCCGGCACGAGAAGGAGCTGGAGACCCGCAAGATGGAGATGGAGCGGGCCCGGCAGGACCAGAAGGCCCAGCAGGACACCCTCATGACCCTGCTCCAGAAGATGGAGTCGGAGAAGGCGGCGTCGCAGCAGTTCATGCTGGCCATGACCCAGAAGCAGACCGAGCAGGTGCTCGCGCAGCAGACGGCCGCGTCCACCCAGCTCATTGCCCAGTACCAGTCCATGGACAACTTCAAGGGCAAGTTCTTCTCGGACATGCTGGCCTCGAAGAAGGACGACTCCCTGGACCAGTTGGTCAAGCTGAAGAACATCACCGATCTGCTCCGGGGTGACGTCGGGTCTGACGGGAAAGAGAAGTGGGAGCGCATCGTCGACAAGCTCGGGGAAGTGGGCCCGGGCCTGGTGGCCGCGGCCTCCGCGGCGCTCGGTCGGCCAATGACCGGTCCGCCCGGGCAGGTAGAGGTGGTTGCCCAGCAGGCCCCCCGGGTCCAGCTCGTGTCAGCCCCGCTCCCGGGCCAACAGCCACCGCGGCTCCAGCACAAGCACGCCCGGAAGGTCGGGCAAGGGACGCTGGCTCCCGAGATCAACACGCCCTACACGCCGGTGGCACCGGCTCCCGCGACGACGGCGCAGCCGCTTCCGCAGCCCGTTTCCGTTCCAACACCCACACCCACACCCACACCCACACCCACACCCACACCGGCGCCCGTGCCGGTCGTAGACCAGGGCCTGCCCATGTTCTCCTTCCCTGTTGAGGGAACCACAACCGAAGACGCCCTCAAGATGTTGGTTACGGATATCAACTATGCACTGATGAAGGACTTCCCGACCCAGCAAATGTACGATGAGATCGTCAAGAAGTTCCCGCAGGGCGTGCTCGCGGCGTTGACCCTGGTCGACGCCGACAAGTGCATCGAGATCGTGGGCAATCTTGCGCCCCCGGAGTGGATGGTCAATTCGCTCAAGGGCAACAAGGCCGTGACCGAATTGCATGCGTTGATTGTCGCGGCCAAGTGAAACGCGGTACAGTGTTCGGATGAATGCGGACACGCCGACCCTGGACATTCCCCGCCCGTCGCTCCTCACCACCATTGATGCGATGCGCAAGTTTGCCATCAAGGGCGCCAAGGACCTCGACGTCCGGCGCAAGGTGGAGGAAATCTGCGCCCAGGTCCACCACGGGGACTATGCCAGCGAGCTGCTCTCGGTCTACTACTGGACCTGCACCCACGTCCGGTACATGCGCGACATCTACGACGTGGAGTTCCTCAAGGAGCCCCGGGTCCTGCTCGAGACGCTGTCAGGGGACTGTGACGACATCGCGACCTGGCTCGCTGCGGCTGCGCGGGCGCTCGGGAACGACTGCGAGTTCAAGGTCGTCAGCTTCTCGCAGCCCCCGGAACCGTCCCACGTCTTCGTGGTAGTTTTCACCCCCAACGGGCCGGTGACTCTGGACCCGGTTGCGGGCGCGGCGTCGGAGATCATGACCCGGCGTATCACCGGGTTCGAGCTGTTCCCGGTGAGTGGTTATGTCGAAAAACTCGACGTGGGCGATTCGGACCTCGACGTGAGCACCGGGATGGCCCGGGTGACCTACTCGGTCTACGACTACCGGAAGCGCTGCTTCACCTACTACGAGGGGGACGCCAAGTTCCACCCGTCGTCGTGGTTCCGAGCCGCCAACGGTCCTCCGGGGGTCCCGGAGGTGATTGCGGCCCGTTTGCCGGAAGGGGCGGTGCTCATCGGCGAGGGCGACGAGCCCAAGGGCATGGTGGCGGTCCTGGGCACCGGGGTCGGAACCCTGGAGCTGGGCGGGAACGGGATTGGGATCGGTGGCATTGCTGCGGTGGCTGCGGTGGCGTTCCTGGTCGGTCGGTGGTTTGGGAGGCGGCCATGAAGCGCACGCGGGTCGGGGGCGACGCCTTCAAGGGCGCGCTGGAGGTTCCCGTCAAGGAAGCCTTGGAGCGCTGGGGTGCCAAGTCCATCCAGAAGGCCGTGGACGACTACCATAGCTGGCATCAGAAGGATCCAGACAAGGTCTTGGTGGCTGACGGGGTCAAGCTGCCTGAGAGCCTGTACGCTGTGGGGAGGTCTCGGGAGCTGGAGTACGCGTCGGACAAGTGGGAAGACGACGGGGCCCGGTACCTGTATGGGCACGACAGCGATTCCGGTCCGACGGTGTACTGCGCCAAGAAGTATCCGTGGGCTGGAAAGAGCACTTCGACAGCGGCGCTGTTGGCGGTCCGAAACCTCGAGGAGCCGATCACGTTACCGATCCTGGGTGTGGCCACGTACATCATCTACGACGACACCCGGAACCGGAGCCACAAACTGGTGTTCCAGGATGAGGCGGTCATGTGCGGGGCCTTGGACCGGGCCGCGGTGGTCATCTTGACCAACGCCGGTCCCGTCGTCATCCGGGGTGGGAAGTTGTCGATTTCCTGGCGTGGAATCATACACTAGCGGGTGTTTCCAGCGCCGGGTCAATTCGATTTCCGAACGGTTTCCGTAACCATCGGCTTTGGAACCCCAAGGGTTTGACGGGGTTACGTGCGGCGACCATGATGTCACGTATGGTCGCTTCACTGCTTCTGGTGAACCCCGGTCGGCCGCGAGCGCGGCTGAATCCTTGGACGACGCACCGTCCGGTCACGGTTTCGGGCTTCCGTCCGCAAGACTTTGGCCGAATGGTCGGCTCACGCCCCTTTGCTGTGGGCAAGGAGGAAGGTTCCATGATCCGTCGTCGTCGTCACAACCCGCGCGTCAAGCGCTCCGCTTCCGGTCGCTTCGTGCGCCGGTCCAATCCCAAGCGCGCGAAGCGCCACGTGCGTCGCGTCAACCCCATCCGGCGTCGCCGGAACCCGACCCGGGCCCAGGTCCGGGCCGTGTCTGCGGGATGGAATGCTGGTCTCGCGGACCACAAGGTGACCAAGAAGCTGGCGAATGTCTTGCGCGGTCGGAAGGCTGCCGCGACTCGCAAGCGGAACCTGGCGGCCAAGAAGGCCCGGCGCACCCGTCGGCCCGCCCGCCGGGTGATCCGTCGCCGCCCCGCCAAGCTGACGGTGCGTCGGCACCGGCGCTACGCGGGAACGCTGCGCACCGCGCGCATGCGCCGGCCCTACAAGCGCGTCACCAAGCGCTGGGTCATGGCCAAGGCCGCCCGCAAGCGGTCCAAGCGGGCCCTCTACAAGCGCATGCACGGCGCCCGGGTCGGGGCCCTGAGCCTGCACCGCCGGTCGTACCTGCACGGCAAGCGTGGCCTCACCAAGACCATGCGCAAGAAGATCAACAAGTACGGCCTGAAGCGCGTCAACCCGATCAGCTTTGGCTGGGTCCCCTCCCAGGCCGTCCAGGCTGCCATGCTGGTGGCAGGCGGCGGGTTGGTGTTCATCGCGGGCCGGAAGCTCGCCGCGTACATCCAGACCAACTACGGCGCCTCCGTGCCGGCGGCCATCGCGCCCTACACGGCCACCATCGCGACCGGTGTCGTGGCGGTGGGCGGGGCCATGGCCATGACGGCCCTCAAGGTTCCGGCGAAGTACGTCATCCCGTTCGCGGTTGGCGGCCTCGCGGCGACCCTGGTCGACCTGCTGTTCTTCAAGCACGGCGCCGACACCCAGTCCCTGCTGACGCAGTGGACCAAGCAGGACCTGCTCACCATCAGTAGCGTGGGTGACTACGCTCTGGCCGGGATGGGCGACTACGCGCGCATGTCCGGCCTGGCTGGCGGCGGCGTGTTCAACCGCAGCACCCTCGGCGGGCTCCTGACCGCGGGCAACGGCGGCGTGGAGAGCGCGGCCTTCGTCACCGACAGCGTCAGGGACGAGGGCGTCCTCGCTGGTGGCATCTTCGACTGAGTGCAACACCATTTCCGGCCGGGCTCCCAGGAATGGTCCTGGGAGCCCGAACCGGGTGACACGACGGGAGGACGGAACCTCCCGCAAGGAAAACGGAGAAACAACCCATGACGAAGCTTCGTGACTTGAAGGAACGCGTCCACCAACCGTTCTACGACACGCTGGTCCGCGGCATTGGCATCAGCACCGTCGCCAACCTGTACCAGTTGTACGGCAACGCCAACGTGAACTTCGCGTCCTGACCCAGGAATGGGCCAGTGCTACCGGGTGAAAACAACAACCGCAGGAACGCCAATGCGTGAGTCAGCCAAGACATGCAGGAACGCACTGGAGACGGCCTACGGCTGCGGGGAAGCCCGAGGTATGGATGTGGCAATCCGTGCCCAGGTAATCCCGTGCCAAGCCTCGGACGGCCCCGCGCAAGCGGGTGGTTCCGAGGAAGGCGTAGAGACTAGGTCAACACCACCCAATGGTGTGACCCACGAGTGCCCGGCACCCCAAGTCAATGTTTGCAGGGCGGAAGCATTGACCGGGTGAAGATATAGTCCAATCCTCCGGCGAAAGCCGGAGCCCGGTCCAAACAGCCGGGGCTCCCAGAGCATCGGGGGTATCATGGGGCGACAGAAGCCGTACCAACTTGCAGGTGGCCGGCCAGTTCTCGAGTGACTCGTTCTACGTCGTGAAGGCCATCCGCATGATCCTGGGCTTCGTTGGCCTGGGTGATCCGGCCTTCAACGTGGTCAATGGTGCCGACACGGCCATTGCCAACGCGACGAACACCAACGACCGGGCCGAGGATCTCTACACCCTCTGCGCCTACGGCGCGACGTTCACGTGCACCGTTGGCCAGAAGCCCATGTTGACGGCGCCCTTGTGGTACGCGCCGGCTGGTGGTGGCCCCTTCGGGTCCACGACCATGACCGACCGCCACGTGATCACCAACGGCATGCCCACCCAGGAAGCGATCCTGAAGCTGGCCAAGGACGTCACCGTGGCGCCCCGCCAGGCCTTCAACGTCGCCATCGAGTGGTTCCCGTTCGCGCGCCTCGGCAATGGCCAGGGCGGCGCCATCAACATCGACCTGGACAGCTTGCTGAAGCTGAACCAGTTCGACGGTGTCAAGAACGTCCAGTGCATGCTGGATGGCATTTTGACCCGCGACGTCCAGTAGTCGTTTGCAAGGACATCGGCTGGTTTGAGCGCGCCCCGCTCTCGGTTTCCGGGGGTGGGGCGCGTCCCTTTCGCGGGTCTGGTGCACGTGGTAGGGTGTGGGGCACGTGGAGGTGGTCATGGTGTCGGTTCGCAAGGTGGGTGGTTCCAAGGTCCTGACCGACAAGCAGGCCACGGCGCTGCCGGTTCCACAACCGGTGGTCCGGTCTATGGAGCAGCAGGTTCAGGACACGATCGACCAGCACAAGCTGTGGGCACTCCAGCAGCAGGTTGACGACCTCGAGCGGGAGATCAACGAGACCGCGGGCCTCGACCAGTCCGTGGCGAAGACCATCCCCTGGGTCCATAGCTTCCTGTACGGGCCCGTTTCCTGCCGGTCCGCGCGTCACCCCGGCATCGGGACCGGACACGAGTTGCTGGCCACGGTGGTTGATCCCACGACGCCGGCGCTCCCCCGGGGTGACAACCTCAAGGTGGGTCGTGGGGGGGCGTTCTACTGGTGCGCAACAAACGTCTGCCCGTACCTGTCTTGGACATACACGCGTGACCCAGGGGGTGTTTTCGGTGGCGTCCCGGTCCGGCCCGTAGCGGCAGACATCTTCGATTCAGTTGTGGACCGCAATGGCGGCGCACAGCCTATGATGAACGTATCCGGGTTTGCCTTCACGCGCGCATGTGCCGCGAACGTCAGCTTTGAGGTGGACATTTACGACAAGAAGCGCGGGCGGTCGATCACCAACGGACGCGTGCCGGGGGAGATGCTTGCGGGCATGTCGTACGGGTTCAACTCGATGGGCAAGCCGAGCCGGTTCGAGGATGATACGGAGCTGGAGCCGCGGCTGTACATCACGGAAATCCGGATGACGAGCTACTTGAACACCGATGCGGCCTTCAGCGCGGCGTCGGTAGCGGCGTACGTGAACCTCGCTTTCCGCGGATACCGCGTTCTGGAGGACTGACCATGGACCTCAACGCGGCGCAGGAGAAGCTGGAGAGCCTGGCGGGGCGAATCAAGGCTCTGGAAGACCACAGCGCCAAGCCGGTGGCCCGCCCGAAGGCTTACGTGCTCGACTTCGTGTGGCCAGACCCAGGGAATTTCGTACAGGCCGCGGTGTATGATGCCCTGCCGGAACAGGAGCAGTCTGTCACAGCCGAGGCGGCGGGCTTGTTCTTGATGGATGAGATCGGGGCGGTGTACTCGGTGCAAGCCACGTTGGCTGTGGGAGGAACGGCTGTCGAGTACACGATGCACTACAACAAGTATTCGCAGTTGTCGACAGCGACAACGACGCGACAATACTTCTCGTTCGACTGGCAGCTTCGCGATACGGGAATGAACCGGGAGTGGACCAACGCGTGGGTGCCGGGGGCGGTTCTCCGCACTGGGATCCAGCACGGCTGGCTGTTCGGACGCGGGCGGGGGGTGCTGCTTCCAGGGGCACAGCTCTTCATGCGCGTGCGGGCCTGGCGGAGTCTCCCGCTGGCGGCTAACGCGCCGGTGACGAGCGCTTCGGTCGCGCAACATCGACTTCAGGTCCTGTTCCGGGGATATGAGGTGGCGCTGTGACATGGGTCGACGTCGCGAAGAGCGTGCAATCAGAAGTGGCAGCGCTGCGTTCCAGGGCGCGGGCGCTGTCACAGCCGAGGGAGCTGTCCAAGCGGGTCCTAGCAATGCACACGGAGGCCCTCGTGTGGTTGCGGGGGGACTTCACGCTCCAAGAGCGCGTGTGGCTGAACGGAGCCGAGGACTTCTACATCCAACGGGTTCTCACGTCCGTGCTGTCGTCGTCTGCCACGGTCGTGCGGCGCGAGCCCGATGTCGGGACACAACAGGCAGATGTCCGCAACTTCGACTTCGTGTGGAACATCCGCATGGGTCGCACAGAGGCATTGTACGGGTCTCCCGCGAACGACACGATGATGCTCTCCCGGCTTGGGCTTGGAGTCTTGGACCGTGGCCACGAGTTGACATTTTCGCACCCGGCGTACCTGAAGTCCGGTGACGCAGTTGGCTTCAAGGTGAAGCCGATCTACTACACGAGCGCTGATGCGGGCATGGCATTTAGGGTGCGGTTCACGCTTGTTGGGTACCGGACAGGAGCGATGGCGGCATGACCACTACTCTCGAGAGGGCCATTGAGCTGCTTGAGGCGCAAGTCGCCAGCGCAGAGGCGTCGCACACCGGTTGGGTCAGAGACTTTCTGGTCCTCGAAACGCGCCGGCACCAGACGTTCTATGTCGCCGACGCCCAAGGGATGATCCAGCTCCACCAAGACGCCCCGTTCGTGGCCGAGGCGGTGTATCGGCACGCTCTGGTGGCCTCCAACGCTTTGGGGGCCCTTCCCGACGCGTGGATGAGCCTAGAGGACGCGTCGTCAAGTCGGGTGTACACCGACGGAAACACTCCGGCGCCCGGGGCTTCTCTGGCAACGGTGCCTGTGCAGCTCCCGTTCGTGGACGTGACTGTGACCCCGCCCACAGTTGACGCGCTTGATGGCTGGTTTGTGCTACCAGTCGAACAGGTGTTCCCTCGGGGCGGAACGATCCGGGTTCGGTGGCTTCCGGACGCCGGGACGGCCGCAATTGTGCGGACAGTCATCCTTGGTGGCTACAAGCTTTTGGCGAGGTGACCCATGGCGACAGAGAAGGAGTTGCACGCCCGGCTTTCGGTTCTGGGTGCCAGGGCGGCCCGGGTCTCAGGCGGGTATGGGCGCGTTCCGCAGTGGATATGTGCCGAGCACCGGTTCTTGCAAGGTGCCAACACCAACGGAGACGCGGTACTGAACGTGCCGTCAGAGGGGGACTTTGAGGCCACAAAGTTGTGGCTGCTGGCCTCGGCGCGGCTAGTAACTGTTGGGTCTGATCCTCCGGTGTCGGAGTACACGTTCCGGCCGATGGATTGGACATTCGTCCCCGACGTTTGGACGCTGTCTACGATTGCCGGGGCGACGCTCTTGGTAGGCGCGAAGGTAGCGTTGATCATGGACGGTCGGGCATATCAGACCGCCCCGATGAACGCGGCGCACTTGGTGTCCACGCGGGAAGTGATCACCCCCATGACCGCAGCGGGGCTGGCTCTTCCGGCGGTGCCGGTCTCGGCGTACATCGGAGGGTTTCAGTTCCGGCACGGGCTGTTTCTTCGGGCCGGATCGACGCTGGTCGTGCGTCTGACGCCGACATATTCGCCGGTGCCTACGACGACAACGCAGT
>Ga0265296_1002123_pt1 | contig 20619 bp, 25 predicted proteins | sample MunlanPumphouse1_FD_189073 | JGI IMG/M metagenome (GOLD analysis project Ga0265296, IMG submission 189073) | Groundwater microbial communities from a municipal landfill in Southern Ontario, Canada - Pumphouse #1 | ecosystem: Environmental > Aquatic > Deep subsurface > Groundwater | place... | reverse complement strand
TCCGTATTTCTAAATTCAGGCTTCTTTGCGAGGCTGGTTACGGGGTTGTTACTCCCACGAAAATTTGTTCGTCTTTCAGACTCCAAATTTTCGGGCGAGTAACAAAAAAAATAGCCCCTCGCAGATTCGTTAGAAACGAAATCCGCAAGGGGCTTGGATGCCTTGGATACAAAGATAGAGATTACTCTTTTTCCTTTGTCATCCCCCTATTGTAGCGGGATTTTGTAGATGACACAAAGATCATTAGGCGCATACTTTGAACCCGGTTTCGTAACTCCCCATTTCTTCCCCTGTTTCTCCCACTCGGTTCTCGCCGTTGTAACTCTCTCTTTTTCCTTCGCTTTCGCTTCAGCGATCGCCTCATCCTCCGTGGTGGCTTTTAGAGGAATTTCTTCATGCTCAGTTACACCGCCACAGGGTTCAAAGTCGTTGTGCCACGTGAACGCTAAGTACCATTTTCCGCGATTCATGTTTATTCTCCTTTCTTTCCCAAATTCGTTTCGTAAGTCAGCCAGCGCGGATAAAAACGGTGTAACGAGCGCGGTAAGGGCGAACATTTGGGATAGCGCATGCTGGTTCTGCTGCCGCCGTCTATTAAAATGTGGACGGCGTAAGACAGAAAGGGCAGGTAGTTCCCGAGAATCAGCGAGAATACAATCACTCCCGCCAGCGCGTACCACGTGTGCATAATGTTAATGTGGTTTGAGTCCAACCACTTTCTTTCTTTGATGAGCTGTTTCAGTTTGCCAAATGGAATGTGGTCAGCGTCAACAAAAAATCCCAAAAGAATTACCGCGATTGCGATAAAAAGGTTTTTGCTGATGATTGAAGAAACGGGAAAGGCCACCAAAGAAATGACAGTCAAAGCAGTTGTTGGTATTGCGTGCCATTTGGGGCTTGCCATCTTCCCACTCCTTTATTTTATATTGTAAAAGTGCGGTTTTTACGCATTCACAGCCTAATTGTTGTGAATATAACATTTTATCACGCCGCTTGACATTTGTCAAGGGATTTGATATAATGTCAGTAATATGTTAACAGAATATATTTCAAAAAAGTTAAACAGAACACACTATAAGATTTTGGAAGACGGGACTTATTTTGGAGAAATTTCCGGACTCAAGGGTGTGTGGGCTTCGGGAAAAACTTTAGAAAAATGCAGGGAAACGCTTCAAGAGGTTTTGGAAGGGTGGTTGATTTTGAAATTGCGAGACGGCGATAAAATTCCCGGTTTTCCGCAAGTAAAGACCAACCACAAAGGGCCCGTTTTAAAGTATGCCTAAGAATATCTCTTGGCTAAAACTCATCCGAAATTTTCGTAAATTAAGTTTTGAAGGTCCCTACATCGGCGGCAGGCATCAATTTATGAAAAAGGGCGATTTAAAGGTTCGCATTCCGTCAAAACACCAAGGAGACATCGGTTCGGGATTGGTTAATGAAATCCTTCGTCAGGCGGAAATAGACAAAGACGAGTGGGACAAATTATAATTTTTTTTAGGTGATATCAATTCTGGAATGACAGCTCTGGAATGACAGCCGCAAGGCTGTTTTTTGAGTTGTTTTCAAACCCCGTCGCCAAAGCCCGGCGTAGCGCGGGGGCTTGCTTGCCTTGCCAACTTGTCACGCCGAAGCTCCGACCCGCTACGCCAATGCGTTAGCGTGGCGAGAGGAGCGAAGGCGGAAGTTCCAATGAAATCGGAACGAAGGCAGGTCCCCCGCCAACCCTCGGAATCCGCCTTCCGCCTTCGCCTTTCAGGCTTCGGCGTGACAGGGCGGCTTTCTTTGGTGATGGAATGTAATTTTTTTGTAAGGCTGGTTACGGGGTTGTCTCCCTACGTGAGATCTCCCGCGGGGAAATTAATTCTTGCGAAATTTTCATCGCCCGGGGGTCGAAAATTTAGAGAAAACCCCAGTAACACAGCCCGACGAGGCGCTGTCTTGAATTGTGTCCTTGAGGCGCGGATTCCGCCTTCGGCTTTCATATCGCCAAATTCAGGCTTCTTTGCAAGGCTGGTTACGGGGTTGTTAATTCTGGCTAAATTTCCATCGCTTCCAGCTCGGAAATTTAGAGAATTAACAAAAAGAAGCCCCTCGCAGATTCGTTAGAAACGAAATCCGCAAGGGGCTTGGTGGGCGTTGGGGCGATTAACGGGTATAAATTGCGACCTTCTTTTTTGAGCGGGCTATCCCGCCGAGGATTGCGAAAACATCAGCTCCTTCCGTTTGACCGATTGCGCCTGCGCCCATGAGCACGACGGCGACAATTTCGTCGTCGGGGACATTGAGTGCGTCCAGGCACTCCGTGACCGTTTGGGGGGTGTTCTTCCAGCCCTCGACACCGAGAGAATGGCACACGAGGGCATGGAAGGTTTTCCCTTTACTTTTTTTGGAAAGCACGTCACCGAGTTTGTTCCCACCGGTATCGGCGAGTTCGGGCCAGTGGCTGGACGAAACCTGTCCCGCAAAACCGCCATCATTGTAGCCTTTGGTGTTCACTGCAAAAGCGATGTGGGCGCAGTTTGTTTTAAACACGTCTCCACGAAAGGTGTTTACTATCATGTTGTTTTTCCTCCTTTTCAGGCTTTAATTGTTTTGACACTCCACTAGGCGGAATTGCCTAAGTGGGGCGAGGTGTTTGTCGAGCGAAGTGAAATTCGCGGGGGGCTTAAGCGGGGTATCGTCGCAGGATACTGACCTTGACGCCGCCGCTCGACGTAAGCGTATTAATGGTTGTCTCCACACGCATCCGGCTTTCGCTATCGCCGAGGTGAAGCACTACAATATCGCGACCAAGAAGACGCCAGTCTAAACGGGCGCGGGCGTTTTTCATCACGTCGCGCATCCATTTATCAACAGCGTTGTAACAAGGGGCGCGGAGTATGGCCACAGGTTTGCCCTTCAAGGCGATTTCCGGGTTGCAAATATGCTGATCTCTCTTCGTCACCATCTTTTCTCCCTTCTTTGCTTGTTTTTTTGTTGCCCTGAATTTTTACTCAAACGTTTCATAAGTCAGCCAGCGCGGGTAGAAGCGGTGCAGAGAGCGCGGCAAGGGCGAACATTTGGGATAACGCATGCTGGTTCTGCTGCCGCCGTCTATTAAAATGTGGACGGCGTAAGACAAAAGGGGCAGGCAGTTCCCGAAAATCACCGAGAGAATAATTATTCCTGCAAGCGCGTACCACGTGTGCATAATGTTAATGTGGTTTGAGTCCAACCACTTCCTTTCTTTGATGAGCTGTTTCAGCTTGCCAAACGGAATGTGGTCGGCATCAACGAAAAATCCCAAAAGAATTATCGCGATTGTGATGAAAAGGTTTTTGTTGATGATTGAAGAAACGGGATAGGCCACCAAAGAAATGACAGTCAAAGCAGTTGTTGGCACAGCGTGCCATTTGGGGCTTGCCATCTTTCTACTCCTTTATTTTAATTGTAAAAGTTCGGTTTTAGCTCATTCACAGCTTAATTGTTGTGAATATAATATCGTAACACGCCGCTTGACTTTTGTCAAGGGGTAAGGCATAATGTTATTGTTATGAAGAAAATCAATCACAAAATAATTTATCGTTTTCCCGTAATCATTGAAAAAGACGAGAACGGTTTTTACATTGGCACGGTTCCATCACTAAGAAGTTGTTACACTCAAGCCAAAACCCTCCCCGAACTCTATAAAAGACTTCGCGAGGTGGTCGCTCTTTGCGTAGAAGCCGAAAAGGAAATCTTTAAAGAAAAGACAAGACAGAACGAATTTGTCGGTGTCCAACAGTTAGAATTTGCGTGCAAATAGTTTTGTTTGGTATGCCTCGCTTTCACCCCATTTCAGCAAAGAAAATGATTAAGATATTGTCGCGTCTCGGTTTTCGCGAGGCGCGCTCAAAAGGAAGTCATCATTTTTTCTTTAATTCAACGACCAAGAAAACCGCGACCGTGCCGACCCACGGAAATGAGTATTTAGGTATTGGCATTCTCAAAGAAATACTTAGGGACATTGAGCTCCCGATGGAAGAATACGAGAAACTGCGGCAAAGAGTGTAAAATTTGTTTAGGAATTTTTAAGATGCTGGATATAACAATTCAGCATTTTTATATTTAAGAAGTTGAATTTTTATCAATGATTTGTTTCCCCGTCATTTCGACCCGCCGATTCGGCGGGTTGAAAATTTCGAGAAAACCCCAGTACTAAAGCCCGAAGAGTCTTTGCGACTTAATCACAACTTGGTTTCGCGGAAACGCCTCCCTTTGGTCGGCTCTCGTTTTGCTAAATTGAGTCGTTTGCTATCGGCTTAGTACGGGGTTGTCTCCCTACGGGAGATCTCCCGTAGGGAGATTACACCACGAAAATTTGTTCGTCTTTCAGACTCCAAATTTTCGGGCGGAATACCCCAGTAACACAGCCCGACCGTCGTTATCTTTAATTGTGTCCTTGAGGCGCGGATTCCGCCTTCGGCTTTCATATTGCCAAATTCAGGCCTCTTTGCGAGGCTGGTTACGGGGTTGTTAATTCTGGCTAAATTTCCATCGCTTCCAGCTCGGAAATTTAGAGAATTAACAAAAAGAAGCCCCTCGCAGATTCGTTAGAAACGAAATCCGCAAGGGGCTTGTACTAAGAGCGGTGGCGGCCGGTCGGTCGCCGATGCTTTAGGTCTTGTATTTGTAGAAGATGGCGAGGGTGACTGTTCGTGCTTCGTGGGAGCCGGACAGTAGCTTCTGCACGATCTCGATCTTGTCGCGCATCTCCCGCCGCCACGCATTGAATTCCTTCTCGACTTCACCTGTGTAGCCGTTGAAAATTTTCAGCTGTTCCATGTTTTGTCCTCCTTAAGGTTTGAATTATCGCGACACCCCATTAGGCAGAATTGTCTAAGCGGGGCAGAATTTCGCTGGGCGAAATTTCCGCAAGGGGCTTGGATGAAGAGCGATGGCGGCCGGTTGGTTGTGTTCTACGTAGCGAGCGGATTGGTGAGCCGCATGTTGCATCCATCGCCTTCAACAGCGGAGAGAACGATGTTCCGGATCGAGTCATGAACGACGCCGTTCTTGACGAGACCAAGTTCCTCGAGGATCTCGCCCGCGTTGCCGAACAGGTCGTGCTTGTTGTTCATGCAGAGCTGAACGAGCTCGTAGAGCGCGATGGGTTTCTCTCTCATCAACCTCTGCAGGGACAGCATGGTCACAAGAACGAACGATTTTACCTCTTCGGCACCGTTCTTCAAAATGACGGCTTCGAGTCCTGGCATAGCATTTTCTCCTTTGAAGTACGAGGTTATCACAACACCCCGTTAGGCGGAATTGCCTAAGCGGGGCGAGAATTTCGCTGGGCGGAATGAAGCCCGCAAGGGGCTTGGATGGAGAGCGGTAGCGACCGGTTGGTCGCTGGCGCTCTAGATCAGGTCCTTGTAGAAGATCGTGATGGTGAGCCGGAATTCATCGCTGGACTGCAACGCACGCGTGATTTCGATTTTGTTTTTCATCTTTTTGAGCCATGCGTTGATGCGCTCCGTGACTGTCACGGGGACGCCGTAGAAGATTTCTACCTGTTCCATGTTTTTCCTCTTTGAGACGGTGAGTTGTTACAACGTCCCGTTAGACGGAATTGTCTAAGCGGGAATAAGGAGTAGAGCTTCTTGAAGCGCGTCAATTTGCGCGCAACAAGTTGCGCTACTCCGTTTCAGTCTCCCCATTGTCGTCATCATCAGCCACGACTCCCCACCCCTTCAAGCACCTTTTTTCTTCCTTGTTCCAGTTGGAACAGTTTTCACAGCAGATGTCAGTTGCGGTGCCGCCGAAATCTTCGCAGGGCTTGTCTCCCTCATTTTTTTTGCAGTCGTCGTCGCTCTGCGCCTCCTCCTTGGAGGGGAGACAAACATCGTCCCCATCTTCTTCTCCTTCGTCATCGGCATCAGGCGCTTCTTCCGTCGCCTCGCGTTCTGCTTCACCGAGGTATTTTTGGACTCTCTCGGAGTAGCAGAAACAGACGGAGCTGTAGAAGAAGAAGCGGGAGTGTTCCCTAAGAACTTCGCCCAGCTCCAGCGCCTCGTCCAGCTCAAGCGGAATGCCGTTTGGCAGGACGACGACGAACGCGTACTCGCTGCCGTATTTTTCATACTTCAACCGAATGTACCTGAAGCGGTACTCGGGTTGGCCGTCTCTTGTTTTCTCGACGGTCACGGAGGTGTGTGAGTCTTGAACGCCTTGAAAGGATCCGTTTTGGATCGTGTAGAACAGTCCTTCCTTGTGGCGCCCCAGAGTGAACAGCTCGTGCGCCAGGACACAGAGCCTGAAATAGTTGAGAGCAAATTTGCTCCCGTCAATCAAGGTCAATTCTGTCTTGTCGCCCGACACAGTGCGGATTTGCTGAACGTTGCGCATCTCTAACTCCTTTTTAAAAACAGTTTTATATGTTAAGGATCGATTTTTCTAAAATCACAGCCTAATTGCCGTGAACAGAATAGTATAGCACAAGGCAAAAGGCTTGTCAAGGGGGGGTTGAAAAACTTGATTATTTACCCTTTTTAAAGGGGAATATTATCAAGTGAATGAAATCCCCCTCCTTTCCTCCCCCTTTGTGAAAGGGGGAGGGTTTGGGCGGGGGATTTAAACCCGCAGGTCGACCTGCGGGTTTAACTCAAAACGCGGGGGATCATCGCCTTTGGCGAGACCCCGCCAGAGGCGGTGGCAAGCCCCCGCGCTACAACCAAAATCTATAATTCGGAATTTTGGACTCAAACCTATTATCTAATACTTACCATCTACCATCTAAAATCTAATATCTAACAACCACCAACCACCAACTACCAACTAAATTAGAACAAACTTCCCTTGCTAAGCAAAATTCCGATAATCAGTAGCGCGACAACATTGATAATTTTTATCATCGGGTTGATGGCCGGGCCAGCGGTATCTTTATAAGGATCGCCAACTGTGTCGCCGGTAACTGCTGCTTGGTGAGCAAAAGAACCTTTGCCTCCGTAGTTTCCTTGTTCAATATATTTTTTGGCATTATCCCACGCCGCGCCCCCGGTAGTCATAGAAATGGCAACAAAGATACCTGTAACAATTGAGCCAACGAGTAATCCGCCTAAAGCAACCGGACCGAGCACAAAACCAACAATAATCGGCGCTAAAACCGGAATCAGGGCAGGGACAATCATCCGGTAAATTGCCGCGCGGGTAACAATATCCACGCAAGCGGCATAATCCGGTTTTGCTTGGCCTTCCATAATGCCGGGAATTTCTTTAAATTGCCGGCGGACTTCTTCAACAACCTTGCCCGCCGCCTTGCCAACCGATTCCATGGCCAAAGCGCTGAAAATATACGGCAATAATCCGCCGATAAATAAACCCACGAGCACCCGCGGGTCTTCTAGTGTAAAAATAATTGAATGGCCGCGTTCCGCAATTTCTTGCGTGTAAGAGGCAAAAAGAACAATTGCCGCCAGTCCTGCCGAAGCAATGGCATAGCCCTTGGTAATCGCTTTTGTTGTATTGCCGACCGCGTCCAAAGGGTCGGTAACGTTTCTAACCGATTCCGGCAAACCCGCCATTTCAGCAATTCCGCCGGCGTTATCGGTAATCGGCCCGTAAGCGTCAATGGTTACAATAATACCGGTTAAGGAAAGCATGCTCATTGCCGCCAGCGCGATGCCGTAAAGTCCGGCAAAATGATACGCCCCCAAAATGCCGGCCGCGATAACCAAAACCGGCAAGGCGGTTGATTTTAAACTTACCGCCAAGCCGGTAATAATATTGGTGCCGTGGCCGGTTTCCGAGGCCTTGGCAATGCTTCTCACTGGTTTATATTGAGTTGAAGTGTAATATTCGGTAATCACCACAATCGCCGCTGTCACAACAAGGCCAATAATTAAACTTAAATAAATATTTAGAACAGGAATATTAAGACCGCTCATCAGTTTGGTGGTTACCGGATAGAACAAGGCGGCTGAAATTAAACCCGAAGCGAGCAGGCCTTTATACAAAGCGTTCATAATGTTTTGCGATTTTCCCAAACGGATAAAGAAGGTGCCGGCGATTGAACTTAAAATAGAAATGCCGCCGATGACCAAAGGATAAACAATCGGCAATTCCAATCCCTTGAAAGTTAAAGCCGCCAAAATCATGGCTGCGACCGCGGTTACGGCGTAAGTTTCAAACAAATCCGCCGCCATGCCGGCGCAATCGCCAACATTATCGCCCACATTATCGGCAATGACCGCCGGGTTCCGCGGGTCGTCTTCGGGAATGCCTTTTTCCACTTTGCCGACAAGGTCGGCGCCCACGTCAGCCGCTTTGGTAAAAATTCCGCCGCCAAGCCGGGCAAAGACTGAAATTAAACTTCCGCCAAAGCCCAAACTAATCAGGGCTTTTAAGTCATGAGTAAAAAGATAAAACGCGGCAACGCCCAAAAGGCTTAGTCCGACAACTAAAAGTCCGGTAATTGTTCCGCCGTAGACCGAAATTGCCAAGGCCTTTTTAAGCCCGGATTTTGCCGCTTCCGTGGTTCTGACATTGGCGCGCACGGAAATATTCATGCCAATATATCCCGCCAAAGACGATAAAATCGCGCCGGTTAAAAACCCCAAAGCGCTGTTCCGCCCAAGAGCAATCCAAATGATAATAAAAATGACCGCGCCAATTACGGCAATGGTCTTATACTGCCTGTTTAAATAGGCTGAAGCGCCTTCTTGGATTGCTTTGGCAATCCCAACCATTTTACCCTCGCCAGCCGGCTGGCGCAACACGTATGAAATAAGAATTAAGCCGAAAAATAGAGCCACCAGCGACGAAATGATGGCAAAAATTATATAAGCCATATTTGATTGACCTAAGAATAAAAGAACAAAGAAATCCCTAAGCTCCGATGAAATCGGAGCCGGGACCCCGGCCGAAAGCCTAGGGGCAAAAGAACAGATGTTATTCTGTTTCTATGTTTTTCAGTTTCTTGGTTTCTTTGTAAAAGCATATCACAGCGTTGACAAATCGGCAAATTGGAGATATACTTTTTATGACAAATTTAGAATTTGCGCATTTGGGCATTTAATTCTCTCCCTTTAATAAAGGGAGAATTAAAGAGGGATTTAAATTTTAAAAATCCCCCTTAATCCCCCTTTACGAAAGGGGGAAATAAAAAAATTCCCCTTTACCCCTTTTTATCAAGGGGGGAGAAAATGAATCGCGTGAGTCCTAGAATTATGAATTTTTCGATCAAGAAGCTGTTTTTTTCTTTCATTACCGCCGTGGGCGGCGGTTTTAAGTTTTGCGTCGGTTTGGTCTTCGGCCAATTTGTGTCGCCTCTGGCGCGATTAATTGGCGCGATTGACCACATTATTCTGCAACACATTCTGGGTCCATTTTATAAGTTATTTTGGCGAGGCCGCAAGAATGTGGGCACAATGGTCGCGGGTGGCGAGGGGTGGTTTAACCCCTTTGCTCATTATTTTATTCTCATTTCATTTGTTGTTTTAGGTCTGTTTTTTGCCTGGACAAATATTTTAAAAGCCCAGACCGCGGAGACTATTTTGGAGCAAAAACCGCCGATTATGTCATTTGGGGGAGAAACCACAGGCGAAGAAGAATTAATCTCTGAAATGCAGGTGGAATCAGCCGATTTTACAATTAACCAGCCCGAGCGTTATTTGGCGGAACAGCCCATTTTGGATTACACCGGCCTTTCGACCGGTATTTCCATTGATTGCGATTATTGCGAAGAACCCGTTACCGCCATTGAGGATACGGCGCTGCTGTCGCCGACCATGTCTTTACCGTCAGAGGCCGGCGGAATCCAGATTCGCCGCACCGTAGAAGAATATCTTGTCCAAAAAGGCGACAATCTGGGTTCAATTGCCAAAAAATTCGGACTTAAGGCGGAAACTTTGCTTTGGGCAAATAATTTATATTCTTGGAGTGTTTTGAAAGTAAGCCAGAAACTTATTATTCCGCCGACGGACGGAGTTTTATACAAAATTAAAAAGGGCGACAACTTAGACGGCATTGCCAAACAATATAAAGTTGATAAAACGCAAATTTTGGCTTTTAATGATGTTGACGAAGGCGGAATCTTAAGCGTTGGAAAGCAAATTGTTATTCCGGGCGCCAAGGCGCCGGCGCGCGCTCCTTCTTACAGCCCGGCGCAAACCATTCTTATTCCGGCGCATATTGTCGGCAAAGCAGGTTTTGTTTGGCCGGCAAGTACCAAAAGAATCACTCAATATTACAGTTGGCGCCACCCCGGCATAGACATTGGGGCGCCTAAGGGCTCGCCAATCTACGCTGTTTTAGACGGCGTAGTTGAATATGCCGGCTGGGGCACTGGTTATGGTTGGGAGGTTGTTATCAATCATGGTAACGGAATGAAAACGCGCTACGGCCACGCGAGCAAGCTTTTAGTTGAAAAAGGACAGACGGTTTATAAGGGCCAGCAAATTATGAATTGCGGTTCAACCGGCTGGTCAACCGGCCCGCACCTTCACTTTGAACTTTATTACGCCGGCCGCAGAGTCAATCCGTTGACGTATTTAAGATAAGTCCGAGAGCATTGAATAACCCTTCCCTATGTCATTCCGCACTTGATGCGGAATCCAGAATTTTTAATTTAGATGAACTGGATTCCCGCTTCCGCGGGAATGACAGAAAAATAAAGTTTTTCAACGCTTTCGCCCCGCCTCCCTCCCTGCCTATTGACAAATCTCCCCATATTTGTTACAATAATATGATTGAAATTGAGCATAATTTTGTGCCTCAATTTTAAGAACGGACCTTAAAATTTAACCGCCCTTAAATAAGGGCAAGGAGAAAAACAATGGGAAAACTGTGCAAGGATCAGCTGGCAGAGAAGTTGGCCATCCTCTTTGGGGAGGCCGATCCGCAAAACATTGATGACGCGGTGGCGCAGGCCAAGAGCCAGCTCGGCCAATCGGCCAAGCGAAGCGAACTCGAAAATCTCTTCGACACCCAGATCGCGACCCTCAAGGAGCGTGGCGTGCCGGAGCAGATCGTGGAGATGTGCCAAAACCAGCGGAGCTCGGTGCTCGCCAAGGCCTCCGAGACGGCTTTCAAGGAAGGGAGAATTCCTTTTCTTCCGGTCATCCCGCGGGACTTTCTCTCAATCTACAGCCAGATGGTGCTGGTGAAAATCGGCGGCAAAACGGGCGTCAACTACCTCAAACCGTCGCTTGTCACGAACGTGGTCAAAACGCCCGACGAGCCCTACTACATCTTCGACATCGAGGATGGAGAGGCAATGCTTGACAAAGCTCCAAAGGACGCCAAGAAGTTCATCAAGAAGCAGGGTCGCCGAGGCCTCATCGAAGTCGAGGTCATCAGCCTCTGCGTACACACCAACGTGCTCTCGCGCCACTTTGTCGACGCCACGGGTTCCCGATGCCGCCGCGGCCGCGTGCCTTGCCTCGGCCTCTGCGGCGCCACGCCGAGGCTCCATGCCGGCGACGCTGACTATGCCTATCCTTTCTTTGGTGCCGCTTCCTGCGGGGAGTAGTCTCTCACTTTTCTCTTGTCCCCCTGCGGGCGATCACCCGAAGGGTGAAATTCTTGACTCTTAAAGCGCCCTACTCACAATTTGTGAGTAGGGCCTTTTTTTAAGGAAAAAATGTCTGGAGCTAAGCTTCGGACATGGGTAAATCCGCTGACGTATCTCCGTTAAGTTATAAGGTTATAGAGTTATAAAGTCATAGAGTTGTAAAGTTATAAAGTTAAACCGCCCCGACAATTTGTCGGGGGCGATTTTGATATCAAAGAGAAACCGAGACCAAGTCTCGTTCACGAAAATCCCCCACCCCATCCCTCCCCCTTAGAAAGGGGGAGGGTAGGGAGGGGGTTTATCAGCAAAATCAGTGAAAAATAATCAGCGGGCAAAATCAGCGGGCTACATAAACGATTCTTCAAATTTTGGCCTGAAGTTTAGGGCATCACCCACATCTTTCAAGATTATATTTTCTCTGGCGGACAAATCGGCAATGGTGCGGGCGATTTTTAGTGTGCGGTAATAACCGCGCATTGATAAGTTCACGGAATTAACCGCCTGGCGCAAAAGATTTTCCGAATCTTCGTCAACTTTGCAGAATTCCTCCGTCATTTGCGAATTCATTTCGGCGTTGGTAAAGATTCTCTTTCCTTCAAATCTTTTATTTTGCGTTGCGCGGGCGCGTTCAATGCGATTTCTGACATCTGCCGAACTTTCGCCAACCGGGGTTTTTATTTTTTCAAATTCAACTTTTGGCACGGGAATGTGAATGTCGATTCTGTCCAAAAGCGGACCGGAAATTTTTCTTTGATATTTTAAAATTTGGGTCAGCGAACAGTGGCACTTGCCCGCCGGGTCGCCCGAGTAACCGCAGGGGCAGGGATTGCGGGCGGCAACAAGTATAAATCGGCAGGGAAAACGCACGGTGCCGGAAACGCGGGAAACACAGACAAAGCCGTCTTCAAGCGGCTGGCGCAGATTTTCTAAAACAGCGCGGGAAAATTCCGGCAGTTCATCCAAAAACAGCACGCCTCGGTGCGCCAAACTGATTTCTCCGGGTTTGGGATTAGTTCCACCGCCCACAAGGGCAATGCCCGAGGCGGTGTGGTGAGGCGAACGGAACGGCCTGCTGGTAAGCAGAGGTTTTTCCGGTGGTAGAACCCCGGCGACTGACCAAATTTTTGTCACTTCCAGCGCCTCTTCCAAAACCATTCTCGGCAAAATTGTCGTAAAGGAACGGGCGAGCAAGGTTTTTCCCGAACCCGGCGGGCCCGACATTAAAATATTGTGCCCGCCGGCGGCGGCGATTTCCAAAGCCCGTTTGGCGTATTCCTGTCCGCGAATAAATTTCATATCAAAATTAATTTCCGCCTCGTCGGAAAATTCAGTTTCTTTTCTTTCATACAGCTCGACATCTTTTTCTTTTTTTAAATGTAAAACTAGTTGAGTAAGATTTTTTAAAGGGATAATGTCAAAATCGGGGACAAGGCCGGCCTCGGCCGCGTTGGTTTCGGGCAGATACAAAGTTTTAATTCCTTTTGCTTTTAGCGATACGGCAATGGGCAAAACGCCGTGAACCGGCCTCAAACTTCCATCAAGCGCCAGTTCGCCTAAAAACAAAGATTTTTCAATTTCGGCAAACGGGATTTTAAAATCGCCCGAGGCGAGCAAAATGCTTACGGCAATCGGCAAATCGTAAGACGGCCCTTCTTTTTTTAAATCAGCCGGCGCGAGATTAACGGTGATTTTTGTTTTTGGAAAAAGAATTCCGCTGTTTTTTAAGGCCGCTCTGATTCTTTCCCGCGATTCCTGCACTGCCGTGTCAGGGAGCCCGACTACGGTAAAATTTGGCAGACCCAAAGAAATGTCGGCTTCAACTTCCACCAACTCGGCGTTTAAACCGATAACCGCAGCGGAAAATACTTTTGATGACATAGATTTGACAAGAAGTTTTTATTATGTTATACTATTTTTAGTAGTACTTGTGGGCGAAAGCCCCGTTCAGCTAAGGGATTCCCAAGCTGAAGACAAGTACTGCTATAAAAACGGTTTAAAAGGCCGCTTTTTTGTTTAATCATCTTCTATCCCGAATATATAAAGTTTTTGATTGGAGATATTGCCAAAAGGCATTACGCTCCAAAAGATTATATTTCCGTCGCCAATTCTTCGTAAAATAACTCTGATTTTTATTTTATTTTCGCCGCATATGGCGACAAAACCCCAGTATTCAACTTTTTTAGCCGGCGCAAGTCCGTCTTTCTGTGATTTTTTGCCCACAGCTATAAGTCCGGTCCGGTATTCCTGTAACGTCCCCGCTCGTTTTATTATTTTTACCGCCAAGGGAAAGAGATTAAATTTTAATATTTGTTCCTTTTTGTCCCGTTCTCTGCGAGCCGAATATTTGAGGTGGTGAAAGCCGTCGGAATTAAAAATTACTTCTCGGTCAAAATATGGACAATTGATTTTACTGATTGTCTTATAAAAATTTTCAGTTTTTATTTTTTGTTCTTCAAATTTCTGTTTATCAAATTCCATACAAAGACCTTTAATCTGATCGACTGAATAAACTATATATTTATTTTACGCCTTCGTTAAAACCTTGTAAAGCCGTTGACAGAAATGTTTTCTTTTAGTAAATTAGGACCAGAACCTTTACAATCAAAAAGGGAGAAAGATGACGCGAAAAGAAGCGAAAAAATTGCTTGATATCTCTTTTGCGGTCTTGGCCCCGTATTTCAAAAAGAAGTTTGGTTTTTTTCCGAATTTTAAAATACGGTTTTGCCCGCCAAGTAAAAGTTTGCTAAAACAGAAAGTCCCTTTTTATATGGATAATAAGGGTGGTTTGGTGGTTTTTCCCGAACATATTAAGGAAGATTGTCTGATGCCACTTTTGGAGAAAAGTAAACGAGAGCATTATTGTGCCGTCGGATATTGGCTTTATGCCGTTGCCCATGACCTTGTTCATTTTGTACACTGCCAGTTCATTGGTAAAGACGCGTTTACGAAATATTCTAATTTAGTTTATATAGAAGGCGTGGCGGAAATTGTCAGTTGGGAAATATTAAGCGAAATATACGCCGAGTGTCGCTTGATGGATGATTTCAAACGCGGCACATCCCCCCTTAAGTTTCTTTGCGAAGCGATGCAAGAAAAAAAGTTAAGGGAAAGCATTGAAAAGATCTTGCTTTGGTTTGCCAAAGCCCATGCCAAGGGATTGCGGAGAGTAGGAAAGCGGTTTGTTGCCCCGAGTTTTCTGCCGCCAAAAATCAAAAACTCAATCAAACGTTTAATTAAAAGTAATCCGGCGCCACGGCGTAAGGCGTCAAATGCAGGACATTGTACAAAAAGAAACAGGGGTTGGTTGCCGTATTCGCTCGGTCTTTGGTATACGAACAAATTGTTTCAATCCGGCAAGGGTTTTAAATGGCTCGTCAGCCATCTTTTGAGTGAAGAAGAACTTTCTCGTCGGGCAAAAAAGAGATAATTTTAAAGGCAGGTTTTTTAAACCTGCTTTTGTTTTTTGAAGATTTGCGGAGTCCACCCTTTAGGGTGGTTCGTGGATTTAAAAATCCCCCCTCGGTTCCCCCCCCTTTACAAAAGGGGGATTTTAATCCCTGCCTAAAGGCAGGACTCCTAGTTTCAAAATCAAAAGAATTATCCCCGCGAATATCAACCCGTCCGACAGGTTGAAGAAAGAGAAATTTGAAAATTGGAAAGTATCTATGGTGTAGCCGTAGAATATCCGGTCGAATAAATTGCTTGCCGCGCCGACGGTGATTAAAATGAGGACAAATCTAATATCGTTCGAGCCTGTCGAGAACTTCTCCACTCGCTTCGCTCGGTCGAAGAGTATCCTGTTCGAGCGGAACGGGGTGGAGTCGAGAACTGTTTCGGATTCGGAACGAACTTCTCGACTCCCCCGACTTGAAGTCGGGGTCGCTCGAAGAATAAATTGGGGAGGCCTCATTATTAAAATTAAAAGAATTATTATGAGCAAGGCGGAAATAATTATTGTAACAGCCAACGGAATCGGCAAACTGAACGGTCCCTTTGTGTTTGGATAAAAAACGATTTGAAAGAAATTAGGAATAATTTCAATTGCTTTTATTTTAACAACAACCAGCATTTTCAAAAATCGGTCCAAAACAAAAAACACCCCAATAAGGGTGAGGATGATAGATTTCGATAATTTGAAAGGCATAAAAATCGAAACAAACGTAATAAAGGCCAAATTCACCTAATTCACCTAAGGCCTAATAAAAGGTCAAAATCCAAATGTCTAAATATAAATTATTTAAGCATTGGACATTTAGTAATTTGACATTTTATTAGGTGAATTAGAAATTAGGTGAATTGGAAATTTTATTTTGGATTTTATATTGATTTATATCCCTGTAAATCCCTTTTTACACTCAATACAGGACGAGGAAGTCGGTCTCGCCAAAAGCCGTTTTTCTTCAATTGGTTTTTTGCAGTATTTGCAAACGCCATAGTCGTCTTTCTCAATTCTTTCCAAAGCGTTTTTGACGTCTTGAAGCTCTTGTTCAAAGGTGCGCTCCAAAGTTAAATCCTTGCTGTATTCGGCGATTTCCAAGGCATTTTCCTCTTCCTCACTGCCGATTTCAGGAAATTTTGCTTCGTAATCAGCCGGGTTTTCCGGGTTTGGGGAGGCAAAATTAGCCAGATGTTCTTCCAAACGCCGCTTTTCGTCTAAAAGTTGCTTTTTGATTTGTTCTATAAATTCTTTGTTCATATATTTGGATTTTACCCTGAACCACGTGGGGTTCAGGGTACCCAGCACCCTACGTGGTGCTGGGTAGATTTTAGATTATAGTTTTGGTGTCTAACGACGACCAACTATCAACTTCCAACTACCAACCACCAACCACCAACCACCAACCAACAACCAACAACCATCAACCACCAACCAACAACCAACAACCAACAACCAACAACCAACAACCAACAACCAACAACTAATCACGAGGGAATTATAACAGCGTCAGATTTAAAGTCAAGCAATAACATTTATCGTCTGTGGAGAACCTGGGGATAACTTTAAGGGATAAGTTATACACAAGCTCAAAGAAAGTTCTTGTTGTTTTTCTGTTTTTATTCTAATTTAGCCCATTTTTTACCTAAACGCCCATGCGTTGACAAAACCATTTTTTTATGTTATACTATATGTAGAAACGTTCTTTGAAAACACGAGAGCAATGCACCTCAAAAATTGGGATTCATTACTCTCTCTTCTACTATTCTATTTTTAAAACAAAAACAAAAATAAGCAAACAAAAACAAAACTGTTCCCTAGGTGGTCCCCACCATAGTCCTGCCAAGGCGGGATCGGGGTTCGCCACCAGTGGATGGTAGAGGAGTTATAGTTCTTTATAAAGCACTCTATGATTATGGCCTACTAGGCAGGTAAAAGTTAATTAATAAATTTAGTCGCCTTTTACCTGCCTTACCGGCTTAATCTTGTGCTTTCAAAGGCGCTGACGTCTACTAATAATATTTTTATATATTTAGGGCGATTCTAGCGCCTTTTTCTTGTTGCTGGCTTGAAATTTTGGAGTGAGCATAGCGAGCGAACAAAATTTCGTGGCGCAATCTCCCTGCGGGAGATCTCCCGAAGGGAGACAATCCCGTACTAAGCCGATAGCAAACGACTCAATTTAGCAAAACGAAAGCCGACCAAAGGGAGGCGTTTCCGAGTGATGAAAGCGTGTTTTAAGCCACAGGCATTTCGGGCTTTAACACTGGGATGTGTTACTTTAAATTTTGAAAGCCCCCTCGGGCTGTGTTACTGGGGTTTTTATAATATTTTTGGATTCCCCGATTAAATCGGGGAATGACACTCTGTAATCTTCGGGCTTTAACACTGGGATGTGTTACTTTAAATTTTGAAAGCCCCCTCGGGCTGTGTTACTGGGGTTTTTATAATATTTAGGACTTACGCATTTTGACCAGCTCCGAACGTCTTCCCCCTTTCGTAAAGGGGGAATAAGGGGGATTTTTAAAATTCAAATCCCTCTCTAACTCTCCCTTTACAAAGGGAGAGAATCAAACGCGTAAGTCCTAATATTTCTGGATTCCCGCCACCGCCTCCGGCGGGGTCTCGCCAAAGGCGATGATACGCCGCAAATTTTTGGCGGTGGCAGGCCCCCGCGCTACATCAGGCTTTGGCGCTGGGTTTTCTCAAAATTTCCAACAAATATAAAAGTGGTCAAAATAGCTTTGACCACTTTAAATTTAGTTTAATTCGTTAATCCGTTTCTACGCAAAGCGTATATGTCATTAGGGTTTCTTCCAACCCCGTGTATGCCACGATGACCAACGCGCCTGCGCAATGGCCCTGCCACGGTTCGGTGAGCCGGCAAACGTGGCAACCGATGAGCGGATTGAGGCCGGCGGCAAGCAACTCCATGTCTAAAAGCAGCCAGTTGGGCGCGACGCCTGTCCTCTCGGCGCTTTTGGCCATACTTATGGCGAATCCGCCCTCGCTGTTGCACAATTCCATGTCCTTGTTGGTGACTTGCTCGGCGGGAATTGCCCTCATGTCCGCTTGCGACATGTTTTCGTAACACTTCCACTTCCGTTCTTTGTAATTCTTGATGTAATCCGGCAGTATCATGGTTATCTCCTTTCCTTTTTAAGGCTTGCTGAGGTTTGAAATTTTAATTGGATTCTTTCTGCCCCGGGAGAAGGCTCGTTTGTCCGTCGGTTGAACGGTCGGGACTTTCCGAAAAAGGATTTGTCGGTTGAATTTCCGGCCCATCTTCCGCTGTTCCCAAACTTTCCGCCAATCGCCTCTCTCCTCTTAAAGTCGCTTCGGTAATCAGCGCCGCTTCTTTTAAAGCTTCAATGGTTGATTCTTGTTTGGCTTTGGCAAGAGGCAGGCAGTTTCTTACTTGAGACATAATTTTCTCGTTAAACTGGCGGAATAAAGATAGGGTTGCGAGCGTCTCGAAGTCTTGTTCTATCTCATCAGCGTCTTCTGCCCGCATTATTAAACCAACTATAGGGAGAATTATTAAAGACATTATAAACAGCATAGATGGAACGGTTGGACCATTAGAGAATCCGGGGAAAGTCCAAATTACTCCACCGGCGCTTAAAATGCTCGAGGTAAAAAGTCCGTTGATTAGGAAATGTATTTTACTGGATTTTAATTCAAAAGAAACTTTTCCGTCCTCGCCGACGTGGCAAGTAACAAGCGCTCTGCGCCTTTTCATTTCCAAAAATCCCTGCTTGCTTTTAACGGGAAGACGGATATCTCTTTTCCCCAGCTTGATTTTCATTGTCGCGCCTTTGGGCCAACCGGGAATGAAAGTTTCCTTTTTCATCAACTCATCTAAATTTTCTGGCAGATGCTCTGTCTCGTCTGTGTTTGTCATTTTTTCTCCCTTACCGTCCGTAGTTCCGATTTCAACGGAACGAAGGAGGGCTTTGTTGGATTTTTGGTTATTAATTTTCCAACTCGGATTTTTCCGGTCTTTGAAGAACACTCGGCTGTCCGTCAGTCGAACCGCCGTCCTCCGAAAAAGGATTTGTCGGTTGAATTTCCGGCCCATCTTCCGCTGTTCCCAAACTTTCCGCCAACCGCCTCTCTCCTCTTAAAGTCGCTTCGGTTACTAATGCCGCTTCTTTTAGAATCTCGACAGCTACTTCTTGTTTGGCTTTGGCAAGCGGTAAACACCTTCTCACCTGAAACATAATTTCTTCATTAAATTGGCGGAACAAAGACAAGGTTGTGAGCGTCTCAAAGTCTTGCTTTATTATATCAGCATCTTCCGCCCGCATTATCAAACCCGCGGGGAGAGCTACTAAGGCGGGGAGAACTATTAAACATGAGATAAACAGAGCAAATAGAACGGTTGGACTCTGGGGGTGTTGAAAAACAGTCCAAGTTACTCCGACGGCGCTTAAAATACTCGAGGCGAGAAGTCCATTGATCAAGGAATGTATTTTATTGGACTTTAATTCAAAAGAAACTTTCCCATTTTTGTGAATGTGGCAAGTAACAAGCGCTTTGCGCCTCTTCATCTCCAACAAACCCTGTTTGCTTTTAAAGGGAAGATAAATATCTCGTTTTCCCAACTTAATTTTCATTGTCGCGCCATTGGGCCAGCCGGGGATAAAAGTTTCTTTTTTCATCAAATCATTTAAATTTTCCGGCAGATGTTCTGTCTCGTCTGTCTGCGCCATCTTTTCCTCCTCTGTTGGATTTTGGTGTCGGAATATTGTATCAATTTTCCAACGCGGATTTTTCCGGTCTTTGAAGAACACTCGGCTGTCCGTCAGTCGAACCGCCTGGTTCCGAAAAAGGATTTGTCGGTTGAATTTCCGGCTCTGTTTCCGCTTTTGCTAAATCCCTTCTCAACCTCTGAATTCCCAAAAGCGTCGCCTCTTTTTCGAGTATGGCTTGCTCGAGTGATTCCCGCACCGAATCCTGATTTGCTTTTTTGGGGAAAACGCATTTTTCCACTTCCTTAATAATTTCATCGCGGAATTGGTTGAACAAAACCAGCGAGCGGAGGCTGGCGAGTTCATTGTTTGTTAGGTGTCTTTCCCCCCGCTTAAGAAGATGGTAGACACCAAACGAGGCTAATGCCTCCCAAAAGACCGTATTCGCAATCATCGCAAAGATTTGATCACCCAAATTTGGACCTGCTGTCGCACTTATACAACCTAATGCGGAAAAAACGGAAAGTATTACTCCAAACGTCAGCCACCCGGCGATTGTGGGGATGCCTGAATCCAGTTGGAATTCAACCTCACCTTGTCCGTTGATTTGGCAAGTGACATAGGCCTTGCATTTTCTGAATTCAAGAAGGTTTTGTTTGTTTTTGGTCGGGATGGTGAAACTTCTCCGTCCCAGCTTAATTTTCATTACCGCCCCTTGAGGCCAGTCGGGAATTAAAATCTTTTCGTTCGCTAATTTTTCCAAGGGTTCGGGTTTGTCTGTCATCTTCTTTTCCTCCTTCTTGTCACGCCGGAGTCCTGACTTGTCGGGACGGAGGCGGACTGTATTGTTAAAGGACGATTTTGCCCGTTTTAGCCAAAATTGGCTATCTAACGGGAATGTTATAATTTACCACATCTCTCTGGAAATGTCAAGAGGGTGTAAAAAGTCCCCCACCTTG